>Ga0315532_1000009_pt1 | contig 150443 bp, 110 predicted proteins | sample SalMarWE160370MG_FD_203082 | JGI IMG/M metagenome (GOLD analysis project Ga0315532, IMG submission 203082) | Salt marsh sediment microbial communities from the Plum Island Ecosystem LTER, Massachusetts, United States - Salt Marsh Sediment WE1603-70 ...
ATGAGGGGCAGTATCTGACTTTTACCTTAAGTGCCAGCGATCCTGATTTGGACAACCTAACATATACATCTCCTGATCTGCCCACCGGGGCCACTTTGAATGCTACTACCGGAGTCTTTGACTGGACTCCGGGTTATGACCAGGCGGGGGTGGACACGGTTACTTTCATAGCCACCGATGATGGGGTGCCGGCTTTGGCCGACACCGAGCTCACGGTGATCACGGTTAATGATGTGAATCAACCTCCGGTGCTTGACTCCATTGGCTCCAAGGGTGTTACTGAGGGAGACACCTTGAGTTTTACGGTTAACTCATCTGACCCAGATGGGGACTCACTCATCCTTGGCGCTGGTCCACTCCCTCCAAATGCCAGCTTCACCGATAATGGTGATGGGACGGGTGACTTTATCTTTACCCCTGACTATACCCAGTCAGGCAGCTATCCGATTACCTTTGTGACTTCTGATGGAGCCTTAGCTGACTCTGAGCTGGTGACGGTTACAGTAAACGAGTGGGGGAACCATTCACCTGTACTTGATTCTATTGGACCGAAGGGTGTTACTGAGGGAGATACACTGACCTTCACCATTACTTCATCTGACATAGATGGAGACTCACTTATCCTTAGTGCTGGTCCACTTCCTACTAATGCAAGTTTTGTGGACAATGGAGATGGGACAGGTGACTTTATCTTTACCCCTGACTTCACCCAGGCAGGCACTCATCCAATTACTTTTGTTGCTTCCGATGGAGCCTTAGCTGACTCTGAGCTGGTGACGGTTACAGTAAACGAGTGGGGGAACCATTCACCTGTACTTGATTCTATTGGACCGAAGGGTGTTACTGAGGGAGATACACTGACCTTCACCATTACTTCATCTGACATAGATGGAGACTCACTTATCCTTAGTGCTGGTCCACTTCCTACTAATGCAAGTTTTGTGGACAATGGAGATGGGACAGGTGACTTTATCTTTACCCCTGACTTCACCCAGGCAGGCACTCATCCAATTACTTTTGTTGCTTCCGATGGAGCCTTAGCTGACTCTGAGCTGGTGACGGTTACAGTGAACGAGGCAGGTAATCAATCGCCCGTCTTAGACTCCATAGGTCCTAAAGCTGTACTCGAAGGGGATACACTAATCTTCTTGGTTACGGCATCTGATCCTGACTTAGATCCAATTACCTTAACTGCTATCCCTCTACCTCCAAATGCGAGCTTCACAGACAATGGTAATGGTACTGGTGACTTTACCTTTACCCCTGACTATACCCAGGCAAACACCTATGATGTCCAGTTCATCGCATCTGATGGAGCATTAGCTGACGTTGAACTCGTGACTATTACAGTCACAGAGGCAGGGAATCAAGCTCCTGTTCTCGATTCCATTGGATCAAAGACTGTCACTGAAGGAGATACACTGACCTTTACCGTTACTTCATCTGACCCAGATGGGGACTCACTCATCCTTAGCACTGATCCACTACCTCCAAATGCGAGCTTCACAGACAATGGTGATGGGACAGGTGACTTTATCTTTACCCCTGACTTCACCCAGTCAGGCACTCATCCAATTACTTTTGTTGCTTCCGATGGAGCCTTAGCTGACTCTGAGCTGGTGACGGTTACAGTAAACGAGTGGGGGAATCATTCACCTGTAATCGACTCTATTGGACCAAAGAATGTTACTGAGGGAGATACACTGACCTTCACCATCACTTCATCTGACCCAGATGGGAACTCACTTATCCTTAGTGCTGGTCCACTTCCTACTAATGCAAGTTTTGTGGACAATGGTGATGGAACGGGTGACTTTATCTTTACCCCTGACTTCACCCAGGCAGGCACTCATCCAATTACTTTTGTTGCTTCCGATGGAGCCTTAGCTGACTCTGGGCTGGTGACAGTTACAGTGAACGAGTGGGGGAATCATTCACCAGTTCTCGACTCTATTGGACCAAAGAGTGTTACTGAGGGTGATACATTGACCTTCACCATCGCTTCATCTGACATAGATGGAGACTCACTTATCCTTAGTGCTGGTCCACTTCCTACTAATGCAAGTTTTGTGGACAATGGAGATGGGACAGGTGACTTTATCTTTACCCCTGACTTCACCCAGGCAGGCACTCATCCAATTACTTTTGTTGCTTCCGATGGAGCCTTAGCTGACTCTGAGCTGGTGACGGTTACAGTGAACGAGTGGGGAAATCATTCACCTGTACTCGATTCTATTGGGCCAAAGGGTGTTACTGAGGGTGATACCTTGAGCTTTACGGTTACCTCATCTGACCCAGATGGGGACTCACTTATCCTTAGTGCTGGTCCACTTCCTACTAATGCAAGTTTTGTGGACAATGGTGATGGAACGGGTGACTTTATCTTTACTCCAGACTTTACTCAGTCAGGCAGCTATCCGATTACCTTTGTGGCTTCTGATGGGGCGTTGGCTGACTCTGAGCTGGTGACTGTTACAGTGAACGAGTGGGGAAACCATTCACCTGTACTCGATTCTATTGGGCCAAAGAGTGTTACTGAGGGAGATACACTGACCTTCACCGTTACTGCTTCTGACCCAGATTTAGACTCTCTTATACTCACTGCAGATCCTCTTCCTCCAAATGCGAGCTTCACAGACAATGGAGATGGGACAGGTGACTTTATCTTTACTCCAGATTTTACTCAGTCAGGCAGCTATCCGATTACCTTTGTGGCTTCTGATGGGGCATTAGCTGACTCTGAGCTGGTGACGGTTACAGTGAACGAGTGGGGGAATCATTCACCTGTACTCGACTCCATTGGACCGAAGGGTGTTACTGAAGGAGATACACTGACCTTCACCATCACTTCATCTGACCCAGATGGGGACTCACTTATCCTTAGTGCTGATCCACTCCCTACTAATGCAAGTTTTGTGGACAATGGTGATGGGACGGGTGACTTTATCTTTACCCCTGACTATACCCAGTCAGGCAGCTATCCGATTACCTTTGTGACTTCTGATGGGGCCTTAGCTGACTCTGAGCTGGTGACGGTTACAGTCACCGAGGCAGGTAATCAATCGCCCGTCTTAGACTCCATAGGTCCTAAGACTGTACTCGAGGGGGATACACTAATCTTCCTGGTTACGGCATCTGATCCTGACTTAGATCCAATTACCTTAACTGCTGTTCCTCTGCCTCCAAATGCTAGTTTCACTGATAACGGCGATGGTACTGGTGACTTTATCTTTACCCCTGACTATACCCAGGCAAGCACCTATGATGTCCAATTCATTGCATCTGATGGGGCATTAGCTGACGTTGAACTCGTGACTATTACAGTCACAGAGGCAGGGAATCAGGCTCCTGTTCTCGATTCTATTGGACCAAAGAGTGTTACTGAGGGAGATACACTGACCTTTACCGTTACTTCATCTGATCCAGATGGGGACTCACTCATCCTTAGCGCTGATCCTCTCCCTCCAAATGCCAGTTTTACAGATAATGGTGATGGGACAGGTGATTTTCTCTTCACACCAGGCTATACGCAGTCAGGCAGCTATGATATCCAGTTCGTCGCCTATGATGGGGCATTAGCTGACTCTGAGCTGGTAACGGTTACAGTAAACGAGTGGGGTAATCATTCACCTGTACTTGATTCCATTGGCTCCAAGGGTGTTACTGAGGGAGACACCTTGAGTTTTACGGTTACTTCTTCTGACATAGATGGGGACTCACTCATCCTTAGTGCTGGTCCACTTCCTACTAATGCCAGTTTCACAGATAATGGAGATGGGACAGGTGACTTTATCTTTACTCCAGACTTTACTCAGTCAGGCACCTATCCGATTACCTTCGTGGCTACTGATGGGGCATTGGCTGACTCTGAGCTGGTGACTGTTACAGTAAACGAGTGGGGGAACCATTCACCTGTACTTGATTCTATTGGACCGAAGGGTGTTACTGAGGGAGATACACTGACCTTCACCATTACTTCATCTGATCCAGATGGGGGCTCACTTATCCTTAGCGCTGGACCACCCCCTCCAAATGCCAGTTTCACTGACAATGGTGATGGGACAGGTGATTTTCTCTTCGCACCAGGGTATACGCAGTCAGGCAGCTATCCGATTACCTTTGTGGCTTCTGATGGGGCATTAGCTGACTCTGAGCTGGTAACTGTCACAGTCACAGAGGCAGGGAATCAACCCCCGGTACTCGATTCTATTGGACCGAAGAATGTTACTGAAGGAGACACACTGACCTTTACCGTTACTGTTTCTGACCCCGATCTCGACTCACTCACCCTATCAGCCACTCCACTACCTCCAAATGCGAGCTTCATAGATAATGGAGATGGAACAGGTGGTTTCCTCTTCACTCCCGACTATACTCAGTCAGGCAGCTATCCGATTACCTTTGTTGCCTATGATGATGGGGCATTAGCTGACTCTGAGCTGGTAACCGTCACAGTCACAGAGGCAGGGAATCAACCCCCGGTACTCGATTCTATTGGACCGAAGACCGTTACCGAAGGGGATACTCTGAACTTCAGGGTATCGGCCACGGATCCAGATGAGACGGTGCCATCCCTGACCGCGGAGGGGCTTCCTACCAATGCGACTTTAGTCGACTCCGGCAATGGGGCAGGTTCATTCATCTTCACTCCAGATTACACCCAGGCGGGGAGTTATCCGGTAACCTTTATTGCCTCGGATGGATCATTAGCCGATTCAGAGGTAGTCCAGATCACGGTTAATGAGGTGAATCGGGCACCCGTAGCTGATGCCGGGGCTGATCAGCTTGGAGTTCAAGCAAATACTTTGGTAACTTTAGATGGGTCCGGATCTTACGATCCGGATGGAGATTCGATAACCTATCATTGGACTCAAGTTAGTGGTCCCCTGGTGACCCTCTCGGATTCTAACGTTGTTCAGCCTACATTCACTCCAACTATCAAAGGGAGCTATACATTCCAATTGATAGTCAATGATGGCTCTTTAAACAGCCAACTCGACAGCGTTACCGTATCGGTTAATAACCAACCCCCGGTTGCCGAAGCTGGTCCGGATCAATTGGGAGTGAAAGTCAATATGTTGGTTAATTTGGACGGTTCTGGATCTTACGATCTTGATGGTGATTTCTTAAGCTATGAATGGATTCAGATTTCTGGGCCCTCGGTGAGCCTATCGGATTCAACTCTGGTTAATCCTACTTTCACCCCTATTTCGACCGGAGATTATCTGTTCCAATTGATTGTTAGTGATGGATTTATCTTTAGCCAGCCAGATACCGTCTTGATCGATGTGCCGGCACCGCCTCAAGCTATTGCTGATCTAATGGCAACAATTTCCGGAGATTTTGTCTCGCTCACCTGGTCGGCAGTCACCAAAGATACATCAGGTCAGGAAACCCCCATTGATCGCTATGTGATCTACCGGGGGACTAAAGCCTATTTTAATCCAACGTCTTTGGATTCAATAGGTTATACAGATAGCAGCACTTTAAATTTTGTGGATTCAAATATTGGAGGAGTGAATGTGGTAGGAGATGTGAGTACCAACTATTATTATGTGACAAAAGTGGTTGATATTTACGGAAACTATTCAGATGTTTCCAGTCGAGTAGGAGAATATGACTACGAGATAGTAGTAACTCCAACTACAGATTTTAGTTACATAACTCTTCCATTCACAGGAACTGGAATAACCGATGCAGATGGTTTGATAGGCTCAATAGGAGCTGCAAATGTTAACAATGTAAACAGATTTATTCAATCCTCTCAGAGCTATGAGGCCAGATTTGCTGCCGGATATGGGACTAACTTTTCTGTGGAGCCAGGAGGAATATACCAGGTCAATGCTAAGACCCAGACTATTTGGAGCATAGCAGGTGCTATACCTCCTGCTGACTCAATAAGTTATAGTATTATCACCACTTCCACCACTGATTTTAACTTTATTTCCATACCTTTTGAAGATGAGGATATATACCAAACTGCCCAGGATGTAATTGATGGTCTACCAGGGGCTTTGAATACCCTTAATAATTTTATACCCTCCTCCCAAAACTGGGAGTCACGCTTTGCGGCCGGTTATGGTACTAACTTTGCGGTAAAACCGGGAGGGGTGTACCAGGCGAATGCTAAGGCTTCGGCCACTTTTCCGTCTAACTAATAGAAAAACGGAATAATTTAGTATAGATTTTTTGGGATTTTAAAATATATTAAAAGAGTGGAGGTAAAAATGATGCCGAGGGAAATGTTAATTACAGTGAAAAAGTTGATCAAGGGGGCTTTGAAATGGAAGCTTTTGGTATTCTTCTCCCTTTGGCTGTTATTTACTCCTTGGTCAAGGGTTTTTGCCCAGGGAAGTATCACCGGGACTGTGAACAACTCCGATATGGGCATTCCTGCTGATAGTGAGGTCACTTTCTGGGGATTCTTGGATGATACAGATGAGGAGATAAGAACCGAGCTTTCGGATGGAGCCGGATACCAGAACGGCAACTGGTGGGACGACTTTCAGAACTATGGGACTGAGGCCGCTGGAAATCCGTATGATTATCTTTTCAGCAATCTGATAAATGGTGAGTTCTACCATCTGGAAGGGTTGATTCCTAACAACTCCTATCAGGAGGAGAATATCGTATTGGCATCTGGTTCCAATCCATCCAAGCCCACTGGGGTGAAAGCAAGGGTCACCTCCACTTCCCGGGTGGTGGTAAGTTGGAACAAGGTGGCGGGAATAACCTATCACGTTTATCGGCGTTATACCTCCAGCAATGGTTCTCTTTTTAGATTGGATGATACTGGTGGGTCATTAGCCAATCCGGGAGTTTCGGATTCCTTCTTTGTGGACAACACCGTGGATGGGATAAACTCTTACACTTACATGGTGATTGGAGAGGATGCCTCAGGGAACTATGCCCCTCACTCAGATGAGGCAAGCGCCAACTCCTCTGTGCCCACAGCCCCAGTGGTATTAAGTATTTCTCCTGATACAGGTCCTACAGCCGGAGGCACTTTTGTGACTATAAAGGGGGAGAACTTTGATGAAAATGGGGTGACGGTGACCATTGGAGAAAACACGGCTTCCAATGTGGTGGTCAACTCACCCTTTGAGCTTACCTGCTTGACCCCGGCTGGTTCAGCTGGTTCAGTTGATGTGGTGGTCACCAATACTGCTTCAGGTCTGGTCTCTTCTCCGTTGGTGGGGGGTTTTACCTATTATGTTAACACCCCCCCAGTTGCGGATGCAGGTCCGAATCAGCTGGGAATTATTGCGGGCACTTTGGTAACTTTGGACGGATCGGGCTCTTATGATACAGACGGTGACCCTTTGAGCTACCATTGGAGCCAGATATCAGGCCCGGGTGTGGTCTTATCAGATAGCAATATCGTTAACCCTACATTTACGCCCGATACTGGTGGGACCTATTATTTTCAGTTATATGTTGATGATGCAATAGCCTATAGCCAGCCGGATACAGTAATGATCACAGTGGAGAACCAAGCACCGGTATTAGATCCCATTGGACCTCGGGTAATGGATGAGGGAGATACTTTAGAATTCAGGGTCCATGCCACTGATCCGGATGGAGATTCAATCATATTAACTGCTCAGAATACTCCTATGAATTCATCTTTTGTAGATTCGGGGAATGGAGCAGGCTCATTTACCTTCACTCCGGATTACACTCAATCTGGCATCTATAATGTGACTTTTATAGCTTCAGATGGTAGTTTAGCGGATTCAGAGGTAGTAGAGATTACGGTGAATAATGTCAACCAGCCTCCGGAGTTGGCCTCTATTGGGCCGAAGTCTGTCACTGAGGGGGATACATTAAGTTTCCGGGTATCGGCTACGGATCCAGATGGGACCACACCCACATTGAGTGCTTCACCCTTGCCTACCAATGCGGCCTTTGTGGACTCAGGGAATGGAGCGGGCTCATTTACTTTCACTCCAGACTTTACTCAGTCAGGCAGCTATCCGATTACCTTTGTGGCCTCTGATGGGGTATTAGCTGACTCTGAGGTGGTGACCGTCACGGTCAATGAGGTAGGCAACCAGGCACCTGATCTGGTCGATCAGCCAGATACGACCATAGTTGAGGGGCAGAATTTGACTTTTACCCTAAGTGCAACCGATCCTGATTTGGACAATATCAGCTATAGTTCTCCAGATCTTCCCACAGGGGCCACCTTGAATTCTACTACCGGAGTCTTTGATTGGACACCTGACTACACCCAGGCGGGGGTGGACACGGTGACCTTTGTGGCCACCGATGATGGCAGTCCTGTGCTGGCGGACACCGAGCTAACGGTGCTCACGGTCAATGAGGTAGGCAATCAGGCACCTGATCTGACTGATCAGGCAGATACGACCATAGTTGAGGGGCAGAATTTGACCTTTACCCTAAGTGCAACCGATCCTGATTTGGACAATATCAGCTATAGCTCACCAGATCTTCCCACAGGGGCCACCTTGAATTCTACTACCGGAGTCTTTGATTGGACACCTGACTACACCCAGGCGGGGGTGGACACGGTGACCTTTGTGGCTACAGACGATGGGGTTCCTGTGCTGGCGGACACCGAGCTAACGGTGCTCACGGTCAATGAGGTGGGCAATCAGGCACCGGATCTGGCCGATCAGCCTGACACGAGCATAGTTGAGGGGCAGTACTTGACCTTTACGCTTGTGGCCACCGATCCTGATAGGGATAGTATCAGTTATAGCTCACCTGATCTGCCTACAGGGGCCACCTTGGATGGGGCTACTGGAGTGTTTGAGTGGACGCCTGATTACACTCAGGGGGGTGTGGACACGGTGACTTTTGTGGCTACAGACGATGGCAGTCCTGTGCTGGCGGACACCGAGCTAACGGTGCTCACGGTCAATGAGGTGGGCAATCAGGCACCGGAGTTGGCCTCTATCGGGCCGAAGTCTGTCACCGAGGGGGATACATTAAGTTTCCGGGTATCGGCCACGGACCCAGATGGGACTACGCCATCTTTAAGTGCAGAGGATCTGCCTCCTACCAATGCGACCTTTGTGGACTCAGGGAATGGAGCGGGCTCATTCGTCTTTACCCCTGATTACACCCAATCGGGGAGTTATAATGTCACCTTCATAGCCTCTGATGGCAGTTTGGCGGACAGTGAGTTGGTGGCCATAACGGTTAACGAGGCAGGAAACCATAGGCCTGATCTGGCTGATCAACCGGACACAACTATATTAGAGGGGCAAAATCTGACCTTTACGCTGCAGACTACTGATCTGGACTTAGATAGCATAACTTACAGTTCCCCTGATCTGCCTACAGGGGCAAGCCTTGACTCCGTTAGCGGAACCTTTGACTGGACACCGGACTACAACCAGGCGGGGGCCTATGTGGTTACCTTTATTGCCACCGATAATGGCAGCCCAGCCCTGGCGGATACTGAGTCCATTCAGATAACGGTAGTAGAATCTGGGGCGAATCACCCACCTATCTTTATCTCTACTCCAGATTCAGTGAGCGTTTCGGAGGCGGAGACCCTGATAGTAAGCATCACCGCATCAGACCCTGATGGCAACTCCGTTGTCCTCACTTCAGGTCCTCTTCCCGTACACTCTTTCTTTACGGACCAGGGTGGTGGGGTAGGTGAATTTACCTTCACTCCTGATTATTACCAGGCAGGGGTTGACACGGTTACCTTCTATGCTACCGATGATGGAACACCGCCTATGTCGGGTACCCATAACCTGGTGATTACGGTGGTTGATGTGAATCTGGCTCCAGATGTTTTACCCATAGATGACCAAACCGTTCCGGAGGGTCAAACCCTCACTTTTACCGTTGTAGCCACGGATTCTACCTCTCCCTCCGGTTCACAGGGTTTGGTCCTCACAGCCAGCGGGGTTCCTACCAACGCCAGCTTTGCCGATAGCGGCAACGGGCGAGGTGGCTTCTCCTTTACTCCGGATTACAGTCAGGCGGGCGAGGTGGACACGGTAACATTTGTCTGTATGGATAACGGTAGTCCTCCTCTTTCGAGTTATGAGAAAGTAGTAATCACCGTCACCGAAAGCAACCGACCCCCCTATTTTGTCAGTTGCCCGGACTGGAAGGCGATGTGGGAGGGAGACACGGTGAGCTTCACAGTAGTGGCCGCTGATTCCGATGGGGATTCCTTGGTCCTGGTCGCCCTCGATCAAGAAAATCCGGGACACGAATTACCTCCCAACTCTTCCTTTACGGACAATGGGGATGGGACTGCAGATTTTGTTTTTACGCCAGATTTTACCCAATCAGCTATATACTCCATTGCCTTCAAGGTCAGCGATGGTTACTCCGTGGTAAAGAAGACTGTTCCCATCCAGGTCAATGAGACTGGGAACCATAATCCAGTTCTGGATCCCATCTTTGCCCCGGCGGTGATGGAAGGTGAAACCCTGACGTTTGCTGTTAGCGGCTATGACCCGGATAAGGATCCAGTCACCCTCTCCGTTATTGATACTCTTCCTCCTAACGCGACATTTACTGACTCCGGCAATGGCCTGGGCAGCTTTGTCTTCTCTCCGGATTTCACCCAATCCGGATCATATCCCCTGACCTTTGTTATCACGGATAGCTCTTCGGCGGCTGATAGCCAATTGGTGACCATTTTAGTGACGGAAGCTGGGAATCAGCCACCTGTGCTTGATTCTATTGGCACGCAGAGCGTAGTGGAAGGGGACACCCTGGCCTTCACGATAACAGCGTCCGATCCAGAAGGCGATTCCCTCTCGCTCTCCGCGGGGAATCTTCCCCAGAATGCCAATTTTGTGGATAACGGAGACGGCACTGGGGATTTCACCTTTACCCCTGATTTTACCCAATCCGGGCAGTATGCGGTGACCTTCAAGGCCATAGATGATTCGGCTGCCGCCGATAGCGAGCTAGTGCAGATTACTGTTGTAGAGGCTGGTAACCATCCTCCTGTTCTGGGGCATATCGATAACTGGGCCATATATGAGGCGGAGACCCTGAATGTCTCTATTACGGCCACAGATGTGGATGAAGACTCCATAACCCTCTCGGCAGCAAACCAGCCGCAGAACTCCACCTTTACGGACAACGGCGACGGGACTGGTGACTTCCTGTTTATCCCGGATTATGATCAAGCGGGAATCTATAATATAACCTTCATCGCCAGTGATGGAGTGTTAGCCGACAGTGCCGTGATGAGGGTAACGGTGGTTAATGTGAACCGTCCACCAGTCATAGACTCCGTTAGTCCGCAAACTGTGGCTGAAGGGGATAGCCTGGATCTCCTGGTTCATGCCACCGATCCGGATGCCGACCGATTCTCTTTTGCCGCTGAACAACTACTACCCAACTCCAGCTTTACCGACCATGGCAATGGAAGCGGATCCTTTATCTTTGAGCCGGACTATATGCAGGCTGGGAGCGATACGGTGGTCTTCATCTGTACAGATGAGGGCAGTCCTCCCTTGGCAGACACCGAAGTGGTGGTGATCACGGTTACCGATGTAAATCAGCCCCCTTCTTTTGTTCCTATTCCACCTCAAAGTATATTTGTTGGAGATACCCTGCGCTTTTCGATGGTAGCTACTGACTCCACGGATCCAGTGGGGCCCAATCTGGCCTTGACGGTTCTGGATACCTTAGATCACTCCGCCTTTGTGGACAGCGGTGGGGGGATAGGGGGATATGAGTTTGCCCCGGATTCCAATCAAGTGGGGACAGACACGGTTAGATTTGTTTGCACCGATGGAGGGAGTCCACCCCTGGCAGATACGTTGGAGGTAGTGATAGATATCAGAGCAGTGAATCATCCACCTGTTCTCGACCCAATTGGACCGAGGACTGTTACAGAGGGGGATACAATCAGCTTTACGGTTACTGCTTCTGACCCAGATGGAGACTCACTCACCCTATCAGTGGGTCCACTCCCCTCAAATGCGACCTTCACAGATAATGGAGATGGTACGGGAGACTTCCTATTCACCCCTGACTATACCAAGTCAGGCACCTATGAGATCCTTTTTATCGCCTCTGATGGAGCAGTAGCTACCTCTGGTAGGGCATTAGCTACCACCTCCAAGCTCATAACTATAGGTGGAGACATGATGGGGATAGGTGACTTTAAGCAAGATGAAGCATTGGCTGACTCCGAGCTGGTAACTATAGATGTGTTGGAGGCTGGCAACCAACAGCCAGTTCTCGATTCGGTTGGCTCCCAGACTGTGGCTGAGGGGGATAGCCTAAGTATTCTGGTTTCTGCATCCGATCCTGATAACGAATTCCCCTCCCTTTCTGCAGAAGATTTGCCGCCTAATTGCACTTTTGAGGATTATGGCGACGGAACGGGGATGTTTGTCTTTAAGCCGGACTTTATGCAGGCGGGGATAGATACGGTACTCTTCATCTGCGCGGATGACAGTGTCCCATCTCTGGCGGACACCGAAGTGGTGGTGGTCACGGTTACCGATGTAAACCAGCCTCCTTCCTTTGTTCCCATTTCACCTCAAACGGTCTTAATAGGAGACACCCTAAACTTTATCGTTGTAGCTACCGACTCCACGGATCCACACGGTCCCAACCTCACCTTGATGGTTCTGGACACCCTGAATCATTCCACCGTTGTGGACAGTGGTGGTGGAATGGGGGGATATGAGTTCGCTCCGGATTCCAATCAGGTGAGAACGGATACGGTGAGATTCGTTTGCACTGACGGCGGGAGCACACCCCTGGCAGATACACTGGAGGTGGTGATACAGGTCAACTTGGAAACCGGTAGTGATATGGATGAGCTGAGTGGTAAGATTCCTAAGGTTTTCGCTCTACATCAAAACTATCCCAATCCGTTTAATGCCCTTACTGTGGTAAGATATGATCTTCCCGCCGATTGCTGGGTGAAAATCGAGGTTTACGATATTTTGGGACGGAGAGTCGCTACTTTGGTGGATGGGTTAGAAAAGGTTGGCTTTAAGAGGATGAGTTGGGAGGCTGGATCATTGGCCAGCGGGGTATATTTTTACAGGATAGAGGCTGGAAAGTTTGATGCCGTTCGCAAGATGGTGCTTTTGAAGTGAGGCCTAAAAGATCCACTGAGCCGTCAGATTCCCAAATCTGACGGCAAAGGCCCCAACATCGAGCGGTCAGATGCCCTCATCTGACCGCAGAGGAGGTTGGTGGCAGAATTGGGATTTTGCCACCTCTGCTGAGGGGTTCTGCCACCTCGGTTTTGGTCGTAACTGAAGGGGTATGTCCCCTTTTAAACCACCCCCGACATTACGGAATTACCTGGGAATTCTGAAATGTATATGAGCCTTTAAGAGCTAAAAAAATCTTGACAATTCTATTTGTATTTCGTATCTTTAAGGTATAAAGTTTTGGGGAGCTGAAGGCTCTTCTCTTAAAAGTGTATTGTCTCTGTTCTGCTCGTGAGGACAATGACTTCGGTGGACTGGATAGTAAGGAACTATGGGTCAGAAGGAGACAAAGGACAAGGTTTACAGTTATCGTCTTTTGCCTGTGAAGTGTGATGGCCGGTCTGCTTAAGAAGGACCTCTTTGAGCAGCTCGGCCTTTTTTGTAGGGGGTGATTGTATGAAGAATTCTGCGGAGTAACGGATTTCAAGGAGTTTGGATTCGAGCGGTCAGATGCCCTTATCTGACCGCAGAGGAGGTTGGTGGCAGAATTGGGATTTTGCCACCTCGGTTTTGAATGTATTATGAAGGCCTTTATGCTTAAAGAGGGGGTGAATAGAAATGGAATTAAGAAGTAAAGTTTGGATGGGGATAGCGCTCCTCGTAGTCGCGATCTTAATAGGAGCAGCTCAGGGGGAGCAGATAATAAGGACTTTTCCGGCTCCGGGTGGATATCATGCTTATGGTCTTACCTGGGATGGCCACAACCTATGGGTAGGTGACGATTTGCATGGTGATATCTATAAGGTTGATCCGGCAGATGGAACAGCTTTGGATACCATCCCCGGAGCGCCGGAGGCCAACCATGGTTTAGCCTGGGATGGAGAGTACCTATGGGTCTCAGGGGATTATCGCACCGATTACATCTATCAGATTGATACCTTGGGGGTAAAAGTCGATTCCATCTTGAATGTTGGGGGTGATTATTCAGGAGGATTAACCTGGCAAGGGGATAGATACCTCTGGGTCACCAGATATTATCCCAATAGCCAGCCTAATCTCTTTAAGGTGGATGTGACAAGTGGTTTAGCAGTGGACACCATTCCTTCCCAGGGACTTCAGCCCCAGGGGCTGGCCTGGGATGGGGAGTACTTGTGGAATGTTCAGGACGACAACGATGACGATCCGGAGAAGGTTTGGAAATTGGATCCGGTCACCGGGGATACCTTGATGTGGTTCTGGGTTCCGGGAGCACCCCAGTCGGATGCCCGACCCAGGGGACTGACCTGGGATGGGGGATATCTCTGGCTGGTGGCTAACAGCAACCTCTATCAGATTGACCCTTATGGAACAGGAACCCCGGAGATTGAGCTTTCAGCGAGTGAGTATAATTTTGGATCTGTGATCATTGACTCGGTAGCTGAGTGGGAGTTGGGTATCTCCAATGTAGGAGGGGCCGATCTCATAGTGGACAGTCTCGGTTTTGATGATCCGGCCTTTTCTACATTAGAGACCTTTCCGGATACTATCGAGTCTGATTCCACCCATTGGGTTACTATCCACTTTTCCCCCGATAGCTATGAAGCCCATTCCTGCACCTTAGCTGTGCATAGCAATGATCCGGTAAGCCCTACTGTTGATGTAAGCTTAACCGGCTTCGGTATGTTCGCCGAACAGGAGATAGATATATCTACTTCCTCCCATAATTACGGCCTGGTAAGGGTGCAGGGTTCCAAGAGGTGGAAGTTGCATATCCAGAATCAGGGGGCAAAACCCTTGGAGATCTATAAAGCAGTCTTTGATAAACCGGATTTCTACATCACCGGAGTAGATTTTCCTGTGCTTATCGACTCCCTCCAGAGCTATGATCTCCCTGTCTGGTTTTCTCCCTCTTATGGGGGAAGTTTCGGCAGTTTAATGACCCTCTACAACAATGATGAGGATGAGGATACCATCTTTGTTGACCTATCCGGCACGGGAACCCCTGGCCCCTTTGCTCCTGGCGAGGTGCTCTACAGTTTTCAGGCCACGGACGAGTATGATCCATCGATAAAGGCGGTAAGATCAATTGCCGATGTAAACGGCGATGGGGTGGACGATGTGGTTGCTGGCTCGGAGAACGACACCATCTACTGTTTTAATGGCAACAGCTCAGGTTCTCCGGATGTCCTCTGGACCTTCGTGACATCTGCCCTTTGGCGAGAGCAGGAGCTTATCAGTGTTCCTGATTTGGATGGGGATGGGGTGGGGGATGTGGTTATCGGCACCCCCTGGGGTGGAAGGTCAATTATTGCCATATCAGGCAAGACAGGGGAGCAAATCTGGCAACACGATACTCACGAATATGGTGACGGGGGGTGGGTTTATGAGGTAGCCCTTACTGTGGATGTGGATGATGATGGCCTTCCTGATATACTGGCCGCCGCCGGCGACGATGCTAATGGCAGTGGACCAGGCGGTGCCTACTGCCTCTCCGGAGCCAGTGGTGGAACGATATGGCACAAAAGGTTGGTCCCTTATGGAACGCATGTTGCCGCTTTTTCCGTCAGGGGAATAGACGATATCAACGGCGATGGCATCCCAGAGGTGGCAGTAGGCACTGGGGATACCGATCCCGATGTCCATCGGATTTGGCTGCTCAACGGTGCTACAGGAGATACGATATGGAGCTACATAACGGGGACTGTGGTCTGGTCAGTAGCCCCCATTGCCGATATTACCGGCGATGGGAAGAAGGATATAGTGGCTGGAGCAGGGATATCGAGTGGAGCGGTCTATCTATTTGATATTACCTATGGAAGGGTTCCTATCTGGAGCAAGAGTCTGGATGGGGGGGTGGTAAAGCTTGAGGTCTGCTCCGATGTCAACTCCTCCGGCTATGACGATATAGTTCCTTCAGGTCTTATGTCCACTTTTTACTGTTTAGAGGGCTTGGACGGCGGTTTTGTCTGGAGTTACCCCAGTGGGCATATGGCCTTCTCCGCCTCGGTCATACCGGATATAAACGGTGACCATATCCCTGATGTGATTGGGGGTTCTGGATATAATGTGGATTCGGTCTATTGCTTCTTGGGCAAGACCGGCGAGAGGTTCTGGACATATCCGGCAGGATCTGCGGTGGAGGCAACCGGCTATCTGGGCCATGTTGCGGGAAGCTTCACCCCTGTTGCCTTGGCTGGCACTAGGGATGGCCTGGTTTTGGCCCTGGCTGGAGGGAATATCGTTGTGCCGGTGGAGGGAGAACAGGTTACCTCTTCGCTTCCAGAGCATTTTGATTTGCTGCAGAATTATCCAAACCCGTTTAATTCGACTACAGCAATCAGCTATCAGTTGTCAGCGGTCGGTTCCCACCACACCTCCCTAAAGATTTACAATGTGCTGGGGCGGGAAGTGAAAACTCTGGTGGATAGAGAGCAGCCTGCGGGCAACTATAGGGTTTTATGGGATGGGAAGGATGGAAAAGGCAGGGAAGTGGCCAGCGGGATCTATCTTTGCCGGTTGAAAACAGAGGAGGCGAATTTGGTTAAGAAGATGATTCTGCTGAAATAAGGCCAAAGTAGAAGCTTTGGAACACGAATGTCACGAATGGACGAATCTACACGAATAGATAAAGAGATTATAACAGTTCACCACGGAATATAACGAAATTAGACGGAGAATTTTTGTCAACCAATCTTTGTAACCCCTGCTCTTTGTGGATGTTATCATCCACAAAGAATTTCTTCCATCAGGGCAGGAGCCCTGACGGCACAGGAACGGACGTAAGTCTTCAACTTTGCTATTTCTCCTGATCCCTGTAAACTATTCCGGTGTTATTTGTCCATTCGTGGGACCTGCCCCGCACTTATGCATAAGTGCGGGGTGAATGTTCAAGGCTTTATTTATATAGGAAAAGAGAAGGGTAATTTCATAACTCAAGGGGGTAAGATGTTTAAAAGAAGTTTTGCTACGGTGATGTTGGCCATCCTGGGCTTGATGGCCATAAATGTCTTTTTTGCTGGGGCATCTTTCGCATCTTGGGAGGACGACTTAGAGGTAAACCCTCGGATAAATGTCGTCCACCTTACGGATACGGATATCAACACTCAGTACTACTTTCTGGCCGCCGTTCCTATGGCGATTTTTCACTACAACGGCAAGGTTTACTCCTCACTGATTGTTCCGGATGTCCTCTCTGACTCCACGGTGGCTCATATCGTTGATGACTGGAAGGTTTATTTAAATCAGCATTCTGGGGAGAAGAGGCATGCCAACTTCATCGGGGGGGTATCATCATCTGTCCAGGATGCTATAAAGTCTAAGTTTGGTATAACCGATGATCAGGATGTGAACATCATTGAGGGAACTCCCATTGAAGTTGCCAATCAGATTGCGGAGAAAGACTGGAAACACTCCGATTATGTAGTTATTGCTCCCTATGTCTCCTCACCTTCTGATCATACTATAGAGTCCATTTCTAATGCAGCAGCCATAGCTGCAGTTCTCAATGCTCCACTTCTCTTCGCTTATCCCGATTCTCTCTCCCAGGGGACTTTAACTTCCATAGCCAAAGTTGGGGCTACCAGTGCGATTTTAGTGGAGATCGACGATGTTTTATCAGATAATGTAAACACTCAGTTGACGAATTCCGGAGTGGGCATACCGGATGACCTGACCACAGAGGGCCAAATTGTGACTAAAATGAGGGGACTATCGGGTCATTCCACCCTCTGCGGGATTGTGAACAACTGGCAGAATCTGCCCGCTGCCCTGGCTGGGGCCAGATATGGGGGGTATGTTCTCTACCTGCCCAGTGGGTTGAATAAGTTGGCAAATAGCCTGCATAGGAGGATAATGGCCGATCCTGAACTACAGAGCTTCTATAAACTGGCCAAACCTGTGGTTCGCAGGGCGTGGATCAAGCTAAGTGAGGACGAGATTGCCCAGAACTTCTATAATTGGCTGACACCGTTAGGAGGAGATGACCCCGATACCTTGGAGACGGTGGTCACCTTCGAGCCTCAGGGCACCGGTGGAGGGGACTTGGAGACTACCTTTGATCGAGCTATTACTGGGGACTTTTCCGATCTCACCCGTAAAGGGGCCATAACTGGAAGGATGCCCTTGGCTTGGCTGAAAAATATAGCTCTATTGAATAGGACATCAATGTATAGGGCGACCATCTTTGCCAATCCCCGGCCCACTCATATTACCCTGGCAATGAACGCCTATGAGGTGCAACATTTGGTGGATGAAGCGGGGGGGAATACCCCACCCGATAGCTGGGGGTTGAACCACATAACCAACGAGATGTTTGGCTGGCCTTACCGCGGCTGGTGTGCAGACAACGGCTATTTTCCTTGGGATGACATCCATTCTAATGCCCCGGATCTATCCCCCATCTTTCCTCCAGGTCCTGGTGATGGCGCTGACCACGACCCAGGGCAATTCGCCTCGTTCCTTAGCGGTGGTTATGAGACCCACTTTCATTCGGGTTCTGAGGCTGGAACAGGATCTCATCTGGCACAGCCGGATGTCTCCAATATCGGTTTTGTGCAGGATGCTGAGGATGGTTCAGCTTTTTTGTATTTCAGTTGTCACGGTGGAGGAACCTCAATTGCTGTGAAGAATACGGACAACGGGATCGCTCAGGATGGCACGGGGGAGGCCTGGGGGGATCCCTATTGGCCAGACGACGATGGGAGAACCTATGACGGCAGCGCCGGTGGAAGTTATTCCCAGACAGATTTGGATAATGATCTGACCAATGCTCACGGGATGATGGTTGCCTATAATGCCTGTGGGATGGCCAATGGATATATGAATGAGATTGTGCTGGAACATGGTGGGACCGTTTCTATAGGCAGTTACACATCTGTGAGCTTCTGTGGCTCCGGTTGGTGGTGGAACCTCTGGGTCCATCTGGTTACCCATGAGGGTTACACCGCAGGGGAAGCGGCAGCTTATGCCACGGCGAGGGAGGCACCTCTCCACACCCCCGCCTCAAAGGGGGTGGATAATACCCTTTATTATGTGGTCTATGGGGATCCCTATACCCCATTTGCTCAAACCGACTGGACATCACCCGATCCAGCCCCCATAAATGTAAATTATGGTGGCCATAAGCCGGACAAGCCGGCAAATGAGCTCGCCGGATCTGTTGTTCCCGATACCATCCAGGTAAATGTTCCCACTCAGGTTGCGGTTACTCTATTGGATTCCTTAGGGGGAGGCATTGATAGCGTCTTAGTAACCATCAGCGGCTGGGGATATTCTGCAGTGGACACTACAGATACATTAGGGCAGGCTATATTTAACATCACTGCCCCTTATGGTGAGCTCTTGCTGGTTACCGGTGAGAAGGAATCATTTGACACCTATCTGGATACTATCTATGTTGTGGGAGCCAGTGATTTCCTCTCTGCAGAGATATCGGCCAGCGTGGCTAGCATTGGATTGACCGATACCCTTGCCCCCTACTACGAGGGGGTTATTACTGGAGAATGCAGTGAGTCAGGGTTTACTCTTTTGGCTAAAGGGTGTGAGGTGGATACAAGTACAGTGACCAGTGGGGACTCGGTTGACCTAGCGGTCACCCCTTACACCACCGGTTCCATCCAGGGGGTGATAGCTAAATCTGGCTTTAACCTCTACCTGGAGAATATCCCGGTAATCAATGTATATGGCACCCTTTCCGGTGTGGTCATAGACAGTGCCACCTCGGATTCTCTGGCCAATGTTTTGGTTAGAGGTTTTACCCATGGGGCAGATACAAGTTTGGTTAACCCAATCTTTGAGGAACTCACCGATTCCAATGGTGTCTATTCGGTGGGCTTTGATCTGACAGTGGGAGAGTATGACCTCTATGTGCAACAGTTTGGTTACCTTCCCTTTGCGGGGACAGCTATGGTGATGTATGGGGCGACTACCTTTGACATAGCCCTTTCACCAGCTCCCAGCGGCACTGTGTCCGGTACGGTCTATGAAGAGACTACTATGAAGCCATTAACCGCTACTATTAAGATCTTCCGTAGTGACAATATGGAGCTATATACCATCGTCTATACCGATTCCCTGGCTGGGGGCACCTATACGGTTGATCTGCCATATTTTACCTACAATTTTAAAGTCACATCCTACTATCACATCCCCTTAAGCCGGGATGTAACTGTTGATCTTCCCTCCCAAACTCAGGATTTCAAGATGGCCACTAGTATGGGTAACATCTTGGTGATCAACGACGATGATGGTTCCAAAGGCGGGAGGAAAGTCCTCAAGGATGGTAGGGTGATTGAGGCTGGGGAGGACAAAAACAAGGTTGGAGAGGCAGCCGATGATATCTTTCGCTATCTATCTGATCTGGGTTATTATGTAGTTCAAGAGGAGGCGGGCTCCACTGATCCGAACAATTGGCCTAATTATGATATATTGGTGTGGAGCGATGGTGATGATACCCAACCGGTGGCAGATGAGGGTTACCGCACCGCACTGGGGGAGTGGGTGGAAAATGGTGGAAAACTCCTCATAGAGGGGGGGGAGGTTGGTTATGATGCGGCGAGCTATCCCGGATATCCAGATTTTGCCCAGTATGTGCTCCATGTCAGTGGGTGGAGCGGAGATGAATCCGGCAACCTGGTATTGACAAATACTACCCATCCCCTGGCTACTACCCCTAACCAACTGCCCAACTCCATTGGGATCTCTTACAATAGTACAGGGGACCAGGATGCTATGCAACCGGCATCTGATGCTTACAATGTCTATGAATGTAAAAATAAGCCTGGGAATGCGGGTATACTCGTCTACGATGATACCCCCAGCCCCCAGAGTGCTCAAGTTATCTTCTATTGCTTCGACTTTACTGCCCTCTCAGATACTATGGTGGCCAAAGAGCTCGTGGAGAATACGGCCAGTTACCTACTGAGCCCGGAGCCTCCTCCCACAGGAGGAATATCTGGGACAGTAGACCTCCTGGGCGCCGAAGATGATAGCGGCGCTGTTATAACTGCTTCCTGTGGAGGATTTTCCCGCAGTGATACAACGGGATATGGGGGCGATTATCTGATAGGTAGCTTATATCCCGGCTATTACCAAGTGAAAGCGCATAAGGATGACTATCAGGATTCAACTCTAACTCAAATTCTGGTGGGGGGTGGCCAGATTACCCAGGATGTTGACTTAGGACTCTATCCAGTGGTAGTTATCTTCAGCACAGATTTCGATGCCAACAATGGTGGATTTACTGCCCAGGGGGAGGATTGGGAGTGGGGCCTCCCCACTTCCGGGCCTGGCTCGGCCCATAGCGGAGCAAAGGTATGGGCTACCAAATTCGCTGGTGACTATTCAAGTAGCTCTGACTCCAAATTGGAATCCCCTTCCATAGGTCTGAGTGGGATCTCAGAGGCGAAGTTAGAATTCTGGCACTGGTATTCATTTGAGGGGAGTGCTACCCATTACGATGGTGGCAATGTGAAGATCTCCGTGGATGGCGGACCGTTTGAGGTGATAACCCCTGAGGAAGGATATGATGGGACAATCTACTCCACCAATGCGGGTATTCCTAACGAAGAGGGATTTGCCTCACCTTCAGCGGGGAATTTCTGGCATAAGGAGGAGTTCAATTTAACCTCCTATGTTGACCATGAGGTGGTTATCCGTTTTCATTTTGGCAGTGATGGCTCGGTTACCTATCCGGGATGGTATGTGGATGACTTCAAGGTCTATTATGTGAATCATGAAGTCGGGTTGCGGAGGCATACAGCACAAGGTCAACTGCCTGAGGAATATTCTCTATCCCAGAACTATCCCAATCCGTTTAACCCAACCACTCTTATCCGCTACGCTCTTCCAGCGGTCAGCAATCAGTTGTCAGCGGTCACCTTAGAGGTCTATAACATCTTGGGCCAAAAGGTAGCTACTTTAGTTGATCAGGAACAGAAACCGGGATATTATGATATTGGGTGGGATGCTTCCTCGTTATCGAGTGGCATATATTTCTATCGCTTGAATGCCGGGGAATTTAGCCAGACAAGGAAGATGCTTTTGTTGAGGTAACTCAAATGATTTTTGAGGGGGGAAAATGAAGAGCTGGAGGATTCTGAGGACGATTTTGGGTCTTGTTTTCCTCTTCCCTTCCCTCCTGTGGGGGGCAAATCTGAGTCTAAAGATAGATTTTGCTTCTCCCCAGGTGAAGGAGGAAGGGGGATTCCACTTACTTTCCGTGGAGGGTTGTAGGAGCGTTGCCTTTAAGCCCGGCGATCCCATTATCCCGGTGAGAGCGGTCAAGCTCCTCCTTCCCTGTGGGGAGATGATTCGGGAGATAGAGGTAAAAGCGGGGGAAGAGGTTATCATTCCTGGGTTTTATAAATTAAAACCTGGAGACTTGAAAGTTCCCATTGGCTCGGCCGAACCATTTCCTGCCATCTCCCCCAATCCGGTCATATATGGGTCTGATGAACCTTACCCAGGGAGAAGAGATAAGCTGATTGCCATCCAGAGTCTATATGGCTTCAAGATAGCGGTCTTGAACCTCTTCCCGGTGAAATATCTCCCTGCTTCAGGGAGACTTTCCTACTTTCCCAAGATAGAGATAGAAATATACACCGAACCATCATCTCAGTTTCTCTCCTCTACGGCCAGGATGATGTGCACCGATCCCTTTGCCCTGAGGAGGGTAAAAACTCTGGTGGAGAATCCGGAGCTTATCGGGAGTTATTCAGGGTTGAAAGTAAGCCGTTTAGATGAGGGGGAGTCCTATCCCTACTTGATCTTGACCAATAGTTCCTTAGCACCATACTTTGAGCCTTTGGCCCTCTTCAAGACTCAGAGGGGGATAAGGGCAAAGGTGGTTACCTTAGACCAGGTCTCTGGTTATCCAGGAGATGATCTGCAAGAGAAGATCCGTAACTTCGTCATCGATGCCTATACAAATTGGGGGACCGTATATCTGCTTTTAGGTGGGGATGATGAGATCGTTCCCCATCGAGGTTTGTATGACATAGTGAATGAGGATTATCCAGGATATGAAGAAGTTGATTATGATATTCCCGCTGACATCTATTATGGGGGATTAGATGGCAATTGGAATACGGATGGGGATGATAGGTGGGGGGAACCGGGGGAAGACGACCTCTTTGCTGAGGTGATAGTAGGTCGGGCGGCAGTAGATTCTCCCACAGAGGCGGAGAATTTTGTGCAGAAGGTAATCTCCTATCAGAATGCTCCTGTGGTGGTAGATTGCAATCAGGCCTTGATGGTGGGGGAGGATTTAGGGTGGACGGTCTGGGGGAAGGACTACAAGGAGGAGATCAGGCAGGGGTCCAGCAATTGGGGCTATACCACAGCGGGTTTTCCTCCTGAGTGTAATGTTAGTACCCTCTATGACAAGGACGGGTCCTGGACAGCAATGGGTGACCTTCTGCCCCTGTTGAACGGTGGGTTAAATCTGATAAATCATCTGGGGCATGCCAATGTCCTTGAGGTAATGAAATTTGATGATACTGATATCACCGATGTTAACTGCACAAACAATGGCATAAATCACGGTTTCTACATAATTTATACCCAGGGCTGTTACTGTAATTCATTTGATAATCGCACTACTTCACCAGGGGTCTATACCAGTGATGCCATTTCGGAGAAGTTTACTACCACCCAAAATGGAGCAGTGGCCTTCATTGGCAATACCAGATATGGTTGGGGCTCAGGATCAAATACGAACGGCCCCTCTCAGTATTATGATCGCCAATTCTTCGATGCCCTCTTTGGTGAAGGTATCTACGAGATAGGGCTTGCTAATCAGGATTCCAAGGAGGACAACAGCGGGTTCATTGACCAAGATGCCCTTAGATGGTGCTATTACGAGGTCAATCTCTTAGGTGACCCTCAGATGGAGTTATGGACGGCACAGCCTGGTAGCCTTTCGGTTGAGCTCCCATCGTTCCATCCTTTAGGGAGCCCCCAAATCTCGGTCGATGTTCAAGAGGATAGCGCTCTGGTCTCTATTTCCCGGAATGGCGAACTCTATGGGACAGCCTATTCCTGGCAAGGAGAGGCTGAGGTGAACCTGAATCCCGTGCCCTCTGATGTAGGAACCTTAGAGGTGGTGGTAACCAGGCACAACTATCTACCCTATTGGGGAGAGGTAGAGGTTCTCCCTGTAGCTAATGTAAGCATTGAGCCGGAAACCCTCCAGGTAAATGTCCTCACTCAGGTGATGGTCACTGTCTTAGATACAAACGACCTTCCGATGGAGAATGTTGAAGTGATGATCGATGGTTGGGGACTCAATCCCGCTTGGGTTGACACCACCGATGCCAGTGGGGTGGTTACAGCAGAGTTGAAGCCGGCTTATGGTGAGATACTGGATGTACAGGGGCGGAAGTTAGAGGAAAGCTATAGACTTTTCTGCGATTCCCTATATGTAATCGGCGCGGAGAGTCTCTCTGGGGTTAGTGTTTGGGCGGAGTGCGATTCCCTGGGACTTGTGGATAGCTTAGCCCCGTTCTATGAGGGGAAAATCTTTGGAAGTTGTGACCTATATGGATTTGACCTCTTACTCAAGGGGTGTGGTTTGGATACATCCATCACAACCCAAGACACCTTGGTTGAACTCTTAGTGACCCCTACCGAAAGCGGGTTTATTCAAGTGGTTCTGGCCGATACCGGGTATACAGTTTGGCAGGAGGATGTTCCGGTGATTGATGTCTATGGGACACTCAGTGGCTATGTTAAGGATGGAAGTAGTCAGGAAGGGTTAGAGGGTGTGGAGGTCACTGGATATGATTCTGAGGAAGATACCAGCCAGGCTGAACCGAGTTTTCAAGTCGTAAGCAATTCCAGCGGTTTCTATCAGGTCTCTGGAGAGCTTCCCGCCAGGCCCTATGATATCTATTGCTGGGAATTTGGCTATCTCCCTTATGGTGAGACAAAGATGGTGAAGAAGGGGGCCAACAGTTACGATCTTCTCTTAGCTTCTTCTCCACCAGCCAAGATTTGGGGATATGTGAAGGATAGGGATGGCGGTTTACCATTGGATGCTACGATAAAACTTTACCGCTATGACACCAAGGAGCTCTACCAACAGGTGGAGACGGATACGACCAATGGTGAGTATGAACTAAATGGTTTGCCTTACTTTACATACAAAATCAAGGTTTATGCCTATAATCACATTCCACATAGCGAGATCCTCCTTGTGACTTCAGAAAATCTCAGACGGGATTTTACGTTGGAAGAGACATCCGGAAATATATTGGTGGTCAACGATGATGATGGGTCAAAGAAAGGGGACTCCAGATCAAGGACAAGAGTTGATAAAAGCCCACATGGGGCGTCGGCAGATTATATGGCACAGCATTTGGAAGGATTGGGTTACTATGTCGTCTCTGAAGAAGCCGCTCAAACTGATCCCCTCAACTGGGACGAATACAGCCTGGTTATCTGGTCTGATGGTAGCGATGTAACCCCGGTTGTTGAGGAAGGATATCGGCAAGGGCTTATTGATTGGGTTAGCTCTGGTGGGAAGCTATTGATTGAGGGGGGCGAGTTGAGCTATGATGCGGCCTCATATCCTCGTTACCCCGACTTTTGCCAAGATGTATTACATATCGATTCCTGGGTGGCGGACAGAAGCGGTGATTTAACCCTGGTTGGGGAGTATTCCTCACATCCACTGGTTACCCATCCAAATTCTTTGTCCAACACCATTCAGTTTAACTTCGGAAACTACGGTGATCAAGATGCGAGTCAGGCCAGGCCAGATGCCTATGTAGTCTATGACTGTGCAAACGAGGAAGGTAAGGCGGGAGTTCTTGTCTATGAAGATGATTCCCAACAACCACAGATCGTCTTCTATAGCTTTGACCTCCTTGCGGTTGCCGATAGCATTACCAGAAGCGAGTTGCTGGAAAATACCGTCTTTTATCTTTTGACCGGTGGTGAGGTCTCAGTTCCTCAGCAGGTTATGCGATCTACTCCCAAAAGATACGAGTTGTCTGCAAATTATCCCAATCCCTTTAACCCAACTACCAGGATAAGGTATACCCTCCCTCGGGAGACGAAAGTGAGGTTGGAGGTGTTCAACATCCTGGGCCAGAAGGTGACGACCTTAGTTGATCAGTTTCAGGAGCCGGGCTACTATAACATTCTTTGGGATGCTTCTTCATTATCAGGTGGGATATACTTCTCTCGCCTGCAGGCTGAGGAATTCAACCAGACGAGGAAGATGATTCTTTTAAAGTAAGGAGAGGTGATGGAAAGGGGTTGGATTAAGATATTAAGCTTCTTAGGTCTATTCTTTCTTTTGGCCATTTTGGGTCGGGAGGGCTTAGCGGCTCAGGAAGTTATCGTCTCCCAAATCAAATTCTCCTCGCCAGAGGAGCTCTCCCGCTTGGTGGAGATGGGGTTGGATATTGATGCCGTTCATAAAGGCTATCTTATAGCCTATTTGAGCTCCCAGGAGTTTGACCTGGTCAAGAGTAAAGGGTTTGAGATAGTGGAGATCCCCAACTATGCCAAGCTTATGGCAGACAGCCTCTGGGAGGCCACGAAGGATACCAAGAACCAGATGGCTGCCTACCACACCTATGAGGAGTTGACTGCAGAGCTTGATTCGATTGCTACTGGCCACCCTGATATTTGCCATTTAGAGAGTATAGGGCACTCAGTCCAAGGGAGGGAGCTCTGGTTTATGAAGATCTCGGATAATGTTGACCAGGAGGAGGATGAGCCAGAGTTCAAGTATATCTCCACTATGCATGGGGACGAGCCAGTGGGGACGGAGTTGCTGATGTATCTGATCAATTATCTGGTGGATAATTATGGGACGGACTCCTTAGTCACCCACCTGGTAAACAACACGGAGATATGGATAATGCCCCTGATGAACCCGGATGGGAATGCTCTCCATCAGAGGTATAACGCAAATGGGGTGGATTTAAACAGGAACTTCCCGGATCCGATAACCGATTCAACTAACACTCCTGAGGGACGAGAGCTGGAAACTCAAGCCGTGATGAACTTTTGCTTTGGACAGAGTTCCGTCTCCTCGGTCAACTTTCACACTGGTGCTCTGGTGGTTAACTATCCCTGGGACTGTCAGTATACCTTAACTCCGGACAATGACCTGTTTATTGAGATCTCCTTAGTTTATTCCAGGCGCAATCCTCCGATGTATAACAGCTCAGAGTTTGACAGTGGCATCACCAATGGTGCCCAGTGGTATGTCATCCACGGTGGAATGCAGGACTGGAACTACAACTGGTTGGCCTGCAATGAGGTGACCATAGAGCTTTCCAACACAAAGTGGCCCGACGCTTCTACCTTACCCGGATTTTGGGATGACAACCGGGAGGCAATGCTGGCCTATATGGGGCAGTGTCATCGGGGGATAAGGGGATTGGTTACAGATGCCATTACTGGCCAGCCATTGGCGGCCACGGTGAGCGTCCCCGAGATTGGTAAGGATGTTTACACCGATCCAGATGTAGGGGATTATCATCGGATGCTTCTCCCGGGCATCTATACGGTGCAGTTTTCGGCAGATGGATATGTGCCCCAGACATTCTATAATTTGCAAGTTGTGGCAGATAGCGCAACCCGTTTAGATGTTCAGCTCTGTCAGCCTTTAGTAGGAACCATCTCCGGAACGGTCACGGATTCGGTTACTGGTCAACCCCTCTATGCCTCAGTAGAAGTTCTGGATTCCGGCGTAGATCCAGTTTATACTGATTCTTTTACTGGTTACTACTCCGTAAATGTCTATCAGGGGACCTATACGATGAGGGTATCATCCGATGGATACAGAACGGTAACCAGGGACAGCGTCGTAGTTACTGAGAGTATAACCGAAAACTTCCAGTTAGTGCCTCTACCGGTTCATTACTACACTCAGTCAACTCCACTGCCCATACCCGATAATGATGATTGGGTGCAGAGTTACCTCGATGTGCCAGATAGCATCGAGATCGAGGATATAAATGTCTTTCTTAGCGTAACTCACTCCTACTTCCCGGATTTAATTATAGACTTAAAATCCCCTCAGGGAACTTCGGTCAGACTTTGGAAGCAAGGTTATGCTCAGCCGGGAACCTTATCCGGTTGGTTTGATACAGAGATAGAGCCAATAGACAGTATGAGCAACTTCATAGGGGAGAATACCCAGGGCCAATGGGCCTTGTGGCTTAAGGACTGTGCAGGTGGTGATGTGGGCACACTTAATCTGTGGAAACTGGAGATCTATGGAACAGGTAGCGTTCAGGAAGACAGTGTAGCTCCAGCAGCTATCAGTGATTTATCCGTTAGTCACATTGATGATACCTCGGCGACCTTGGTGTGGACAGCCCCAGGTGATGATGGAACATCGGGAACGGCAAACATCTATGATCTCCGCTATTCCCTCACCCCAGTGGGCACTGATACGGTTGGTTGGTGGAATTCAGCTCAGACCGTTTCCGGAGAACCTTCTCCCTCACTATCTGGGATGTCCGATTCTTGCGCTATCCATAATCTGCTCCCTGATACCACTTATTACTTCGTAATCAAAACAGCGGATGAAGTACCCAATTGGTCAGGTTTTTCCAATGTGGCCTCAGCCAGGACAACAAATGTTGGTATTGGTGATTTAATTGGAGTTTCTGGGTTGCCTGACCACTTTGCTTTATTTCAAAACTATCCCAATCCATTTAATTCAACTACAGCAATCAGCTATCAGCTATCAGCAATCAACAATCAGTTGTCGGCGGACGGCGAACGGCGGATGGCGATTAGTCTAAAGATTTACAACATTCTGGGGGAGTTGGTAAGGACTCTGGTGGATGAAGAACAGATGCCTGGTTGCTACTCCATTGTTTGGGATGGAAGGGATAGCAGGGGTGAGGATGTCTCCAGTGGAATATTTTTCTACCAGCTTAAAACTGGGAGATTTGTAGAGACTCAAAAAATGGTTCTTCTCCGGTAAAAAAGTAGGGAGTAATTGTCCAGACAAATGGAATTGTGTTATTTTGACATTGACAAACGAGAAAAATAAGTGTATATTTAAAAGAAAGGAGTGAGAAAAATGCGTTGGAAAATGTCTTTGCTAATCCTATCTCTTTTAGTTGGTTCCTCGGTGATGGGAACAGAGTTAGAGGAGATAAGGAAGGCTATAAGGGAGAAGGGGGCGAAATGGGAGGCGGCAGATACTTGGATCTCCAAGTTGCCACCGCAGGAAAGGAAAAGGTTTCTTGGAGACAATTTGGCTGATGATTTCTCAAAAGCCCCAGGCAAAGAGATCAGAGGGACCAAGACCGTTCCTACTGAATTTGACTGGAGGACCAAGGATGGCCACTTCTGGATGACTCCAGTAAAAGATCAGGAGAATTGCGGTGCCTGCGTTGCCTTTGGGACAGTAGGAGCTTTGGAGGCAAATATAAAGATCCGAGCCGACAACTTCTGGATTATGCCCGATCTCTCTGAACAGCATCTCTTCTCTTGTGCAGGAGGTGACTGCGGTTATGGGATGTCCGTCTATGCGGGGATGAATTATCTCCTCAATCATGGAACACCAGATGAGGAGTGTCTTCCCTATACTCAGGTGGATGACAATTGCAGTGAAACCTGCTCTGATTGGGAGGAGAGAGCTCGGGGGGTAAATACCTGGGGATGGACGAGCAAGACCATCGCAAGCATAAAGCAGGCTATCTATGACTATGGACCGGTAGCCGGCCATTTTGATGTCTACGCCGATTTTTTCTCCTACAATGGTGGCGTATATGAGCATACCTCAGGTGGCTACGAAGGAGGGCACTGTATCACCATAGTTGGTTGGAGTGACAGCTCCCTATGCTGGATCTGCAAAAATAGTTGGGGACCTGGTTGGGGGGAATACGGCCCCTACCCGGACAGCACCAAAGGTTGGTTCAGGATTAAGTATGGGGAGTGCGAAATTGAATACAAGAAGGCAGCCTGGATGGTCCCCATTATCAAGGGCCCTGATGGGATGGTCCTCCATGATACCTGTTTTGGGTTTGTTTTGCTACCGGATTCATCTACCTCTGATACTTTGACTATCTCGAATGTAGGTGATAGTCTAGACTTTTATTTAATTCTTAGTCATTCTCAGAATTGGCTCACCCTGGATGTGATAGCAGACACTTTATCGCCAGCTGAGAGTGTCAAAGTTGGTTTTGACATTGCTACAACGGGATTGTCCGGAGGAACCTATTCTGATACTATTGAGGTGGCTGCCAGTGACTCTGAAGGGGTAGTGCTCTATCGGATGTATGTTCCAGTGCACTTAGAGGTTAGTCCGTTGTTTGTAAGGGGAGATTACGATGATACCGGTGATTTAGCCATGCCAGATGCTCTTAATCTTCTGCTTTGGAAATATCATCAACCCGGTGGAGTGGCACCTCCCTGTGAGGACGCTGCCGATTACGATGATGATGGAAACATTGCTATGCCTGATGCTTTGGGATTGCTTCTTTACAAATATCATCAGCCTGGAGGGGTTCCTCCAGCTCCACCCTATCCTGATTGCGGTTTAGATTTTACTGAAGATGGGCTTGAATGTGCTACTTATACCCATTGTCTGAAAGCCGTTAAATCTATGGTTCTCACTCCAACAAGTGTGAAAAAGGCGATTAACAGAGTCAAGGTCAAGAATTGTTATGGGGCCAAGGATGGCTTGGTAGTTGTTCCTGTGGAGCTTACTAACAAGGCTGAGCTGAGAGGATTTGAATTTACGGTCAACTACGATCCTGCTCTTGTTACTGCGATAGAGGTTAGAGGTGGAGATGGATATGATTTCTTTGCTCCCTGGATAGATAATGAGGCAGGTAAGGTTACCGTTGGCTGTGTTCCTGATATGAGTATGGAGGAGCCATTTGCGGCTGGTCAGAGGGGAGTAGCTGAGATTGCCTTTAAGGCCAAGGCTGATGCCGGGTTGAAGCTATCTGATGTGGCCTTGTATGGGTCTAAGGCGGAGGCAGTGGATGCTCGTTGGGTGAATGGGGTAGTGAAGGCAGGAGCAGGGTTACCTAAGGAGTTTGCCCTCAGCCAGAACTATCCAAATCCCTTCAATCCTGTCACTCAGATCAGGTATGCTCTACCTATGGACTGCCAGGTGAGGCTAGATATCTACAATGTGGTAGGGCAGAGGGTAGCTATTTTGGTAGATGATCATCAAAAGGCTGGATACAAGGTAGTTAGCTGGAATGCTCAGGATGTGGCCTCTGGTGTCTATTTCTACAAGCTGACTGCTGGCAATTTCACTTCCATCAGGAAGATGGTCTTACTGAAATAAGGGCGAGCCTACCGAGGAGAAAACACTTTGGGTTCCTCGTCCGTGAGGACGTAGTTACATTTTTGTGGCTTGTTTTCCTGCAAGACCAATTTGATAAACATCTTCTCAATGCGTGATTTCGGCGAATATAAGATTCAAACATTTGTGAGAGAAAAGCAGGAAGTGAGTCAAAGGTGTCCTCTTTGAATCTGGGGGTGATGTTTATAGGATAAAGGTGGGGTATTGGTCGAGGAGACAAAGACATTTAGCTTTTATATAAGAGAAGGCAAACAATGAAAACAAAGATTCTGTTTGTAGCTTTGATATCGGTTATGCTTGCCTTACCCTTAGGATTTGGTAAGGTAAATGCACAGCAGTGTGCCGATTCTATGATTGCTTCTAATAGAGAGGGATATACCGGTGATACTGGGATAATTGTCCCCATTTATGGCAAGGTTTGTGGCCTAGATATAGGGGGGGATTTAGAGGATTTGGATGGGGTTAGTTTCGCCATGCAATATGACACCAGCCTTGTGGTCTGCGACACTATTTTGTATGATGTAAGTGATCCTGTTTATCCAAGTTTTCACGATAGCATTCCCAATCCCTTCTTTTGGGCCCCTTACATTGACCCTTCTGGCTATGTTACCGTAGGGCTTGCCTTTGCTATGCTGGGAACACCTGACATACCACCCGGCCGTTATCGTATGTTTGATTTAGTTTTTAAGGTAAAACCGGGGGCTCCTCCGGGGGTTACACCTTTAGACATTGAAGATGGTGTTGGCGGTATGAGGAATGCTTTTACTTATGTAACCACTGATGTTTATCCCGAATTGATAGATGGCGATTTTATTGTTCTACCAGATTCTTTAACCTTAATATTTGACCCCTTGCCTCCATATAGATTGGGTGAAGGGGAAAACCTGGGTGTCGAGGTTACAGCTATTGATCCTAATCCGACCCATTTTGTTACTCTAAGTGCCGCTGGTTTAATGGAGAACATGAGTTTTCCGGAGACCAGCGATTTCTTTTTTGCAACTGGCACCTTCACCTTCTATCCAAACCAGTGCCAGGCGGGTGTATATAATGTTGTGTTTTTTGCCGACTGTGACTTTGGTTGCCATGTAGAAATCCCGGTAACGATGACCGTGGATAACATCAACCGGACTCCGAGACTCGATGCTGGTCCTGATCGAGCTATTATAGCAGGAGATACTTTGACCTTCACCGTTACTGCCACCGATCCCGATTACTGGGAATGTGGCGATGATACCCTCACCCTGAATGCCACCAGTCTTCCTGGGGCGGCAACTTTTGTTCAAGACAGCGATACGACAGGCATATTTAGTTGGGTCCCTGATTTAGCAGATACGGGAGAGTATACCGTTATCTTCTCCGTTGAGGATCTTGCTGGTACTACCGATAGCGAACCAGTAGAGATTACTGTCTCGCCACACACTCTGGTTATAATGACGATTCCCGATTCTCCTCCGACCACTGTGAATGAAGGATCGGCCTTGATTTTCGATGTTAGAGCCATTAATTCTTCTTCAGAGCATACGGTGGATCTGTACGCTATTTATTTGCCAGCCAACGCTAACTTTCCTTCTGAAACTGGTGCTGGCTCTGTGCAATCCACATTCACTTTTAACCCGAATTACTGTCAGGCAGGGAGTGATAGTGTCGTCTTTGAAGCGCATTGTTCTGGAAATCTTACCACCACTCGTACGGTGTATCTTACTGTGAACGATATACCCAAGGCTCCAAATATAGAAGCAGGCGGTCCATATAGTGCCAAACCAAATCATCTTTTGACTTTTAGGGTAATGGCAGCCGATCCAGACCTGAAATGTGGCGATGAGGCCCTCATTTTAAGCGCCCTTAATCTCCCCGGAGGCGTTACCTTTAGCCAGGATAGCGACACTACGGGAGTTTTCAATTGGATTCCCGTTGAAGCCGATACGGGATCTTACACGGTTACCTTTATCGTCGATGATCACACGGCACTGGCTGATAGTGATCAGGCTACAATTAAAGTAGTTGTCTATGACTTTGAAGATGTCACCGATGATGCTTTTGTGGGGGATGAAGGGCGAGGGCATGGAGTGGCCTGGGGTGACTGGGATGGGGATGGGGATCTGGATATTTACATTGTGAATTATAACGAGCCCAATGTTCTTTATCGCAACAACGGCGATGGCACCTTTACGAATGTAGCTGCGGCCGCTGGTGTTGCTCATGCTGGTGCTGGACACGGTTCGGCTTGGGGAGATTTCGACAACGACGGCGATCTTGACCTTTATGTCACCAATGATGGGCCAAACATTCTTTATCGCAACAATGGTGATGGTACCTTCACTGATGTTACCAGCACGGCGGGTGTAGGGAACATTGATTGGGGAAGGGGTACCGCCTGGGGCGATTTTGATAACGATGGTAACTTAGACCTCTACGTTGTTAATAGTTTATCGACTCAAACGAGCGTTCTTTATCGTAACAATGGTGATGGCATCTTCACCGATGTTACCAGCACGGCCGGTGTCGAGTTTATGGGAAATGGAAGAGGGGTAGCTTGGGGTGACTGCGACTCCGACGGTGATTTGGATCTATATGTAGTAAACCATTGGCCAGGGGGAAGTGCTCTTTATCGCAACAACGGTGATGGCACCTTTACAAACGTTGCTAGTTCAGCCGGGGTGGGGAACAATGGGTTGGGTACGGGCGTTGCCTGGGGCGATTATGACTCAGACGGCCACCTGGATCTCTCTGTCGTGAATTATGGTGGCTACGGAAACTTCCTGTATCGCAACAACGGTGATGGCACTTTCAACGACGTAACCGGGACTGCCGGAGTGGGCCTGGTGGATAATGGATATGGTACTGCCTGGGCGGACTATGATTTAGATGCTGACCTCGACCTCTATGTGGTTAACTATCAAGGAGGGCGAAAAGCTTACGGAATTAACATTCTCTATTCTAACAACGGTGACGAAACTTTCTCTGACGCTACCGAAAGGGCAGGTGTAGGAGATCCTGGCTACGGATACGGAACCGCTTGGGGTGATTACGACGACGATGGTGATTTGGACCTCTATGTGGTGAACCACGATCAAGCCAATATTCTCTATCAGAATCAGACTGACAATGTCGACTTCATTAAGGTGGTAGTTGAGGGTGCAGCATATTTAGGTCCCGGGTTTAGCAATAGAGATGGCATGGGGGCCAAGGTTGAGGTTCACCAAGCGGGGACCGAGACTCTACTTGGTTTTAGGGAGGTAAGAGGTGGATCTGGTTACTGTTCAATGAACTCTTTAGAAGCTGAGTTTGGCTTAGATCACAACTATGCTTACGATCTGAAGGTCACATTCCCTGCAAGTGGTGTGGTCAGGGTTTATTCTAACCTAACCACAGGTCAAAAAATTCTCGTCTATGAGGAAAGAGCACCATTTGCCTTTTCGCTTATCTCGCCTGCAGATGGAGACACGGCTTGGAGTCTAACTCCGACGATGACCTGGCAAAGGGCTGTTGATCCTGATCCAGGTGATATCGTCACTTACACTGTTTACTACTCCGAGGATAATACTTTTGCCACCTATGATTCTCTTCCTGATGTCGGAGATACTACCTGCAGTTTACCGGAACTAACCGATGATACCGTTTACTACTGGAAGGCAAAAGGAAGGGACAATTGGGGCCTGGAGGCCTGGAGTGTTGAGACCTTCAGTTTCAATGTCTACTTTCCGGAAGCGCCGAATGCTTTCGATTTACTATACCCTACTGATGGAGATACGATCTATGCTGGCATGGTGACACTGGATTGGGAGGAGGCAACCGAACCCGATCCTGGAGATAGTGTCCTTTATACTCTCCATTATAGTATTTCTCCTGAATTTCATCCAGATTCTACAAATATTGTTGACAGTCTAAGTGAGAGCCAGTATCTCATAGTCTCGGGGTTACCTGACGATGCAAAGATCTATTGGAAGGTGAAGGCCTTTGATATCTTTGGTTTAGAGACCTGGAGCAAACAGATCGATTGGAGTTTTTATGTATATACTCCGGAAGCTCCACATACCTTCAGTCTTATTTCACCAGCAGATAGAGATACAGTTTGGAGTTTCACTCCGACCTTAATCTGGCAGAGGGCCGTTGATCCTGATCCAGGTGATAGCGTCACTTATACTCTCTACTACTCCACAGATAGTGCTTTCGTTGTTCAGGATTCAGTATCCCCTCTTGCAGATACTACTTGCACATTGCCAATACTGACAGATGACTCTACTTACTACTGGAAGGTAAAGGGAACAGATAATTTTGGTTTAGAGGCCTGGAGTGTTGAGATTTTTAGTTTCAATGTTTATCTCGTTGAACCCCCTGACTCGTTCGATCTTTTCACTCCAATAGATGGTGATACGGTTTACGCAGGTATTCCAATTAGGTTAGACTGGGAGGATGCATCGGATCCTGATCCGGGAGATATTATTCTCTACGCCCTGTACTTAAGTTTAAATTCAGATTTTTCAGATTCGATGGCGATCGATAGCCTATCAGAGAGTGAATGCACCCTCGATCAGACAAAGGCTTCAACCAAAACTCTCCAAGTTAGAAACCCCGGACGCCAAGCCCTCCCAGAAATGAAACTGGAAATGCAAGAGGTGGAGAGTAATAATGCAAGCGAATTTATTGAAAGTAGTTGGAGTATTCCTAAGAGCAACCTTGATAGCCTGTTAGCTGACACCACCTATTATTGGAAGGTGAAAGCTTATGATAGATGGGGAACTGAGAAATGGAGTAACCAACTGAATTGGAATTTTTATGTGCAATTTAGCTCGCTTTTCATCAGGGGTGACTACGACGCAAATGGAGAGTTGGCTATGGCTGATGCCCTTGGGCTTCTAGTGTGGAAGTATCATCAGCCTGGTGGGGTTCCTCCTCCCTGTGAGGATGCTGCGGATTACGATGACAACGGGGATATTTCTATGGCCGATGCTGTAGGGCTTCTGCTCTTCAAATATCATCAGCCTGGTGGGGTTCCTCCTCCACCTCCCTATCCAGATTGCGGGCCCGATCCCACGAAAGATGGTTTGAGCTGTGACAGCTATCCTCCCTGTAATTGGCCCCCCAAGGCTACCGAGCTTGTAGTATCTTCTCTTCTGGTAAGTGTAGAGGTTGCCCCCAATGTGGTGAAGGTGGGAGATGGCTATCTTGCCAAGGATGGCTTGGTAGTTGTTCCTGTGGAGCTTACTAACAAGGCTGAGCTGAGAGGATTTGAGTTTACGGTCAACTACGATCCTGCTCTTGTTACTGCGATAGAGGTTAGAGGTGGAGATGGATATGATTTCTTTGCTCCCTGGATAGACAATGAGGCAGGTAAGGTTACCGTGGGTGTTGTTCCTGATATGAGTATGGAGGAGCCATTTGCGGCTGGTCAGAGGGGAGTAGCTGAGATTGCCTTTAAGGCCAAGGCTGATGCCGGGTTGAAGCTATCTGATGTGGCCTTGTATGGGTCTAAGGCGGAGGCAGTGGATGCTCGTTGGGTGAATGGGGTAGTGAAGGCAGGAGCAGGGTTACCTAAGGAGTTTGCTCTGAAACAGAATTATCCCAACCCATTCAACGCTATCACCGAGATCAAGTATACTTTGCCAAAGGGTTGTTATGTGGGACTGGAAGTCTATAACGTCTTAGGCCAGAAGGTGGCATGTTTGGTGGATAGGAAACAGAAAGCAGGATACAAGACAGCCAGGTGGGATGCGGGGTCTCTCTCCAGTGGGGTCTACTTTTACAGGCTTCAGGCTGGGGATTTTGTGCAGATGAGGAAGATGGTGCTTTTGAAATAAGGCCAAATGACCTCCTCGCCCCTTGACAATAAGGGGAAGGTAGTGTAAATTATAGCCTATTTAAAACGGGGGGGTCTTATGCAGCTTACAGAAGTAGGGCAGCGTCTGAAAGATAAAAGTCTGGACGGGCGGTTGTTATGGGAACTGGAGCATGGCTTTGAGCTCTCACCACGGGAAAGCGGATTAATTGTTGAAACAGTTCGTTCATACTACAGTCAAGCACCAAAGGCTAAAAGTGGTCGGGTGGGTTTATGGGTTGTTAAACTTGATGCCAGTGTTGGTAAGCCGCTTAATGAATTGCCAAAGGTTCAGGTATGGGTAACGCTGGATGGTGGTCAGGAGGATTTAGAGGCATACCGGTCATACGGTCATGCTGGATTACGCAGGCAAAAACTCCTTCGTATTACCGAGGAGATTGTTGATCAGTATGGTATTGCCACCCAGGAGGATTTGGCGCGTCTTTTAGGGACGAGTCTGCGCACGATCAGGCGGGATATTACCTACCTACAAGGTCAAGGTTTACAGGTTTTAACCAGAGGGGTATACTCTGACATTGGTCCGTCATTAAGTCACAAAGTAGTTATTGTGGAGCTGTTTTTATCTGGTTCTGTTTATACGGAGATTTGTCGGAGGACGCGTCATTCTGCAAAAGCTGTAAAGCGCTATGTCAATACCTTTGGGCGGGTAGTGGCTTTACATGAGCGGGGGATTAAGGCACCAGAGGAGCTGGCCAACTATGCGGGCATCAGCAAGAGGTTGGCCACTGAGTATCTGAATTTGTATTTCCAGGTTAGCAAGAGGGCAGCCTTTAAGGAACGCATCAAAGAGGTGTTGGAACAACTTTCATCGCGCCCCAGTTATCCAGGTGTAGATAAGACTGGTATGAAAAAAGGGGGTCTGGTGGAGGCTGGACGATGAAGGGATATTATGGGGATCGTCGAGACCGTTTTGCCAGCCTGGAGAAACGGACTTTCAGAACAGCTTTGATCCATTTGTTGGAGACCGAATACAAGCTTATTGGCAGTCATCGGGTTCTGGAAGCCCTTTCAGATGATGTTGCACAGCTTCAGCAGGAGTATTTTCCCTTACGGGAGCGAATTGAAGCTGGGACAATCGCCTGGGTGACCACCAAGAAGACGGTCCGTAAGGCGAGTTACGGCAAACGCACCGAGGACTATGAAAGTGTGATGGTGTATTTACCGTTGGTTACGCGGGGCGATTTGGATAAACGCGTTTTTGTAAAGGCGGGGACCAAGAACAGCAATTATGTGGTAAATCGGGAGCGTGATTTGGAGATCATGGCCCGTTTGGTAAAGTCGGCCTGGGATCAGGGTGGTATGATTTCCCAGGCGGAGCTATGCGTACTGATGAATCGCAGCTTGACGACGATAGGTAAGTACATAGCGGAGTATGAGGCCAGACATCCGGATGACCCCTTACCGTTAAAGGGGTACATCCTTGATCAAGGCAGTCGCCCAACGCACAAAGGCATCATCCTGAACCTTTATGAGCAGGGTATAGATCCGACTGAAATTGCGCAACGCACAAACCACGGACTCGATGCGGTTGATCGCTATATCAAAGCGTATGAGCGGGTAAAGGGTCTTTATAAGAAGGGACTGGATCGTGCTGAGATTAAGAAAGTGACCGGTTTGAGTTTGAAGGTGATTGACGCATATTTGAGCATAGTGAAACACTTTCATCCATCGGAGGGTAAACCTGATGTGCTTCTGGCAAAAAAAAGACCCTCAAAAGCAAAACCCTCTCAAAAAAAGCGTATAGGTCATTTGGCCTGATAGGAAGTAGGCTGGTGTTTCCAGCACGCAGAACCTGAGATTTGTATCTTTCTAAGCGGTTTGTTTTTACAGGAATACGAGGGGAATCTGCACCGCTGTACTATTTTTGTTGAGTGAAATTGCTGAAGATTGATCGGAAAAATCTTGAAAAAAGCCTTTTTTCTAACATGTTTTGCCATGGCAATATTTAATCGACAGCCACTGGATGATTTTGAATTTTGTATCCATTCACCGCTCATCATCCCTGTGAGAAACAGGGGAAAGCCAAATAAGTGGACCAACATGGAAAATTCAGCCGAAAGGGAGCTACTATATGTCGAGCGAAACAATTTTGCCTGTGGTTTCTTAACCATCAAAGCTTTTGTTGAAAGGGGGTGAGAAGACAATGTGGGAGGTGCGTGATTTCCTTATGAGTCTGATTTTTAACTGGCCTATTGTCGGCAATCCGAAAGGTTAAGCCATACTGAGTGGTAGATTCAAGTCTTTCCGTGTTGGTCCATTTTTTATGTAATTAAAGAACTGCTAAGATCAGCCCAAATATACATGATTCAATACCTGGTTTCCATCGATTTGGGTGGTTTTGGAATCGTGGAAGTAGTTGTAGAGGATGAGCAATTGTTACCTTTACCCAAAGAGTTTGTCCACTCCCAGAGCAATTCCAGCTCATTCAATGCTGTCACTCAGACCAAATATGCTTCGCCTAAAGATTACAAAGTCAAGTTGGGAGTTTACAACGTCTTAGGCTAAAAGGTGGCTACTTTGGTTAATGGTCACCAGAAAGCCGAATACAAGACCGTCAGGTGGGATGCGGGCTTCCTCTCCAGGGGCATTTACAGATTAAAGGCTGGTGATTTTGCGCAGATGAGGAAGATGGTTTCGCTGAAGTAAAGCCAAAATGTATGAGGAGGACTCCAAAGGGCCCTCTTCTCCTTTTAGTTGAAGACTACCTCGTTGGTTGTCTGTCCACTGGTGATTTATAATGCAAAGATAGCTAATAGCCAACCTTTGGCGCGAAATTTAAATAAGGAAGCGATTATTAAAACACTTTTCGCTGTCAGTTTTATGTTGCAAATTAAAAACTCGGGAGGGAAGAATGCGTAACAAATATTCCGTTATATTAAAGGTTCTCTTAGCCTTTTTCGTCCTTACTGTTTGGGTGAATAATGGGTTTCCTGCTGGTGAAGAGAAATCGGTAAGTTCGCCGGCAAGGGATACCATTGTTCCAGAGTATTCATATGGTTTGGGATATATTCCATTAGCAGGGAAAGTAGATAGTTCACCACTCATATCCAGCACATATACTGCTCCTTCTTCGTGGGACTGGCGTAGTGCGACATATGATAGCGTTACGGGGGATTGGACAACTATTGCTAAAAGCCAGGGTGGTTGCGGTAGTTGCTGGGATTTTGCTGCACACGGGGCTTTAGAGGCAATCATAAATGTAAGAAGTAACAACCCTAATCTAGATTTAGACCTTTCAGAACAGTACATTCTGTCCTGCTATAGCGGAGGTTGGGGGTGTAGCGGGTCGAATGCCTATTATGCCTACGAGTATATGTATGATCATGGGGGAGCAGTCCCAGAAACCTGCTTCCCATATTCTGCTGACGATGACATTCCATGCTCTGATAAGTGTGCAAACTGGCAAGATCTGTTTGTCCCAATTTCATACTATGGCTATAGCTCATCCCCAAGTATAAATGCCATAAAGGATTACATTTATGAATATGGGCCTCTATGCCTCGCTTTTTCTGTCTATGCTGATTTTTACACCGGAAGTTCAAGTTTCGATGAAAATGGAGTATACCAATATGATGGTGTTAGTGAGTTAAGGGGTGGTCATCAAATAGTTGCTATTGGTTATGAAGATACCCCCGGCAATCCGAATTATGATGGTTACTGGATTTGTAAGAACAGTTGGGGGGCAACTTGGGGTCCCTGGGGTGACGGATGCTTTGGAATAGCTTATGGCGAATGCGACATTGAACAGGAAGCCGTATATGTTGACTGTGACCCGCTAAATGGACCATTCTTTGTCCGGGGGGATTATGATGCCAATGGAGACCTAACTATGGCCGATGCCCTTGGACTTCTGGCTTGGATCTATCATCAACCTGGAGGGGTTGCTCCTGCTTGTGAGGATGCTGCCGATTATGATGATAATGGGGAAATTGTTATGGCAGATGCCTTGAGTCTTCTTCTGTTTAAGTATCATCAACCTGGAGGGGTTGCTCCTTCTCCCCCCTATCCGGACTGTGGAATAGATCCCCCAGGGGATGAGCTTGGCTGTAATAGCTATTCTCCTTGTGCGGGGGGGGGGGAGAGCAGTGTCCCATCTACTCCGATCAGCGTAGAGGATGCTCCCAATTTGGTCAAGGTGGGAGAGAGCCATTTGGAGGATGGTTTGGTGGTAGTTCCTGTGGGGCTGACCAACGAGGCCGAGCTGAGAGGGTTTGATTTCACTCTCAACTATGATCCTGCAGTTGTTACAGCGGTGAAGGTAGAAGACGGAGGTGATTGTGATTTCTTTGCTCCCTGGATAGACAATAATAAGGGTAAGGTTACCGTTGGATGTATTCCTGATCTAAGTTTGCGGAGACCATTTACGCCTGGTCAGAGGGTGGTGGCTAGGATTAGCTTACGAAACAAGTCTGATGCCAGCTTAGAGCTGTCTGATGTAGCTTTGTATGGGTTAAAAGCCCAGTTAGTGGACGCACTGTGGGTGGATGGAATAGCCAAGACTGGTGCAGGGTTACCTAACGAGTTTGCGCTCTCTCAGAACTATCCCAATCCATTTAATGCAACAACCGTTATTCGTTATTCGTTACCCGTAGATCGTTCCTCTCGCACTACCCTCAAGAGTCTGGAAGAAGGCAGTTCACGAGCACGAGCTACGAGCCCGATACACGTTCGTTTGGAAGTGTTCAACATCTTAGGACAGAAGGTAAAAACGTTGGTGGATGGAAAACAAACTCCTGGCTACAAGTCGGTTAGCTGGAGTGCTCAGGATATGGCCTCTGGTGTCTACTTTTACAAGCTGACTGCTGGCGACTTTGCCTCCATCCGGAAGATGATCTTACTGAAGTGACTATACTGTATTAGGAGGGGCTTTCTGAATTTCTTGGTCCTGTGAGTATGGTATCTCTATGAAAGATATGGCAGAATACCCCCGTTCGTGAGCGGGGGATGAATGCCATCCGCTTCGGGGATTGCAGGGGGCAGTTCCACCTGCCCCAGGAGTGCCAGTGTTGAGTTGTGCCGAAGTCGGTAGCTCGATGGGGCTTCATTTTCTTGTCAGGTGAATTCAGTAGGTATCTTTTCAATGGTAAGGTGCATCTAACTCAGAGTCAGGATATTTGTGAAGGTGGGATGGCAAATAAAAAAACCAAGTTATTCCCAGCAAACCAGGAGGTGATGCCTGTGGGAAGACAGAAGGGGTTTGGTTTAGCGGGCAAAAACTTTTAACTTTTTATGGGGGTAGGCAATGAGAACCAAAATTCTATTTGCGATTTTGATATCGGCTATGTTGGTTTTGTCCCTGGGACTTGGCAAAACAAGTGCACAGTGTGCCGATTCTATGATTGCCTCTAATGGGGAGGGATACCCCGGTGATGCAGGGATAATTGTTCCCATCTATGGCCAAGTTTGTGGTCTAGATATAGGGGGAACCTTAGAGGATTTGGATGCGGTCAGCTTTGCCATGCAATATGACACCAGCCTTGTGGTCTGCGACACTATTTTGTATGATGTGAGTGATCCTGTTTATCCAAGCTTCTACGATAGTATTCCCCATCCCTTCTTCTGGGCTCCTTACATTGACCCCTCTGGTTATGTCACCGTAGGGTTTGCCTTCCATATGCTTGGAGATCCTGACATACCTCCTGGTTATTATCGGATGTTTGACTTAGTTTTTAAGGTAAAGTCTGGGGCTACTCCGGGGGATACGCCATTAGACATTGAAGATGGAATAGGCGATATAACAAATGCTTTCACTTATGTAACCACTGATGTTTATCCCGAGAAAGTTGACGGCAGCTTTACAATTTTGGGTGAGAGCTATGGTGTTATTGCAGGAACAGTTACTAATGAAGAGACAACGGGGCCTATAATTGGGGCATATGTTACTGCCAATGGATTTTCTGATCAGACAGATACCGAGGGATATTATCTTGTTCCTAACCTCTCGGTTGGAAGCTATAACGTAGTTGCTTCTGCTATTGGCTTTGAATCAGATACTGTCTCAGAAGTTCAAGTTACAGTCGGTGAAACTACTACAGTCGATTTTGCTTTAACTCCTTCGGAGTGTGTGAACACTCTTTTCGCTGGCAATGGTTCTGGAATAGGAGGAGATACAGTTGTTATTCCTATTACTGCTATGAACTGTGGAGAATTAGACGGCTACACAATCAGTTTGTCCTACAACTACAATGAATTGGAGGCAGAAAGAGTAGACACGGCTGGTACAGCAACAGGAGCGGTATCACCAGTAGCTCTATTCGAGACCTATTCTTGCCATTTCGGCGATGAGGGATGGGTAGCCATCAAATGTGTGATCAGCGAAGATCATTCAAAGTTCATTCCACCTGGCCCTAATAATGTTTTGGCCAAGGTCGTGTTTTCAGCCAGGCCTGCTCCTCCCGATACAAGTGATCTGAAATTTAGAATCTATCCTGAAGCTACATGCCCGGGAACACGCATAGAGAACGAATTCATTTATGGAACCCTTGAATGCAAGCCCAATTTAATCCCTGGTTCCTTCATCACGCTTCCTGCTTTTGTACGAGGCGATTACGATGGCAATGGTCACTTTTCTATGGTTGATGCGCTCGCTTTATTGGCGTGGGTATATCACCAGCCAGGTAGATTTCCAACCACTTGCATGGATGGTGCTGACTACAACGATGATGGGGCTCTATCTATGGCTGACGCTGTTAGCGAGCTTACATGGTTATATCATCAGCCTGGTGGAATGCCACCAGCTCCCCCTTACCCGACGTGTGGAATAGATCCTACACCTGACGACCCCTTTGAGTGTAGGTGGTATGAACTCTGTATGAGTAATGATAAGGTAATCTATGCTAAACCCTCTCCGGTTAACTTTAAGGGCGCTGCGAACAGGGTTGTAGTGGGCCAACAGGCTTCAGTATCTGAGGGGCACAATGTAACTGTTCCGGTGGTTGTGAAAAATGCGGAGGCACTGGGTGGTTTGGAACTTTCAATTAACTTTGATCCTCAAGTTTTAATCGCTAAATCGGTGGATAATTCTGAGGATTTTGATCTGTTTTTCCCCGACATAAATAATCGGGCCGGTAGGGTTACGATAGGATGTGTTCCTAGCCTAAGGATGGAGAAAGGATTGCAACCCGGTAACCATCAGATAGCGAACGTTACTTTTGAAATTGATGTGAATAAGTTTGAGCAGAGAGTAATTTTAAAGTTATCTGATGTTGCTCTTTATGATTTGGGAGTGAATAGGTTACCTGCCGAATGGCAAAACGGGTGGGTGAAATCTACTTTATCACTACCTAAGGAATATGTCTTGGAGCAAAACTTCCCTAATCCTTTTAATCCGGTGACTCGGATTCGGTATGCTTTGCCTCATAACAGTAAGGTGAGATTGGAGATCTACAACATTGTTGGGGAGAGGGTAGCGGTTTTGGTGGATGGACATCAGAAGGCAGGATACAAGGTAGCTAGCTGGAATGCTAAGGATATGGCCTCTGGTGTCTACTTCTATCGGCTGAGGGCGGGTGACTTTACTTCCATCAAGAAGATGGTCGTCTTGCGGTAATATAATTCCCAAAGATAGGGAAACAAAAATTATAAAGAGGGTAGGGAGAAGTGAATTAACTCCCTACCCTATTTTATAACAAGGAAGTAGCCTGATTTCTAACCTCTCAGGTTTGACCCAGAAAGAAGTTGATCTATGGTGACTTCCTGCAAGAGATTCCCGATGGCAGTAATCTTGAGGGGTCTCGATCAATTTTTTTTAAAAAAATTCTTGACATGTGATTAAAGGTTTGCTATTATAGCCAAAAGTAAGGGGAAATTGAAGTACAATCAAAAAAGTAAGGAGGTGATGCAGGGGTTATATGTGGTTCAAGATGGTTTATTATCGACAGGAGGCAAGGGGATGTATTATAGGGCGCTTTGGAAGGGATGAAAGTGAAACAGCGGTTTAACAGGCGGTCCTAAAATAAAGGAGTGGTAAAATGAAGGGCAAAAATGTTTTTACAACTGTAGTTTTAGTTGCTTTTGTTTTTCTTTCGGTATTTGTTTCCAACGCAAAAGCACAATGTGTAGATTCGATTATTGTATCTGATGCGGTTGGTGCACCGGGTGATACCGGTGTAGTTGTTCCCGTGTATGGCAGAGTCTGTGGCCTGGATATAGGGGGGAATTTGGAGGATTTGGATGGCGTTAGCTTTGCCATGCAATATGATACCAGCCTTGTGGTCTGCGAGGAGGTTTTGTATGATGTGAGTGACCCTGTCTATCCGAGTTTTCACGATAGCATTCCCAATCCCTTCTTTTGGGCCCCTTACATTGACCCTTCTGGCTATGTCACCGTAGGGCTTGCCTTCGCTATGTTGGGAACACCTGACATACCGCCTGGGTATTATCGGATGTTTGATTTAGTTTTCAGGGTAAAGCCTGGGGCTGCTTCGGGGGATACGCCATTGGATATTGAAGATGGAGTAGGCGATATAACGAATGCTTTCACCTATGTAACTACTGATATCTATCCGGAGAAGGTTGATGGTGTCTTTACGATAGGGGAATTTTATGGTTCTATTGTGGGAGTTGTAATGAATGCGGCAACAACTGCTCCTATAAAGAATGTGGCAACTGTTACTGCTGACGGGATTGAATTATCTACCGATGCCCAAGGGGAATACTTTATACAGGACCTGCCAACGGGTTCCTATGATGTCGTGGCAACTGCACCCGTCTGTTTGCCAGATACAGCTGAAGGGGTAGTAGTTAATACAGGTGAGACCACAGTTCTCGATTTCGGCCTAGTTTGCTTAGACTCCCTATGGATGCCGGACAAAATCTGGGGTGGGCGCTGGTTGACTCGTATAGTCCCCGTGTATGGTAAGTTTACTGGCTGGCTTGATACTAACGATGTGCTTCAGGACTTAGATGGAATCAGTATTGCTTTCCGATACGATCCTGACTTTTTGATGGGAGATTCAGTGGTTTATGACATTTCAGATCCTGATGTGCCCTGTTTACACGACAGTATTCCCGAGCCCTGGTTTTGGGGCCCATATATTGACCCTTCTGGCTGGATCACCGTAGGGGTTGCCTTCGCAATGCTGGGGGAGCCTGATATCCCGCCTGGAAGGTATCATCTATTTGACATCTATTTTCACAAGTTAGTTGAGGATGAATGGACTGAAGTGGAATTTGCTGATGGAGCTGGAGGTTTGGGAATTGAATTGACTTATGTGACGACTCGGGTTTTCCCTTGGTTTAGTAATGTTCCCTGTTCGGTTTACACACTCGTAGAGGAAGTTGAAGATGGAGGACTCTTACCCAGTGCCTACTTGTTAGCTCAGAACTATCCAAATCCATTCAACCCGAAGACCGGGTTTCTCTATTCCATTCCTCGTCGCTCTATGGTACGATTGGAGATATTCAACCTCTTGGGGGAGAGAATCAAAATTCTGGTTAATGAGGAAGAGGAGGGCGGGAATTATAAAGTTACTTGGGATGGGAAAGATGAAACAGGTTCCTCTGTAGCCAGTGGGGTTTACCTCTATCGTCTAAGGGCTGATGGGTTCTCCTCCACCAGAAAGATGGTACTTTTGAGATAGAGCCGAGTGGGAGGTTTGCGGAATCCAAAGGGGGAGCAGATTCTTGATTTGCTCCCCCTTTATGTTGGGTAGTGGAATATTAGCAGAAATATGGCAAAAATAAACTTGACAAAATTTAATGAGTTTAGTATATTTAGTGTTGAATTTGGTTGTATAAACTAAGAAAGAAGAAGTCATAAGGAACTTGGCTGCTTTCTTAAGGGTGTGGTTCCAATGCCATAATGCGGAGTTGGCGCATTCTCGGTTTCGTAGCTATAAAGGTAAGAGCCCAAAGGCTAGACAGCGGAAGTGAGGGGATCAATTGGTGGTTCTACCTTGTGATGTTTATACGGTTTAGGCGATAATAAAACTCCCCAGCATAAGCCCCAAGGGGAAGATCACACAACTCTCCCAGTTGGGAGTGCTCGCCTTTAGGTCTTCCTCGAAGATCTTTGTCTGAGCAAACTCCTTTACGGTTTGAGCTAATACCTGCGACACCTCTTCTGTTGCTCTATATACCCAGGCCTCACCTTCTGGTCTCCCCTTGAAAAGGACATCCTCAATAGGACCGCTTCAGAGCTGATTACTCAAGAAAAACACATAGACTCTCCTCTTAGGGACGCTTCATCCAGGCTATTGGCAAACCTCCTAACCTAAACGTTGTTGCATCATAAGATGGACTGTTCAAAAATCATGAAGTATGCCGTATTCATATTTAAAGTCTTTATAGGACACGACGAACAAGGAGGAACAAGATGAAAAGGAAGTCTCTCCTGTTGTTATTGGTGTCTGCCCTTATCGGCTGGGTAGGATCCTCTGATGCCACAGCCCAGGATATATGCTTTGGTCCCAGCATCAGGGTGAGCGACTCCACCGAAATGCCTCGGGTTGGTCCTTCCATCGCCGTGGATACTTGCAGCAATATAAATGTGGTCTGGTGGGATTGCCGTGATGGCTTTGAGTCTAAAGACATTTACTTCTCCAGATCCACTGACGAGGGATTAACCTGGAGCACAAGTGTCAAGGTAAACGATGAATTCCCCGGAAACTGCATAAATCCTTCTTTAGATGTTGATGATTCTGGCAATCTCTATGTGGCCTGGGAAGACCACCGAAATGGCTCTGACATCTACTTTACCACATCCTCAGATAGCGGAGGGACCTGGACCCATCCCAATGTCAGGGTAAACGAGCATAGCACAAGAGGGAGCTATAATCCATCTTTAGCCGTAGATGATAACGGAAATATTTATGTAACCTGGACAGACGATAGGAATGGTCCTTCTGACATCTATTTTGCCAAATCTACAGATGGGGGGAGCACCTGGACCACACCCAATATGAAGGTGAACAGCCCCTCAACTGGCTACCAGCTTCTCTCCCATGTAGCCGTAGGTGATGGCGGGTGGGTCTATGCTGTCTGGTGTGACAATAGAACCGGGGTTTGGGATGGCTTTTTCTCCATGTCCAAGGACAGCGGAAGGACATGGTCACCTGATGTGAGGGTCAATGATGATGACCACAGACATGTAGATGACCCCCGTGTGGCAGTGGGCAAGGATGGGGCCATCTATGTTGTCTGGAAAGTTGGTGGCATCTACTTGGCCAAGTCCACAGACGATGGGGAGACCTGGACTTCTCCCAATATCAAGGTAAACAGTGATTCCTTGGATATGATAGGGTACTCCCAGCCTTGTATATCGGTAGGTGATAGTGAGAAAGTGTATGTTGTCTGGAGGGCCCGTAATGGACAAGATTACACCACACATATCTATTTTGCCATGTCCAGTGATAGCGGCACTACCTGGACAGACCCCGAGATGCGGGTGGACGATAGCCTCTGCATTGCTGGAGAATATCCCTCCCTGGATGTGGACCCCTTGGGGAATATCTATGTGGCTTGGGATGGGTCGCGCATAACAGTGCACCCAGTGGAGATCTACTTCGCTCTGGGGAAGCCAACAAACACGATCGTTACCGAAGCACTACCAAATGTCATACCTAAAACATTTAAACTATCTCAGAACTACCCCAATCCCTTTAACCCCACTACAATTATACGCTACACCATTCCAGATAGAGATAGAGAGGGGAGACCGCATCGCACCACCCTAAAAGTCTACAACATCTTGGGGCAGGAGATAAGGAAACTGGTCGAGGAAGAGCAGAGACCTGGTTTTTATACCATCTGTTGGGATGGAAAGGACTATAATGAAAAAAAAATGGGAAGTGGCATCTATTTTTGCAGGCTTCAGTGCGGTGATTTTGTAGCCACTAAAAAGGTTGTTCTGCTTAAGTAGTTGTGAGGAACCAAGATAATAATTCAGGCCCGATAGCCTTTAAGGGTGATCCTGGAGGTGATCAAAATGTGCACCTGAGGGTCTTCTCTTTCAATCTTTAGCTTTTAACCTCAAGAAGGAGGCACAAGATGACCAGCATAAAGATCTGATAGCATTTTCTCCAATTTTGCGGCAATTGTCTGTTTTTTAATATAAAGTTAAAACATTTGCAAAGCAGAAAAATGGGCCAAGAGCTCTCAGTGAATCTGGGAGGTGGTGTCTGTGGGAAAACAGTGGAGTATTGGACAAGTGCGCAAAGGATTTTTAGCTTTTTTAGGAGGAGGAATAATGAAAACAAAGATTCTACTTGCAGTTTTGCTATTGGCTATGCTGGCCTTGCCCTTAGATACTGGCAGGGTGAACGCGCAGCAGTGTGCCGATTCTATGATTGTCTCTAATGGAGAGGGATATCCCGGTGATACAGGGATAGTTGTTCCTATATATGGCAGAGTTTGCGGCCTGGATATAGGGGGGAATTTAGAGGATTTGGATGGGGTAAGCTTTGCCATTCAATATGATACCAGCCTCGTCGTCTGCGAGGAGGTCTTATATGATGTAAGTGATCCTGTTTATCCGAGTTTTCATGATAGTATTCCCAATCCTTTCTTTTGGGCTCCTTACATTGACCTTTCTGGCTATGTCACTGTAGGTCTTGCCTTTGCTATGCTGGGAACACCTGACATACCGCCAGGATATTATCGGATGTTTGATTTAGTTTTTTCCGTTAAACCTGGGGCTACTCCAGGGAATACGTCTTTAGACATTGAGGATGGCGTTGGCGGTATAACGAATGCCTTCACCTATGTAACCACGGATGTTTATCCGGAGAAGGTTGATGGTGTTTTTACGATTTTGGCTCATTATGGTGGAGTTTCGGGGATAGTTGAGAATAAGGATACTTCCCAACCTATCTCAGAGGGAGTGGTTAAGATTAGCGGTGGTGATTCAACTTTTACTAACTCCAGTGGGTATTATTACCTTGACGCCACTACTGGTCCACACACCGTCATCGCCAGGGCAATGGGCTTTGATCCCGATACGGCAGAGGTCACAGTTGTAGAGGGAGATACACTCACGGTCAATTTCTCCTTGACCCCTCATTATGGGAGCATTGGTGGAACGGTTGCTGATTCGGAATTTGTGCATATTTCCGGAGCTGTAGTGACTGCAGGGGGTAAAAGTGATCTCACCAGCGGTGATGGAACATACCAGATCGATAACCTTTTGGTCGGAACCTATACGGTTACCGCTTCGGCCAGCGGGTATTATCAGAATGTCAAGTCAGGGATTGAGGTTCAGGAGGGGGAGGTAACCACTGTTGATTTCGTTTTGGCTCGCCAGGGGCTTGCTTCGCCAGTGAATCTGGAGGCTATATCTGAGTTGGATAGCCATGTCCCCCTCAACTGGCAATCGCCCTATTCGGGCATTTCTATTCTCTTGGTGGATGATGACGGGAGTTCCGGAACCGGATATGCTGATGTCTCAAACTATTTTACCGACGTCTTGGACTCTGCTGGATATTCTTATACACATCTGGAGGTCGAATATCCTAACAATGGCCCCGATTCAACGGTTTTAAGGGATTATGATGTGGTTATCTGGTTCACCGGGGAGACGGCGGGGAATCATCCAGAAGATACAATCACCCCTGATGATGAGGTCAACCTGGCCGCTTATCTCAGATCTGGGGGAACCCTTTTTCTCTCCTCTCAGGATTACTTCAAGGACAGGTATCCCGGTTCAGGGGCCTTCACTCCCGGGGATTTTCCTTATGATTATCTGCAGGTTGACTCCACCTACCAGGATTACTGGGTCGGACAGACCACGGGCCAGATCTATGGGGAGGATAACTCAATAGCTCAGGGACTCTGTTTTACTACCCAGGATCCGTTTAGCAGGAAGGATGGGCTGTATGTAGATAGGATTTTTACTCAGGCAGTTGAACTCTTAAAGGATAATCCGAGTGAAATTCCAGGTCCTGATCGAGGGATCTGTGCCCTTCAGCATGACAGTGGTGTTTACAGGTTTGTGTTTACCACCTTTTCTTTCCCTGGCTTGGTCGATTCGTATACACCTTTATGTTCAGGGAGAAGAGTTAGGCTGATGTACAATATCATCCAGTTTCTGGCCCATGGAGAGGTAGGTGAAGGAGGGCTTCTGTTGAATTATAGCCTCTATCGGGGCGATTCTCCTGGATTTGAGCCTTCACCCTCTAACCTTATAGCTATCTTATCCCCTTGGGTGACCATTTATGATGATACCTCAGTTACCAATGGACGGACTTATTACTATAAGGTTACTGCAATCTATGAAGGAGGGGAGAGTGATCCTTCCAATGAGGTCTCGGCAATGCCCTGGGTGGCCCATAACCCCGAGCCATTTAGCCTTCTTAGCCCAGCAGATGGCGATACCGTCTGGCAGCTATCGGCAACCCCGACCTGGCATCAGACGACGGATCCCGACCCTGGAGATACCTTAACCTACAGTCTCTTCTGGGATACGGACTCTGCTTTCAGCCATCCGGATAGCTTACCAGGCCTCACAGATACCACCGTTGTTATCTCTGACCTTTCCGATGAGACCACTTACTGGTGGAAGGTGAAGGCGGTGGATACCAACACATCCGGCCGATGGAGCGAGGAGACATTTAGCTTTACGACTTATTACCCGGAGCCACCGGAGGAGTTCAGTCTCATTTATCCCCAGGATGGGGACACGGCTATATCTTTACTGCCGACTTTAGCCTGGCATCCAGCCCCTGATCCCGATACTGGTGATAGGATAACCTATTCGCTGATTTATTCAACCCACAATGATTTCTCAGATTCGGTGATGATCCCCGGGCTGGAGGATACAAGCTATGCCTTTGCGGACAGCCTGCAGCCGGAGACAGACTACTACTGGAAGGCGTTGGCCAAAGACAGGTTTGATCTAATCACCCAGTGTGCGGCCTCCTATCACTTTACTACTCGTAAGTCCGGTGTGATGGCTATTACTACCCCCGAGTTGCCCAAAACCTATTCCCTTTCTCAGAACTTCCCCAACCCCTTCAATCCAGTTACCCAAATTAGCTATGCCCTTCCTAAGCCAGGCGGGGTTAACCTCTCGGTTTACAATATATTGGGGGAGGAGATAACTGCTTTGATCGATATTCAGCAGGAGCCGGGATATTATCGGGTCGTTTGGGATGGAAGGGACGAATTAGGAAGGGAAGTCAGTTCTGGCATCTATTTCTACAGGCTGAGGGCGGGGGATTTTATCTCGGTGAGGAGAATGGTGCTTTTAAGGTAGGAGAAATAAGCTCTTTGTGAACACGAATAGCACGAATATACAAATTTCACGAATGGAAAGGTGATTCATTCATAAAGATCCATTGTTTGAGATAATAAAGGCAGTGTTTGAGGTTCATAACGAATTAGGGTTGGGCTACTCGGAAGGGATGTATGAATCCGCTAAAATTCGTGGTATTCGTCCATTGGTGTAATTCGTGTTATAGAACATACTTCTATAAATGTAGATAGGAGTGGTTCTTTAAAAGGCCTTCTACGCTTGGTTGCAGAGGGCCTTTTTTATTGAAAAACCTGCTTGACAGAGGAGGATTTTCTACTTAAATTAAAAGTTCAGGAATTTCCATTTTTAGACAGGATTGACAGGGTGATCAGGATTAATAAAACTCGTCCACCAAGGTTACATCTAAGTTAATTAGGACGAGGGAGACATTTCCTGATGTCGCTCAAAAGTGTGCTGTCAGGAGTTACCTCTTGACATTTCTTACAATAATGGAAGGGACGAATAAAAATCCGGTAAATCCTGTTATCCTGTCAAAAAAGTCTCGCCGCAGGCGATTAAATTTAGCTGTCAGATGAGGGTATCTGACAGCGTGGGAATCTAATAATGCAGGATAGCAGATTAGGGAGGTTACCTATGCGAAAATCGAAGTGGGGGATTTTTGCCCTGGTAATTTTAGCCCTTTTCTTGTTTTTGGGCGGGGCTGCCTGGGGGGCAGAGGATAGCCTGCGGATTATCTATACAGGCAATACGCTCTCCAATTTAGTCCCCTCTGGGTGAGGTTCCCACCGCTCAGGTGGTCTGGCCCGGCGGGCCAGCTTCATTAAAGAGAAGAGCCCGGAAGGCTACACCCCTTTGCTCCTCGATGCGGGGGGCAACTTCTCCGGCAGGGGGAAGGGTGCCAAGTTGAAGTCGGAATATCTGGCCAAGATGCTGGCTGTTTTGGACTATGGCGCCCTCAACTTAAGGAGTGCAGACTTCAGCTTTGGAGAGAAGTTTTTGGCTCGGATAAGGGATAAGTATAGACTTCCCTTTGTCTCAGCCAATATCTACTATGGGGATACAAATCGCCCCTTTGCCCATAGGTATCTAATCAAGAGGGTTGGGGGTAATGGTCTCTTGGGATTTAGGTATGGGGGGATAAGGGTGGGGATATTTGGCCTCTCCCAGGCTTTCTCCCATAAACCTACCGATTGGCGGGAAAGGGTGGTAGTAGTTAAGGATCCGTTTCGGGAGGCCAAGAGGGTAGTGGCCAAATTGCGGGGGAGGTGTGATCTGGTAGTCGCCCTGGCCCAGATGGATATGGCCGGATTGAAGGAACTGGCCCAGAAGGTGGAGGGAATTGACCTAATCATTGGCGGGGAGAAGGGTAGACAGGGGAAGCCCTTAGAGGTCAATCACACCCTTATCGTGCAACCTGGATCCCGAGGAAAGTATGTTGGTCTCCTCGATCTTCACCTTAATCTCCAGGGAAGGATAAGCAAATCTCGCGGATCCTTAGCCCTTTTGGACAACAAGATTCCCGACGATAAAAAGATGGCCCAGCTTATTAAGGAGTATAAGGAGGAGATGAACAAGAAGGCCAAAAGGGAACTGGGTCGGAGAAAGAAGGTTCCTCCCCGGCCCGGAAGAAGAGCCCCTACCCAGCACAGGGGAGGGATAATCAGAGGGCGATAACTTCCAATAGAAAAGGCCCCCGCTGGCGGGGGCCTTTTTTCTAAGGGTCTTAGTTGGTGGCAGAACAGGGGTTCTGCCACCTCGGGTAGATTCCGTGGTAAATTATCCATTCGTGTAGATTCGTCTATTCGTGTCATTTGTGTTCTGTAATCTGTGGTGAATTGTTACGGAAAAACTGTTGACATTTTCCGATTTTGCTATTAAATTTATAGCATAAAAATTTCCATTTTTTGGACAGGATTGACAGGATGATCAGGATAAATAAAACTCGTCTACCAATGCTCTCCTTGTGAATGTTACATCTAAGCGAGTTAGGATGTGGGAGACATCTCCTGATGGCGATAATCGAGATCTGGAAACCTCTCCCACAATTCAAATGTGCCGCTGGCAGCTGGTTTGAATGTTACAATCCCAATGAGGGTTACAATAATAGACGGGATGGACAGGATGAATAAAAATCCTGTAAATCCTGTTATCCTGTCAAAAAAGTTCCGCCGTAGGCGGCTAAGTTTTAATGGGATGCGCACCGGTATCGCCAATCTCCCCCTCCATTATGGGAGGGCCCCGCGCTGGCTCTTTGGCAGGATGGAGGTTCTCTCTCGCCAGATAGCCATCTATGTGATAGGGGAATATGGCCCCCAGGCCTTTCTCAAGAGGCTCTCTGATCCCTTCTGGTTTCAGGCCTTGGGGGCGGTGTTGGGCTTTGACTGGCATTCCAGTGGCCTGACCACCACCGTCTGTGGGGCGCTGAAGGCCGGGCTTAAGGGGATGGAGGAGGAGTTGGGGATCTTTGTGGCCGGAGGGAAGGGGGCTGTCTCGCGGCGCACTCCATCAGAGATCATCGGATGGGGGGAGAGGCTTTCCTTTGATCCAGGGAGGCTGGTCTATGCCAGCAGGATGGCCGCCAAGGTGGACAGCGCTGGGCTGCAGGACGGCTTTCAGATTTATCACCATTCCTTTTTCTTTACCCGGCGGGGTGATTGGGCGGTGGTGCAGCAGGGGATGAATCCCACCGTCAGGATGGCCCGCAGGTATCACTGGCTGAGCGAGGGGGTGAGGGACTTCTGCTGTGAGCCCCATCAGGCCATCTGCTCCGAAAGGGTTGGTTGGGCTTTGAATATGGTCTCCCGCCAGAGCGGCGAGGCCAGAAGGGTGGTGGCCTCCCTGGCTGGGGAGAGGCCGGAAAAGCTTATACATAATTTGCATTTTTTGCAGAGGCTCGATCTTCCCATCCGCCACCAGATCCTCTTGAAGGACATAAACCCGGAAAGGTTAAAGAGCATCTTTTTAAGCACTTACGAACAGAAGCCGCAGGGGTTTGAGGATCTTTTGGGAAGGAAGGGGGTGGGGGCCAAGACCATCAGGGCTTTGTCTCTTATCTCGGAGCTTATCTATGGGGTGAGCCCTAGCTTCTCTGATCCAGCCAGGTTTAGCTTCACCCACGGGGGGAAGGATGGTCATCCCTTCCCTGTGGACAGAGAGGTTTATGATGAGAGCATATCCATCCTCCAGAAGGCTCTGGAAAAGGCCATGGTGGATTTTACCCCCAAGAGGGAAGCCCTGAGGAGATTAAATGGTTTTTGGCAGGGTGTAAGTGGAAAAATTTAAGGAGATAGCCATCGATCTGGCTCAGGCCTCTGGTCAGATGCTTATGGGAAGTTTGGGGAAGGTAAAGGACATAGGCCACAAAGGGGAGATTGATCTGGTTACGGAGGCAGACAGGAGATCGGAGGAGCTTATAGTGGGCAGGCTCAGGGAGGCCTTTCCTCACCACGCCATCATAGCTGAGGAGAGCGGTGGGGAGAGGGATGCGGAATACCTCTGGCTGATAGATCCCCTTGATGGCACGACTAACTATGCCCATGGCTTGCCCTGGTTTACCGTCTCCATCGGGCTGCTCAAAGGGGAGGAGCCCATATTGGGGGTGATCTACAACCCCCCTTTGGATGAGCTTTTCTGGGTGGAGAGGGGGGAAGGGGCCTGGTTGAATGGGGAAAAGATTGAGGTTTCCTCCACCCCACAGCTCTCCCAAAGCCTTCTGGCCACCGGTTTTCCCTATGACATAAGGGAAAGTAAAGTAAACAACCTGGACCACTTCTCCCATTTTTCCCTGAGGGCCTTAGCCATCAGGAGAGCGGGCTCTGCTGCCCTTGATCTGGCCTATCTGGCCTGTGGCCGGTTTGATGGTTTTTGGGAGCTGAAGCTTCACCCCTGGGATATGGCAGCCGGCGCCCTTCTGGTTACAGAGGCGGGAGGAATCATAACCGACTTTAAGGGGAGCAGATTTGATCCCTTTGGAAAGGAGATTTTGGCCTCCAATGGGAGGATACACAACCAGATGTGGGCTGTGCTAAACAGGTGACAGTTGACGGGGAACAGGGCTCAGGATTAAGGATTAAGATAAAACAGCGAAGTGAAAATATGTGGGAGGCATCTCCTGATGCCGATAAAAAGTGTGCTGTCAGGAGTTGCCTCTTCTGCCAAGAACCCCGTCGGAACGGGGCTGACAGCTCTTGAAAGGTCAGGAGACCTCTCCCACAACTTTGCATTTTCCGAGGATCAGTTTCCAGGGATCAGAAAAAGTCCGTGGCAACTGATAATTAGCTGACTGCTGACTGCTTACCCCTGATCCCTGTGAACTGTCTTTAAACTAAGGAGGATTCAAATGGAGGATATTAAATGGCTGGGTCATGCCAGCTTCAAGATCAGTGGGGAGAAAATCGTCTATATCGATCCCTGGAAGTTGCAGGGGAAAAATGAGGAGGCAAATATTATCCTCATCACCCATGACCATTACGATCATTGCTCTTTATCTGATATCGAAAAGCTAAAGGGGAAGGGGACAACTGTTGTCGCTCCCCCTGATGCGGCCAAGAAGATAACCGGGGATGTGCGGGTGGTAAAACCAGGCGATGAGCTCATGGTCCAGGGGATAAAAATAGAGGCCTATCCTGCCTACAACCTGGAGAAGGAGTTCCATCCGCGAGCCAATGGTTGGGTGGGGTATGTCATTGAGATCAATGGGAGGAGGGTCTACCATGCGGGGGATACGGACCTCATCCCAGAGATGGAAGGGATTAAAGCGGATATTGCCCTCCTGCCAGTAGGGGGGACCTATACGATGAATGCCAGGGAGGCGGCCGAGGCGGCCAACAGGATAAAGCCCAAGCTCGCTGTCCCTATGCACTTTGGCGCTATTGTTGGCTCCTCCAAGGATGCGGAGGAGTTCAAAGCCCTCTGCCAGGTACCGGTGGAGATCTGGAAAAGGAGTTGATATGGAGGAGAAAATAGGGGTTGTAGAGGATTACTTCGCCCACGTGGGGGTGGCTGGGGTGAGGATCACCCAGGGGAAATTGCGGGTGGGGGGGATGGTTCATATCAAAGGTCACACCACAGACCTTACCCTCAAGATCGATTCTATGGAGATCGAGCACAGGAAGGTGGAGGAGGCCGAACCCAATGATGAGGTGGGGATAAAGGTAGCCGAGAGGGTGAGATCAGGGGATGAGGTCTATTTGGTCACCGACTAGATGAGGATAGATTCCTACGGATTTGGCCGGATAGTTGTGGGAGGAACGGCCTATACTTCGGATCTAATTATCTATCCGGAGAGGATAGAGGCTAACTGGTGGAGAAAGGAGGGCCACCTCCTGCAGCCAGAGGACATAGAGGAAGTTGTGGAGTATAAGCCTCAGACCGTGGTGGTGGGAACCGGGGCCTACGGGCTGATGAAAGTGGCCCCGCAAACAAAGGCCAACCTTAAGCTACGAGGAATTGGGCTGGTCTGCGAGCCCACTAAGGAGGCCTGTCGGATTTACAACGAGATCTCTGACTCAGAGAAGGTGGTGGCCTGCCTCCACCTCACCTGTTGAGCTATGGGGGATAGAGGATGGGTAAATGAAGGGAATGGTTTCTCCGGGGGGTATTGGTCTGCCCCTCCGGAACCACCTCTGCCTACCTGGAGGTCGGCTTGGAAGAATATCCTCCTCTTCTTTCTCACCTTTCTTTCCACCTTTTGGGTGGGATCTGCCTTTTTGGGAGGAGGGCTCTGGTATTGCTTCTCCCTGATGGCCATCCTTTTGGCCCATGAGTCGGGCCATTGGCTGATGTCCCGCCGCCATGGGGTAAAGGCCTCCCTCCCCTATTTTATCCCCTTTCCCCTTCCCCCCTTTGGCACCTTAGGGGCAGTGATCAGGATGAAGTCCCCGATGACTACCAGGAAGGCCCTCTTGGATATAGGAGCTGCTGGTCCCTTTGCTGGGCTGGTGGTTGCCATACCGGTGACCATCGTGGGCCTTTTACATTCGGAGGTGGTAGAGGGGTCAATTGGGGAGGGGGTCCCCTTGGGGAGCTCCCTCCTCTTTCATCTCCTTATTTGGCTAGTAAAGGGGCCAATTCCCTCTGGCCAGGAGGTTGTGCTTCATCCTTTGGCCTATGCCGGCTGGGTGGGCCTGTTTGTCACCGCCCTCAACCTCCTCCCCATTGGTCAGTTGGATGGAGGTCACATTCTCTACTCTTTGATCGGTCAGAAGAGCCTTAAGGTCTTCAAATTAACCTTAGGTGCCTTTGGCCTGATTTGCATTATCTTTTACCGAGGTTGGTTCCTTTTGATCTTGCTCCTTCTCCTTTTTGGCCTGCGTCACCCGCCGCCTCTGGATTCGGTAACCCCCTTGGGAAGGAAGAGGGTGGCGGTTGGCCTTCTGGCCTTTGTCATCTTTTTTCTCTGTTTTACCCCCAAACCCTTTCATATGTGGGGATGAGAAGATTGCCCTTTTGATTCACCGCTGACTGGCGCAGCGCGCGGAGGCTGTAACCAAATAATCAACCGCAAAGTTGCAAATTTACTAGTGCCGTCAGATGAGGAAATCTACCTACTGGGCGGTACATAATCCCCTAAGTATCAGAGAGTTAAAATTGTAATCGGCCAATCAAAAATCCAGGTTAGAAAGGAGTGATTGAAAAATGACTGAACCCCTTGAGGTTGATGATAGCAACTTTGATCAGGAGGTCCTGGGGGCTTCGCTCCCCGTCTTGGTCGATTTTTGGGCTGAATGGTGTGCCCCCTGTAAGATGATCTCCCCCATTGTGGCGGAGATAGGTGATGAGTATGCGGAAAGGCTGAAGGTGGCCAGCCTCAATGTGGATAATAGCCCTATTACTGCTTCCCAATACGGGGTAATGAGCATCCCCAGCCTCCTTGTCTTCCAGGGTAGGAAGGAGATAGAGAGGATAGTAGGGGCCCTCTCCAAGGGACATCTTATCTCTAAGCTGGAGAGGATATTGGGGAAACATGATCAGTAGGGAATCTTTTCCTTGACTGCAGGATTCTTTTTTTATATATTAGATGGAACTGATCCCCCCTACAGGAGATGTTATGATGCACTTAGTCTCAGTGAGCGGTTTGGCCATAGATATGGGCTCAAATTCCCCAGTTGTGCTTCTTAAGGAGGCCCGGGGGAAGAGGGTTTTACCCATTTGGATAGGGCCCTATGAGGCAATGGCTATTGCTATGGAGTTGGCTGGGATTGGCTCCAAGCGTCCCCTTACCCACGATCTGATGAAGATGATCATCTCTGGCCTGGGTGGCAAGATTACCAAAGTGGAGATAACAGAGCTTAAGGAGCAAACCTTCTACGCCCGCATCTGGATCCAACAGAATGATGCCATATTGAATATCGATGCCCGTCCCAGTGACTCCATTGCCCTGGCCCTGCGAGAAAAGGCCCCTATCTATGTTGCCTCGGGCGTCTTCGACCTCCACTTGGGTGCAGAGGAAACTGAGGAGGAGAGAGCCCGCAACCTAAGGGAGAGGCTGAAGAGGATAAACCCTGAGGAATTTGGGAACTTTTCCTTCTCCTAAGGAACAACATCTCATCCTGGTTTAAGGGGGGCGATCACTCCGTTTTTGGGGTGGAAAATGCCTCCTTTTCTCTTCTGATGATCAGATCTTTTGTTGATAGATCCCCTCACATTCATCCCACTGTTTTTGTGGCCTCCGATGCTCAGGTAATTGGCGATGTCTACTTGGGGGAAGGGGTAAGCATCTGGTTTGGAGCTATCCTCCGGGGGGATATAAACTACATCCGTATTGGGGAGAGGGGCAACATTCAAGATGGTTGCCTCCTCCATGTAACGGAGGGGGACCCGCTGGTGGTAGGGGATGAGGTGACAGTGGGCCACGGAGCCATCCTCCATGGGTGTCGAATAGATGGTGAATTTATAGCGAAGCTTCGAATTTCAGAATATAAAGTACAAAAGTCAAAGTTGCTTTCCCTTGTAGGGTTAATAGGCAACTCCAAGTCTTTCCATTTTTCAATTTTCAATCTGCAATTTTCAATGGCTGGCTTCAGAAAACTTGACATAAATTTTTAGAAGATGCTTTATGAAGCCAGCTAGATGGAGCCCAGGTAGGTGAAGACTCTATTGTGGCCGCTGGTGCTCTGATCAGGGAAGGTCAAAGGTTTCCCCCGCACAGTTTGCTAGCTGGTCTGCCGGCTGTAGTGAAAAGGGAAGTAACAGAAGAGGAATTGCGGGAGATAATTTTCTCTGCCCATCGCTATGAAAATCTGGCCCGGAAATACAAAGCTATTTAGGGGTTTACTTCTCCTTGGCCTCTGGGGCTTCTTCGTGACCTCCTCCTGGAGTGGGGAGTCCTCCCAGGAGAGGTTTAACCAGGCAGTGACCTTGTTTCGGGAGGGGAGGTATCAGGATGCCCTGGATAACTCCCTCCTTTTCTCCCAGGATTACCCTCAGTCTGAGTTCTCTTCGGCCGCCAATCTGCTGGTGGCCAAATGCTACTATCATCTGGAGCGCTTGCCGCAGGCCATTGCCGCCGGTCAGAGGTTTCTCCAGGAGTATCCCTCCAGTTCTTATTTGAGCAATGTCCATTTTCTCTTGGGAAACTGTAACTATCTCTTGGGCGATGAAAGGGAGGCGGCCCGCCAATATTTGGCGAGCTTGGAGTTGACCAAGGACAAGAGGTTACAAGCACTTGCCCAAAAATCCCTCTCCCTACTTCTCTCGGAGGGACTCTCCTTGGAAGATCTTAATTGGTTGAAGGGTAAGGTTAAGCCAGGGAGAGGGACGGTTATCTTTTTTCTGGGCAAGAGGAGGTTCCAGGTAGGAAACTTTTATGGGGCTGCTCAGATTTTAGAGGAGTATATAAAGGAATTCCCTCAGGGCCCTTATGTTAAACAGGCGCGTCGTTTACGGGATGAGGCCAAGGAGAAGTTAAAGAGAGTTGTCTATTTGGGGGTGCTCACCCCACTTAGCGGGGAGTATAAACGCTGGGGGGAGAGCCTGTTACAGGGAATAGAGTTGGCTCAGGAGGAGGCCCATCAGGATGGGGGTTGGATGGTCCAATTAAAGGTAGAGGATACAGCGGGTGATCCGGTTAAGGCGGTGCAGGGAGCCCAAACCCTGGCCCAGGGGGGGTGTGTGGCCATCCTGGGACCACTTCTCTCCGGAACGGCAGTGGGGGCGGCCGCCGTCTCTCAGCTTTTAGGGGTTCCCCTGCTTACCCCTACCGCCTCTCAGAGGGGGTTAGCCTCCTTGGGGAAGTGGATATTTCAGGGGAGTGTGGGGGCAGAGTGGCAGGGGAGGATGCTGGCTGACTATGCAACCAGGGAACTGGGCCTGAGCAAATTTGCCCTTATTGCCCCCTTGACCTCTTGGGGAAAAGGAATAAGCGAAAGCTTTATCCAAGGGGTAAGGGAAAATGGGGGGAGTATTTTGGCCCAAAGCTGGTATGAGGAAGGAAGCACCGATTTCAGAGATCAGTTTAGGTTTATCAGAAAGCTCCTTTTGGCGGAGGTCGACTCGGGGCAAATAGCAGAGGATACCACTAACCTAAGTTTCTACACTCCCCAGGGGAAGCTGAAACCGCCGGAGGAATGGATACTTAACTTGGATGGCCTATTCATTTCTGCGGATCCTCAGGAAGCGGCTATGATTGCCCCTCAGGTGGCCTTTTATGGCCTGCGCACCCAGATCTTAGGGGATGGAGGTTGGGGGTCAGAGGAGGTGCGAAGGATTGGGGGGAATTATGCAGAGGGGGCCATTTTGGTCAGCGACTTCTATCCTTGGGGGAGGAGTTGGGAGGATTTCCGCTCTCGTTTTGCGGAGAGATTTGGGGTGAAGCCAGACCGGGTGGCAACCCTCTCCTATGATATGGCCTCTTTGGTCTTGAAAGGTTTGCAGGATGGGGTCAGGGATAGGGACAAATTAAGGAAAAGGCTTTTGGCGGTGAATGATTATCAGGGGGTGGGGGGAAAGATAACCCTGTGGGCCGATGGGGAGAATAGCGAGTTGATTATCCTTAGGATAAAGGATGGTAAGATGGTGAGGTTGAAGTGATGGGAGGTATCGACGACGATGTAGCCCTGAAGATAGTGATGGGGGAGAAGGAGAAGGAGGTGAGCTATCGGGAGCTCTGTCTCTCCAACAACCTCTCTCAGGAGGCATTGGTTAGCCTTCTGGTCAAGAAGAAGTTGATTGAGCCCAAGGAGCTCCTGGAGGAGATAAAAAGGGTGAAGGAGGAGAGGTACAGACCCCGTTCAGATGGGTAATGGTTCTTCCTTTGATGGCTCTCTTAGCTGGAGGGTGCATCCCCTGCGCCGGGATTGGCGGGTATCTCTTGGGGTGGCCGCTTTTCTTTTCCTCATCTGGTGGGGTGTCTGGCTGTGGACCGGGAGCAAACCCCTTACCTTTCTCTCGGTGATCATTATGCTGGTCTCCCTCTCCTCCTTCTTCTTCCCGGTAACTTTCAGCCTGGATGAGGAATTCATCACGGTGAAATCACCATTTACCACCAAGAGGAAGAAGTGGGGGGAATTTAGGAGCTTTTGGGTGGACAAAAACGGTGTTCTTTTAAGCCCCTTTGCCCAGAGGTCAAGGTTAGAGTCATTTCGGGGGCTATATATCAGATTTTCCGCGAACAGCGATGAGGTGGTGGAATTTATCCGCCGGAGGTGGCAGGAGAATGAGCTGGTTTAGGAAAGCCTTTGCAGTAGAGAAGGGAAACTCTACCTTGACCCCTAAGCAGGAGGAGATCTTAGAGAAACTGGCCAAGAAGGTGGCCAGATGGCAGATGGGTGTTCCGGCCATAATGTTCTTGGAGACGATAAAGCCCCTGAGCTTTATTGGCAGTCAGGTTCTGGTCTTCCTGGATCCAATAGTTAAGTCCGTCTTTAACTCCTCCGATTATGACGAGTATACCAAACTAATGGAGGATAGGAAAAATGTGGAGCTTCTCATTCGCAAGATAGAGGATGTAAGTTCCCCATCCACAGAGAAGGGAGAGTAGATGAAGAAGAAGCCAGAGGGGATAAAGGTCATTTTGGCCACGGACTGTGGTAGCACAACGACCAAGGCTATACTCATAGAGAAGAAGGGAGAAGAATATAGGCTAATTGTCAGGGGGGAGGCTCCCACAACCGTAGAGGCTCCCTTTGAGGACGTGACTATGGGGGTCCTCAATGCGGTAGCTGAGGTGGAGGAGCTATCCGGGAGGAGGCTGCTTACCCCCGAGGGAAAGATAATCTCCCCAGCCAAAGCCAAGGAGGGAGCCGATATCTATATCTCCACCTCCAGCGCCGGAGGGGGGCTGCAGATGATGGTGGCTGGGGTGGTGAGGAGTATGACCGCGGAGAGCGCCGAAAGAGCCGCCCTGGGAGCAGGGGCCATTGTTATGGATGTGATCGCCACCAATGATAAGAGGCTTCCCCATCAACAGATAGAGAGGATAAGACAGCTTAGGCCCGATATGATTCTCCTCTCCGGAGGTATAGATGGAGGGACAACCACCCATGTGGCCCAGTTAGCTGAGCTTATCTCCGCGGCAGATCCCAAACCCAGGTTGGGAATAGGCTATAAGCTTCCGGTGATCTATGCCGGCAATGTGGATGCGCGGGATGCGGTGCAGGGTCCCTTGGGGGATAAGACAGATCTGGTGATTGTGGATAACATCAGGCCCGTTTTGGAGCGGGAGAACCTAAAGCCGGCCAGGGACAAGATCCATGACCTTTTTATGGAACATGTTATGGCCCAGGCCCCGGGTTACAAGACCCTAATGGTCTGGACAGATGTTCCCATTATGCCCACTCCCGGGGCTGTGGGGGAAATTATCAAGACCATCGCCGAGAAGGAAGGAATAGAGGCGGTAGGAGTGGATATCGGCGGAGCGACCACCGATGTCTTCTCCATTTTCCAGGGCGTCTTTAATCGCACAGTGAGCGCCAACTTAGGGATGAGCTACTCCATCTCCAATGTCTTTGCCGAGTCAGGGGTGGAGAATATTATGCGCTGGGTCCCCTTCTCTTTGGACGAAAGGGAACTGCGTAACTGGGTACGCAACAAGATGATCCGCCCCACAACCATCCCCCAGATGATGGAGGAGCTTATTGTGGAACAGGCCATAGCCAAGGAGGCCCTCAGGCTGGCCTTTGAACAGCACAAGTCATTTGCCACAAGCTTGAAGGGGGTGCAGAAGCAGCGCACCATAGCCGATGCCTTTGAGCAAAGCGCTAGTGGGGCCACCCTGGTGAATATGATGAACCTGGACATTCTGGTGGGAAGTGGGGGGGTTCTCTCCCATGCCCCTCGCCGCAATCAGGCTGCGATGATGTTGGTGGATGCCTTCCTGCCCCAGGGGATTACTAAGTTGGCCGTGGACAGCATATTTATGATGCCTCAGTTGGGTGTCCTCTCCACCATTCATCCGCAGGCCGCTACCGAGGTCTTTGAGAAGGACTGTCTTATCCACCTGGGAACTTGTATAGCCCCAGTGGGTGCGGGGAAGGAAGGTAGGGAATGCCTGCGGTATCAGGCCCAACTGCCTGAAGGGAAGGAAGTTGCCGGGGGGTTAAAATACGGGGAGCTGAAGCTCATTCCCTTGAGAGTGGGCGAGGAAGTCCAGATGATCTTAGAGCCAGCCCGCGGGTTTGATGTGGGTGGGGGGAAGGGGGACAGAGTGGAGGCCACGGTATCCGGTGGGGTGGTCGGGGTGATCATTGACTGTCGGGGCCGTCCCTTTACCCTGCCGACAGATGTGGGGGAAAGGGTGGCCAAACTCAAAGGGTGGATGAAGGAGCTGGATGCCTATCCCTTAGATGCCTTGAAGAGGGTTTAACTTGATAAATTAGTATGCCACAAAGCCACCAAGCCTCAATGGATTGATCCCAAAATATGCACAGGCCACAGATAAGCGCAGGTAGAGATAGTGCGGCAAAGCCACGATCAAACAATAGCCCCCGATTACACGGATTTCAATGAACCTCTAAAACACAAATGACACAAATGGACGAATCTACACGAATAGGCAGTTGTATAAATACGGCCCTTACACTTATACCCGGCTTTAGCCTAGGAACCTCACGCTGAGGTGGCGGAACCCTTGTTAGGCTCAACCAACATAGACAGAGGGTTCATCTAAAATTAAAAGGTGTTTGTAATGCCAACAGCTGTAATTGGTGGTTACAAATTCCGGTTCTATTCTTCTGATATAAACGAACCACCACATATTCATGTTCTGCATGGTGAAAATGAAGCTAAAATTTGGCTTCAGCCTGTGGTGATAGAATACAATCATGGCTATAACCAAGCCGAGCTGAACCGTATTTTGAAGTTGACACGCCAGAATCAGGACAAATTGTTGGAGGTATGGAATGGCTACTTTAGCAAGTAAAACCATAAAAGAGGTTGGAGCAACCAATATCCATTTTGTTGGTAACACACTTTGTGTTTCCCTCAGTGATGGCAGAGAGATCAGTGTAGCGATAGACCAAGTTGAGTGGTTAGATTGGTTAGCAAAAGCCACTCCAGAGCAACGAGCTAAATGGTCTCTTGAGCCAGGGGGCTTTGCTATCTACTGGGAGGAGTTAGACGACGGCATTGAAGTACGTCACTTATTGGGAATGCAGCCAATAGCCTAACAAATCGTTGCAGCGGACGGTGGACAAGTCGCCGCCGCTGAACTCAGTCGTTCGGCCACCCCTTTCTTGCCGTCAGATCAGGGGGCCTGACGGCGCAGGCTAAACCCGCACTAAATTGCGGTAGAATAACTTACCACGGATCCACACGGAACAACACAGAATCTTCTACCCGGCTTTAGCCGGCGTATAACCTTCTTCTGGGCTTTAGCCCGCTTCCTTTGAGCCTGAAGGCCCGCAACCCGCACTAAAGTGCGGTAGAAAACCAGACCCTCACCACGGATTAGCACAGACCAACACGGAAAAAGATTTAACGCAGTTATGTTCCGTGAAATTCCGTGTAGTTCCGTGGTAAGACTACTCCTTCTACCCGGCTTTAGCCCAGTCCCCCCTCGGGTGAAAGAGAGTTTAAACCCGATTTTTGTGAGTTCTTTATTTCGAATACCTTGTGGCTTCCTATTGCCCAATCTAAATTAATGGCTTTGGGACAAAATTTATGAATAATTTGGTTTAGCTATGGGTTTTTTTCTTCTCTTCCTTTTTCTTCCCCTTTTGGGGGGGAGTTATCCCCCTCCTTTAGGGGAAGGCCCAGATCCCATTCCTGGGGCTTACTCGAAGGGGAGAGCTCCTCTTAGTTTTTCGGCTTATATGCAAGAGGGAAGGGAGTTTCAGGTCAATGAAGAGGACTATCCTGGTGGTTTTCCCCAGTGGTTTCCGGATATAGTCCCTCTTTCCGATACCGGATTCGTTGCCGTCTGGATGGATGAAAGAAATGCGGATTATGATATCTATGCTCAGAGGTTTGGGGGAGTTGGAAAACCCCAGGGGGAGACCATTAGGGTCAACGACGATTTGGGGGCTGCAAATCAGTGGAATCCAGGAATAGCCTCTGATGGACAGGGGAGGTGGGCTGTGGTATGGAGCGACTACAGGGATGGGGGACCGGAGATATATGCCCAGATTTTCGATGGTGGAGAAAGATTAGGGGACAATTTCCAGCTCAGCCAAGGGAAGGAGGCCGAGAGGTACTATCCGGATGTCGCCGGATGGAAGGGAAGGTTTCTGGCCGTCTGGGAGGATCGGCGGGATGGTGACCCGGACATCTATGGGCAGTTCTTTGATGTGGACTTTCTTGTGGGAGAAAACTTCAGGCTCAATTCTGCCCCAAGGTTATCTCAGCGCTATCCCCAGGTGGCCTCCTCTTCAGATGGGGCCTTTTTTGTTGTCTGGAGGGATTACCGCAAGGGTCCACCCCACATCTTCGGCCAACTGGTAGAGGAAGATGGTGAGTTCTTAGGGGGTAACTTCTGGGTGGATGATGATAGCTTAGGATATGCTGCCTGGTATCCCGCGGTGGCCGGGGACAGTGGGTTTGTGGTAGGTTGGGAGGAATGGGGGGGCCACGATTATGATGTCTTTGCCCGCCGGTATGATCCCCAAGGGGGTTCAATTGGCGATATAATTGAGGTAAGTCAAGATCCGGACCAGAGTGAACAATCCCTTCCCTCGGTGGGTGCAGGCCCAGATGGTTTTCTTATCTCCTGGGCAGACAGAAGGGAGGGGAATTATGACATCTATGCCCAGAGGTTTGGCCAGGGGGGTAATCCTCTGGGAGAAAACTTCCGCATCAACGATGACCAGGGGGAGGCCAGCCAACTTTGGCCGGCCGCAGCTTACGGGGAAAGCGGGTTTTGTATCTGTTGGCGGGACCAAAGGGATGGTTTGGCCCAGGTATATGCACAAGGTTTTCATTCCACTGGGTTGCCAGAGGATGCAAACCTCAAGCCCGGGGGGGATGTCTGGGGCGCCCATCAGCTCTCCCCTGCCTTGGCCTCTGATCCGCAAGGGCTCAGCCTCGCTGTTTGGGAGGACTACAGGTGGGGCAAGCCTAAGATTTATGGCCAATGGTTTACTGAGGATGGTTTGCTGTTAGATGGGAATCTCCCCATTCAGGATCGATCCTGGCCTTGCACCCAGCTTTCTCCTCAGGTTGCCGCGGGCGGAAAAGGAAGATTCTCTATAAGCTGGATGGAGGGAAGTGAGGGAGATTGGGATGTCTGGCTTAAGCTCTGGGGGGGAGCGAGCATCAAGGTTAATGATCAAAGCGTTGGTTTTCATGGATACCCTTCGCTGAGCTATGGAAATAATGGGGCCTTGTTGGTCTGCTGGGAGGACTGGAGAGGAAGATATGATATCTACTGCCAACTATATGACTCCGACCTCTCTCCCGTGGGCTCAAATTTCCGCATAAACGATGAGGTCAGGGAGACCTACCGAGATCACCCGTGGGTGGCCGGAGGCGAAGGGTTTGTTACCGTCTGGAGGGAGTATGACTCTGGCAGTTCCTATATCTATGGCCAGGTCTTCGTCCGCTCAGCCCATCCCTTAGGAGCCAACTTCAGGGTTGACCTGGGACAGTCCTATCAAGTTGACCCTCAAGTGGCCTTCGGTGGAGATGATGAGTTCGGGGTGGTCTGGGTTTCCAAGGAAGCCGAGGATGAGGATATATATGCTCAGTGGTTCAATGGCCAAGGCCTGGCCCTGACAGCTCCAGTCCTGGTCAACGATGATGGGTCAGGGGCCTCTCAAGTTGACCCCACCATAGTCGGCCATCAGGGGGAGTATATCATGGCCTGGACCGACTACAGAGAGGGCAATGGGGATATCTACGGTCAGAAGTTTAAGGGGCCTGCGAATCGCTCAAGGAAAAATTTTAGGTTGCACTCAGATCCTGGTGGGAAAAGCCAGCTCGGACCATCCCTCTCCTCAGCGGATACCCTGCTTTTGGTAAGCTGGCAGGATACCAGGATCTTAGGGGATGGATGGGACATCTGGGCGAAGCTGAGCAGTTGGCAAAGGACTGGGTTGAGGGATGGGCCTGCTTTAGGTCCTGTAGTTAGTCCATTTTCTCTCCTGCAAAACTACCCCAATCCGTTTAATTCGGCCACCCACATCCGCTACCACCTCCCAGCGGTCAGCGGTCAGCAGTCAGCAGTCAGCTTAAAAATCTACAACATCCTTGGTCAGGAGGTAAGAACTCTGGTGGATAAACGACAGAGACCAGGTAGTTATGCCGTAGTCTGGGATGGGATGGGCAACTTGGGAAACTTCCTCCCCAGCGGCATCTACTTTTACTGGATTAAAGCGGGGGATTTTACTGAGACGAAGAGGATGATCTTGCTTAAATAGCTGGGGCGAGAAGAAAGGGATAGTCAGAAATTGGTCTGCCATTTTCACTTAGACCGAAGGATATTTAGGTTTAAGCGGGCGAGAACCTTAAAAAGGAAGTGACCTTTATGAAAAAGATCCTTATAATGCTTATGCTGACATTGCTGGTTTCGTTTTTAGTCAGAGTTGCCAATACAAGGATTATTAGAGTTCCCTCAGATTTTCCGTGTATTCAGGGAGGCATAGACAATGCCAATGACGGTGATACTGTTTTGGTTGATAGTGGGACTTATGTAGAGGGGATTAACTTTAAGGGTAAAGGGATTCTGCTGACAAGTGTGGCAGGGGCGGAGTCGACAGTCATCGATGGAGATAGTGCTGGAACCGTCGTTTCCTTTGTGTCCGGAGAAGATACTACCTCTGTATCGAAGGGTTTACTATCACCAACGGTTTGGCAGTTTGCGAGGATGGTGGTGGTATTCTTTGCCGAGCATCTTTACCAGAAATCGTTGGCAATAGAATTGTCCTTAACAGAACTTGCCGATGTTACGCCGGTGCTGGGATAGCTTGTATAGTAGGATCTAACCCTCTAATTTTGAACAATCTAATTGCTAATAACTCTGCCCAGTATGATTTCTTCCCTGGTGTAGCCCGAGGGGGCGGCATATTCTGTAGCAGTTCCTCTCCCCTCATCAAGGATAATATAATTGCCCGTAATCTTGTGATTTCCTGGGACGGGGAAGTCTGGGCCGAAGGAGGGGGTATATATGTTATAAGTAGTTCCTCACCAGAGATTAAAAACTACCTCATTGCCCTAAACGAAGTTATCTATCCTTGGGACAGTGGTACAGGTGGTGGAATTTACTTTTCTTCTTCAGCAACTCCAAGAATAACCAATAATACCATAGTTGGCAATGTGGCTGGGGGGCAGGGTGGTGGGATATACTGCTGGATTCCCTCGGAAACTTGTGCTGCCTGTTCCGCACAGATAACAAATAACATCTTGGTTGGAAATTCCCAGGGTATCTTCTGCTATGGGTTCGCTCCTTCTATCCTCTACAACGATTTTTGGAACAATGGTGAAGGAAATTTTGATGGGTGCCCTACTGGCATAGGAGACACTACGTGGGGGTTAAATATCAATGGTGTTCCCTGTGACAGCTTCTTCAATATTTTTAGGGATCCAGTTTTTGCTATAGGTTCAGGAGGAGAATACTATCTCAGTCAAACAGCAGCCGGTCAAGCTGAACAAAGCCCGTGTGTGGATGCTGGGAGTACGCTTGTAGAAAGCTCAGGATTTGGATATTATACCACAAGAACAGATTCCGTTCCAGATAGTGGAATGGTAGATATGGGATTTCATTACGGGGCCAAAACTTGTGAATTTGTTAAAGGCATTCCCGAATCCCGGGTCCCAAGGGGGTTCCTTCTTTCCCAAAACTACCCCAATCCATTCAACTCCACCACCCTCATCCGCTATCACCTGCCAGCTATCAGCGGTCAGCAGTCAGCAATCAGCTTGAAGATCTACAACATCCAGGGGCGGTTGGTGCGGACTCTGGTTGATGGGTACCAAGCTCCTGGCTACTACTCAGTAAGCTGGGATGCAAGGGATGATTTGGGCAAGGAAATCTCCAGTGGTATCTACTTCTATCGGCTAAAGGCTGGGGATTTTGTGGAGACAAAGAGGATGGTCTTGCTGAAATAGACCTGGCGGAAACAAGAGTAGTAGCCAGAGATTGCTCTGTCTTTTTGATTTCATAATCTGTTTGATGTCTGATTCCGAATTGGATATCTTTTTCCGTTGTTGGCACTTAGGTAGGAGATGCTTAGGTTTAAAGTAAATCGAGAATCCAAAAAAGGAGGAAGAGATGGGCCCATTAAAACCTCTCTTCGGGGTAGCGGGAAGCAGGGCAAGGGTTGTAATTGCTTTCCTGTTACTGGAGCTTGTGGCTTCATTTTGGGTTTCAACAGCCAAGTCAAGGCCCAAAGTGGCTAATCCCTGGCTGGAAAACTTTGCTTTCCCACAGGAGAAGGAGACTTCCAGAGATAAAGGTGACAAGCCCACCCCCTGGATAATCTCCTGGATTGGGGCTGGTGATTTGACTCAGTACACCATTAGCAATGCCGGGCAGAGTGGTTATTTTGAACCTCCACCTAATTGGAGTGGGTATGATGGGACATTTCCGGACAGTTTTGCATACGGAAATGGACTTTTGGCTGAGTTTCCAGCCGGTTCCAAGCAGTATTACAACTTTGCCGCCGGAATCTGGGTTGGTGCCCCCTATCCGGAGGTTCTTGGAAATGATACCACGTGGACGCCTCGCGTAAGCACGGGAGCTTATTATTCAGATATGGGGGCTATGAGCAGACTTCATCAAAGTAATGAAGTTTTCCCAGAGGGTGATCCCCATTCGGGTGAGTTCAAATATGTTCAACCAGGATGTGAGCCTCAACCCTGGCAGGAGCTGTGGCCTTATGCAGACACCAGCCTGAATTCAAGGAGACCACTGGATCACCAGATAGACCCGGACAGCGGCCACATCGTCTCAGATGAGGACACCTGGGCTGTGATGGGGGATTGGATACCTGAAGATTCAGCCAGTACCATCTTTATTATGGGATATGACACTGATGGTTTGGGAGTTAGACTGGAGCAGAGGACTTACTCCTGGCATAGCATAGGACATGATCAATATATTTACTTCAACTACAAGATCAAGAATATGAACAATTTCGCCTTGGATAGCGTCTATGTGGGTTACTTTATGGACAACGATATAGGTCAGGCGGGGTTTGAGGACCCTGAAGGCGGAAATGATGATCTGATCGGCTATAACAGGGCATTGAATTTGGGCTATACTTACGATTCCAACGGTAGTGAGCCAGGGTGGAAATACCCTGCAGGTTACATAGGTTCGATGTTCTGTAAGACCCCCCGGGATATTGGTATGACCGGCTTTCAGACCTGGACCAGGGAAGGGCAGGAGAATTTGGTGGATAATACTGGTCGAGATGACCTTAAATATGCGCAGTTGGCGTGTAGTCCAGGTAACCCTCCACCTTTCGATACCGATCCAGAACATCAGTTTGAGACCTTTACCGTTCCCAGAGATGTGAGGCATTTGATGGCATCGGGGCCTTTTAGGTTAGAGTCAGGGGAGGAGACGAAGGTGACCGTTGCCGTGGTGGCGGGGTTTACCTTTGAAGATCTTGTTGCCAATGCAGACTCGGCTTTGGCGCAATACGAAAGAGGGTATGTTTTTACCCCCTACATAGATAATGACGCCCCCATTGTTTACAGTGCTTCTGCAGATCCTGTTTGCACAATACTGGGAGACACAGTGAATATCAGTGTCTATGTTAAAGATGCCTCTCCCATCCAGTCAGTAATGGCTACTATCGAGAGCCCTTATGGTGTCTTTGTTGATTCGGTTGCCTTATCTCCCAGGAAAGGGGAAACATACAGTGGTAGCTGGACAACTACACCGGGTATTGAGCGCCATTATAACATCAACGTAACTACTGCGGATAGCTTGAACAACTCCGAGGTTTATAAGAATTTAATGGGATTCACCACTAAAGGGTTTACCAAGACTGCCGATATATTAGTGGTTGATGATGATGGCTACAACCATCCCAATTGGAGCCCAAGTCACAAGCCATACGAGTCATACTATACAGATGCCTTAGATGCCAATGGCTTCTCCTATGATGTCTGGCACAACTATTTTTACGGCATTCCCAGTGATAGTATCCTGAAATTATATAGCCAAGGTGCAGTCATTTGGCTAACCGGAGATAAGAAAGGGCTTACTGAAGAGGAAGGAAACATAATCGCAACCTATTTAAGGGAAGCTGGTGGGAACATTTTCTTATCTGGACAGGAAGTTGGCAGCTACTATTATAACTCATTTTTCCGTTCGATTCTTTCGGTGGAGAACAAAGGAGATGTGACTTTCAGTGACTTAAGAGTCTCTGGTGTTGAATCTGATACCATAACCAATGGAATGAAATTCGATCTAAACGGGGGAACGGGAGCGGACAACCAATTGTATCCTGATGTTTTGGAGCCCCGTAATAGATGGACGGAACCTATCTTGACCTATGATAGTTACTTCGGCTCCGAGACTGGCTCAGCAGCTATCAAGCACCATCATCCATATTTCGAATATAAAGCCGTCTATTTAGGCTTTGGGTTTGAGGCTATAGATTCTGACAGTATGAGGAATGTGTTTATGGAAAAGGCTCTAAACTGGTTCGGGATACCAAGCGGTATCGACAACGAAGATGAGGCTCAGAGCATCCCTAAAACATATTCTCTGGGCCAAAATTATCCAAACCCGTTTAACGCAGTTACAAAGATAAGTTACACACTGCCTAGAGATTCTCAGGTCAAACTGGAGATCTATAATATCTTAGGCCAGAGAGTGACCACATTGGTGAAGGGGAAGCAAAAATCTGGATACAAGACAACCGTGTGGGATGCGAACTTATTTGCTTCTGGTATCTACTTCTATCGGCTCCAGGCTGGGGATTTTGTGGAGACGAAGAAGATGGTTTTGCTGAAATAAGGCCAGGTACCTCCAACAGGGTAGAGAGTTGAGAGGGATCCGTTTTTTGACTCGGTGGTTGCGACCCTCATTTTTCAGAAAGGAGAAGGCAATGAAGAAGGCATACTTAGCTTTTCTGCTCACAGTTCTGTTTGCCAGCTCGGCCGCCGCCCAATGGCCGACCTTCAGCCCGGGTGTGCTGGACACTATCCAGGAACGCAAGGCGGAGATGTTTCGGTATCGTAAGCTACGACTGGCTGAGGCTATGCAGACACCAAATCAGGAGCGATATGATGTGATCTACTATGGAATCGATCTGGCTATAGATCCAACTCAGGAAACAGTAACTGGGACGGTCCAGATTAAGGCTGCGGTCATTGATGATCCTGTCGACCATATGGAGGTGGACCTCTTGAACAATATGACTGTGACTCAGGTTATCGTCTCTGGAGCCACTGCCACCTTCAGCCATCAGCATTACCTCATTGACATTGAACTTGATAGGTCTTACACCTCAGGAGAAATCGTCGATGTTACGATCGATTACTACGGCAATCCCTCAACGGGTGGTTTAGGTTCTTTTGGCTTCGACTCCCATGCGGGCAAACCTATGATCTGGAGTCTGAGCGAGCCCTATGGGGCCCGTAACTGGTGGCCATGCAAGGACCAGCCCTCGGATAAGGCTGACTCCGTTGATATAAAAGTGACTGTTCCTAAAGGTATGATCGTCGCTTCCAATGGCACCCTTCGCCAGGTGACAGACAACGGTGATACGGAAACCTACTGGTGGCATGAGGGTTATCCTATCGTCACTTACCTGGTATCGGTGGCCATCTATGAATATGCCGTCTACTCCGATTATTTCAAGTATTCGCCAACAGATTCTATGGAGATTAAGTTTTTCGTCTTCCCCGATCATCTGAACAATGTCCAGACCAACTATGCCAAGACGAAGGATATGCTCAGGATATTCTCCAACCTCTTCGGTCTTTACCCCTTTATCGAGGAGAAGTACGGGCACGCTGAATTTGGCTGGGGTGGTGGGATGGAGCATCAGACCTGTACCAGCCTTGGAGGTTGGGGTGAGATTCTCATTGCCCACGAGTTATCCCACCAGTGGTGGGGAGATATGATTACCTGCCGTGATTTCCACCACATCTGGCTCAATGAAGGGTTTGCCACTTACTCCGAGGCCCTATACTTGGAGCAAACCAGGGGTAAACAGGCATACTTCAACGATATGAAAGGGAAGCAATACTTCGGGAATGGAACAATCTATGTCCCCGATCCCTCCGATGTAGGGCGTATCTTCGATTGGGGACTCAGTTATGCAAAGGCATCTTGGGTGCTGCATATGCTCCGTAATGTGGTAGGAGACTCGACCTTTTTCGACATTCTACGCGCCTATTACGACAGTGAATACCAACATGGCACGGCAGTTACTGAAGACTTTCAGAATGTTTGCGAGTCGGTGAGTGGAGATTCCTTGGGCTGGTTCTTCCAGGAGTGGATCTACCAGGCTGGTTATCCCCAATATGAATTCCTTTGGACATCCCAGGAATCTGACTCTGGATATTTGGTGGATGCCTATATCAGACAGGTGCAGACCCGATTTTCCCTCTTCAAGATGCCTGTGGATATATGGATTACTATCTCCCCAGATTCAGTGATCACTGAGAGGGTGATGGTGGAGGGAGAAGAGGAGCATTTTCAAATCCATGTTCCTTTTCAGCCCGCAGATTTGCAGCTTGACAAGGACAACTGGGTTCTGAAGAAGGTAACCAATATAACCATTCCCATCGTCTCTTCTCTTGGCTACACCATAGACGATAGCGGAGGCAATGACAATGGCCGTCCTGATCCAGGGGAGGGGGTAGAACTAAGAGTAAAGCTCTTTAATCGCGGAGTACCGGCTAATAATCTTATCGGCACCATCTGGACGAAGAGCCCCTATATCAACATCACTGATTCCCAAGCAAGTTTTGGTTCGATAGGGGTGGAGGACTCGGTGGAGAACCTAACGGACCCCTTTAGTTTTGAAGTCACCCCCAGTTCTCCCAGTCATACTGCACTTTTCTTTTTGCAGCTTACTGCCAATGGAGGTTATCAGGTGCTCGACAGTCTCTGGGTTGGGATTGGCCCCTCGACTGTGCTTCTGGTTGATGATGATGGGGGAGCCAATTATCAAGGCTACTATGAGGCCAGCCTCTCCAGGTTGGTTCCCTATGATTTGTGGGAGACGGCCCAGCACGGTTCTCCAGGGGATACATTGAAGCACTACCAGGCGGTGGTCTGGCTCACCGGCAACGATTCGCTGAGCAGCTTGACTTCAGATGAGAAAATGGCAATAGGCTCTTATCTGGATGGTGGAGGAAATCTCTTCTTGAGTGGTGAGAATATAGGTTATGATCTGGTGGAGGATGGTGATGCTTCAGATTCGACCTTCTATCAGCAGGTTCTCCATTCTGAATATGGTGGGCAGGTTCAGGAGAGAGATATGCTCTTTGGGACGGCAGGTGATCCCATCACAGATGGGCTAATGCTATCCTTGAATGGCTATGGGGGAGCGGATAATCAAAGGCATCCAGATGTAGTTTCTCCCAGCTCTGGAGCTTTTACCATCTTCAAATATTATCCTTCCGGGTCTCCTGAATCAGCAGCCATTAGGTATGAGGGTTCCTGCCATCTGGTCCACTTTGGCTTTGGCTTCGAGGCCCTCACCGGGGAAACACCTGAGCAAAGCCTGGTGGCGAGGACAGGGTTGTTAAACAACATCATGGGATGGTTTGGGGTGGCCACAGAGGTTAAAGATAGCGAGAGCATTAAGCCCATCCCCTCTGGATATACCCTCTTCCAGAACTATCCCAATCCATTTAACTTGACTACAGCTATCAGTTATCAGCTATCAGGGGTCAGGCCGCGCCACATCACCCTGAAGGTTTACAACATCCTTGGCCAGGAGGTGAGGACTCTGGTGGATGAGGAGCAGAAGGCTGGGAATTACCGGGTTCTGTGGGATGGGAAAGATGGTTTGGGCAGAGATGTATCCAGCGGGGTCTATTTCTACAGGTTGCAAGCGGGAAAGTTTTCGCATACCAGGAAGATGATCCTGCTGCGGTAAATGTCGATGTTTCCTAAGTTGGGTATCTCAGAATTAGCGGGAATTTAGATCTTTGAAGTTCCAACCCACCAAGGTTTACATAGATGAGGAGGCGCTCGATTACCCCCTTACCTCCCGGATCTTAGGAAAGCTTAAGGGAGTTCCTCAGGAGGTAATCTCCAGTTCCCAGAAGTTGGTGAAGGGGTTTTATCAGCGCAAAGATCCTATTGGAGAGGGGAAGAGGATATTGCATCTTCAGGTGCAAAAAGGGAGATTTCTCCAGCCCTGTCCAGGGACGAAGAACTACATCTGCTGTCTGTATCAGATCCTGGACCTGGCCACAAATTGTAATATGGACTGTAGCTACTGCATCCTTCAGGCTTACTTAAATAATCCCTTCCTTGTCCAATATGTGAACATAAATGATCTCTTCTGCGAGCTGAACAGGGAGGTAAAGGGAAATGGGGGTGTGGTCTATCGTATAGGGACGGGCGAGCTTACCGACAGTTTGAGCTTGGATCACATAACGGGTTTGAGCCAAGATCTGGTCTCTTATTTCTCTGGGCTTACCAACGCCTGCCTGGAGCTAAAGACTAAATCGGTTGAGATTCAGAACCTCTTTGGTCTAGCTCACAAGGGAAGAACGATCGTTGCCTGGTCCTTAAATCCAGACCCAATTATTTCTTCTGAGGAATTGGGTGCTCCTTCCCTCCGGCAAAGGTTGGAGGCAGCCAGGCTTTGCCAGGAGGCTGGCTACAGATTAGGGTTCCACTTCGATCCTCTCATTGCCTACCCAGGATGGGAAGGAAGTTACAGGGATGTGGTAGAGGCCCTCTTCCAAGCTATAGATCCGCAGAGTATTGCCTGGATCAGCCTGGGGGCTTTGAGGTTCCCCCCTCAGATGGAGGGGATACTCAGGGAGAGATTCCCTCAATCCGACCTAATAAGGGGGGAGCTCTTCCGCGGATTGGATGGGAAGCTGCGGTATTTCAGACCGATAAGAACTGAGCTCTTCAAGAAGGTCTCCGGTTGGATCAAGGAGTTTGCTCCAGATGTATTTGTCTATCTCTGTATGGAAAGCCCCCGGGTGTGGAGGGATTCCTTAGGTTGGGTTCCTCAGAACGATAACGAGCTCAGGCGTCTTTTAGCTCAAAGATGTGTGGAGTGATGACCGCAAAATATGCATAAACCACAGCGCGGCAAAGCCGCGACCAAACAATAGCCACAGATTACACGGATGAAACACGAATGACACAAATGGACGAATCTACACGAATAGACAGTTGTATAAATACGGTCTTTACACTTCTACCGGACTTTAGTCGGGGTAACCTCTCCTGGGCTTTAGCCCAGGAGCCCCCTCGGGTGAAAGAGGGGGTTAAACTCAAATTTTGTTAGTTCTTTACTCTGAATATCTGGTGATAATCTCGTGGTTTCCTAACACATAATCCCGGGTAAAATGCCTGCTAATCTCCCCCCGCAATATATTGAATTAGAGAAGAGGTATAGGGAAGCCAAGGACCCTGAAGAGAGGCTTCTCCTCCTCAAGGAACTTCTGGCCATTATCCCCAAGCACAAGGGGACAGAGAAACTTCAGGCTGAGCTAAAGAGGAAGATCTCCAAATTAGGGGATCAGCTTCAATCCAGAAGGGTATCTGGCAAGAGGATGGCCCCCTATCGGGTGGAGCCAGAGGGGGCGGCAAGGGTAGCCTTAGTGGGAGAGCCAAACAGCGGTAAGTCATCGATTCTGGCTAGCCTTACCAATGCTTCTCCCCAGGTTGCCTCCTACCCATTTACTACCCAACTTCCTCAGCCGGGGATGATGCCCTACCAGGATATTCAGATCCAGCTTGTTGACCTCCCCCCCATCTGTCCTGACTATCGGGAGCCCTGGATTTTCGACCTAATCAGGGGAGCGGACCTCCTCCTGTTGATAGCCGATCTGGGGGCCCCCGCGGTGGAACAGGTGAGATACCTCCTGCAGGAGTTGGAAGGGATGAGGATAGCAAAGCCTTCCCTTTTAGTGGGGAACAAGATTGATTTGGATAAGGGAGAGGGCAAACTCCTCGCAGAAACCTATGGTCACTCTATTCCCGTCCTCCTTGTCTCCGCTCAACAAGGGAAGGGGATGGATGAGCTGCGGGGGAAGATCTTCCTCAGCCTGAATCTGGTCAGGGTCTATAGCAAGGTGCCGGGGAAGAAGCCGGATATGGACCAACCATTTGTCTTCCCCCAGGGGACAACGGTGCTCGAGGTGGCTACGGCCATCCACAAGGAGGTAGCCGCCCAGTTCAGGTATGCCCGCATCTGGGGTGAGGGGAAACCGGAAGGGATTATGGTTCCCACCGACTACCAGGTTAGGGATGGGGATGTCCTGGAAATCCATCACTCTTAAGTTTCAAGGGCAAAATCCAAAATCAGAATGATGGGTGTTCTCCGCCGACCCATCTTTTCAAATTGAAATAGGGATTGAATGAAGGCAAAGGAGGTTAACCTTCTAACGAAAACAAATTGCTTTTCACTTTGGATCAGAAGTTGCAAGATTTCTCAAATATAATTATAGTTTTGCCTCTTCCCCATCAGTGCAGGTGCCCAACCAGCACTATTACCTCTCCTCGGTCCTTTAGTCTTTTAAGAGCTTAACTTAGCTCTTGACAAACCGAATGGTTTACCTTATCCTTAAAAAAGCAGAGGCCACCATTGCTGGTGACCTCTGCTTATTGCCGGATTCGGGTGGAGGTTATTTCAGGAGGATCATCTTCCTGGATTGCGCAAAATCTCCCGCCTGAATCCGGTAAATGTATACCCCACTGGCTAACCGACTTGCATCCCACCTGCTAACCTTGTAACCAGCTTTTTGCTCCCCATCCACCAGTGTAGTCACCTTTTGCCCCAGTATGTTGTAAACATCCAGCCTCACCCAGCAATCCCTGGGCAAAGCGTATTTGATCTGCGTGCTGGGATTAAATGGGTTAGGGTAGTTCTGGGAGAGGGTAAACTCCTGAGGCAAGGACTTCTCAGGGGAAGGTTCACTTACCCCTACTACTGGCCCCTCTAACCAGGGGCGGTAGGCCACCCAGTCGGTGACCTTGTCCCCTGCCCCTTCAGGGTTGTAGTCCGGAGGCCCAGAACTGGGATCATTGGGCCCACTGGCATCCCCCCACCAATTACTGTCTGCATCCACCACAACCGATGCACAGGTGTTCTGCACACCATACTCGGAATTTTCGTAGATGTCACACCCCTGAATGATGGGTGCAGACACATTTTGGCACAAAATCCCAGTATTGGCATTGTAGCTGACCCTACAACTGTCAATAAGAGGTGAGGCCCCATCTGAACAGGTAATTCCGTATTGATTAGCCCAGACGGTGTTATGGCTCAGCGTAGGTGAAGAGCTATGGCAACTGATGCCTGTATTTGCATACTGCACATAGCAATAGTCGAGAATGCCGGCTGTGTCGTGGCTTTGGGAACTAAACTCTATCCCTCCCCATCTGCCACTTCCTGGGGTTTTGGTAAAGGTTATCATTGAGGTAGGAGTTCCCAGAGCCCTTAGGGCACCGTCCACAATCAGGGATGCATCGGGGGAGAACTCTATCTGGGAGCCAGGATTGATCACCAAAGCACAGGAGTCCACAGCACAGGTATCACATCCCATCGTGCCAGAAGGACCGATAGACTCACAAACAACGAGAGGAGAGTCGCAAACAACATAAGGAAAGACCTTTACCACTACATCACCCACTACCAGATTATCACCCTCCCAAACAGAAGGCCTCTCTATTGCTCCCGCCCACCTATTGTTGTAAAAGCTGGCATCAATGGTCAAAGGTGATTGGTCTCTGATTATCCCCTCGGTGGAGAATCCAGTGGCTATAGGCTGACTTCCCCAGAGGCTGTCTACTGGGGTATCGGCAGGGTATCCCCCTGTGCTGGGCGTGGACAGCGGTGTGAAGGCATCCTTGCCCGTGTTGCCCGGCCACAGATCTCCTACAGGATCATCATAGTCATTGTCCGCTCTCTCCACCGTCTCGTAGAGATGACCAGCCCCATAAGGCCAAATTGCATGCCAGATCAGAACGCCATCGGTGGAGGGATCAGAAGCATAGTAGGTGTATTTGTCAAATTTGTAGCCCTGACCTTCTGTTGTCCTGTATTCCACCACAAAGAACTCCTTTGTATACCGGCCATTATCCACCGGATAGATATAAGCCTGGTTGCTCGTCTCCACCGGGAAGAGCACCTGGTCCGGAAGCTCAGAATCCACATAGCTGGGCTCGAGCCAGCCGAGGTGTAGCTTGCTGATGGCGTTTATATGAGCCGGGCAGGCACCGTGAATGCGGTTATATGGTTCCTGCGAGGGTTTAGGCAATCTCCACCCATACCCCATCAGGTCCCAGTAAACGGGTTCACCAGGGTAGTCGTATTTATCGTGCAAGCCCAGGAGGTGCCCAATCTCATGACAGTGAACCCCGATATGGCAGAAATACTCACCAGCATCATAGCTCTGGGTCTCGGACATAAAGTAGTGATTGCCCACCGCATGAGGCCACAGACCATTTCCATAACCCTGCACATTCCAGTCTCCCGCATAGAGGATACAGAGATTATCATAGCTGTCTGGATCGAATCCGGCGGCCTCTGCGGCCGTTATCGCCTCCAGATAGAGGTTCCCTGAGCCTGTGTTGTAGTAGTCCATACAACTGTCCGCCTCATACCAGACCGGATGGCCATCATCTGGATTGAGTATATCCCCAATAATGGACATCTGCCCATAAGCGACCTCCTGCCAGAAGTCATTTACGCTGCCAAAGACCTGGTCTTGGTCTTGGGGGTTCTCTTCATCACAGTGGGGTGAACGCGCAGGGGGGACATAAGTTTCATTTGAGAAGAAGAGGTTCTCAAAAGCGGACATTCTGTAGCCTGGCTTATTATGCTTACAAGACTTGTGCCTCTTATCCGGAAATTCGATGAGGATGACCCCCAGACTTACATTCTCATAGAGTGGTTCCGGGGTCCTCTGGGCATTCACACTGTCCCTCACCGCAAGCAACTCCGCTTTCTTGGGATCGGCGAAATCAAGATATGGAGAGATACCCTTGCTTTCCGGATCAACTGTCCCTACCTTCCACTCAGTAGGCACCAGATCTCCCTCAGCATTCTGCTGAGCATAGTAATACCAGTGGTCAGTGTAGCCTTTGACAAAGGTGTATCCATCCTCGGTCTCATAGCGATGGATGAACTCATCGCCGAAACCTTGGCCCATAAATACAGAACTGTCTGGTTGAATAAATGGCCTCAGATGACCATCATCCGGCACAGGATAAACCTGGCTAAAGAGACCCAGAGCCAGAATAGCTGCACTTGTCAAAAGAAGGATTTGCCTTTTCATTTCAATCCCCTTGGTTTGAAGGTTAACGGATTAAGGCGAGTTTCCTCACCTGACTGAAACCGCCTGTCTTCAGGCGGCAAAAATAGATCCCACTTACCACCTCCTTTCCTTGGTTATCCCTCCCATCCCACACTACCCGGTAACTCCCCGCTTTTTGTTTCTTATCTACTAAGGTTATCACCTCCTCTCCTAAGATATTGTAGATCTTCAGGGTGGTGCGGACGGGGGAATTCTTAATTCTTAATTCATAATTAATAATTGTGGTTGCGTTAAACGGATTCGGATAGTTCTGCAACAGAGCAAAATGAGAGGGCAAAACTTCCCTGTGCTCCGGCTCAACCCAGTCCACCATCCCAAGAGACCCAGCAGCATTCACCTGCTGCCCATAGACATCCCAAACAGTTTGGTAGTTCAACTCTGTCCAGACAATTATGGCTCCACCGGAACCATCGGATACTATCCTCTGACAATATTGAGTCCGAATCTTCCTCGATATGGGAATACCGTTCTCTTCCCATCTCACCACTCCCGCAGAATCTATCCTCTGGCCATAGATGTCAAGGTCATATACCTCATTCCGTCCATCCTCCCAGGCTATGATCACCCCACCGGTGCCATCGGTGCACATCACCATTCTACCCGGATATCCCACGGCTCCATCGCAGATCAGCACTCCCTCCTCATCCCATAACAGATTTCCCAGGCTGTCAATCCACTGAGCATATTCGCTCCGATGCACTCCCCAAAGGGTATCTGCAACAGACCAGTTTATGATGGCTCCTCCCCTTTCGTCGGGAAAACCTCCTCCACCAAGTTCTAATCCCACAGGAGAGACCTGAACCCCACCTTCCCCCCATAGAAGATTGCCATCTCCATCCAACCTCTGTGCCTTCACGCTCCTATAAATATTATACTCGTCATCCATTCCCTCATACTTGAGACCAACCAAAATGGCACCTCCATCCCTCATAGGATGCAAACTGCCAACCACAGTGCTCTCTGGTGCCTCAGGCCAGGGGTGAATCAGATTCTCTCCCCAGAGCTTGTGGCCATCCCCACCCACCCGCTGAAAATAGCCATCCTCATAGCAGAATATGGCTCCACCTTGTCCATCGGAGACTAGATCGGTATTCCCCCAGTAGAAACTGTCCGGGTCGTGATAACAGAGCATCTTCACCCCAAGCGAATCCCACAGGAACTTCCCCTCCGGGCTCATCCTCTGCAGCCACACCTTCATCTCCTCATCCTTGATATACCTGCTCTTCACAAAGATGATCCCTCCCTCCCCATCATTAACCATATTATACGCCCTATAAAAGGTGTCACCCATCAAATAATTCATCGGGGTCATCTGGATGCCCTCCTCCCCCCAAAGGGGGTTGGCCAGAGAGTCATACCTCTGAAAATAGACCATAGAACTGTCCTCCAGAAGAGTTTGGTGATTAAAATAGGCATCACGAATTATCAGATACCAACCACCATCGTTGTTTCTCAGGAGCCCATCGCGAGCGATGAGTCTCCCATAATAGTCGCCCACTGAATCCTGTATCAGCCTGGCAGAGCTACCCCAGAGCAAATAGCCCTCTCTGTCTATATGCTGGGCATAGTACTGCATGTTCCCCGGGTATGGGCCTGTTGTGTGATCGAAAATAACTATCGCTCCTCCAGCGCTGTCTGATAGCAAACAACCTGGAGGAACCCCCTGCTCACCATACCAGTTGCAGATAGGGGTGTTCTCGGTGCAATCCTGGGACCACTGAGCCTTCACCGAAGTGGCCATCATAATGAAGCCAACAACCAACAAAATGCCCTTAACTATTCTTTTCATCATCTCCCTCCCTTGCTTAGCTTCTTGAGACCTTGTGCTGTCAAGACCCTTCCCTTTTGTGCTGTCAGGGTTCCTGCCCTGACAGATCCAACAAAGTGAATTTTTGCAGGGGTCGGATTCATCCGACCCGCCTCCACGTGAGGCGTCAGAACCCCGATTCTGACGCTCCCCCCGTGCTGTCAGGACTTCCGTCCTGACAGTTCCAACCTATAGTAGAAAAACTCACCGCAAAAGCAACATCTTCCTTGTTTGACTAAACTTGCCAGCCTTAAGCTGATAGAAGTAGATCCCTGATGCAACATCCATCCCATTGTTATTCCTTCCATTCCACACTGCCTCATATCTCCCAGGTTTCAACTTCTCATCAACTAATGTTTTTACTTCCTGTCCTAATAAGTTGTAGATTTTTAAGCTGACTGCTGACTGCTGACCGCTGATTGCTGGGAAGTGGTAGTGGATGGCGGTGGAGCCATTAAACGGATTGGGGTAGTTCTGGGAGAGAGAAAAAGAGCGAGGCACAAACCCAGGCCTAATTGTCTGCACACCTTCCAACTCAAACCAATCATTCAGAATATTCAACATTAGCGTATCCGCCTGGGGAGTAAGGGTGCTGGTATCCCCACAGTCGACAATTGCTTCAAAACACCAGGGTAGAAAGACCGTCTTAAACCCTTTGGGACCACCTAACCTGGTGCCACTGTATTCCCCGCTTTTCCCTCCCTTGAAGATGTTTACTCCCTCTTTTGTAGCCTGGGTATAATCAGCCCAGTTGGCCACCCCTATACAACTTGGATGTAGCTCCACAGGCTCATTATAGAAACTCCCAGATACAGGATCTGTCTCATCTAAAGCATAAAATGTTGTATCTCCCAGACTGATGGTATCCTGCATATTGGGATCGCTAACACAGGATTGAACCCCCAGATAGTCATAGGAAAAGTCTCCAGGTTCAAAGCTGATCTCTACCCCAGTCTCTATACCTTTCCTCCAGAAATAGTCCTGATCGGCAATGAGAAGATTCCCTCCATCATTCAGATACCTGATGAGCGGATGATCAACCTCCAAACCATCCGGCTGAGGCAGGTATCCACATCCCCAGCCAAACCAGATTACCGCATCCCATCCCTTTCCCTCATAGCTATGGAGGACAACCGAGCTATCTATCCCCCTGTTCTCCTCAGCAAACCAGGTAGGCTCATAGGAATATCCAAGCCTGTCCAACAAATCCTCATAGTATCCAGCCCTCTGCTTGCTAACACTCCCGTCCCCTACGAGGAGTATCCCCGCCCCGGGGTTCTGAGGCTCCTTGATAACAAAGGACTTAACCCCCTCTGTTGGATAACCCATCCAATCGCTGGGATTGCCATCGTTGTCCACACAGGTGCACCAGTAGATTATCGTATCACCGATGGAGAATGGACCAGGAAGATAACCGGTGGCTGTGGTGTAGCTACCTTTCTTTGCCTTGGTTAACCCCATAGAAACCTCAGATGTGTCCTCTGAACCACTTATGGTATAATGCAAGGTAGCCTCAGTGATCCAGCCATCAGGATCGGACATCTGGGCAGTTATCTTGATGTTCTCCCTCAACCAGGTATTGCTCCTCTGCTCGGATTTTGCTGTAGGACGAAAATACGGATTCCCGTAATAACGGACAACGGCCTTCATCATAATCTCAGGGCACCAACGCGGCTCTGGCTCCTGACCAGGCGAATAATAATAGATGAAATACCAGTGGCCATCATGTTGGTAAGTAAACCGCCAATGCTGGGTATAATTATAGGGAGGATAGTAAGGTTCATAGAAGCTATAATCGTCCATATAAATGTAAGGCTTCCCCTCACTGTCAGACTTATAGCCAATCCCAAAGAGGCTATCCCTTGGAAGCTCCAATACATAGCCGCTGGGAAATTCCCTGAAATCACACCACTCCCAACCACCAGTTCCGGAGATGTTCCACTCGACTGGGCCAGGCAACTCATTATCAGTCACTGGCCAAGGGTGTGAAGAATCACTGGAGGTGTATCCATATCTGCTAACAAAGAGCTTTGCCGTCCCTGAGCTGGCAAATACACCACCGACTGCATATAGGGAACAAGGGGCAAGAGGTTTAAACCAGTTTACTGTGCTATCATAAGAGGTCAAGTATTCGCCAAAATCAGCAAAGGGACCATCAATACACCAGGTCATAGTATCAATACATACACCATCAACTGATACTATGTGATGGCTTAGACCTGAATCTTCAACAAATTCGGCCTCTCCATGATTTACCGAGGTCAACCCAAGCCTGTAGTCCCCCACACCTGAGGCATATAGGGGAATAGCGGCCAGGGCCAGGATAATTGCCAAGAATACAAATCCTATACTGATCTTACGCATTTCTTCCTCCTTGTTTCAACTAAATTTCTCCCGGGGCAAAGCTGGTGTATGTGGCTTTGTTCACCTATGCCCCATAGGAGCAATAACGCTAAAATCTTATCTGTTCCTTAATTGCACCCCCTTGGTAAAATGTGCCTCACCAAAATTTATACTCCTCTCAATCTTTCAGGTCAAGGGATTTATAGCAGATTCCCTCTACCAGTCACTTGGATCTCTGTCTTCCCAGTACTGGGAATCAGACCCCTGGGTGAAAAAATCCTTGATCTTTTGCCACAGCCCTTTTTTCTTAGGCGGTTTCTCCTGGTCAAGCTTTGAGCTTATTTTGGGTTGCAGATTTTTGTGGCCAGATTCCATAAGGTACACTCCTCCTCCAATAGCAGGTTTTAGGTGATAGAGACCCTTTCTCCACCCCCCAAAAGAGAGAAAATAAAAATGGAAATTCCTCGCCCCCTTGCCCCCCATCTCTGGGGGGTAAGGTTCTACCGCATTTTAGTGCAGGGTTGGAATCCTTCAGAGCCATTATGGAGTGCGTCACCCCCTGTTGATGTATGCCGTGACAGGGGTCACAGCACCCTAAAGGGGCTGAAACCATAATGACCCCGGCTAAAGCAGGTAGAAGAAAGTTCTCTTGGGTGGGACAGGGCAGAAGCCCTGCCCCACCACCTTTTGGAGGAAAGCAAAATGGCAAGGAAGGGAGAAAGCATAGCCCTTCACCTGCACAATCTTTAACTTGCGAATTCTGTGCCGAGTTAGAAATAAAAAACCGCTTAAGTTGCTAAGCGGCAATTAAATAAAGAGTTGATGGGAAAATTTTTATTTTCTGAAAAGTTTCCTCCCTCGAAAGTTATGTAAAATGGTAACTATGTTACCTCTTTGAAAAGGCCATTTTCTTTTATCTCATTGTGAAATAAGCCATTAAACTTTAGGTAACTAAATTAGTAGACTTGGAAACTATATTACCATTTATGTCCTCTCACAAATATTGTATCTTGCTATCTTCTTTCTTAATCCTAACCGACTTAGTCCCAATGCCTCCGCAGCCTTACTCTTATTCCACCTCTGCTTAGCAAGCTCGGCTATGATCATCGCCCTCTCCAGTTGCCCCACTCTTTCCTTCAAAATCTTAGACTCAGCATCAATCCCTTCCGAAGCATCCTGTTTTACATCTAGCCCTATCAAGTCCGGTGTCAACATAGCTCCCTCATCGGCCAGGGTTACGGCTCTTTCTATTCGGTGTTCGAGTTCCCTTACATTCCCTGGCCAATCATAGGCAGTGAGAAGATCCATCGCCTCCTGGGTTACTCCCTTTACCTCATCTTTCCTTCTCTGAGCGGAAAGTCCCAGGAAATGATAGACGAGCGGCGGGATATCTTCCTTCCTCTCCCTTAGGGGGGGAAGCTTTATCTCTACCCCTGTTAGCCTGTAGTAGAGATCCTTGCGGAACTTACCAGCTTTTACCATCCTCTCCAAGTTCTTGTTGGTGGCCGAGATTATGCTCACCTCCACCTTCCGGGCCTTTGTCTCCCCTATCTTCCTTACCTCCATCTCCTCTAATACCCGCAGCAGCTTGGCCTGCAACTCTCCACTGGCATTGGCCACCTCATCCAGGAAGAGTGTCCCTCCCTGAGCCTCCTCAAAGAGACCTTTCTCATCGGTTATGGCATTGGTAAAGGAGCCCTTCTTGTGACCGAAGAACTCACTCTCCAAGAGGGTATCGGTGAAGGCAGCACAGTTTACCGCCAAAAAGTTCTTACCCCTCCTCTGACTGGTATAGTGAATAGCTTCGGCCATAAGCTCCTTGCCGGTTCCCGTCTCCCCCTGGATGAGGATGGGAAGTCGGGAGTCCCTGAAGCTCTGGGCAGTTCTTAGAGCCTCCTCCATCTTGGGGTTGAGGGTGACTATGTTCCCAAAGCCATACTTCTCCTCCAACCTCTTCCTGAGACCCTTTACCTCCTTCTTCAGTTCCTCCTTTTGTAGCTCTGCTACCTTGAGCTGGATAAGTCCCGCTGAGAGAACGAAGAAATTCAAGTCCTTCTGCTGAAAAGGCTTATTAGAGAGCCGGTCCACATAAAGCAGGCCGTCAAGTTCCTCATCCATCCCCAAGGGAACCATCATCAGAGAGCCCATCTCCTCCCCTTTCAAAGAGATGAGCCTTGAATCCTCCGGGACCAAGCTGGAGAAGATAGGTATCCGGGGTCTAAGCAGATCCCCATTCAGAGAACCTATCTTGTCTAAGAGATTCCTGGCTTTGGCTTCATCTATTGCCCGATATGCCTTGAGTTCAAACCCACCAACAGATCCCCGCACACCAATAATGGCCCTCTCCGCAGAGCTTTTCTTCATCAAGGCCTTCAACAGGCTATCAAGACTATTGGAGGGCTGACTGAGTTCCTCCAAGAGGTTAATCTCCTCCTTTACGCTGAGGGAAACTTTAGCCGCAATCCCATCCAATTCAGCCCTCAGCCGGACAATTTCCTTCAGTGCCTCCTTCTCCCCTGAACCCTTCAGAACCTCCTTAGCCGTGGCCAGGTATTGGGATGCCTTGTCAAAATCCCTCCCCTGAATCCTTCCCCTGGCCTCCTCTATCCAGCTTCTCCCTAACCAGTAGCTGACCTTGAGGGTCTCAAATATTTTCCTGGCCTGAAGTATCTGTCCAAATCCCTCTGAACGAGTCTCCCCATCCTCAACCAAAATCTTGCCACTATAAAGGAAACTGACGGCCAGGTCATATTGTGCCTCCGCCTCCCCTAACAAAGAGATGCTGCGGGCAAAATGATCTCTCGCCTTTCGTCTCTCCTCTTTCGCCTCTCGTTCCTCGCCTCTCTTCTGATACACTGCCCCCAGGAGCCGATGGGCAAGGCCTTCATCATAGGCAGAGCCAAGCCTTTTAGATATTCTCAGGCTACGCTCTCCATAGCTGAGGGCACCATCCAAATTGCCCCGCATAAGACAGACCCAGCCTAACCTCTCGCTTGCCTCCATCACCACATCACCCTCCGGGGCTATGCGATAACCAATCTGCAGGGCCTGCATTAAAGCTTGCTCGGCTGCCTCCAAGTGGGAACCTCCCTCCCGCTCGGCCAGGGCTATCTCCCACCAGCCCCTACTCTCCCATACAGTTGCCCTTTCCCTCTGATAATCACCCGCATCGGCGAGTTTTTGGGCTCGATCTAAAAGTTCGGACACTCCATCCCATCTCCTCTGCAGGATGTAGAGCCTACAAAGCGCCGTTGCCCTCCTGGCAATCTCCAGGCTATTATTCAGGCCCTCGTATAATTTCAAACTATATCTCAACATTTTGGAGGCGAGTGGCCACTGGCCTGTAACGATATAACAACAACCGACATTGCCCTTTACCATTGCCCTTAGCCACCGATCATCTATAGCTTTCCTCTTGCATAACTCTATAGCCTCAGTGAGATGCCGTATGGCTTCCTTTGTGCGACCGCTGAGGAAATAACCTTGCCCTAATGTATTGAGCACTTGGGCTTTCCTCCTCTCATCCTCCAACCTGTCAAACTGAGAAAGTGCATTCCTCAAATACCGGAGGGCAATCTTTGTCTCCCCCAGGGCCAAGTGCATCTTGCCCACTATCCATTCAATCGTCCCTATCTCCTTATGCCTGTCAGTGTGCTTCAATACCTCGTATGCCCCCTCGGCTATCTCGGTATCATACCTGCCCAGTTGTTCCTGGGCAAAGGCCAACCTCACCTGTAGCTCCGCCCACTCCACATCCCTTTCCCCTGGAGTATACCCTCTACAGAAAGTCTCAATCTCCTCCACAACTTTGGCATACTCTCTCTTCTTAAGGAGAGCTTCAACCTTTTCCTTTAGCTCCCTCAGAGCCACCCTTCCTTCCCATAGCTTTGCTCTGGTCTCCATCTTATCCACCCCCATCCCTACTTGCCCCCAAGGAGCAGCTTGAGGTTAAAGAGGAAGAGTTGAACCCGAGTCCAGAATGTCTTCTGCGGTTTCCATTGAACCTTCTGGGGTTCAACCATGACTCCTGAGTTGGTGGAATTGACTGAAGAATATGTGGAATTCGGACCTGAGGGTGGTGGAGGAGCTACCTTATTCCATCCCCCGTCACTCCACGGCCAGGCGGCGCAGAGCAGCCGTTCCTCTCCCGTGTTGGCCGATGCTGGCTTTGACCAGAAGCTACTCACAGGACCCAACACAAAGGCTAAAACCAGCAAACCAACCCATAATTTTCTCATCATTTTACCATCACCTCACAATGGGGGAAAATTTTGAATGAAGAATTGCGAATTAAGAATGAAAAAACCTAATGATTGCAACGACAAGGATAGCAGAACAGGGTTCTGCTCCATCGAGCGATTCTTCTACCGCACTTTAGTACGGGTTATGGTCCTTTAGGGCCCTATCCGGGGCTAAAACCCCAAACACCCCGACTAAAGTTGGGTAAAACCAATTCTGACACTTTCTCCTTCTGGTGGCAGGATAGGGTTGTCCTAACTCATTTCACCCAGAATTTAGGAGAAGACTATGGCACTTTGTAATTGTTTCAGATTTCAACTCCAAATATAAGCCCAAAATCGCTTCTTGTCAAGCTTTTTTCTTGGTTCCTCCGAATTTTTCCGTCAGGGCAGGAGCTTTGACGGCACTAAAGATCCCCCAAATAGAGCCTTCTTAACTCCAGTTCCGAAGCTTTTACCTCGCATTTTAAAGCAGGATTTGGAGATTTAGGCTCCCTTGGCTATGGTCAGGGTGAGGCCATAGACCTCCTTGGCTCCTCCCTTTACGAGGGCCTCAGCACAACTGTTCAGGGTGGAACCGGTGGTAAAGACATCATCCACCAAGATAAGCCTCTTGCCCTCTATCTTCTTTCTTGAGCTTACCCGAAAGGCTCCTTTCACATTCTCCACCCTCTCCTCAAAGGTTAATTTCGTCTGGCTTTTCGTCCTCTTCACCCTGAGGAGTCCATCATCAATGAGGGGAAGGCCTGACCGTCGAGAGATCTCCTGGGCAAGGAGCAAGCTCTGGTTGTAGCCCCTCTCCCGTAGCTTTGTGGGATGAAGGGGAACGGGAACTATCCCCTGAGCAGGGGCAAACCTTGGTTCTCCTTTCAGGAGGAAGGTGAGCTTCTCTCCCAATTTAGTTGCCAAACTGGTCATCCGTTCATACTTGAGACTGTGGATGAGGGTCTGATACCTTTGGTTAAATGGCCCCAAGGAGCGGTTAAAGCTAAAATAATATCCCTTCTTCCGGCAGGAATTACAGAGTAGCTTCTCAGGTCCTATGGGGCAGCCGCATAATTGACAAAAGTTATCGTAGATTATCTCCATCCTGGCCCAGCAGTTTCCACAGACTATCCTTTCATCGTCTCTCAGGGGGGAGTCGCAGATAAGGCAATAAGAGGGGAAGATGAAAGCTAAAAATGAGCTTATGGCCTTCTTGCCGATATTCATCTTTTCCTGAGCCTCAGGAGATTCCAAATCGCTCCGGCTATGAGGATGGTGGCCACACAGACCCCCTGATTTACGGAGAAGGGTACCCCGCCTATTTTGGTCAAGACCATACTCTCCTCATAATAGCGCAGGAAATCGACCAGGAAACGAGCCACACAATAGAAGCCAATCATGAGCCAAGTGGTAAACCCAGAAAAACTCTTATGCCTTTCTAAGTAGAGGAGCAAGAAAAAGCCCCCCAGTCCATAAAGGGAGGAGTAAAGTTGGGTAGGATGGAGGGAACGGTGGGGATAGATGAGGCCTGCCGGGCTTTGGACCGGAAAGGTTACCGCAAAGGGGGAGGATGAAGGCCTACCGAAGCAGCATCCATTGAGGAAACAGCCTATGCGGGTGAAGAAAATCCCCAAGGGGAATGAGGGGGCCACGATGTCGGTAATTTTCCAGATATTTTCTCCCTTAAGGTGTAGGTAGAAAAGAGAGGTCAGGATAGAGAAGGCTATCCCTCCTACCATAGAGAGCCCCCCAATTCCCCACTGACCCGTGCTCTGATAGGGACTGATTATATCTAAGGGATGAAGGGCGAACTCCTCCCAATGAAAGGCCACATAGAATAGCCTGGAACCGACCAGAGCAGATCCAATGATGATCAAGGCGAGATTCATTATCAGGTTGGGGTTTATCCCCTGATGTTTAGCTCTCCGCTGCGCAAACCAGATCCCCACCACGCAGGAGATGGCGAACATAACCCCCCAGGATCTTATCTCAAAAGGCCCCAATTTGAAGAGGATGGGGTGCATCGACGCTTCCTCCCTTGATTAAACTCCAACAGATGGTCTTTCCCATTATAAAAAGATTCTCCTGAGTATATTAAAACACCAAAAGATATGCCAACAAAAATATAGGAACGTCCCAACTTTTCATGATCGTAACAGTTCACGGAGGTCAGGGCTCGCCGGTCGGGAATCATTCTCTATAAATCCTTTTTATTCTATTTCTGCTCTCTTATCCGCCACCTGCATTAACTAATCCAAACCGTTCAGTTATCCGAACTTCGGCTCTGTTGCTTTTCCTGATCTCTGTTTGTTGATCCCAGCGAACTGCTACCTTTCCTCTTGCTTTAGCCCCCTTTTCCTTTGGGCTATCCAGAGGCACCAGCCCAGGCCGCCGTAGAGGACCAGGCACCCGAATATCAACATAATTATGGCAGATGTGGGCATCTTATCTCCTCTTTTTGATAAACATAAAGGCAATGGCTAAAACTATAGCTAAACCGACTACCCCCCATCCGCCAACTCCCAAGGCCCAGCCGGGGTAACCTCCATAGTGGGTCCTGATTGTCTCCCAGAAGACATAGCCCAGGATCCCCAGGAGGATCAAGGGGGAGACAAACCTGATGAGGATATCCCACCATCCTCCTATGCTAAAGTCCGAATCCTTGTTGGCAAATCCCCTTAGCTTGGATGGGCCGAAGAAGTAGCCAATAACCAGACATTCGGCCAGGCAGATGGGGACAAGTCCAAAGTTGTTCAGGAAATGGTCCACGATGTCCAGCCAATGGAGCCCACCATTTGTAGTAAATACTATTCCCAGAAGGAAGGCCACCCCACAGAAGATGAGGTTGGCTTTTTTGCGAGTGAGCCCCCAGCGGTCCATCCCTCCGGCCACAACTGCCTCTACCAGGGAGAAGGCGGAATCAATTCCCAGGGTTAAAAGCATAATAAAGAAGAGAACCCCAAAGATGGAGGCAGCAAAGGGGAGGAGGCTGATCACCGTGGGGTAAGTGACAAAGGCCAAACCAAGGCCCTCCGCTCCCGAGATTACATCTCCCACCCCTACATTTGTGGCCTGGGCAAGGTAACCCAGGGTGCTAAAGACGGCAAAGCCGGCGAAGAAGCTGGTGCCGGCGTTGGCTAAGCTGGTAATAAAGCCGTTGTTTACTATGTCTGACTTGCGGGGGAGATAACTGGCATAAGCGATCAAAATTCCAAAGCCCAGGGAGAGGGAGAAGAATATCTGGGAGTAGGCGGCAAGCCAAACCTTGGGATCCTTGAGGGCGGAGAATTTGGGGGTGAGGTAGAAGCGGAGGCCCTCAATGGCCCCGGGCAGGGTCAATCCCCGAACTACCAGGATGGCCAGGAGAAGCATAGGCAGGGGAACGGTGATCAGCACCACCTTGCCCACGCTCTTCGTTCCCTTGGAGATGCAGAGGTAGATGACTATCCAGGTGAGGAGGAGACCCAAGAGGATGGGCCAGCGAATCCCTCCCAAGGAACCTGGCCCCGCGGAGAGGTGAAGGAACCCCTGCTTGAAGAATGTCCCTGCTGAATTCCCCCAAGCAAGTTTCAGGGAATGGACCAGATAAGAGAAGCACCAGCTCATAATGACCGCATAGTAGGTGGTGATGAAGAAGCCCACCAAAATAGCCCACCATCCTACCCACTCTGCCTTCTTCTTTACCAGGAGAAACGATTTGGGAGCAGACCCCTGCATCATATGGCCCAGGCCGAACTCCAAGATCATCAAGGGAATGCCGGTGGTGAAGAGGGCCACAAAGTAGGGGATAAGGAATGCTCCCCCACCATTCTGGTAACAAATATAGGGAAACCTCCAAACATTCCCCAGGCCCACGGCTGAACCTATGGCAGCCAGGATAAAACTTGACCTCTTCTGCCATCTATCCTCGGCGACCTCCATCCTTCCTCCTTTCCAATGTTGACTGCGGAATGTGGGTTAAGAAAGCGTCAGGTTTTGGGGTTCTTCTACTGCACTTTAGCCCTGCATAGGGGCCTTTAGGCCCCTATTTGGAGTGCTGTGACACGGTCACAGCACTCCAAATAGGCTAAAGCCCTCTCCAACCTTTGCTCTTTGTGGATGTTATCATCCACAAAGAGTCTCCTCTCTGTCAGGGCAGGAGCCCTGACAGCACGAATTGCCCCTTCCCATGTGGTCCCGTGAGTTTCCGTGGTAAATTTATCTATTCGTGTAGATTCGTTTATTTGGGTCATTCGTGTTCTATGGGAGCGGTGAAATCATTGGTTTTACCCAAGGGGCAACCCAAATCTCAAAAGCCTAAGCAACAAATTTGCCAATATCCCTGCCCCCAGGTCATCGGCCATAACTCCCCACCCACCTTTCAGCTCTTGGAGTTTGTTCAAGGGAGGAGGTTTGAAGATGTCAAACAAGCGGAAGAGAGTAAAGGCGGCTGCCAAGCTCGTGAGGGAATGGGGAGAGGCCAAGAAGGCAACCATCATCCCGCTGATCTCATCGATGACAATATGTGGGCTATCCCTCCCCAAGGTCTCCTCCGCCTTCCCCGAGGACCATAACCCCAAGGGGATGAGAATGATGGTTAAAAGCAGATAAAGTGGCCTAAAAGGAGAGAGGTACCAGCCCATTGCGGCGGCCAGCAGGCTGCCCGTTGTCCCTGGGGCCAGAGGGGAATAGCCTAGCCCCAACCCGGTGGATATGACCAGGGAAGCCTTTATCTTAAAATCCCCTTCAGGGAGGAGGCGTATTTTATCAGGTAGTCTATTCCGGTTATCAAGGTGAGGACCATTACTGCAAAGACCATCCCGTTGTAGATGTGAGAAACCAAGGCCTGGTTCCAAAGGTGATTTTCCAATAGGGCAAAGGTGTCCTTAAGGTTGGTGGAGAGCAGAATGATGATAATAACCGTCATCTGGGCCCCCGTCTTCCACTTGGCCAAAGGGCTGGGGGTGATCACCACCCCCCTGTAGGCGACCAGGGAGCGAAGGCCAGTGATCAGGAACTCCCTGAGGATGATCACCAAGACCATCCAGGTCCTTATATAGCCTGCCGCTACGAAGGCTACAAAGGCGGTAGAGGTGAGGAGCTTATCAGCGAGGGGGTCCATAAACTTCCCGAAGTTGGTTATCACCCCTGTCTTTCTGGCTAGATAGCCATCATAGAGATCGGTAAGGGAGGCCCCCAAGAAGATGAGTAGGGCTATGTAGTGGGACCAGGATCGGGGAATGAGGAAGAAGATGAGGAAGAAGGGGCTGAGGATAATCCTGGTCACAGTGAGTTTGTTGGGGAGATTCATTCTCTTTGCTCTCGCTCTGAAGCTCCCGTAAGGATAAAGCCTCAAACGGGGGTAGTCAAGCATAATCTTTACAGGTTAAGGTCAAACTGGACTCCCATCTCAGAGATGGTGTTCCCCTCCCTCTCCTCATAGCCGGTTCCCGTGGTCTTCTTCCCCCAGTAGAGGGTGTGAGAGTATTTGAAGGAGATCCGGATGGAGGGAAGGAGGTGAAACCTTCCCCAAAGGCAAAACCTTCTCCCCTCACCGAAGAGGGGGAGACTACGGATAACCCCTGGCAATCCCCCCTCATATGTCCAGATGCGGCTGTCGTAGGAGTCCGTTTGAAAGAAGTGAACCCCACATCCAACTCTGACCTCTCCCTTGGGACGAACTGTCAAGTCCAACCTGAGGAGATTTCCTTTTTCTCTTTGTTGGGCTGGTAAGTTAACCCATAGTCTCTCCCACCTCTGGCGGAATGAGATCACCCCTGATGGTTTCCAATCCATCTGGAAGCGGACACCTCTCTTGCTGTAATCTTGGTTGATGGATCTCTTGTTCCCATATCTATCGGAGATCTTTGTGGCTAACTCGCTTTTAGTCCCTGTTCCCCTCAGGCTAAGGTCAAACCCCCTAATAATCCTCCTCTTCAGGAGTATCAGGTATTTCTCCCCCTCCCAGGGCATAACCTGGTAGTAGCCCCTCCAGGGGTGCCTGAACTGGTCTAAATAGAACCTCAACTCCGTCTTGGGTAGAACTTTTAACATGAGCCCAAGATAGAATCCATCTTCATTGGTGGGCCTGGAGTCGGAGAAACCGCCGGAGTAGAGGTTGACGAAGGAGGGAGGATAATGGCGATAGGCCACGGTAGCCTCAATCACTTTCTCTTCCAGTTGAGTCCCCCAGATCCAGGCTGAGCCCTCTGAAGAGAAGGCCAACTCTCCAAATATGTTTATGGCTCCAAGCTGAGCATTGAGATCGACCCCTCCAATCCTCTTCTCCTTCCCCCGCAGGGAAAATCTCCTTCTCTCATAATCAGGGTTGAAGAGACAAGGGCTATATCGGCTGAGGTAAAAGGTAGAGCCCAGTCTGAGAAAGGATATGGGATCACCCTCTATCCTCAAGCCATATATCCTCTCTTTTAGTTGGTTCCGTTTATCCTCCTCAGTCCCGGTACGATGATAGCCACCCTGGTAAACGGATGAAGCGTAGCCATCCTCTGTTATGGTGGCATCAAGCCTCCTGTCCGAGAGGAAGGCAGAGATCAGTAGTGACCTGAAGGAGAGCTTTAGCCCCAGCCCATTCAGGGAGTAGAGTTGATCCGTCGGGGTATAGGGTATGAGCCCCCTTCCCTTCCTTTTCACCCCCTGGATCACATCCTCCCCTTTATAGGGGCTATATCCTGTCCAGAGGGTAAGCCCTTGGGCAAACTGGGCCTGGTAGTTGCCCAGGATAATTTGGATTGGGGGTTGTTGTAAGGAAATATAGGAAGAGAGAAGATCATCTAACTTTCTCTCACCAGGGTCTTTCTCGGCGAGAAATCCCACCTCTAACCTATCCCCCAATTTTACCCTTCCTCTGGTATAGACCTTGAGGGGACCTCCGATATAATTCCCCTCCAGAATTCCTCTGGGCTTTGGATGTTTGGTTTCCAGCCTAAGCCTTAGTCCTCCAGAGGGTGGTTGGACCCTCTTTTCTATCCGGAAGAAGGGGGATACCTTAAGCCAGGTCCTCCTTTCCATTCCCCTTACCTCAAGTAAATCCTCTATCCTCTTGAACCCTCTCCTTTTCTCCCTCTCCTTAATTATCTCCTTGGCCAGAGCCGGGGAAAGATAGGGAACGGCCTCCAGCTCAGCAAGCCCTGCCTTGTTGGGATCTAAGGGATGGTCGCGGAGCCACTCTATCTGGGCCAACTTCTCCTCGGGCTTGGCTGATTTGCTCTCTACCTCCAAGAGATCCTCATACTGGGCCAGTAGGCAGGAGGGGAAGAGCAAGCAGAGAAGGAGCAATTTACCTATCAGCTTCATTCTCAATTGGAGGCCATGTCCTGCCCTTAAGTCTGGTCAAGGTATCTTTCCCAACCCCAGAAACCTTGAGCAACTGATCTCCGGAGGTGAATTCCCCTTCCTGGCGGCGACATTTGATGATCCTGCGGGCGAGGCTCTTTCCTATTCCAGGAAGGGTGTCCAATTCCTTTCCGCGAGCCAGATTCAGGTTAACGATTGTGGGCAGGTGTGGAGGGGAATAGGCGGCCATTTTGGGAGCAGGAGGAAGCCTCTCCGGTTGGGGGGTCGATTTAACTTCCAAGGTATAGGTGAGGGAGAAATAGTGACTCAGCCCAAGTTCCCAGTGGTTAAAGAGGGCATAATCAAACCTCATCCCTTGCCAGATTATCCCTCCTCCCAGGGAAAATCTCCCTGGTGGGGAACGCCATCCGATCCTGGCCTGAATGGATCTGTAAGGGGAATATTCCAGTCCCATCCTTACTTGGGGTTCATATCTTATGTCCTGGTAGAGGTCAAGCTCCAGGGAGAGGTCAGAGGAGGGCAGGAAACTTAACCCAGAGCCGAGGGTCTGGGGGATCTCCTCCTTGGTCTGCCCTATGTGGGGGCTATTCAGGTTTCTCCAGAAGGCCCCCCATTTCAACTCAGGGATCAGTTGGGAGAGAAGGCCCAGGTCTAACCCAACGGAGTTTGCCGATCCGTAGCCCTTGATGGAGAGGTTGAGAAACCGCACATTTGCCCCTAAGCTGAGGTATTTGAGCTTCTGGCCATAGGAGAGGATAAAGCTATTCTCCCTGTAGAGGTCGTTACCTAAGCTCTTGAAGCCCAGGCCCAGACTCCCCCGCCCTAACCTTTGCACCGCCGCTGCCCAACCAGAGGAGAGCCCACTCAGGCCATAGGGTTGGGAGTAAAAGAGGGTGTATCCCCTTTGAAGGGAGGATAGACCAGCGGGATTGTAGAGGATGGCATCCACATCTTGGGCGTTGGCCACAAAGGCCCCGGCCAACCCGTACGGCCTGGCCCCCACCCCCAGGTCATCGAAGGCAGCCTCACAATTGCCGACAAAGAGGAGTAATGTGATAATAGTCGAGACGAACCTCATCTCAGTTTAACTCAACCCTAAGTCTTTTTTGGCTTTCATAATTCTTTCATAGGAGCGCGGGAATTTATCTCTGATGGCTCTGCTTGTGAGGGCCCTCTTTAATGTCTCCTCCATAACCTCAAGCTGTTTTGACAGGTTGTGGCAGAGGAGAATAAGGTTTGCTCCCGCCTCGATGGCCAAGGATACGGCCTCCCCCAAGGGGAAATTCTCCCTGATTGCCCCCATTCCCAAATCATCGGTGATGATAGTTCCCTCAAAGCCAAGCTCCCCACGGAGGATACTGCTGGTTATCTCCTGGGAAAGGCTTGCAGGAAGTCCGCTTGGGTCTAAGTTGGGACAGGCAAGATGGGTGGTCATCACCAGCTTTACCCCCGAGGCTATGGCTGTCCGAAAGGGAAGCCAGTCCCAGGAGGAGAATTCATCCTTTTCTCGAGGATCAGAAGGCAAAGCGGTGTGTGGGTCTATGGCCGTACCCCCCAGGCCGGGGAAGTGTTTGGCGCAAGCTAGTATCCCTTCCCTTTGAATGGCCTGCACGCTCAGGGAGGAGAGCTTGGCCACCAGGTTTGCATCACCGCCAAATGACCTCTCACCCAAAATGGAACTTTTGGGGTCGGATACTAAATCCACTGCTGGGGCCAGGTTTACATTTATCCCCAGTCCTTTCAGTGCCTTTGCCGTCTCGCTGTAGGCAAGGGTGGCACCTTGAAAATCCTCTCTCTCCCCATAGAAGCGGTTGGAGGGAAACTGGGGTATTTCTTTTTTTATTCGGTTGGTCTCTCCCCCCTCCTGATCGATCATCACCAAAAGGGGGAGAGGGGAGAGGGATTGAGCCCCTCTGATTAGTTCCCTTAATTGTCGGGTATCCTCGATGTTTTCCTCAAAGAGGATGATCCCCCCTATGGGGTCCTTTCTTAATAGGGGCTTAAACTCCTGAGGAATGGTCTTGCCCTCAAAGCCCAGAACGAAAAGCTGTCTGAGATAACCCCTGATCTCCACATCAAAAAGATATACACCTCTTAATCCTTCTTGTCAAGGAGAGAACTGCGCATGATTTGACATTTTGGGGGAATTAACGGTGTGTCAAAATAAACAGGATAGACATTATGATCAGGATGGAATATAGAGATCAGAGTCAAACCTTTAATTATTACTCAGGGCACATTGCTATTTCAAGTGTCATTGTGAAGAGCGTAGCGACGAGGCAATTCATGGTCTAAACCCCCCATTAAGCGTTTTGAATTGCTTCGCTGCCCCCTCACTTCATTCGGGGCTACGGCTCACCGCAATGACATGTAACCTATTTAGTGGCCCTAGTAGTAACAATTTAGGCGTTGCTTGGTGCTCAGTGGTTCCCTCTGACTGACGACCTCTCGCCGTAATTAGTATTTAGAGCTTTGACCCCAAAATGTGTGGCGAGAACGACTTTTGCAGATTTAGTTCAGCCTTTTTCTTCGTTTCTTTGGAATGCATCCTTTGTCGACTGGTCGCCTCTGAGTAAAGGCATCTGTTTGAAGGATTCAATCATAAGTTTCAGGAAATTAGCCTGATTTAGCTTTTCATCCTGGCGCAACTGCAAGGCGCCAATGATCGAGATTGCCAGCAACCCTCCAATAATCACTATGGGGAGAACATACCAAGACACGTTTTGACTGATAATGGCGATTAACCCCATGATGACGGCTAACGCCAACAGGTAGAATAAGCCTGAACTCCACGGACTTTTCTTGTTACTGGCCGGAGTAGCGCTTGGCATAGCCGGTTTCAGTTGTGGTGCTGACCAAGATTCGGGACTCTTCTCCCGGATACGATTTTCCCGCCGTTCTCGGCGCTTCTGTTCGGGTTCAACGCCATCGAGTAGTTGCTTGACGTCAACTTTTTCGGTCAGTCCTTCGGGAATGAAGCTCGCTTCGCCCAACGCTTCCAGGTTCAACAAATGCTTGTAATCGACTACAATCTTCGGATAATTGGGTAAAGGCACTTTTTCTTCCACCTCGATTCCGGAAATGGTTTGGTGAATATAGTCAAACTGAGAACGGATAATAGCCAGAAATGTGCGCCGGGTTCGCTCTGTTCCGCCTACCCAGATGAAGATCTTTTTTTCCTCACGATCCGCTTTAGCCAGAGCTCTGTTCCCTTCATACTCCAGCATCACCCCGCTGCGCCAATAGGTGCTTTTGTGAATGTATGGATGCATGCGCACGATGAAGCGCGAAATGATGCTGCCAGGCAACACTTTGTAATGGTATTGAAAGGCTAGCGCATCATGCCAGTCGCCGGTGTAAGGCTCTTCTTTAACCAGTAAGTCGGGGACCAAAAATTTCCGGTCGGTAAAACCCTCAAAATCAAAACAGAGCTCGAACTTGCGCATCATATCCATAATAAACAGATGCTTATTCTTGGGGTATTCCCTGACGTCCAAGATTTGGTTAAGCTTTTGTCGTTTTAGAACGCCTCTGCTTTGAAACAACTCATTGGAGTTTAAAATCCTGTAAACGCCGTTGGTGACCCATTCGGGATTCAAGATATTCGTGTCTTCCAGCCGGGGATCATCCTGGAAATTCAACACAATGCCTAAATCGTGCAGAAAGCGGATGAGGGTGCGTTGGCTGATGCCATCGCTGATGTTTTCAGCCCGACACATACCCACATACTCGTGGTAGGGAATGTAATCCTTTTGCATCTCTTCCAACTGATTCTTGACAGCAAACCAGGTGTTCAGCAGTTGATCGTGGATATGATCGAGCGAACCAATTTCCAGGGCGATGATGGCTTTTAGTCCTTCAATGCCATCGCCGCTCCGGCAGGATGTTTCGACAAAGGCTTTTATGTTTTTGTATTTTGCCTGAAGTCCGCGCTGATCTATGTCCAACGATTGCTGGTCAATTTTGTTGCCAACGATGATGATAGGGGAATTGCCGCCAAAACTTTGGATCATCTTGAGCCAATATTCAATCCGGTTCTCCTCTTCAGTCAGCCGGGCATCCAGAACGAGTAGATAGAGGCTGCGTTTAGTCAGAAAGAATTGGTGAGTGGCATGCATAATCTCCTGCCCGCCAAAGTCCCAGATATTAAGTCGGATGTCTTGGCCATTCACCGTAACCCCCCATTGTTTGATATCTATGCCCTCAGTTATGTTTTCATGCGGGTTAAAACGATTCTCCACCAGTCGCCTTCTCAGTGAGGTTTTGCCCACGCTTCCCTGACCCACCAGCAGCATCTTGGCTTCATTCAAGGGCCTTTTTCGATCGGTTTGATGTTTCAGATAATAGTTGATGATGGTGGCAGTTTCATATGATTTTTCTAAAATTTCAGGAGGGATTGGTAGCGGGTTCCCACCGAGCTCAAGCTCAATCAGGTTGGCCAGTTTGCCGATCTCCGGGGGGAGGGCGGAGAGTTGGTTCCCCCAGAGGTAAAGCATAGCCAGGTTGGTCAGTTTGCCGATCTCCGGAGGAAGGGCGGAGAGTTGGTTCCCACCGAGGTAAAGCTTAGTCAAGTTGGTCAGTTTGCCGATCTCCGGGGGGAGGGCGGAGAGGTGGTTCTCCCAGAGGTCAAGCTTAGTCAAGTTGGTCAGTTTGCCGATCTCCGGGGGGAGGGCGGAGAGTTGGTTCTCCCTGAGATCAAGCATAGCCAGGTTGGTCAGTTTGCCGATCTCCGGAGGCAGGGCAGAGAGTTGATTCACCCTGAGATCAAGCATAGCCAGGTTGGTCAGTTTGCCGATCTCCGGAGGGAGGGTAGGGAGTTGGTTCCCACCGAGGTAAAGCTTAGTCAAGTTGGTCAGTTTGCCGATCTCCGGAGGGAGGGCGGAGAGGTGGTTCTCCCTGAGATCAAGCATAGCCAGGTTGGTCAGTTTGCCAATCTCCGGGGGAAGGGCGGAGAGGTGATTACCCCTGAGATCAAGCATAGCCAGGTTGGTCAGTTTGCCAATCTCCGGGGGAAGGGCGGAGAGGTGATTACCCCTGAGGTCAAGCATAGCCAGGTTGGTCAGTTTGCCAATCTCCGGAGGCAGGGCGGAGAGGTGATTACCCCTGAGGTCAAGCTTAGTCAAGTTGGTCAGTTTGCCAATCTCCGGAGGCAGGGCAGAGAGTTGGTTCCCACCGAGGTAAAGCTTAGTCAGGTTGGTCAGTTTGCCAATCTCCGGGGGGAGGACGGAGAGGCCCTTTTTGGTGAGATCAAGCGCTGTTACTTCGTCTTTAGCGGCTTGTTCAATCTTTTGAAGGAGTTTCTCTTTTGTCATTGACAAATCTTCTTCCTATCCTAGGTCAAGATTACAACTGAGTATAGCAAGTTGCAGTTGCTTGGCAGCTCAAACGGAGTGGCAGTTAAGCTGCCTTCTTTTCAGCCGGATTGCTAACAGTTATAAGCGGCGAAGAAGGGCAAGTGGAAACGAGACCACGGGTTTGTCGTCTTGTATCTAATGGTCATAGTCAAACCTTTGCCAATTGGAATGCCAGGCGGAATCTGCTGCCTCAAGATTGAGTAGCAGATGTATACTTTTTTTAAGCATCACTTTGATAATCTGTCAAGCATCAACTCAACTGGGTTTGTTCCTGCCAGGCTGAAAATCTGAAGATTGGAGCCAGCGAACCTCCCATCTTTCTCCATACGCTTCCCAATTCCCCGATAGGTAAAGGTCGGGATGATATTCATCTCCAATACCACTCGGTTGACCAAGTCGGCGAGCATACCAACTTTCTCTGCCTTAAGAATCCTGTAGATTTCATCGATGCAAAGATCCATCAGTTCTTCCGGAGTGGTGGACGGTGATAGGCCGTTCTTATTGTGGGTGGGAATTGAATCCAGGGATATTATTGGTCGCTCAACTTTTTTGCCATCGATGTCTGTGAATACCCCCTGGATTTTTTGGGCTGGGATCAGCTCAAGGTCCTTCTTCATACAACAGTCTTTGTATTTCTTGCCGCTGCCACAAGGACAGGGCGCATTTCTGGGAACTGCTTTCCCCATCTCTTCAAACCCTTTGTGAATATAACGGTTTTATTGCACCCATAATATAGCTACTTCACCTCTTTTGTCAAACCGTTTTCCCAGGCCGGCCTATAGCCCTATAGGTCTCTCCCAGTCCAAGGCAGGGAGATCAATTTGCTCAGGGTTTAAGGCCCCTTTGATCGCTATCGGAGGGGTTTTGGTGATGGTTTAGCCGATTAACTGTCTTCATAAAGCAGGATCTTAAAATCTTTGTCAAGTGGGAAAGGTCTCCTGACCTTTCGAGAGCTGTCAGGAGGTAACTCCTGACAGCACACTTTTTATCGGCATCAGGAGATGCCTCCCACAGCAGTTACTACTCTGGTCACTAAATAGATTACGGGTCATTGCAAGCGAAGTGAAGCAATCTAAACCTCTGAATAGAGATTTAGACTGTGAGATTGCTTCGTCGCTCTGCTCCTCGCAATGACAATTGAGATATCAGTGTGTAAACTATAAGGTGATCTGAGTAATAATTTAAATAGATAAGCCTAATAGCGATGCTTATACTTGGACCATAAAGCAAAAACTTCAGGGACCCTCCAAAAAGATTAAACAGTAAAGCGGTGGGAATCGTTATATGGGTGTAAGGGGTCAAGAAGGAGTTGCTGTAGGGGTTAAAAAGGGATAAATTGAGAATATGACGATAGCTTATATCTACGATGCATTTGAGGAAGAACTACATCGCTACGCCGTCTGTCTGTCACGGGATGCGGACCAAGCCGATGACCTGGTGCAGGAGACTTTCATTCGGGCGATGGCCTATCTTGAGCTATTGAATCGATTGAATGCCCATCAGCGTCGGGCCTGGATGCATCGAGTGTTAAAGAATCTCTTCCTCGATGCGGAGAATAGGCGCCGCCGGGAGAAGGCCTTAACTGAGCAACTCACTTTGGATATCCAATTTGCCAACCAGCCGTGGGTGGAGCCGGAACCTCCTGATCTGTTCCAACTGGTCCCAGAACATTACCGAGGGCTTCTCCAAAAGCGCTATGTTTCAGGTATGAACAGTAAGGAGATCGGCCAGGAGTTAGGAATTCCCGCAGCTACCGTTCGGTCAAGGCTTCATCTGGCCATCAAATGGCTGCGGGCCAACAAATCGAAGTTTCTTTAAAGGAGGAGGGAGTTATGGAAGAGAAGGACAAGGAGCAAGGGAGAACCCTTAGCAACATAGGGGTTCTTGATCTGCGGAGTGCAACCCAGGAGTCCGTCGCTGGGATCAGTCGGGTGGGCAACGTGGGAGTAGTGCTCTATTCCCCGGAAAGTGCCGTCCTGGTGGCACGCCTGAACATAGGCAACTTAGGTGCTTCGCTTGAGGCGCCAGCCGATGCCCAGGTCCTCACCGGCCAGGTGACTTTTAGTCGCGATTACTTCAAGAACCAGGCTAAACCTCTAAACCTGGTGGTAACCGGCCAACTGGTCGTCTATCCAGATGTGCCGGCAGAGGAGATTGAGGCCGGTCTCGGTGAGTTGGTCATATCCGGTCAGCTCATCTGCCCAGAGCATCTGGTCGGGGCAATTCATTCCAAGATCAGCAATTTGAGTGGGCAGGAGATAACTTATACCAAATCCAACTCTACCCGCATAGCAATGGGTAAAGTTGTCCTGGATGAGAATTACCTGATGTCGCTGCAAGATGGCTCAGAGTTGGTGGTTATTGGCAAGCTAACCCTGCCAGGGGTTTTGCCCAATGAACTTTTGGAGGAAAAAATCCGAAGGATTCAGGTCGTCGGCAAAGTCACCTGCCACGAGGAGAATGCGCAGATCATCCTTGCCCGTTTAGACGATAAAATGGGTTCAACCAGGCTCGCCACCATCCCTGCTGGCTTTGAGCTCGTAGAACGGCCTTTGCTGCTTGATGCCAACCTGCTGGAAGCACTTCCCGCGCGAAAGCTCTATTGTGCAAGCCGGGTCCAGGTGGATTCAGGGGTGGATGCAGAGATACTGGATAATGCTCTGGAGGCTCTCGTGGCCGATGGACTGGTGATCTGTCCGATGGTGCTTAAGGATGTGATCTCCCGTAAGTGCAATATGCTTAAGACCCAGGTGGTGCTTTACGAGGGGGAGCTTTGGCTCGTGGAGGAGGAGCAGACCCTTTTGCCGTCTCGTTTCACGCATCTACAAGACAAGGCAACCTTGATGGTGCTTGACGAGTTGTCCATCGCCCCTGATGTTGATCCCCAGGTGCTGAAGGAACGGCTGGCCAAGGTGCACAACTTAGACACGATAACCTGCACACCTGAGCAGATGGGGATCATCGAGGCCAAGATGGGATTGAGCAAGGGAGAATTGGTAGATTCGACACAGGTTAAACCAACCGGTGAGGAAGGTATGGATAATGTCGGCTACCTCAAGTTATAGGCGGTTCAGTTAAAGGCCTCGGTGAGGCCATCCCAAAGCAAGGTGGCAGAACCCCGATTCTGCCACCTTGCCCTATGCCGTCAGGTATGGACACTTGCTGGTTAGCCGAGGGTGGTCAAACTATCCCACCGCAAAGTCGCCAAGATCGCAAAGAAATCAAAAAAAAGGGCAAACAAAACGATTGGTTAAAAATCTTTAAACTTTGCGTTCTTTGCGGTGAATCAAAGGCGAAGTGGCAGCATCCCGATTCTGCCACCTTTCCCTATGCCGCAGGTATGGACACTTGCTGGTTAGCCGAGGGTGGTCAGATGAAGGCATCTGACCGCTCAATCATTGGTGGCACGGAAGATCTGAGAAGGAACTTATGAGTAATCCGGGTTGAAGCCTCAGTGAGGCTATTCAGATTGAGCGAGGGGACTGTCCCACCTTTGGGGGCGGCCCCTTCTCTGTTTTGTCGGTTGTTTTGCATTTTTAATAGACAGGGGAAAAGTGAATATTCCCCACTATAAGAGGCGGAACTTATTTCTGAAGTAAAACAAGGGAAAGATTTTACTTGACATGACTCATTGATAGGTTTACATTGCTCCCTGATGTCTGATTATTGTTGCGTCTATTGGTCAGGGGGGCAGGGTTATTATGCTGCAAAATCATTTGCTGAGGGTTTTGAAATAGTTCTGTAAAGAGGCATAAAACCTCGGGTTCGATAAATCGAACCCCTACAAAGGCTTGAGATGTAGGGGTCGGATTTATCCGACTAGGATGAAGCATGAATTTGGTGATGAAAGCAAGAATTGCGGTCTGGAATCCGTTGTGGAATAAGGGGTTCCAATATGCAAAAATCATTTGTTAGAAAGGAGGTGAAAATGCCGAACTAAGTTTATGATAGGGATTGGTAAAATCGTGTTATTTTAACAAAAAGGAGAGGAAATGAAAACGATAGTAAGAATTTTCGTTCTTGCGTTTTTTGTTGTTAGTTTCGTGGTTTCTGGTGGTATGGCTGCGGATATAGGTTTTAAAGGGGTGGGAGCCAGACTTGGTTTGGTGATGCCTGGGAATTCCCTTGATAATACCATTGGTTTTGGGGCGCATATTGACTTAGGCACCATAATTCCCAACTTGAAAATTGAGGGAAGTATCGAATACTGGTCAGCAGGCTGGAAGCATGCTGGTTTTAGCGATGATTGGTCCTATGGAGATATCGCATTTCTGGGCACAACCAAATATATGTTCCCCTTGGCGGGTTCCCCTATCTCGCCTTACGCTGGAGGCGGTTTAGGCCTGCACCATTTTTCCTATGATACTTGGGATTTTAATCCGCAGACAATGCAACTTGAAAAGGGATCGGAGTCGAGCAATGAACTCGAGTTCCACTTCCTGGGAGGGGCAGAATATCCGATTTCCCCGCAAATAGCCGCCTTTGGTGAGGCCAAATATGTAGTTGGAGATCTGGATTATTTTGGTATTTACGGGGGGATCACCTACTATTTGGGAACTTCGGGGGGAGAGTGATAGGGAGGAAACGATGGGAAAAGCAGGTTTTTTTGGGATACTCCTCGGAGTAGCATACCTTGTCTTGACCGGCACATCCCAAGCCCAAATCGAAATTACCTGGGATGAGTATAAGCTGGATGTGGGTACCCTCTTTGAACAGGAGTCGGCAGGGGATACGGTTGCTGTTGACCTTTGCAGCCCTGGAGGCCCGCAGATTTGGGACTTTACCTCACAGGTTACCCCTATAGCAATAGGGTTTGAGGTTGTGAAGCCGGAGAGCACTCCCTTTGCCGGCGAATTTCCCTCGGCCAACTTCGTCATTCAAAGCTTCATACTTGATGGGGAAACCCAGTGGGACTATCATCAGGTTACACCAACCTACAGCGAGTTTCAAGGTTGGGGTTGGCAATATCCGGATACCTTGTTTTATAAGAAGTTCAGTCCTGCTGAAAGAATTCCCCTGCCGATAAGTTATGAGTCCTCGTACCACTATGAGTGGGGCTGGTCAGACACGATAGAGGCTGGTCCCCCCCTGATACTCTCTTACTACAGCCTTCGAGGATATCAGGCGGTTGATGCCTACGGAACCGTAAAAATCCCTCTGCGGGAGTATGAAGTCCTCCGCCTATGCTCCTTTGATACCTGCACCACCGTTTTGACGAGTGGTGGAGACACAGTCTCGACCGTTACGACCACTTATATTAGCTACTCCTGGCTCTCAGAGGGTTTTGGTGGGGTTGTCGGTGTTGTCTCCTTCCCGGATGAGACGAACCCAAACTATACCCAAGCGCCCGATTTCAACAGGCTCAAATCGTTCAGCGGCATTGCCGATGGAGGACCGACATCCCTCCATCCTTGTGACTTCCGACTCGATCAGAACTACCCTAACCCCTTCAACCCAATGACGACAATAGAGTATGCCGTTCCAAACGAGGGGTTAGTCCGACTCAAGATTTATAATACTGCCGGTCAACTGGTAAAGACGCTTGTTGATGAGCTCAAAGTTCCTGGTAATTATTCCGCAATCTGGGATGGGCGCAATGAGTCTGGTGCTCAGGTAGCAAGTGGGGTTTATCTCTACAAGTTAACCGCGGGAGGTAGCCAGATTGTGAGGAAAATGGTGATCTTGAGGTAGTCAAAGTAGAAGCTTTGGAACACGAATGACACGAATAAACGAATCTACACGAATAGATAAGAAGGACATTCAGGTAGAATATAAAAGAATTGTAAAATAGAATTCGTACTATTTGTCCATTTGTGGAATTCGTGTTCTAAACGTAAGTAGCTGCAGGGAAATTAGTCAAGAGAGCAGGAATCCCCACCTTTTCATTGAGAGAGGGTGGGGATTCTCTTTAGAAATTCTATAGGGTAAGGGAATCTAAGACAGTTGGGGATGATAACATCCCCAACGAGCAAGTGACAGTTGGGTAAGAAAATCCTTACCCTTGACATCCAGAAACTATTTCTTTATCTTTTTGAGGAAGACATTCTTGATGTGGGAGGTATCTCCTGATGCCGATAGTCGAGGTCGGGAGACCTCTTCTATAAGCCAATCAGTTTTAAGGGAGAGTGAGCTTGTCGAACAAGGAGAGGTTACGGGACATATTGAGGAGAATTGAGGGGAGGGGATACAAGGCCTACAAGGACATTGAGGGAAGCTACGACTTTGGGGAATACATCCTGCTTATTGACCATGTGCAGGGGGATCCATTCGCTGCTCCCAGCAGATTCCGGGTCAAAGTTCCCCAGAGGATAGCCGGTTACCCTGCGGATACTTATACGGAGGGAAGCAGAAGGATTGCCCTGGGGGACTACCTGACCAGGGTCTTCTGGGAGAAATGCCGCCGCTATTGTCGCGGGATTAGAGGAACGGGCAAAAGTGGCCTGGTGGATATAGACCATCCTGGACAGGAGATACTGGAGAGGACTTCAGTGATGGTCGATGCTAGCTGGGTTGAGGCCCGCTTCTTTGTGGGGCTACCTGCTGCCGGGAGGAGGATATTGGGCAGAGAGGCCTATCACATCTTCTTTGAGGAGATTCCCCAGGTGGTCAGGGACTCCCTGCTCTACTCCCGAAACCCCAGGGATGAGCTCTACCGTCATATAAAGTCGGCCCAAGATCAGGATTTTCTCAGAACCAAGCTGAATGAGCTGGGGCTTGCCGCCTTCATCGCCGATGGAAGCATCCTTCCCCGGGCCAGTGGAGTTGATGACCGTCCCCTGACCAAAGGAAAAGTGGTAGCCTTCCGCTCTCCCCTCTCTCTAAAGATAGAAGTTCAACTGCCTTATAGGGGAAAGGTGGAGGGGATGGGAATACCTAAGGGGGTTACCCTCATAGTTGGGGGGGGCTATCACGGCAAATCAACTCTCCTCAATGCTATCCAATTAGGGGTTTATAACCATATACCAGGGGACGGAAGGGGACTTGTGGTCACTGCTCCACAGGCGATCAAGATCAGAGCCGAGGATGGCAGGAGGGTGGAGAAGGTGGATATAAGCCCGTTTATCAACAACCTCCCTTTTGGCAAGAAGACAGATCGTTTCTCCTCAGAAGATGCCAGCGGGAGCACCTCCCAGGCGGCCAACATTATGGAGGCCTTGGAGTTGGGGGCCACCTTGCTTCTGATCGATGAGGACACCTCCGCCACCAATTTTATGATCAGGGACCACCGCATGCAGGAGCTGGTGGCCAAGGCCAAGGAGCCCATTACCCCCTTTATTGACAAGGTCGGCCAGCTCTTCTCGGAGAGGGGGGTGTCGACGATACTCGTCCTGGGTGGCTCCGGCGACTACTTTGATGTGGCCCATAAGGTAGTGATGATGGAGGATTATCTCCCCCGGGATGTTACCCAGAAGGCTGAGGAGATTGCCTCCAAATACAGGGCGGAAAGGAGGATGGAAGGGGGGAGTTCCTTTGGCCAGGTGAGGCCCAGGGTTCCCTTGCCCGTTTCGCTCGATCCCTCACGGGGGAGAAGGGAAGTGAAGGTCGATGTTAAAGGATTAAAACAGATCCTCTTTGGCCGCAGCCTTATTGATCTTTCCTCCTTAGAGCAGCTTGTGGATCAATCACAAACCACGGCCATCGGGGCCATTATCCTCTACTGCCGAAACAGGTTAATGGATGGGAAGAGATCCTTGGACGAGGTCCTCAGCCTAATGGAAAGGGAGATCGAAGAGAACGGGCTAGACAGCTTAAGTCTCAGGCACTTAGGTAACTACGCCCGGCCGCGGATGTTAGAGGTGGGAGGGGCGATAAACAGGTTGAGAACCTTGATTATGAAGTAGGCACTCAGAAAAAACTTGCTCACCTCAAGCGAGGATGTTATATTAAGAGGAAAAGATACCAGAGGAGGAATCAGTTGAAAAAGGGAATACACCCAAAGTACTTTGAGACAACGATCACCTGTGCCTGTGGGAATGTGATCCATACCCGTTCCACGGTAAAGGATATAAAGGTGGAGATCTGCTCCAAGTGTCATCCCTTCTTCACCGGAAAGCAGAAGCTGGTAGACACCGCCGGGAGGGTAGAGAGATTTAGGAAGAAATATGGCCTTAAGGAAAGTTGAAGGTAAGGCTTCTCACCTACACCCCTCACCCCATAAAGGCAGTCTTCACCGCAGCCAGGAGCTGTTATTCACCGGCTACCCCAACGGAGATCTGGAATTTAGGTACCCCCAAGGAGAGGATGCATTCCCTCATAGACAAGGTGATTGGGGCAGGTCATCTATCCGTTTTAGAGCATATCAGCCTTACCTTCTCCATTGAGGGGATATCCAGGTCCTGTTCCCATCAGCTTGTGCGCCATCGTTTGGCCAGCTTCAGCCAGCAGAGTCAGAGGCATGTAAAGGTTAAAGAGGGGGAGTGGGTGATCCCCCCTTCGATTGAAGTCAACCGTGCAGCTTGGGAGATATTCCAATCCACCCTAAAGGGGGTGCAAAGCTCCTATGAGAGGCTTATGGAGATGGGGGTTCACCCCGAGGATGCCCGCTACCTACTTCCCAATGCCACTAAAACAAATTTGGTGATGACCATGAACCTGCGGGAACTCTATACCGTCTCCGAGCTTCGGCTCTGCACCAAAGCCCAATGGGAGATCAGGGGGGTTTTTGGGGCCATAAGGGAAGAGCTAACAAAGGTGGAGGACCTGAAGGGCTTTGCCACTTACCTGCAGCCCATATGCTTTCACCTTGGCTATTGCCCAGAGCCCAAGTCCTGTGGCCTCTTCCCGGTCAAGGGGGACTCAACTATCAGTTAGCCTCCTTTGAGGGGTTTTCTTAGACAGGATGACAGGATTTACTGGATTTTTATTTATCTAGACTCCTTCATAAGGCAAGATCTTAAAATTTGTGTCAAGTTTTGAAGGAAGAAAGAGCTAGACAACGAGCTTAGATCCAGGTCCTCGCCTTCAGGTTTTTTCATTCTTAATTCTACGTTTTACATTCGAAGCTTCGCCCAGTTTATACTGCCATAGCTTGTGTTTTGAGGTGAAGCTTCGCTGAGGAGAGTATGAAAGAGCTTAAATCAGTAGGTGGACAGGCAGTAATTGAGGGGGTGATGATGCGATCCCCGGAGAGGGTTTCCACTGCGGTGAGGAGGAAAAATGGGAAGATCCTTGTCAAAAATGAGGATTATGTTTCCCTAACTAAGAGATACAAAGCTTTGGGATGGCCCGTTCTGCGGGGGGTAGTTGTCTTCTTGGAGACTTTGATAATTGGGGTAAAAACCCTCAACTTCTCAGCGGATGTTGCCCTCCAGGAGGATGACGAGGAATACTCTCCGAAGAAAAGGAGCAGGTCCAACAGTCTCATCTTAGGGGGGACCCTTCTCTTGGCCGTAGGTTTGGGGTTGGTGATCTTCTTTTTTGCTCCTCTCCTTTTGGTTAGCCTGCTCGAGGCCAAAACCAACCCCCTGCTCTTCAACTTGATAGTGGGACTCATCAGGATTGGCTTCTTTATCGCTTATGTTTGGTTGATCTCCCTCTTCGGGGAGTTGCGGAGGATCTTTGAATATCATGGGGCTGAGCATAAGTCAATCTTTGCCTATGAAGCAGGGGAGGAGCTAACAGCAGAAAACGCCCTTAAATATAGCACCAAGCACCCCCGGTGTGGGACAAGTTTCCTCTTTATAGTAGCCATTTTGGCCATATTGGTCTTTATCTTTGGTGATACCTTCTTTGTTTGCCTCTATGGCCACCTTCCCAGCCTGCCCCAGAGGTTGGTCTATCATCTCCTCCTTGTCCCCCTTATTGCTGGCAGCTCCTATGAGCTTTTACGGCTCACCGGTAAGAGGAGGGGACTGCTTGTTAGCCTTCTTTCTGCGCCGGGTCTCTGGCTGCAGAGGATAACCACCAAGGAGCCCAGCCCGGAACAGTTGGAGGTGGCTATGGTAGCCTTAAAGGAATCCCTTTTCATCCGCACAACTGATGATTGAGAGGATTAGAGAGCTTAAGAAAAGGGCAAAGGAGCTGGAAGGTTTCCTCTCTGATCCGCAAACCCTGAGGGACCAGCCCAAGTATCGTAAGTTGGCCAAGGAACACGGGGAGATCGAGAAAATCCTGAAGGTAGGAAGACAGTATGAGGAGACACTCAAGCTCATTAAGGATGATCAGGCCATTTTGGAGGCCTCTGCTGATGAGGAACTGAGGCAGATGGCTAAACAGGAGCTTGAGGAGTTAGCCCCTCAGCTTGCTGGCTTAGAGGGGAGCTTAAGGGAGCTGCTCACCCCCGCCGATCCGCTGGATGGGAGGGATGTGATAATGGAGATAAGGGCTGGGGTAGGGGGAGAGGAGGCTGGGCTCTTTGCTGCGGACCTCTACAAGATGTACTCCAAATATGCGGAGAGGTTGGGCTGGAAGGTGGAGGTAATGAACACAAGCACGACAGAGATGGGTGGATTTAAGGAGATAATATTCTCCATGGAAGGGGATGGGGTTTACGGGGAGTTAAAGTTTGAAAGCGGCGTGCATCGGGTACAAAGGGTTCCCCTCACCGAGTCGGGGGGAAGGGTGCATACCTCTGCTGCCTCTGTGGTGGTTTTGCCGGAAGCTGAGGAGGTTGAGGTGGAGTTGAAGCCCGAGGAGTTGAAGATCGATGTTTACCGCTCTTCAGGGCCGGGTGGCCAGAGCGTAAACACCACGGATTCCGCGGTGAGGATAACCTATCTGCCCACTGGGCTGGTGGTCACCTGTCAGGATGAGAAGTCACAACACAAAAACAGAGCTAAGGCTTTAAGGGTTCTGCGGGCCCGGCTTTTAGATGTAAAGCAGAGGGAACAGCAGGAGAGCATTTCCCAAAAGAGGAAGCTACAGGTGGGGACTGGGGATAGATCCGCCAAGATAAGGACCTACAACTTCCCCCAGGGGCGGGTAACCGATCACCGCATAGGCGTTACCTGGCACAGGCTGGAGGGGATTCTGGCTGGTGGTTTGGAGGAGGTCTCCGCCACCTTAAAGAAGGCTGATCTCCAGGAAAAGATAGAATATGGCCACAGCGGAGGATAAGAAGAGGGAGCCTACCTCCCTGCCGATGAGCACTCAGGTTAGGTTGCTGTTGGGTTTTTACCTGCTGGGTTTACTAATCGTTCTCCTCTATTTGTTGATCACCACCTGGCCGGAGATGGGGGAAGCAACCAGCCTATCTATATTTGGGTTGAGGTTGGGTAGGGAGGGAAGGATCCTGTTTCTGGTCTCCTTCGCTGGCGGTTTGGGAGCCTGTATCCACGGGGCCACATCGTTCATCTACTTCTGCGGCAAGGGCCAGTTGTTTAGGTCCTGGGGTTGGTGGTATATATTTCGGCCATTCATTGGGGCCGGCTTAGCGGCCATCGTCTATGCTGCCCTGCGGGGCTCCCTCCTCACGGCACGGATGAACCCTGAGGATATGAACATCTTCGGTGTAGTTGCCATTGCCGGGTTGAGTGGGATGTTCTCCAAACAGGCGGTGGAGAAACTCCGCCAGATCTTTGATGTCCTCTTGGCCAAATTCTCCGAGACAGAGGAGAGGGCAGATACCTGATCTGACCGCATAGAACACGAATGACCCAAATAAACGAATCCAAAACGAATAGGTAAATTTACCGCGGAACTACAAAGTTTACCACAGAAATTCACGGAAAAAAAGCTAAGAATTAAAAATGAGGTTTGTGCTGGTCATTCGTGACCCCTGTCTTTCTGTGCCAGTCCGTGGTTGTCCGTGGTGAATTATTGTAAAGATATGTATCCTCCAAATCTCTATAGTAGCTTAGAAGTCAACTCCCCACTAAGGATTCATCTCTCCGGTGTGCTCCCCGGGGGGCAGGAGTATGAGAGTCAGGTCTTGGGGATAGGGGCAGACGGAATTAAGGTGGCCGCTCCCCAGGAGGAAGGGAGGTTGATTTCCATAGCAGTGGGTAGCCCCTTAACCGCCAGTTTTGCCCGGGATGAGGCCTTTTATCTCTTCGAGTCGGAGGTCGTCAGATACCAGAAGGAACCGACCCCTTTTCTTCTCCTCTCCAGCGATAAGTTGTTGATGAGAAGGATTCAACGCAGAGATCACTTTCGTTTAAAGACAAGCATTTTAGTAAAATGTAGGCCGTTGAAAAGTCCGCAAAGGGAGGGAATCAAGTGGACGCGGGATATAAGTGGTCAGGGGGTGTTCCTTTTAGACTTTTCCCTTGACGAGGTGAAGGTGGGAGATCGGTTGCAGTTGAGGATATTTCTCTCCCCAGAGCGCCCCCCCCTCACCCTGAATGGAGAGGTCACTAGGTTGACCGAAATAGGGAGTGGCCGTTGGGGGGCAGGGGTGAAGTTCCTTTCCTTGGATGAAGGAGGTCAGGATACCCTGGTTAGATCCCTCTATGAAATCGATCAAATCCAGAGGGGTATGCACCCTGATGCTTTGATTGGGGAGAGCCCCAAGATGAGGACACTTTATGAGTTGATCAATGATGCAGCAAAAAGCGAAAGCACTGTTATGATTCAAGGAGAGAGTGGTACCGGAAAGGAGCTTGTGGCCAGGGCTATCCATTACTCCAGCCCCCGGAGCCGGCATCCCTTCATTCCCGTAAACTGTGGCTCTATCGTGGAAAATCTCTTGGAGTCGGAGTTATTCGGACATAAGAAGGGGGCATTTACCGGGGCGGTGTCCGATCATCAGGGCATATTTAAGTCGGCGGAAGCGGGGACCGTGTTCTTAGATGAGGTTGTGGAGATAAAGCCAGCCCTGCAGGTGAAGCTTCTCCGTTCCCTCCAGGAGAGGGAGATAAGGCCGGTGGGGAGCAGCAAGAAGGAGAAAATCGATGTGCGGATCGTGGCGGCCACCAACAGAAATTTAGAGAGGGCTGTGCTCGATGGCAACCTGAGGGAGGATTTTTTCTATCGGCTTTATGTTATCCCCATTATCGTCCCTCCCTTGCGGGAACGCAAGGAGGACATTCCCCTCTTGGTTGATCACTTCATCAGAACCTTGAGCCAGCGAGCGAAGAGGCAAGTGGCTGGAATAACGCCTCAGGCCTTGGAGCTTCTTTTGGCCTATAATTGGCCCGGCAATGTAAGGGAATTAGAGAATACTATAGAGCGGGTAATGGCCTTGGGTAAGGGGGAATTGATAGAGGTGGAGGATCTTCCTCGTCAGATAACTAAGGCTAAAGGGGGGGCAGTTTCGGTTCCTAACTTTCCCACCCTCAAGGAGAGCGAGAGGGAGCTGATCAAAAGGACATTGGAATATGTAAAGGGGAACAAGTCCCAGGCAGCAAGGATGTTGGATATAGATAGGAAAACCCTCTACCGCAAGATAAAGAGTTATGGGTTAACCTAATACCAATTTTTGGGTAAAAGCGAAGCGACAGAACCCCTGTTCTTATCGTTTGGCCATCCGCATGAAGCGCAAGATCTCCGCGGCGCCCTGAGAATGAGGAATATCTCTAAGTCTTTGGGTGAAAGCTTCTCAGTGCCTCCTCCCTGTTTTTGTAGATTTCAAATATTTTGGTGAGGCCAGCCATCTGTAAGGTCTTTCTTACCTGAGGTTCCAGGCTACTTAGCTTGAGATCCCCGTTTTTATCCTTCAGACTGATGAGAGAGGTAATTAAGGCCCCAATGCCCGCGGTATCCACGAAGGGAACATCGTTAAAATCGATGACTATCTCCTTGCATCCTTTGCCCATCTCTTCTCCTATAATCTTCTCCAGGGTTCTGCTGCTGCTCAGATCCAATTCACCCTGGGGGGAAAGAATAGACACCTCGTTAATATTGGTTACCTCGATCTTCATCTTACTCCTTAACCCTGCCTATCAACGGATTATGCGTTGGGAAACCACGAGATTATCACAAGATATTCAAAATAAAGCACTCACAAAATTGAGTTTAAATTCCTCGTTCACCTAAAAGGTGAAAGCCTATATTCTTGAAGGTTCTTATATAATCTGTGAAAATCCGTGTCCACCCCGTTAAATACTTTAGAAATAGGCATCATTACATTCTTAAGATGGCTTTTATTTAACGGGGTCCATCTGTGGTTTATGCATATTTTGGGATTAAACATCTATCTTCCTTAAGTATTCCGCACATTTCTCCGGGAGGGCTGTGTTAATATAGATCCCTGTCCCGATTTCAAACCCAGCTGGTATAGTAAGCTTGGGGATGATTACCATATACCAGTGATAATGTTTCACCTGAGGGGTCTCCGTGCGCCAGGAACGGATGATGTAGTTGTAGTCAGGATTTTCCAAACCGATATAGATTTTCTTTAGGGTAAACCGCAGGCTGTCGGCCAGATCCTCTATCTCCTCTGAGGTAATTCCCCCAAAGGAGGAGGTGTGTCGTTTGGGAAGTATCCTCACCTCAAAAGGAGAACGGGAGGCAAACGGGCAGAAACTCACGAAATGTTCTGACTCGATTACCACCCTGATCCTTTGGGAGAGCTCCTCCTTAAGCATATGGCAGAAGACACAGGCCCCGTAGGTGTCGTAGGCCACCCGGCATTTGTTCATATGGTCCCTGACATAAGGAGGCACTATGGGAGTGGCGATTATCTGAGAATGGGGATGTTCCAGGGAAGTCCCGGCCTTTTTCCCGTTATTCCGGAAGATGTTAATTAGATTCACCCGCTCATCCTGAGCTAATTCTGCATACCTCACCTTGTAGGCCTGTAATATATTCCTTACCGTGGCATGATCCATTGTGGCGATGGTTAGGTTGTGTTGTGGGGATTCAATTACCACCTCTGCCATCCCAAATCCCCCGGCCCTGAGGAATTTTCCTACTTGCTCCCTCTTGGGGGAGAGGTCTGGCTGCAGAGCAGCAAACTTGTTAGGGACCACTCGTAACCTCCATCCGTTATCTCCGTCAATTGTATAGAGGGGTGGAGGGGTCTTCTCCTCATTGCCTGCACAGAAAGGGCAATCATCCCGGTGAGGGGGAAGCTCCTCCTTTGCAGGGTTGCCCTTAGCGAAGTCCTCTGGCCTTTTGGCCCTTTCCGTGGCAATTACTACCCACTCTTTGGATATGGGATTCTGTCTGAACTCTGGCATAAAAGCCCCTTAGGCGAATTGAGCTTCCTTCGGTTGTACTATGAGGTATGGCACAATTCCTGTTGACGTATATTGTGATGGATGATGGAGATCAAGTTGAATTTGGCTATAGGCCTGGGGTGTTTTAAAAGGTTTGCAAGGCCTCTTCTTCGGTCTTATAGACCTCAAGAAACTGGGTAAGCCCAGTCAATTGGAAGATTCTCTTTACATTCTCCTGCAGCCCTGATACCTTCAGGTTTCCCTTCTCCTTTTTTAAGGAGGTCATCCCGGAAATCAGTGCTCCCAGGGCGGAGCTATCCATATAGGAAACCCGATCCAAGTTTATTAAGACATTACTCTTCCCTCGCTTGGCCTGCTCGGCGATGGCCTCCTTTAAAAGGGCAGAATTGGATATATCCAATTCCCCTGAAGGGGCGATAATCACCACATCGCCCTTAACATTAACCTCCGTTTTCATCTCTCCCTCCTCCTTTTTGTCCTTGGTTAGCTTGGTGAGGATAACCTCAAACCCCTGGGAAGGGGAACTGTCAAACCTCACCTCATCCGTAAGGTTTTCCATCAAAAAGACCCCTAACCCATGATCGTCGAGGCTATCAATGGCCCTTGATTTAAGTTCCCCTTTCTTAGGTTTTGGCCCAAAGTTTCTTACCCTAACCTGAACCCAGCCGGGTTGATAGAGTAGTTTAAACACCACCTTTTTACTCTCATCCCCCCGATAAGCGTGCTTGATGGCATTGGCATAGACCTCATTGACCGCCAGTTTTAAATCCTCACTTTCTTGCGGGGTAAACCCCACCAGCTTGGCCAATCTTCCCAGGCAATCCCTGATCATCCCTATGATCTCCGCTTGGCTGGGGAGGATGAAAATTAACTTCCCTCTGGCCATATCTATCTGTAGAGGAGAGAAGGCTCCCCCACCTCCAGCCTCCGCTTGATCTCCTCCCTCCTCTGAGACATCCCCTTCATTCCCTCCTGGGTAAGGATGTGTGGCGTCAAGAAGATGATCAATTCCGTCTTTAGTTTCTCCTGATCTTCATTCCGGAATAACCATTTGAGGGGGAAGAGATCGCCTAAAAGGGGTATCTTATGGGTCATCCCCTTTTTGCCCTCCTTGAGGAGGCCCCCCATAACCACCGTTTCCCCATCGGGCACGGAGACGGTGGCATCGGCTTCCCTGGTGCCTATTCTGGGCACCCCTTGGACCAACTTATCCAAAACCTTACTAACCCGATCTATTCATAAATTTCCCATGGCTTCGGGCAAGCAAAGGTTACCTTAGCTATCAGGAATGTCCTCATCTGCCGGTTTGGGGTTAATTTGCTGATAACTGGTGGCCGTCAACTGATAACCGCTTTTTTTCTACCTGAATTTAGTTGGGGGTTAGTGCCTGGGCCTTGTGTCGGCAGATGAGGGCATTTGCCGGCTGAATGGATCCCACCCCCGATAGCTACCCTCAAGCTGACTCCTGACTCCTGACAACTGACTGCTGACTACTGATTCCTGATTACTGTAACCCCATTACGAATCCTCTATTACATAGAAGCCCTCCTCATCACGGGGGAGTTCGGTTATTCCGGGGTGCTTCTTTTCCAGATCAGAGAGGAGATCAGCCTGTCTTTTTACCGTTTGCTGGAGGCTTCTGTTTTCCTTCAGCAGCTTATGATGTTCCAAGGCGTGGCGAATGGTTAGCTTCAGCTCCTCCGAATCCCAGGGCTTGATGACGAACCTGTAAACCTCACCTTTGTTTATGGCACTGATGGCTACTTCAGAATCGGCCCCGCCGGTAATCAAAAGCCTTATGGTATCAGGCCAGCGTTTCTTGAGGATATACAGGAGTTCAATCCCACTCATCCCTGGCATTTGGTTGTCGGCCAATATCAAATCCACCTTAGTTTCATTCAGTTTAGTCAAGGCCTCTTGTCCGCTGGAAGCGGTGAGAATGTGGTATCCATCCGGATGCAATGCCCGAACCAGAGAGTTTCTCACCTTTTCTTCGTCATCAACGATAAGTATGGTATAGCCTTCCATAAATTTCCTCCTTTTACGGTTCCATCCTACCAAAACGAGGTGGCAGAACCCCGATTTTGCCACCCTCCTTTTGCCGTCAGAATCGGGGTTCTTACATTTCCTAACCAGCTTCCCCCCAACCCCTCCTGGCTCGGGGCAGGTAGTTGGGGGTTTTTAGCTTCTACCTGACTTTAGTTTAGCCCCATTTTAGGGCCTGAAGGCCCTTTACCCGCACTAAAGTGCGGTAGAAGCCCATGCTGAGGGGCGGAATCTAACTCTGCAACCCTTCCCCTTTTGCCGTCAGATGAGGGCATCTGACGGCTCAGTGAATCATTCAAAAGGGAAATGGTTTCTTCATTCTAAATTCTAAGCCTCCTCAGGGGCCTCAGGTTTGTAGACATAGACTCCACCCACAATGGGGTCTATGCGGTGATAATTGAGGATTTTGTCAATATGAGCCTTTTTGATTACCTCTTCCTTGGGAATAAGCAGAATCCCTTTTGAGGTATAGAGATCACGGGAGAGAACCATCCCTTCCTCCAGTTGCTGAAGGGGAAGTCTGAGCTCCACCCTTTCTTTAGCCTTTGCTTCCCTAACCTCCAGGAGTTCAAGGAAGGTGTTCACCACCTCGGGATCAAATTTTATCCCCCGTTCCCTCTTCAGTTTTTCTATGGCCTGAAACTTGGTAACCTTCTGGGAATATCCTCTTCTGTTGACTAATGTATCGTAGGCATCAACAACGGAGATGATGCGGGAACCCAGGGGGATATTGTCCTCTCTCTCGCCATCTGGATAGCCCGTTCCATCATAGTTTTCGTGATGATGCCTGATCAAAACCCCAACTGGTTGGAGGTTTTCGATAACCTGGATACATGCCTGTCCTATTATGGGATGCTGTTCGTAAGTTCTTTTTTCCTCCTGGTTCATCTCCTCGTAGGGTTTAGCCAGAATCTTGTCCGCTATCCCTATCTTGCCTATATCGTGCAGGATGGCGGCTATCTCCACATCCAAAACTTCCTTTTCGTCCAGCCCCCACTTCTCAGCAATACTTTTGGAGAATGCGGCTACTCTCTTCGAATGGCTACCTGTGTAGGAATCCCGCAGCTCTACCAAGCCAGCGAAGGCCCGGATGCTGTTGAGGAAGTTTCTCGCTAAATCCCCGTAAAGCTTGGATAGTTCTTCGTTTTTCTCTTTTATCTCCTTGGCCCGTTCTTCAACCCTCTTTTCCAGGTCCCTGTTCAGCTCCCGCAGTTCCTCGTTCTGCTTCTTGGTTAGCTCGTTTAACCTCCTGTTCTCCAAGGTAAGGTCATATTGCTGTAGGGCTCTTTTTACGGTGATCTTCAGGTCTTCATCGTTCCATGGTTTAGTGATGTAGCGATAAACCTCCCCCTTGTTTATGGCATCCATAGCCGCCTGGGCATCGGCATAGCCGGTAAGGATGATCCTCACCGTATCCGGGGAGGTCTTCTTTACCTCCTTCAAGAACTCCACCCCGGTCATCTGGGGCATTCTATGATCGGAGAGAATGAGGTCGACCTGATTTTGGGCGATCTTCTCTAATCCCTCCTTTCCACTGGAGGCGGCTAAGATGTTATATCCCTCTTTGCGGAATACCCTCTGCAGGGATCGCTGGATGTTCTCCTCATCATCTACAAAGAGAAGGGTGTGTTCGGGCATAAGTTACCTTTCTCGCTTTGCTTATGGGAATTCTACTCAAACCAAGGGGGGTTCATGAATTGTAGGGGCTCCGATGAATCGGAGCCCGTAAGATTCGGGTCGCATAAATGCGACCCCTACATTTCTATCCGGCTTTAGCTGAGGGTTTTTAGGGCTTTAGCCCTTTTGGAGTGCTAGGGGCTCCTGTCACAGCCCACGTCAACAGGAGTTACCACACTCCATAGTGGTCCTAAAGGGTCTTAACCCAGCGCTGAAGTGCGGTAGAAAAGAACGCAGTCCTGTCATTGCGAGGCTTGTCCGGGGGGAACGAGGGGACTTGCCGAAGCAATCCGACGAAGTCGTTGCGAATCCGCCATGCTTCTTGGCGGATGAAGCAATCCCTTGGAGATTGCTTCACTTCGCTCGCAATGATAACCATTGAGGTGGCATCCCGATTTATCAGGATGCCACCACCCTCTGCCGTCAGATGAGGGCATCTGACGGCTCAGCGCGATGGCTCAAGGAATTTGCTGATCCCCGATCCCTGTAAACTGCTTGCTTCACTCCTTAAGCAGGGAGAGGAAACCACTTGCCCTCTCCACCTCATCGCCTATCTCCTTCAGCCAGCTCCCCACTAAGTTCAAATTCAACTTCAGACCATCCCATATCCGTCTGTTTATCTGAGGGACAAGGTCATCCCCCGAATAGCCGATCCCCATCCCTTTGACTATGATATCAGCCAAATGCACTGCTGAAACGAGTTTGAGCTGCACCTCCGCGGAAGTGGGATTATGATGGAAGGCAATTGCTTCCTCTAAAGCCTGTGGGAGATTCCACTTTTGGGCCAGGAACCTGCCTATCTGGGCGTGAGAAATCTCCAAAATCTCCTCCTCCGCCTCATAGATGGGGATGTCCTTCTCCTTAACCAACTGCAGGACCTTGAGAAATTCCTCAGTGAGTAACTGTTCCAGAACGAGTTTCCCTATATCGTGGAGTAGCCCACCTACAAATGCCTCCTCGGGATCCTTCACTCCTAAATGCCTGCTTATCACCCTGGTAGTGGCCCCACAGGCTATGGAGTGTTCCCAAAAACGATATTTGTCAAATTCCTCGGCCTTAGAGTCCTGGGAAAAGGTCTCGAAAACGGAGACGGAAAGGACTATATTTTTCACTACATTAAAACCCAATAAGACCACCGCCTGGCTGATGGTGCTTATTTGACGCTGACAGCCGTAGAAGGCAGAGTTTACCAAGCGAAGGACCTTAGAAGCAATGGATTGATCTTTAACGATAACCTTCCCCACATCAGAGGCAGAGACATCAGGGTCATCAAGCATATGGGTGGTCTTATCTAAGACCATTGGCAGGGTAGGCAAACCGGAGATGCCATCAATTACCCTCTTGATTGCTTCCTCCTTCATTCCGTCCTTCTCTCAACTAAGTATTCAAATATCTTCTCCTTCAGCCCGTTCATAATGGGATCTTGGGCTACCAGGCGGAACCTCTTGTCCAGATCCTCCGCGATATTCTTCTTTATCCCTTCTATCTCCTCAGGGCTGAGAGGAACTTCCTCCTCATCGCTTTCTACCCAAACTAAATCCACCCCCCTTTGGTTCAATCTGGGTATCAATTGCTCACTTAGGGTGACTCCTTTGGCTACCAGGAGTTTCCCGGTAATGTCTATAATATCCTTGGCCACCACCATCCCTGACTGCAGTTGATCTGTCCTTAGCTTTTTCATCCTTCGAAGGCAACCAGAATGGTCCCTTTTGTCCCCAAGTGACCTTCAAAGGGGGCACATTTAATTGTGAGGGAAGCGTCTCTGTGGGAAAAGCCCTTTAAATCTGTGGGCTGCTTTGTGTGTAGTGTCTGCTTAATTAGCTCGGAGAGCTCTCGAGGGAGGGTCTCTTCCGCCTTAGATCCCAGGGCGTTTGCCCCGGTTCCATCGAAGAATTGGGGGGCAGCCTCATTGAGAAAGACGATGTTCTCCTCATCGTCTGTTCCTATGACCCCTACCGGAAGCCGGGCGACGATCTGTTGGGCCAACATTAATGCTCGGTTCCTGATAAACAGCTCCCTGGTTCTCTCCTCAACTTTCTTTTCCAAATCCTCATTTAATATCTTCAGCTCCTCATTTTGTTTCTTTATCTTTTCCGTCAGTTCCCTATTCTCCATCTGGAGCTCCCACTGCTCCAAGGCCCTTTTGATGATAGATTTCAGCCCCTCATCATTCCAGGGCTTGAGGATGAACTGATAGATGTGTCCCTCATTGATTGCCGAAGTGATGGCAGTTACATCCGTGTAACCACTCAAGATGATCCTGATGATATCCGGATAAATCTCCATCGCCTTCTTCAAGAACTCCACCCCCTGCATCCCTGGCATCCTCTGATCCGAGATGATGAGGTTGACCTCCCCTTGCTCTTTCAAGATCTTTAGTCCTTCCTCGCCTGAGTTGGCCGTCAGAAGCTCATAGTTCTCCCGTCTCAACAGTCGGCGAAGGGAGCTGAGGATGTTTACCTCATCATCTACCGCCAGTATCCTATGTTTTTTCTCTTCCATTTTTTACCACCTAACCTTGTGACAGCTCGAGGTTTAGGTGATTGCTAATTGATCATTTTTACTTGTTTAGTGAATGTAGCCTCTACGCTTGCCTGCTCTCCTTTAAGAACTCCAGAAAACGCTCCACCACCAATGGATCAAACTGTCTCCCCCTTTCTTTCGAGAGAATATCAACTGCTTTTTGGGGAGATAAGGCTCTTCTGTAAGGCCTATCAGAGGTAATCGCATCATAGGCATCGGCAACTGCTATGATCCTTGACCCTATGGGTATCTCGTCTCCAGCTAAACCATCTGGATAGCCAGATCCATCATAGTGCTCGTGATGACTACGGATTAAAGGAGCTACTTTTCCTAAAAATCTCACCTGCTTAACAACATTCTCTCCCATTTCAGGATGTCTCTTGATATGATCCCACTCTTTGCTGGTGAGTTTGCCAGCCTTATTCAAAACCTCAGCCTCTACGCCTATCTTCCCAAAATCATGAAGATAACTGGCATACTCCAGATACTTAGTCTCCTCCTCAGAAAGGTTCAGCCTTTTGCCAATCTCCAGTGCGTATCGGGCTACCCTAGCACAATGGCCTCTGGTATATGGATCCTTAAGCTCGACAGCCTCTGATAACGCCCTGATAGTGTCCAGGCTAGCGCTTTTTAGAGTCTCAACCAGCTCCAAGGTTGAGTTGTATTTGTCCAGGGCCTGGTGGATTGTATACTTGATCTCCTTTTCATCCCAAGGTTTGGTGATATACCGATAAACTTCCCCATCATTAATTGCCGCTATTGCTACCTCGATATCCGTATATCCAGTGAGCATTATCCTGATTGTTTCCGGCGACCTCTTCTTTACCTGCCGCAAGAAATCCACCCCACTCATCCGGGGCATCCTCTGATCGGATATGACCAAGGAGACTTGATGTGAATTCAACTTCTCTAAACCCTCAATTCCATTAGAGGCTGTCAGAATGTTATAGCCCTCCTTGTGAAACAATCTCTTCAGAGAATGCAAAACATTCTCTTCGTCGTCTACTAAAAGTAGTGTAGAAGATGGCATCTCTAATTTCTCCTGTTCGGTTTTTGGCAAAAGGCAATAGTTCAACCACAGAATCTCACGGAACTACACAGCTCTTCTCCGCAACCGCAAAGTTCGCAGAGTAGACGCGGAGAACGCAAAGAAAGAAATGCACTTTATGACCTTTGCGCCTTCTTCGGGTTCTTTGCGGTTATTGTTTGCGGCTTTGCCGCACTGTGAACTGTTACCAAACCGGGAAGAAAAGTCCCCCAATTATTCTCTTGACTTTTTTAGATAACCCCTTTAAATTTAGTCAGACTAAAATTAAAAGAGAAGAGCGAGATGATACCCGAAATTATAATGAGGTGGCAGAACCCCGATTCTGCCACCGTTCCCCCGTGCCGTCAGGTAAGGGCACTTGATGGCTGGCCGAGGGCGGTCAGATGAGGGCATCTGACCGCTCAATCATTGGTGGCTCGGAGGATCTGAGCAGGAACTTATGAATAATTCGGGTACTCAGGTCACATTATAGTTTGCACGTTGGTATTTCAAGTGTCATTGCGAGGCTTGTCCCGAGCGCAAGCGAGGAAACTGGCCGAAGCAATCCGACGAAGTCGTTGCGAATCCCGATGAAATCGGGATGAAGCAATCCCTTGGAGATTGCTTCACTTCGTTCGCCCCGTTAGATATCAATGACATCTCAGGAAAATTTGCCATTAAGATATTGTCTAACGGGGCGAGCAATGACACTAAATGAGACATTGCTGCGCTGCCCCCTCACTTCATTCGGGGCTACGGCTCACCGCAATGAGATGTAATCTATTTAGTGTCTGTCCGGAAATACCCACATTTCTTGTCATTCCGGCAATCTTTAAACCGGAATCTGCTTGAGATCAGCAATGGATTCCCGCTAACGGCGTACGGGAATGACAAATTCGGACAGACACTATTTAGAGGTCCCAGTAGTAAGTTCACATCACATTGAAATACCATCAGGAGACTCCTCGCCCCATCTGCTCAGGGCACCTTAAGAAGAATCAGCCCCGACTTTTGTAACACTTATCTCCTCATCCTGGGTTACCCTCTGCACTTCTTCAAAAGTAGTGATTCCCTCCAGGGCTTTCCGCATTCCTTCTTCCCGCATGCTTATCATGCCAGTTTCTAAGGCTACCTCCCTAATACGAGCAGCCGGAGCCTTGGAGTTTATCAATTCGGATGCCCTCTTGTTTGGGATGAAAAGTTCCATAAGTCCACTTCGTCCCTTATAGCCGCTCATTCGACAGTAAGGACAACCTCTACCTCGCCTTGTTTTGAGTTTTGAGTTTTCGGTCAAATTTAAATTCTTTAGAATAGTTGCATCTGGAACATAAGTCTCAGAGCACTTAGGGCAAACCTTCCTCACTAACCGTTGGGCTAGAACACCTCTCAAGGAAGATGAAAGCAGGTAAGGTTCCACCCCCATATCTAATAGTCGGGTGATTGCCCCTGGAGCATCATTTGTATGTAGGGTGCTGAATACCAAATGGCCGGTTAAAGCCGCATGAATTGTCAGTTCGGCTGTTTCTTGATCTCGTATTTCTCCGACCATAATAATGTCCGGATCTTGACGCAGAATTGACCTCAAGGCATTGGCAAAGATCATTCCGGCTTTGGGGTCCACCTGCCCCTGATTTATGCCGCCCAACTGGTATTCCACAGGATCTTCAATGGTAATAATGTGTCTGTCTTTTGTGTTGATAAAATTTAAGGTAGCATACAATGTGGTGGTCTTCCCGCTGCCTGTGGGTCCGGTTACCAGGATAATCCCGTTGGATAATTGAAGAAGCTCCTTGTATTTTTCTAAGGTATATACGGAAAGTCCCAAATCCTGTAACTTTACCTGTGCCTTGCTCAAATCCAGTAACCTTATTGCCACCTTTTCTCCATAGACTACAGGATAGGTGGAAATTCTCAAGTCAATTTTTTTGCCAGAGATGTTTAGGTGAATCTTGCCGTCCTGGGGTTTCCTTTTCTCGCCAATATCCAGTTTGGCCAGTATTTTTATCCTGGACACAATGGGTTGAAGATAATGACTTGGAAAGGATGATACGTCATACAGAAATCCATCAATCCTGAAACGAACTCGTAGTTTGTCCCTCTCTGGCTCTATGTGGATGTCGCTGGCTTCCTCTTTGACTGCCTGGTTCAGAATAGCGGTGACAATTCTTACGGCGGGCCCACCCAAACCGTCCTCGGTCAACCCCAAGACCTCCGGTTTTCCCAGATCTACCACCGGTTGCTTCTCATCCGCCTCTATTTCCTTCACCAATCCTTGCAGATGTTCTTTGCTCCCAAAGAAGCTATCAATTGTTCTGGAGATTATTTCTTCGCTTGCCACCACTGGTTCAATCTTAAGTTTGGCAATACTTTTAATCTGGTCTATGGCAAAAACATCGACCGGATCGGCCATTGCAATGGTCACCGTATCTTCAATCTGAAACAGGGGAATCATCTTATTTTTTCTGGCTGTGGCCTCGTCAAACAACGCCACCACCTTAGGATCGATAGAATAATCATTCAAGTCCACATGCGGGATTCCCAAATGTCTGGCGATGAATTGGTCCAAGTCGTCTGAAGTGACAAACTTCAACTCCAGAAGCACTTCTCCCAAGTGTTGCCTTCGATCTTTTTTCTCCTGCAATGCACTCTGGAGTTGTTCTTTAGTAATCAGCCCTTCCTCTACCAGCCTGTTTTCTAATCTGTCCAAGAGTCTAAGGCTGAGTATCGATTCTTCCTCTGGGATTGCCTTCATTTTGTAGACTACCTCATTCAATCGGTATAAGCTTGGGGGAAATAAAAATTACTAACTCTTTTTTAACTTTTTGTGAAGATTTATGTCGGAACAAAAGCCTCAGCAGTGGTATGTCTCCCAAAAGGGGTATCTTGAAGACAGAAACTCTCTCCTCCTCTGAAATAAGCCCACCGATCACCAGGGTGGATTTGTCTTTCACTGTCACCACTGTTTCGGTCTCCTTGGTGCCAATGATGGGGACTTCGTCTCCGTTGCTTAGAGTCCTCCATTCTTTGACCGCGCTGACCTCGGAGTGGATCTTGAGAATGACGAAATTCGAATCCGTCACATGAGGAGTCACAAATAGCTTTATCCCCACGTCTTCAAACGAAACCGAGGTGGTGGTTATTCCGGAAGCCGTTTGACCAAAGCTTTGTTGATAGGCGACCTTATCTCCCACCAGTATCTTGGCTTCCTTATTATCAAGAGCGACTATGCGAGGACTTGACAGGATATGGGTGCTCACCTGTTTTGCCAAACACTGCACAATCACATCCGCATTGGCATGAAAGATGTTCAAGAACAGCCCGGCGTTTCCCATGGGGAGATTGGTTTGACCTTCAATTCTGATATCATCATCTACCAATTTCAAACGTTCCCAGTTTATCCCCTGCTCAGTGGTCTTATCCAGCAAGGCCTCTACGATCTTGGATTCAATTTGCACCTGAGGAGTATTTTTGTCTACCCCCAACAGATCCGGATCCGCTTTGACGATTCTGTATATTTCCCCCTCCTTGACGAAGCCATACCCGCAGGAGCGCAAAACCGTCCTCAGGGCATCTTCTCTTCTTACGTTAGTGAGACGCCCGGTAACCTTTCCTTGAACCTCCTCACTGCTTATTATGTTGAGGTTGGTGCATCTGGAGAAGATCCGCAAAACGTCGGTGATATCTGCCCCCTTTAGATCTAAACTTATGGTTTCAGCCAGACTATCCAATTCTAGACCGGAGATTCGACTTGTATCGGAAAAGCCTTCACCTGAGTTGGCCAGAGCAAAGACAAGAATTCCGGTAACTAAAAGAATTAGGCCAAGTTTTTTCACCTTAAGCCCCCCATCAGTCATAAGAGAAGATCAATCCACCGTTAAAATGATTGTTCGGTCATCCGATCTAAGGGTGACCTTTCCCATCTCAATCTTTGTCACCTTCATGTTTTTAACCATATCTCCCACCTGCACGATCTGATTATCAAGTATGGCGTAACCCTTCCACTTTTTCACCATAATGCTGGTCAAATGAGGTAGGGACTCCTCTTTCTGTCTTTTAGTCTCCCGTGTAGTCATCCGTCTGCGTTTGATCACCGGTTTAAAGAAATTCTGTGCCCACCTCTCATCCGGCATTTGACGAATCTCAGCCAGACTCGAATCTAAATCTGAAATCAGATCAATAACAGATTCCAGCTCCCTCTGAATTGTCATTGGGGGGGGTTCAACTTTGGCCACATACTGGGTCAGCCTGGTATGTTCTTGACCCAGGGGCAGAAACAGCAAAAGAGTCACTATCACCGCAATAAACTTAACTTTCATCTTTGAGAGCTCCTCCCTTGAAGACGAAAGCCGAGCAGTTCATTTTCGCCTTCAGGTGGGGAAATTTATCTTCCTGCAAGGCGATGTTGAATGAGTTTACCCGGACAAACCTGGACATTCTCTCGATGGAGACCAGGTAGGATTGTAGCTTCGTCAGCTCACAGCTATATTCTAACTCAACCGGGATTTCCCACCATCTCTCCTGTTCTATCCGCTCACCTGGTTTAATTCGCAATATCTTGACCCCATCTGATTCCGCCGCTCGGGAAAGCAAATTCAGAAGCTCGCCCAGCTTTTCCTCTTTTGGAAACATCTGCTCCAGTTTATCTGACAGTTGGCTGAGTTTTTGAAAACTCTGGTGGACCTCAGTTAGCTTAGCCACATATTGCCTTTTCTCCGGAATTTCCACATCATTTAAATCTTGAAGCTGTCTGTGTCCTTCAGCCACCCGTTGTTTCAGCCTTTCCAAAAGCTTGGTTGACGGAGAACAATGATAGTATCCCCAGACAGATAAAGCTCCCACGGCAAAAGCCAAGACCAAAATCCCTCCACTCAGTGCCAGTTGTTTGTTAATCTTCATAACTTCTATCCTTTAATCTTCCTTCAATCAGAAAAGTGAAAACCTCTTTTTGATATCTGTTTTCCTCTCTTTCTGCGAAATCGAGCCTTATTTCCTTGAACCAGGGATGTGATTCTAAACCTGCCAAAAGTTTGCCAAGTGCCTCTTGGTCTAAGGCGATACCTTCTATGGTCAAGAGCCTGCTGTGGTTGAGGATTTTCTTATTTTTTGTTTCTCGGACCTGAGGGATTAAGGAAAGTTGGGTCACCCAAACATCAGGCGGCATCATCAAGCTCAGTTCTCTTAGAAGAGCTGATGGGAAGGTATAATTTGATAAGATATTCTTAACCATCTGGCTCTTGTCTTCCAGCTCATCCCGGTTGGGCAGCTTGGTGACGAATTCAGTGATTTTCTTATCCAAGTCTTCCCTCTGTTGCACCAGGATCTGGCCTTCAAGGTTCTGCTTGGCTATCTTATTTTTATATTGCCACACATAAGCTTTCTGAATCACATATATAGCCAGGAGGGTAACTGTCACCAAAAGAACCCAGATCACTATTAGCTTTCTTGTGTTTATCTCTGCAGCGATTCGCTGTTCCCTGGGGATTAAGTTTATTCTTTGTTTTGTCATCTTCTCCTCCAGGTGCTTAGGCCCAATGCCACGCCTAATCGACCGCATACTTGTTGCATATACTTTCGTGCTTCTGTATTTTCCATCGACAGCAGGGAATCCAAAGGGTCAAACAACTGCACATTCATTTCCAGCCGCTGAGTGAAAAACCTTTGCAGACTGGGCAAACCAGAGCTACCTCCGGTCAAGAGCAACTGCTCTATCTCATCTTCGGGGAATTGAGCACGGTAGTATTCAAATGATTTGGCAATTTCCTGGATCAGATTATCCATTTTCTCCTCCAAGATTTTTGCAGCATTGGTCCATTCTTCTGGAGAATCCGTTCCTCTTTTTTCCTCTCCTTCTGAGAGCCCCACCTGTTTTTTACGAGTTTCCGCCTTCTTGCGATCATAGCCGAGTTTGTCACATAAAGCCAGGGTCAGATTCTCTCCACCCCATTCGATTTCGCGGGTAAAGCTCAAAAATCCATTGTTCACAATGTTCACTAAAGAAGTTTTAGAGCCAATGTCTAAAATGGCAAAATTCTTTTGACAGAACTCAGGTGCTAGTTCAAATACCGCACCGATTAAGGCAGTGGCTTTGGTTTCTAAGACAGCACAGTTCAAACCTGCTGATTGAATCAAGGAGATGCTCTCATCCACTTTCCGTTTGGGGGCCGATACAAGAAAAACATCTAAGGTATCTTTTAAATCATCCTTTTTTGAGTTTACCAGATAATCAATACAAAGTTGATCGGATGGCAGATCAACATACTTTTTAAGCTCCCAAGCCAATACCTGTTCTAACTCCTTTTTTGGCATCTGGGGTAGAGTTATCAGCCTTTGGACAAAGCCATCTCCTGAAATGGAAAGCGCCACGTTTTTGGTTCCAACTTTAAACCTTCTTAAGGCCGTCCGTATCTTTAGAGCTAATTTACCCTCAGTATCCGGCTTTGAGAACACCTCGCTCAAAAAATCAAACTCAACTATTCCCGCATTAACCAATCTCCAGCCCGTCTTGGTTTTATTCATCTCTGCCAATTTGATTCCGCTGGAGCCAATGTCCAGACCCAAAAGGGTGTTTCTTCTTCTAAATCCAGATAGTTCCAGCACACGCTCAAACCTGCTTTTAAAAGCCGGATGTCCCTTTTCTTCCACCTGAGGTTGCTCGCCCTCAGGGCTCTGAGTGATCCCAACTTGACTTTTCTCTTCTTTAAGTATCTCAGGCATATAGAAAATAGTATTTCCGTTTATAGTTTGTAGTTTCGCACACAGATTTCTATGGGGAATGAATTCGAATCAGGTTCGCTGCCAAGTCTGCGAGAGACCAGCAAATTGACATAAATTCTTCCGGATTGGCAAAATCCGGTGGTGCTGTCGTCCACGAAAAAATCTCCCCTTACTGAATTGACGTCCTGTGTGCTGAAAAAAGGAATCAGTTGTCCTGAGCCACTCTGGTATGAACGGTACAGGAACAAATCACTCCCTACTGTAGAAAAATAGTATTTTATCGAATCGGCATAATTTTCATTTTTAAAAAAGCGAAGGGTTCGGTTATCAGCGCTCACCCAGGGGCGTAAACTATCCGGAGTAGAAACTGCCCCCCTTAGTTCATCTGATAGCTGAGTGATAGCCCTTTGACCCACCAAGCTGACCGTGTTCACATTTTGGGAGAGATCCAGGGATGAGATTAAGCTTATCAGCACTCCCGCGGTGGCGGACGCTATTATCCCCAAGACTAAAATCACGATCACTAACTCTACTAAAGTATATCCTTTTGTATCCACCACAAGTTGCCCCTATGTAGAATGTCTTCAAAATAACCTGATATTCTGGCCTGTCATTGCGAGAAGCGGTCAGACAACCGTCCATCTGGGCGGAGCTACGAAGCAATCTCACTGAAATCCGCCTACACAGAGATTGCTTCGTCCCGATTTCATCGGGACTCGCAATGACAAGTTATTGGAACATTATTTAGAAAACGACGAGCCACAAAACGATTTTAACCTCCAATATGATTTATCAGCGAGTAAGTCTGACCGAGAGCATCTTTTACCTCAATCGTTACTTCTACCAGCGTAGGATTTCCAGCGTCGCTCTTCAGGGTGGTGACACTTCTCCGCCACTGGTAGGGTGATTCTGAGGTCCAGCCCTGGGAGGCGACGCTAACTCCGATCTTGGTGGTCTTCTCCATTTTTGAGATAGCCAGGTTCAACATCTCCACCTGTTCGGTCTGTTGCGTAGATCCTGCCAGTAGTTCAACCCCCATTCTTCCCAGGAAATAGGTCATCAGTCCCAGTATGACAACGGTGATAACCAGTTCAACAAGGGTATAACCATCTTGGTTTCTTAATCTTTTGCGATATTTCATAGCTCCTGCCAACTATTCTGCACAAAGGAAATGCTGGATGATTCTATACTGGATACTCCAGGTGGTAAAGGTGAAGGGATATAGCCCGAGTTCCAGATTATGCTGGAACCCTGTTTGATTTTATCATCGGTGAACCTATGTCCCCAGAAAGAACCGTTGATAGTCACGTTTTTAGCAACGGTGCTCTGGGTTCCTGCATACACGAACCCGTTCACCTCTGATCCCTGATTGATTTGCAGAGCCTTATTGGAGAGCACACTTCCATTGACGGTATTGTTGTTCCCCAACTTAAGGTTGTCTCTCTTAGTGAAAAGTATGTTCCCGCTTCTTCCTGTGGTGCTTCCTACTGTGATATTAGCTGCACAGTAGATGCCCCATTTGGCGATGAACTGTATACTATCAGCGATGTTCACATTTTTTCCTATGGTTATCGTTCCATTTACCGCGACCAGGCTGGAGCTGCCCGCGGTGGTTATGTTTTTGTTCTTCTTGATTGTTAAATCCCCGTCGATGAGTATTGTATCGGGTAAGACCCGATCTGAATTCCAGGTTGAGTCTCCGGAAGGCTGGCTGGCGGCTAAACTCAAAAGATTGTTATAGTGGGTCAAGTCCAAATCAGGTAAGGTGGGGGTTGGGTCCTTAGTGGTAAAAGGAAAACTTGCACCGCCGGAATAGGTGGCGGTCTCCCCGCTGGGCAGATATAAGGTCATCTGCAGGGTGTCGATATTGGTAGGGGTTTTCACCTCGACGCTCCCGTTTATAAAACAGTTTCCTACCACCTGGCAATTCTTGGCAAAAGTAAAATCGTTGGACGAAGCGGCAAAAAAGGCATAACTCGTAGCAAGATTCTCTATTCCTACTTTCACCTGGCGAGTGATTCCCTTGTATGTGCCGCTGGAAACGATGCTATCGTCCGGTTCGGGGACAACATAAGTGCCACTGGTTCCGTTCCCAAAATTCACGGTCTGTGCATCAATTTGTCCATAAGGTTGAGAGGGCAAGCCATATAGCTTCCCGGAATACTTTAGCTCCCAGAAGGAATCTGCCACCCCCATCTCAGCTAAATACAGTGCCCGGGCTCTGTCCTTCTCCACCGAACTCAAAGCAATGTTTTGTGAGAGAAAGGTTGTAACTCCTACCGCAGTGATTCCCACCAGAGCGATGATTATTATCAATATTAGTAAGGAGACACCTCTTTTCTCCTTTAACGCTTTAAGATTTTTCATCTTTTCTCTTAGGGCACGTGACGGGCAGTGGTTTGGAAGCCACTGCTCGTCACGGCCTCAAAGATTAAGGGGATGTCGCCGGCGTGTTATGGGATGGGATGCTACAACTCACCGTAAAGATGCTATCCGAAACCTTGGTATAGGTAATGGTTCCGCCGGACGGACAGGTCGGAATAGTAGCATTCACAAACATGCCGGTGGTCAGACTGTCCGGCAGGGTCCCCTGATTTTTGGCATAATGCAACAACACCGCAGACTTGATGGCCGCCTGCTGAGCCTGACAGGCATTGATCTTAGCGTTGTCCGTCAGATTTAGATAAGCTGGAATGGATACTCCAGCGATCAGCCCCAGAATGATGATCACGATGATCAGCTCAACTAAGGTCCATCCCCGTTCACCTCGTTTCTTGCTGAGCCTTTCCATTCTTTTCACCTCCTTACTTATTTAGTGTCTGTCCAGAAATACCCATATTTCTTGTCATTCCGGCAGTCTTTAAGCCGGAATCTACTTGAAATCAGCAATGGATTCCCGCTAACGGCGTGCGGGAATGACGAATTCGGACAGACACTATTTAGTGTTTGATTTTTTGTCAAGGTTTCATCTGACATTCTCCTACCCCAACCCCCCGGCTCTGATTACCTTCATAAGCTGAGTCATAGGCATAACCAGAGACAGAAACATAATTGCCACCACTGCTCCCATCATCGCCAACATGATCGGTTCTAACGTGGTGGAGAGCTTAGAAATCACATAGTTTACCTCCTTATCATAGTATTGTGAAATTTTCAAAAGCATCTCGTCCATTTTCCCACTCTCTTCCCCGGTTGAGATCATCTGCACCACCATCCCCGGAAACTGCCCGCTTTGCCGGAATGTCAAAGCGATAGAATCCCCTTCGGATATTCTGATTCTGGCTTTTTCTATCGCCTGGGCTATCACGCTGTTTCCCACTACCGTCTCTACTAATTTCAAGGTGGTCACCAAAGGGACACCACTCATATTCAAGGCTCTGTATGAATGAGCAAAGGCTGAAACTGCCACCTTTCTGAAAAGGTTGCCGAAAATGGGCAGCCTCAACTTTATCCCGTCAAAAAATAACCTTCCGGAAAGGGTTTTTGCATATCTTTTGGCAAATATGACAATACCAGTTAAACTTCCCAGGATAGCCCACCAGTATCCTCGGACCAGATTGCTGACCCCAATCAGAATTCTGGTGGGCAAAGGTAACGTTACATTAGCCTTTTCAAAAATTTTTACAAACATCGGAAAAACGAAGACTATCAGGAAAGTGATTCCCAGGGTAGCCGCAATTACCAGAATAACCGGATAGCTTACTGCAGCTTTGACCTTTGTTTTTCTCTCCTGCTTGAGCTCCAGTAAATCAGCTAATCTATTGAGTACCTCCGCTATCTTTCCACCGCTCTCACCTACCTCCAACATGGCCACATAACTTCTGTCAAACACTTTGGGTTCGTTACTCATTGCTTGCGCCAAGCCCATTCCTCCCTCAATGCTCTGCCGAAGTCGTCTGGCAACTTGAACCATGGTCTTGTTTTCTCCCTGGTTTGCAATCACGTCCAAACTGGTGTTTATTGGTATACCTGAATCTAACATGGCGGCAAGTTGATGGGTGAAAACAATCAGATCGACAGTCGATACTCTTCCTCCCCATCCAGATAGACCTCTCCAGGGAGAATGACCCTTTAGCTTTATGGATGAAACGAGGTAGCCTGATTCACTCAGGTCTTTAAATACCTCTTTTTGGCTTCGTGCCTCTATTTGTCCGGTGATGGCCTCGCCTCTTTTATCTCTAACTCTGTATGTGTAAGTTGGCATCCTCCTCCACCTTGGATTTTTCCTTGCTGAGATGCTTAGCGACCAACTGAACTAAGTCTTCCATCTCAAAGGGCTTGGTTACATATTCGTCCGCTCCGGTTTCTTTCCCGATGTTCTTATCTTTTTCCTGAGCTCTGGCGGTTAGCATTATGATGGGGATTCCCCTGTATTTGACATCAAATTTTAGAAGCCGGCTGACCTTGTACCCGTTAATTTTGGGCATCATTATGTCCAGTATGATCAAGTCCAGCTTCTCACCTTTGGCTTTGTCCAAAGCTTCCTGCCCGTCAGAGGCAGTAAGACACTCATATCCCTCTTTCTCCAAAGTGAACTGCAACGAGGTGACAATGTCCTCTTCGTCATCTGCAATTAATATTCTTTTTTGCTCCATTTCTCACCTCCGTCAGTGATTAATTAGGACGCAGATTTTCGCCGATAATCGCAGAAAAGATATTTAAAATCTTGACAATCTGCGTTCACCCCGTTAGATAGGATGTTAAAACTAATTAAATTTGATGAAAGACCTAATCTAATTATCTAACGGGGTTTATCTGCGTCCGAAAAATGGAAATTCTTATGCTTTGAACTTAGCGCACCTGCGGTGCGGGCTTTATGGGACGCAGATTAACGCAGATCATAAGGATTTATAAAGGTTCTGTGCTGGTAGGGCTCCTTCCTTACCAGAGCTTTGTAGGGACAGACCTTCAGGTCTGTCCGCTCTCCTTAGAAATCCTTTGTCCTACTGCCAGGTTCGGAAAGTAGCTGGAACGCTCAGCCCTCTGTCTTAACTCTTTGGCATTGCGAGCATCATCTGGATAGCTGGCTATTCCCAGGGAGAGTTCAAGTTCCGTAAGTCCGCCGTCAATTGAGAAATCATGGCTCAATACATTTTCTTTCAATCTCTTGCAGACTGCAAGAGCTCCTTCTTTTGGGGTGTTCTCCAAAACTATAAATACTCGACCTGACTTCTTATCAGGCTGGACATGGTCACTGGACTTGAACAAAGTTTTTTGGGCAAGCTCAACCATCGCTTCAAATACTTTTCTTTTCCTCTCAGTTCCCAATTTGCCCTTAATCACCTCAAGGTGCTTTACTTTAAGCACCACAAGGGAAAGACACGGGGAAGCCGATTTTGCTTGATTGATTATACTGCTCAAATGATGCTCGAAACACTGCATTTTCTGAAGTAGAGGCAAAACAAATACAAATCTGCTGCCTTTGTTCAGCTTGCTCTCCGCCCAGATTCCCCCCCCATGTGCTTCCACCAATTTCTTGCAGATGGGAAGCCCCAGGCCAGTTCCAGTCACCTTTCGGCTCAATGAATTCTCCACTTGATAGAATTTGTCAAACACTCGCTCTAACTCGTCAGAGGGAATGCCAGCGCCAGTATCCTTGACTTCCACCTTGACAAAATCTTGATGTGGAAGAGAGAGTATGGCAGGAATAGGCGATTTGGATTTGTTAATCGAGGTTGCTTTAATACAAATTTCCCCTCTCTCTGGAGTGTGTTTAACAGCATTGCTCAACAGATTCGACAACACTTGAACCAGTTTATCTGCATCTCCCAGGATCTGTGGGAGATCTGCTGAGAGTTCCTTTTTTAACTGGATCGATTTTTCTTTTGCATTTAGCGCAAATGTGGAGATGGTCCCGTCTATTATCTGCGATAGATTCACCTCCTCCAACCTTAAATCCATCTTGCCCGCTTCCATCTTAGAGATATCCAGAAAGTCGTTGATGATGCGGGTGAGCCGATTTACATTGCGGGAAGCCATAGAGAGAAATTTACCTTGATTCTCATTTATTTCTCCAGTTTTCCCGCTTGAGAGAATATCTACTGCATTTTTGATGGAGGTCAGAGGGGTTCTCAACTCATGCGAAGCAACAGAGATAAATTCAGATTTCAGGTTATCCAGCCTCTTTTCTTCGGTGACATCGCGTAAGGAGACCACAAAACCCGTGAACGCTTCCTCTACTCTCTTTATGGGTGAGACCAAAGCTTCGTAGGTATGGGAAAATCTTTCAATTTCCTTTTGGACAAAGTTCCCTTCTCCTTTGCCAAACAGTTCTTTCAATTCCCTAAAATCCACGCCCAAAATGCTCTGTAGCATTTTGGCATCTGGATGTGAAGCTGAATCACCTGAGTTTATAATCGAAAGTGCACTGGGGTTTACAATCGCCACCTCGAGGTTTCCGTCGAGCATTATCACCCCGTCAGTTATGCTTTCCACCAGCTTGCAAGACTGCTCGTGACTATCTCGCAGCAGTTGTTCGGCCCGCTTGCGCTCGGTGATGTCGCGCAGCGATGCCAGGTAAGCAGTTTTGCCCTCCCACTCAGTTTCCACCACACGCATTTCGGCCACGGCTGTTTCTCTATCTCGGCGAACAATATCAAGCTCTGTTGTTTCACCTGCTACAACAGGGAAGCCGAACTGTTTACCCAAGAGGTCCTTTGCCTTGCGAGCAAAGAGGGATTCCGCAGCCGGGTTGACAAAACGCATTATTCCCCTTTGGCCGATAACAATAATGCCATCGGCGCTGGCGGTTATGACCTTACGGAAGTTTGCTCTATCCTGCAGTGCCTCCATCCGCTCCGCCCGCTTACGCTCGGTGAGGTCTGCCACTATTTCTATGAAGCCGACTACCTTTCTATTCTTATCCTTGGTCAGGGTGAATAGAATTTGAGCCGGGAATCTTTCGCCACTCTTCCTGACCTTTTCTCCTTCATAAGAGAACCTCCCTTTATCTATGAGGTCGTCAATTATCTCCTGCAATTTTCCGTCTTCAATAAAGTCTTCGGGGAAGAATATCTCTATATCTTGTTTGCCGATAATCTCTTCCGGACCATAGCCATACATCTGACGGGCACCTTCGTTAAAGGCAATGATATTACCATTGAAGTCGGCAGCAATGATGGCGTAGCCGATAAGACTCTCTAGGAGTGCGTCGACAACGTCCGTATTCTCTCGGAGTTCTTCTATCCTGTCCCGAATCAATTGCTGGCTAGTGATGCTCATTAGCCTTCAAATCTCCTTGTCTTCTCTGCTAATAGCTCTTGCAAACACCTTACCCCTCTTCTACCTTATTTTCAGTGTTGTCCGGCACGTTCGTCACTCTCCTCATCCCCTTCTTTACTCACTCCCCTACATTCTCTTCCTCAAACAACTCACTAATTCGCCCCAGCTCACCTTGCTGGATTCTCGTCGGGCTGCCTGATATGATGCCGGTAATATCGCGGAAAGGTTTGCCAATATGCATGCCCGTACTGTCGATGGTATATTCGCGGATGTCCTTGTCGTGCATGGAGCCGCGCATCTTGAGCACGGTCAGCCCCCGGCGCATTTCCCCGTACATTTCCACGTACCGTAACAGAATAATGGAGTCGGTAATGGTGGAAATATGCGTCTCGGTGATTGAGGTTCCGCCCATCAGGCTGGGTGTGGTGGCGGTGAAAAATCCGGCAACCTCTCCATGCTTGATGAAGGAGGTCAGGCCGATGACAAATTCACGGAAACCCTTAATGGATGAGACGCGTTCCAGCGCCGATAGGCTGTCCACAACCAGGCGATTGGGCTTGAACCTATCAATCTCTGACCTGATCTTGATAAGATGGTCTTCCAGTCCGGCTGTCTCGGGGTACTCGCAGACGATCTTGAGCAGCCCCTCCTTTTCCATCTGCTCGTAGTCAAATCCCCAACCGATGGCATTGCGAATGAGTTGCTCCCGGCTTTCCTCAAAGGCAAGTAACAAGCACCGCTCGCCATTTTTTGCCCCGCCAGCGATGAACTCGGTTGCCATGAGCGTCTTGCCATTACCGGTAGCGCCGGATACCAGAATGATAGAATCACGGAAAAACCCTCCGCCGCACATCCTGTCCAGCTCCTCATTTCCGGAAGTAATGCGGATATCAGACGACTTCTGCTGCAGCTCTATGGCAGAAAGCGGAATAACAATGATGCCTCCGCCTGGTATGAGGGTAAAAGGGTACTCCCCCTTCTGGTGAGAGCAGCCGCGGAACTTGAGAATCTCTATGGTCCGGCGGCGTCTCTCATGTTCGAGGGCATTACGCAGGATAATAACATTGTCGGCGACAAACTCCTCGATACCGAAGCGGGCGATATTACCGTATTCCTCAGTCCGCTCCGCTGTCAGTATAGCGGTGACATCCATTGTCTTCAGCGCCGAGGCAATCCGGAACAGTTCCCTGCGTACGGTGGCGCTATCGGCAAACTGGGTAAAAATGGCGCCCAGGGAATCCATGACTACACGCTTGGCGCCGACCTTGCCAACCGCATGCTCGATACGAGCTATGAGAGCGCCTAAGTCGTATTCTCCAACCACAACGGCTTCGTTTCCCGGCTCGGGAGACACATCGACAAAGGCCCATTTGCCCTCGGTCTCCCACCCCTCAATGTCCCAGCCAAAGCCCATCACATTCCTGCGGATGTCAGCCGGTGATTCTTCAAAGGTGACAAACACGCCACTTTCGTTGGCTTGGATGATGCCCTCGGTCAGGAATTGGGTAGTAAAAACTGTCTTGGCGCTCCCTGAAGTACCGGCAATCAAGGTGGTGCGTCCCTTCGGCAGGCCACCACCGGCTATGAAATCAAAGCCCGGAATGCCGGTTTCCAGTTTGTCCACTTGCGGTACTTTCGTCTTTGTGCTCATCCTTCGTCTCCTCCTTGTTCCTTGGCTGTACCTGTATAAGGTTGTATGTCCAGCCCCAGCAGGACTTTCTCGGTCTCAGACAAGTCGCCAATGACTCGGCTAAGAGGTAGCGGCAACGCCTTAACCAAAGTTGGTGTCGCCAGGATTTTCTCATCCTCAGCCAGTTGTGGTCGTTCCAGAACATCGATGACGACTAGCTCGTACTGCCCTTGTAGTTCCTGCTCACAAATACGGCGTAAATTGGCTACGGCCCGTTCCGATTTTGGCGTTTGCCCGGTGATATACAGCTTCAACACGGACTTATTCATTGTTTCCCTCCTCTATTGGTCTATCGTTCATTTTCACTGCCGTGGTACCTCCCTAGCTGTCATTGTTTTCCTCCTTTTACTGGTTTGTTGTTAACCTTCATTGTCGTGGCACCTGTAGAATTGGTGTGGTAGTAAGAGGCTAAGTATCCCATGAGTTCAAGCACCATCACTCGCCCTTCCTCGACATAGGCTTGAGCCTTTTGGGGAGTGACTCCATTGGTCTTCATTTTCAGTGTCCTGCTGTGAATCTCCACCACATCGCGCGGTCCTGCCTTCAGGAAACCCACCTGCTCAGCAAGCAAGCGAAGCTCTTCCGGAATATTGTGTTTTACTCTATATGCTCGCTGCTCCAGGGCTAGCTCCATCAGCTCCCCGTAGCGCTCAACCAGTTGGTTAAATGTGTCGGGGAGACCCTCACGCAAGGATACCAAGCCAAACATTTTTGCGGTGACGGTGATTTGGGCAGGACTGGTAAGCCGCTCCAGTGAGCGAAGTTCCTTTTCTAGCTGCTCTATCCTGGCTGCGCTGGCTTGTGCCTCTGCCTCTGCCTCCTCCGCTTGCTTGCGCTCGGTGATGTCGCGAATAACAACAGTGAATAAACGAGGACTCCCTTCGCCCACAGCAACCTCACTGATGGCAATCTCACAATCGAACTCATCACCACTTTTTTTTATCCCTCGAATTTCCCGAATCATGCTCATTCTTCCTTTCCAAGATGGTGTGAGATGTTCTTTTTAAACTCGGAGAGGTACGACTCGTGCAAAATATCGATCAGGTTGATCCCCAACAACTCGTCTTCTTCATAACCAAACAGCTCAGTAGCCCCCTTGTTGACCGATTTTATGACCCCACGCTCATCGACCGTCAGGATTGCATCAATAGCGCTATCTAAGATACCTGCTAAAAATGCTCTGCTGGTTGCCAGTTGTTGCGTTCGTTCCGCCACGATGGATTCCAACTTAACGTTAAATCGTTTCAGTTCGTTTTCGGCGCGCTTGCGTTCAGTAATGTCGCGAATTATTATTGTAAACAGATCAAGCTCTTCCGAGAATCCCACCACCTGTCTGATCGTGATCTCGCAATCGAAGATCTGTCCACTCTCAGTTAATCCTTGGCTTTCATCCCCCCCCCCCCCCCCCCCCCCCGCAAGTCACTATGTATCAAGGACTTACCCCTATTACCCAAAGCAGTATCTGGTAAGAGAATATCTATGCCTTTGCCTATTAGCTTGCTTTCCTCATAACCAAACAGGCCAACTGTAGCCTTGTTGATGGAGCGAATCACCCCGTGCTCGTTCACTGTCAGGATCGCATCAACGGTACTGTCCAGGATGGCGGCCAAAAATGCTCTACTGGACGCTAGTTCATCCGTCCGCCGTTTCAGTGCCAGCTCAGCCCGTTTACGCTCGGTGAGGTCTTCCACTATCTCAATAAAGCCAACCACCTTGCCACTTTTGTCCTTGGTCAGGGTGAATAGAATCTGGGCAGGAAATTTCTCACCATCCTTCCTCACCTTCTCCCCTTCATAGGAGAACCTCCCTTTCTCTATAAGGTCGTCAGTTATTTCCTGTAGTTTTCCGGCTTCAATAAACTCCCTGGGGAAGAATATCTCTATAGTTTGTTTGCCAATAACCTCTTCTGGAGCATAGCCGTATACCTGACGGGCACCTTCGTTGAAGGCAATAATATTGCCGTCAAAGTCGGCAGCAATGATGGCGTATCCGATGAGACTCTCAAGGAGAGTGGATACAAAATCCGTATTCTCCCGGAGATCCCTTATTCTATCCTGAATCAATTGCTGGCTAACGTTTCTCATTAGCTTTCAAATCTCCTTGACTTCCTGGCCAATTGCCTTAACAATCACCTTGCCCGAATCCAGATAAAACTCAACACTACGACCATAACTGCTGCCGGTATTCTCTCCAATGAGGGGGATTCGTTCCCTTTTCAATACGCGCTTAACACTTACAATATTCTGCTCTCCGATACCTGGGCTAGAATCGCCGCTAGAGAGGAACATCTTGGCTCCGCCAACCAGTTTGGCTACCACGTTCTGGGGACTAGCCCTCATACTTCGTAGTTCTTTCATCAGGGTGGCAACCGCCGTGTCGGCACACTGGTATGGGGGATGGTAGCCATTGAGGCTGTTAGAATCAGGCAGCATAATGTGTGCCATCCCTCCCAGCTTCAGGTCGTTGTCGTAGAGGGTTACCACCACACAGGAACCGAGTGCCGAGGACGAAATAATGTGTGGCGCCCTGGTCACAGCTCCTTTTCCCATGCTGACCTCAAGAACCTGAGAATCGGGGAGACGGCGCGCCGGTGAATGGGCGTATAACCTATTCATGATTTCTTGATTATCCATTTTCCCGATTTGTCTATCATGCTAACGATCTGCGCGATAATATGGTCGCATTCTTCATCAAGACGCGAGGCATCATTATCCCTCAAATACTTACATCGACGGGCAAATTCGATCCACACCTGTGTCTCACAGGCTTCAGTTTCTGCATCGCTCAATTTGCTAACGAAAGCCGCCTTATAACGCCTCTTTCTCCACGCTTCGCTAATGTTCGCACAGACCGAACGAGAAGACCGTCGAATTTGGTCAGTCAATGAGTACTGCTCTTCCCTCGGAAAATGTTTTGTGATTTCAAAGATATCCATCGCCACATTCATGGCTCTTTGAAACACGTCCAAATCCTTGTAACTCTTAATCTTCATTTGTCTCCCTTTCGCCGTTTCACCCGCTCGCCCCGTCATGAATAGCCATACGCCATCCTTGCTTTTCCGATCGAACCTACGAGTGTCTTTACCGACTCCACGGAAGGAATCATCACCAAGAAGGTTCTGATACGTTTCTCTTTTACCATAAATTCGTTTTCAACCACGATGATATGTTGAACCTGGCGACTGAGACTGACCAGGCTTTCATCCAGGAGAGCCTGAATCATATCAGTGGCTACCGTCGGCACGGTATGATAAATGTTTAATTTACAGAAGTCGTGAACCGCCGTCATATAAACCCCAGCCACAACATTGCCAATCTCGGCAATTACGGAGAGCTTCAGGTCGTCCGATTCCTGATTTGTTAGTCCTGCCCTCCATGATTGACTGGTCTCCGGCATTGCCTGTTCCGCCAAACTTATCAAATCCTCCTTCTGTTTTTCAGGCACGATGAGAAACAGGCCTCCGCTGACATCACCGACCATGCCCATTCTGGCACATACCACCGGCAAGGAGGGGCTATCAAGGATGGATAGCTCTTGTGCGCCTGTGATCACAAAGACTCTAGGTATTACAATGTCCACCCGGCACTTAAGTACCTGGGTTAAGGCGGTGGCGGCATTACCCGCCCCGATGTTCATCATTTCGGTTAAGAAATCTACCTGTTCTGTTGATAAAAGCTGTTTTTCATCATTCATGATAAGTATGCTCCTTTTCATATCGCAGTGGTTCCAAACCAAACAGGTTTGTGGTATCCAGAAGCAGTGCCACCCTGCCATCCCCCAGGATGGTGCCTCCCGAGAAGCCCCTGAACTGCCGGGCGATGGGGTCAAAGGGTTTAATGATATTCTCCATCTGGTCCACTACCGTATCCACACCCAGGCTGAGAAACCTATCCCCGATATGGATGACCACCGCAATGAGATTGTCTTGGTCTTCCCCACCGGGGATGTTTAACACTTCGTTCAGCTTGACAAAGGGGATAACCTCTTGGCGCAGAACCAATACCTGTTCGTTACGAATCTCTTTGATATCCTCGGGTTTGATTTCAAGCGTTTCCACAACAGTGTCGGTAGGAATAGCAAATATATGCTTACCAACACCTACCATCAATGTTTGTAAAACGGCAGTGGTCAACGGCAGTGTCAAGGTGAAGCGTGTGCCTTTACCCTTTTCAGTTGCCACCTCAACCGTTCCCCCCAGCCGTTTGACCGAATTTCTTACCACGTCCAGCCCGACACCGCGCCCTGATACATTGGTTACCTCCTCGGCACTGGTGACACCGGGTTCAAAGAGCAGGTTCAAAGCATCTTTATCTTGAAGCGATTCGGCTTCCTCCGGGCTTACAAACCCTTTTCTGACCGCCACTTCCTTCATACGGGCAGTGTCAATACCACTACCGTCATCCTCCACATCAATTAAGATGTGGTTTTCAGCCCTTTTGGCGGCAAGTTTGACTATCCCGGACTTCTTCTTTTTCTGTTTCTGTCGGGCCTCAGTGGGTTCAATGCCGTGGTCAACGGCGTTTTTAAGCAGGTGAATCAGCGGCTCGCTGAGGGTGTCAATCATAGCTTTGTCCAACTCTATTTCACTGCCCTCAAGAACCAACTCTACTTCCTTGCCCGCCTCTCTGGCTAAGTCACGTACCATTCTGGGGAACTTTTGAAAGATTTCACCGACGGGCACCAGGCGGGCGGCAGACACGTTCTCTTGCAGCTCACTGATGTTATGCTCCATTGAAGCCAGCGCCGCCTTTAATTTTTTGTCTGCTGTGCCAGCGAGAATGTTATCAAGGCGATTCTTGTTAATAATGAGCTCACCGGCCAGATTGAAAAGAGCATCCAGCAGACCCACCTGCACCCTCACTGTCTGGATTTTCTCGATGGTCGGTATGACCGCCGTTTTTGTTTCAGGGGCTTCTTGCGGGTTTTTCTGTTTCTGGTGATATGTTTCTCCTGATGCCAATTGTTTTATTCTCTTGGCGAGCGCCTGAAACTCAACTGCGCTCCTTTTCCCCTCGGCCCGTTCCTGAACCATTTTTTCCAGCGTGTCGGTGACCTCAAACAGAGCATCTATGGCTTCTTCAGTAACCGGTACTTCATGCTTCCGAAGTCCGTCCAGGAGGTCCTCGCAGGTGTGGGCCAGCTCAGCAATATCTGAAAACTCCAGCATCGTTGACGAGCTCTTAAGAGTATGAATAACCCTGAAAATCTCGTCTACTCGCTCTGTCTGGCTGTGGTCCTTCTCCAGGGCGAGGAGGGCGCTGTTGATTCGTTGAAAACCCTCTTTCGTGTCATTCAGATAGTCAGTTAGAAACATAGAGAAGTCTATTTTATCTTTGTCTGACATTTTACTTCGCCCGTTCTTTTCTCTTCATATCATCCTCAAAATGGTTTGAGCTATTTGGGGTAGTGGCACAATCTCATCAACACATCCTAATTCTATAGCCGCTTTGGGCATGCCAAAGACGACACAGGTTGATTGGTCTTCGGCAATGGTGTTGCCACCGGCCTCCTTGATTGCTTCCAACCCCTTGGCACCGTCACTTCCCAGCCCGGTCAGGAGTACACCCAGAGTACTCTCACCATAGGCCTTAGCAGCGGATTCCATGGCATGATCTATAGACGGCATAGCAGTGTTATATAACACCTTTTTACTCAAGCGTATTTTTCTGCTGTCCCCATCTTGCACGATCGTAGTATGGAACCCGCCGAGTGCGACTAGAGCCTGCCCTGAGCTTACGACTTGGCCTTTTCGAGCGGTTGAAATCTTGAGAGAGCATCCCCATTGCAACCTTTCCACAAATGACGGTATAAATTCCTGGCTCATATGCTGGACAACGAGAATTGCCGCTGGAATGTCACGTGGAAGATGGGACAGGATGTTGACAACAGCTTTGGGTCCGCCAGTTGATGCCCCAATTACAACAATATTTTTTCGCGTTAGGGGTTTCGGCCATGGACGTTGATAGGACTCCTCTGGCAGGTGAAGAGCCAACTTGTGAACGTTGACATCAGCGGCAAGCTTCACTTTGCCAATAATCTCGTTACTTAATTCTTCTATGTCATAAGAAATGACACCGGAGGGTTTCGGGATGAAGTCCACAGCGCCATGTTCAAGCGACTTAATGGCGATGGCCGCATCTCTCTTATTAAGCGCGCTGAGCATTAACACCGGGGTGGGACATTCAGCCATGATGTGCGCTAGAGCTGACAACCCGTCCATCACCGGCATTTCGATGTCAAGCAAGACAACATCAGGAGAGTGCTGCTTTACCTTCCGCATGGCATCTTCCCCATCAGCGGCGGTATCGATAACCTCTATTGACCTGTCCGCCTCTAAAATGTGCGTCAGGGACTTCCTCATAAAACTGGAATCATCAACAACCAGTACTTTAACCAACAGAACACTCTCCTATCTGTAAAACATAGAGCAGCAAGGTTCAGGCAAATACTCAGACTGCTACTGTCTACATCCTTGATTCATCAACTATCACTGCCCAGAACTCTCCTGATCTCATCGACAATCTCTGTCTGCTTGAAAGGTTTTCTTATGTATCCGGAGGCGCCGAGCTTGAAAGCCTCCTCTTGCTTTTCTTCCTGGCCCAGGGCGGTCACCATAATAGCTTTTGCTCCTGAAGCCTCTTTCTTAATCGCCTTTAATGCCGTAAGCCCGTCCATTCCGTCCATTAAGATATCCAGAGTTACGATATCTGGCTTGAGCTTTCCGCACAGCTTTAGAGCCTCTTGCCCGTCCTTGGCCATACCGACGACACTGTGCCCGGCACCTTCGACAATGTATTTCAAGGAACCTCTCATGAAAGCAGCGTCATCTACAATCAGTATTGTTGCCATTATCTAGTCCTCCTTTTTGCTTGTCTCTCTGCCGTAGCTGCCGGCCGCTTAGCATCTGTCTTCTTGCTTTCAACCGGCCCTGGAGCTTCCTCAGATTTATCCGTTATTTGTTCTGTTTTGACTGCCTCCGGAGCTTCCTCAGCTTTGTCCGCCATTTGATTGATTCCGGCTGGCTCCGGAGCTTCTTCGGCTTTTTCCATCATTTGACTGATTTCACCCATCTCAATCAGCTCGGCGCTGGTCAACACCTTGTCCACGTCCAACAAAATAATTAGCCTGTTGTCCAGCATCCCCACACCGGTCATATAGTCTTTTGATGCTGATGTGGTGGTTGATTCAGGCAGTTTCTGCACTTTCTCCTCCGGAATTTTGATGACCTCCTCCACAGAGTCAACAATAATTCCGATGGGAAATGTGTCCAGTTCTACCACAATGACACGGGTATCCTCATCGTGTTCCTTCGGTTCAAACCCGAGTTTCTTACGGAAATTGATGACCGAAGCCAGCCGTCCACGCAGGTTCATAATGCCCTCAATATATGACGGGGCATTGGGCACCTTTGTCGTCGGTAGCACCGTACTAATTTCCTGAACCCGCATCGCTTGAATGCCAAACTCCTGAGACTTGACGGTAAAGGCGAGGTTTTGGTCCAGATCTAGCTCTTCCTCTTCTTCGATTTCATCTGTTGCAACTTCGTTTACCATGGCTCGACCTCCTTAATACTGTGACACCTAACGTATTTAAGACGTTACCTTTTCAGGCGTTTTAGCCCCTTGCTTTGATGTGCTCTTTGCCTTCCTTGGGGCTACCGCCGGTGTCGGTTCAGTTGAGACGACTTCTCCGATGGTAAAGCGCCCCACTGTTTGCTGGAACTTTTGCGCCATATCTCCCAGTGTTTGCGATGTGGCCGCCAGTTCCTGCACGTTTGAGCGGAGGGTTTTGGTGCTCTCTACCAGTTGCGCGCCGCTGGTTGATGTGTCGGCGGCAATGCCGCTTATCTTGTCCAGGCTCTGTGAGACTGTATCGATGCTGTTCTTCTGCTGACCAGCCGCCACCGAGATTTCTTGAGCTTCCTTAGTAGTCCCTCCAACTGAACTGATAATCTCCGAGAGCACTCCTGACGTCTGCTCAGTGGAACGCCTTCCCGACTCAACGTTTTCTGCCATGGTGTTAATCGTGGTGACAGCTCCTTCAGTTTCTTTCAGGATAGACTGAACCAAGTCTGATATATTTTTGGCTTGGTTCTTGCTGTCGGCAGATAGGGTCTTCACTTCCTCAGCCACCACCGTGAAGCCCTTGCCTTGTCTACCGGCACGGACTGCTTCTATTGCTGCGTTAATGGCCAGGATGTTCGTTTGAGTTGCTATATCTCGAATGATGTCTATGACCTCCCGAATCTGTTCACTACTCTTGCTGAGCGAATTAATTCTCTCCGCAGACTCTTTGGAGCCTTCAAGCATCAGGTTGGTGCTTTTAGTGGTCTCTTCCATAGCCTGGCTACCTTCCGTCGCAGCTTTGTTGGCTCCTTCAGCCATTTGTCTCATGTTTTCGGCACGAGTCGCAGTATTGGAAGCAATCTTCCCGATTCCTTCACTTTCTCTGGACGCCTCGGCTATCTGTTGTGCCTGAGTCCTGGCACCTTCAGCGATTTGCTCTACCGACGATGACAGTTGTGTAACCAAGGCATTCATCTCCTGTCCGGCACTCAGCATATTCTGTGAGACTGCCCCGATACTGGTCCCCGCCTCAGCGAGCTCATTTATAATGCCTCGCAGGCTCTCTAATGTGCCATTGATGCCGTTGACCATAGAGGCAAATTCACCAGCCGCTTCGACTTTAATCAATCTCGTCAGGTTTCCTTCGCCTACCATGGCCATCACGCTGTTAATATCTCCGATAACCGCATTGAGATTATCCACCATTCCATTGAGGGTATCTTTAAGCTCCATAATCTCGCCTTGTGCCTCAACGGTTATCTTCTGGGTCAGGTCTCCATTGGCAATGGCAGTGCTGACCTGGGCGATGTTCCTCACCTGGTTAGTCAGGTTGGCTGCCAGCATGTTTACATTATCGGTCAATTCCTTCCAGGTACCGGCAACACCGGGTACTTCTGCCTGTGCTCCGAGCTTGCCCTCAACGCCGACCTCTTTGGCTACCCTGGTTACTTCTGAGCCAAAGGTGCTGAGGCTATCTACCATCTTATTGAGGGTATCTTTAAGCTCCATAATCTCGCCTTGTGCCTCAACGGTTATCTTCTGGGTCAGGTCTCCATTGGCAATGGCAGTGCTGACCTGGGCGATGTTCCTCACCTGGTTAGTCAGGTTGGCT
>Ga0315532_1000020_pt1 | contig 107437 bp, 94 predicted proteins | sample SalMarWE160370MG_FD_203082 | JGI IMG/M metagenome (GOLD analysis project Ga0315532, IMG submission 203082) | Salt marsh sediment microbial communities from the Plum Island Ecosystem LTER, Massachusetts, United States - Salt Marsh Sediment WE1603-70 ...
TTTGCTAAAAAACCTGCATCGTTATTTGCTAAAAAACCTACATTCTTATTTGCTAAAAAATCGACATTGTTATTTCCCATTTACAACTGCCTCATTAACTGAGGTTTTCCAATTCCAAAGTGAAGGCAACGACAGATTATCACCACAAGAAATCCTTGCTAATAATCCAGAAATAATATGCAACATACCTGAATTAGAGATCGGTGAAATTAGTACACCTTTGATAATAAGAGAGCTGTCAACAAACAGAGGATCAATTGATATCCTCTATATAACTTCAAACTCAGATATTATAATAATTGAAACTAAATTATATCGAAACCCTGAATCTCACCGTGCGGTTGTAGCTCAAGTAATAGACTATGTAAAGGCTCTTACACAAATAGATGTTGATAGTCTCTTAAATAATGCATTAAATAGCCAATACTCAGATAATGAATTTAAACCAGATGATTATTTCATTTCTGCTCTAAGGAAGAACATTGTGACTGGTAATTTTTCAGTTGTAATTGTTGGAGATAATATCCATCCAAATATACTTGGGATGACAGATTCAATCCAGTCTGCACCACATTTAGCTTTCACTATTTATCTTGTTGAATTAGCACCCAGAATATTGGATGATAATACAATTCTGATTAATCCCAGGCTTATTTCAAAAACTAATGAAGTTGAAAGAAGTGTCATTAAGCTGGAAATATCTATGTCTGGCTCAGAAATTAGTATAGACTCATCAATTCCGGAAAAAGAAAGTAAAGGGAGTAAGCCTATTCTATCAGAAGAAGAATATTATTCATATGTTGAAAAGCCTGAAATTGTTCCAATTATCAGAGATTTCATTACTTCTTGGAGGAAGAAAGGTGGAGATATTCATATGGGTACCGTAGGTTTGTCTGCCGGCTTTGAAATTGAAGGAAGGAGAATCCCAATACAGCAAATCTACCAAAAGAAAGTTTTGATTCTAACAGAAAGATGGAAGTCGAATTATGGTATTGATGATGTAAAATACAATAACTATAAGAACTATTTCAAACAGTATCTTCCTCACTTATATGATAAATATCTAATCGGGAATCATGTTGAAGTTAAATTCGCAAATATTGACAGTGATGAATTAAAAAAAATATTAAATGCTTCATTTTTAATAATAGAAAACCTTTAATAATAGGTGTTAGCGATACTCAAAACTGTACCACCTACGATACTTAAAATTGTACCACTGTGAAATTTACTATTAAAAAAGCCCGGTGATCAGCCGGGCTGTTTCAGTTAAAAAATGCTACAAACTAAGTATATGCTTCATGAACGACTCAACGCTGAAGTTCGGACAAGTCTTAGCACTATTGAAATGATAATGCCCGAATACCTGTAAATTCGGGTGTTCTTTCAATTCCTTGAGGACGTACAGCTTTAATGCTTCGTACTGTTCCTGAGTGAATATATCCAAAAAGCGGTTCATACCGGAATATCCTTTTGCAGTACGTCCACCTTCCAAAGCGATATGCCGGGAAACTCCATTTACGCCGGCTGCTCCCCAAGTCATCTCATGAGCCTGAATAATGTCGTCACCGTTGTAAGGTGTCAGGTTTATTACAGACCCGTCACGTTTAATAAGGTCCGAGTATCCTAACCTGTCCCATCCCCGGCCTTTCAAAATCTCAATAGGTTGACCGGCTATTTTTTCATCAGGAAGTGAAGCCCTGTTCTCATAAGTTTTGCCTTTATAACGAACACTTCCGTCCGGTAAGTCCCGGGGAGATAAATGCCACATTTCAAGCGTTGCCCTGATAACTTGCTGGTTAGGATAAGTATCCGTGCAATGTACTGTCAAATATTTATACTTACCCATCTTGTTTGCTCTTTTCCTCTTCAATAAGTTTCAATACTTTACGCTTTGCGTTCTCAATGTTAAAAGCTTGCAGGTATAAGCATTTCGGATTGAAGTTTACCCGGTTCTGTTTAACCGGCTTTTTATCCGTGACTGATAATGCTACCTTGCGTTCGATCTTTACCTCTTCCAGCATCAAGCTTTCAGTATTAAATATTGTGAAAATCACAATTTATTTGGATAACTGCATAAAAAAACCCTTCATTGCTGAAGGGCTTGTGATCCAGCTGGGTCTCGAACCGGGCCGAGCGTAAATAAAATGTCCTGGGGACATTTTTAGCGAGGAGCCAGACTGCTGCGGTGGGTTCGAGACCCACAATATGTTACTTCATCAGGTTATATAAAAAAAGACCTGCTGTAATGGCAGGTCTTTCTGGTGATCCAGCTGGGTCTCGAACCCAGGACCCCATCCTTAAAAGGGATGTGCTCTACCAACTGAGCTACTGAATCTCCGGTTCCTTTTTTAAAAGGCGATGCAAAAGTACTAAGTATTTTTCAAACGACCAAAGTCAGTAATAATTTTATCAATGGCAGTAATCTTACTTCTGATTCTGCCTTGAGATAGTCAGATAAAATGGTAATATCCTTCTGCCTTCGTTTGTCTGGAACCAGCTTTCAACCCTGTATCTTCCTTCAGGAATATAGATATCTTCAATAGTTGCTTCAGAAGTGCCAGGTTGTGTGATGTTGATTGTTCTCTGTATCGGTGGTATCTTAATAATCAGACTGCCCATAGTGTTCAGGGGAGTTCTGAAACATGCCATAATACTATACTCTCCCGGCTCGACACATTCGATAAGCCAGTATCCGAATATTTCATCCTGTGCCCATATGCCTGGTTCACCGCTGGCATCATTGCTGTTTAAAATAACAGTCTCAGATTCTTCTGACCCTATTATTGCATACTGGCCTTTTAGTTTTTCATTATGAATAATATCCATATACCAATTATCGAATTCTTCTTTTAGTTCAGTTACCTTTCCAGGCTCCTGAGCTGAAATGTCTTTGCTTTCAAAAGGATCATTGCTTATATTAAATAACTCAAGGTTACGTGGTGAGTCAGATGGTGAAGTATGGCCCACAAGTTTATAGTCACCTTTCCTTACTGCAATATTCCTGTAAGGTTCCGGGTAGCCCCGCTGCCAGTTGTATACCAGGGGTCTGTATTCAAAGGTATCGACTTCACGTCCGTCTAAAAGAGGCGCAAAGCTTATCCCGTCAATTATATTTACATGTTCATAATCAGTATTACTCAGTTCCAGGATTGTTGGCAATATATCAATATGAGCCAGAGTATGATTTATATTCCCTTTTTCTTTTCCGGGGTGGATTATAAAAGCAGGTACCTTAATACCTCCTTCATATACTGATCCTTTGAGACCACGCAGGCCACACCTGAATCTGTTTTGCTGTGGACCATTATCTGTAAGGAAGATGATAATGGTCTTTTTATCCAGGTCCTCTTGCTTAAGAGCTTTCATCAGGTATCCTATATTATCATCAATATTGCTTACCATACCGTATACTCTTCTTGTGCTCTCCAGTTCCTGGTCGCTCAATGTTGCTCCAAAGAACTTTATATCACTTTCAGATCTTATAGTATGGTCAATTCCCCTGTACATATTAATATAGTCCCGGGGTACCTGCAAAGGTGTATGAGGGGCATTGAATGACAGGTAAAGGAAAAATGGTTTATCCTTGTTTTCGCTGATAAAATCAATTGCATATCTGGTAAATACATCTGTGCAGTATCCTTTTGTATGAACCGGAACATTATTATAATAAAGGATCGGATCAAAATAGGAACTGTCAAACTTAAAGTAATTATCTATATCCCCAACCTGGCCTATTCCTCCGCTCTTGTGATATAGAGAAACATCAAATCCCTGGTCGGATGGTCTGAATGGATAATTATCACCCAGATGCCATTTGCCAAACATTCCTGTTCTATAGCCATCATCCCTCAGGATTTCTGCCACAGTATATTCATCTGAAGACATAATCGCACCCCCGTTATATGTATCATGTACACCGGTTCTCACTGAGTATCTCCCTGTGAGTAATGATGATCGGGTGGGCGCGCAAACGGGCGATACATAGAAATTATTAAGAATAAGGGCATTGTTGGCAAGACTGTCAAGAACAGGAGTTTTAATATAAGGATTACCCATGTATCCTATATCTCCGATTCCCTGGTCATCGGTCATTATCAGGATAATATTGGGTTTTTCTTCATCTTTGGGAATGCCATTCTTATCAGCACAAGAATAAAGAAACAATCCGGCTAATAGCAACAGAATAAATAAGTAATTTTTCATTGTGATAATTCTTTTAAGGTAAAATCAGTCTTCAGCTCTTAACCTTTAGTCGTTCGTCGCTCGTCGTTCGTCGTATTGGAACATATATGATCGGCAAGTCCTGCCCCTGCCTCGGTATATAAATTATATACTGAATCCACTCCCAGTTTCTTCAGATCCCTAATATCATCATCATGCCTTGCAGTAGCTGCTATCTTACCATGGTAGTTAATCGATTTGAGTTCTTTTATCGCAAACAGATTTGATTTGTGATCGTCCATACAAAGAACAACCAGTTTTACCTGGCTCTTCTCTTCCTGCATTTGGCTCACTCTTTCCCAGAACTCAATGTCAGTCGCATCATCCTGTATTACATTCCTGCCCAGCTTTCGATTATAATCAACAGTATCCGGATTATAATCCAGGGCCAGGACTTTCTGCCCATATACCTCCTTCAGCTGGTCGTATGCCGCTGCCCCGAGCAGACCCATTCCAAATATCAGGACTTCTGCATCTCCTATATCTATTGTGCGATCATACAGCAGCCTGTGCCTGGTTTCGAATTTTATCAGGTATGACCTTATCCTGTTATATATCTGGTGTGAGTATGTATTCAGGGGCGAGGAGATTACAAAACTTATTGACAGGGCAATGGCAATGATACCCAGCCATTCGTATGGCAGCCACCCATTGGCTGTGGCTACCGAGGCAATGATAAGTCCAAACTCAGAGTAATTGGCAAGGCTCAGGGAAGCAAAATATGATGTAAGAGACCTGAGGCCAAACCTGGTAAATACCAGGAAATAGAGTACTACCTTAAAATTAATAGCCAGTGCAATAAAGAGGGATATTAGTAAGATATCTATTGTTGGTACAACGGAGAGTCCTATAGAAAGAAAAAAACCAATCAGGAAAAAATCCTTGAAATGCATTAATAATCCTGCCATTTCTTTTGACTTAGGGTGCCCTGATACAAGCATCCCCATCAACAGTGCTCCCAGGTCAGGTTTCAGGCCTACTATTTTGAATAACTCAGCCCCTGGCACCAGTGCAAGGAAAAAACCAAACAGGATCAGGAGTTCTCCATGCCCTATTTTTCTGTAAATAAAAAATACGACAGGCTTTATCAATAATAGTATCACCGGCAATGCAAAAACCCATATGCTGGGGAGCTTATCAGCTGTTGCAACAAGAAAGACTACTGCCAGTAAATCCTGGATAATGAGAACAGCTATAGCGGTAGTCCCATGTAGCGATGTACTCTCTCCCCTGTCATCCAGTACTTTAACAGCAAATACAGTACTGGAAAAGCTCAGGGCGAAGGCTACCAGAAGGGCCTGGTATAAACCAAAGCTCTGAAAAAGACCTGTATTACTGAGGCCAGCCAGCATAAGTATTAATACGAACAGCAGCGTGATTAAAAACATGTGCATTATTGCACCACCATAGACTTCACGTCTTATAAGGTTCTTTACTTTCAGCTTAAGGCCAATGGTAAAAAGCAGAAGCATAACACCAAGGTCAGATACGGTTTCAATGAATTCGCCTGACTCAGCACCCATGTAGTTAAGAATAAATCCGGCTATAAGATACCCTACAAGAGGTGGTAACCCGGTCAGTCGTATCACAAAACCAAATACAAATGCTATTGTAAGCCAGATTGGATCCATTTATCTTTTTGCTAGTATTTATTGCCCTGTTCAGATAATTTGAAGCCTTTACCTTTTATAAGCTCTTTAATCTCTGCTTTGAATAGCACAGGATTTGAATGATTAAAATGTATGAAATGAATTTTCCCCTTTGTTTCCCTGTCCTCACTCGCAAAATAATCCATGGTTTCCGTAATAAAAGGATGGGGTATATCTTCCATGTTACGCCCTTTCAATTCATCTTCTGAATAAAAAGTCCCATCCAGGAAGGCTATATCAACTGACTTTACCATTGCAGCGATGTTTTTATCCCATTTCACCCACTTGTCAATATCAGAGATAAACAGGTAATCTTTTTTGCCTGTACTTATTCTGTATCCTGCTGTCTCCGAGTATTCATCACGGTGAGGTACGGTGAATGCTTTTACGCTTATATTTTCAGATAAAGACAGCTCTGAACCATCACCTATCTCAACAGTAACAATGTTCCTGAGCCTGACCAGCTGATCCCATGGACCATTATTCTCAATGAATTTCTTCATGCGGGGCAGGGCATAAACTGTAACATCCCTTGTGTTCATTACTTCTCTTCCGAATTGCATCAGGCCTGTATAATGGCCAATGTGGGCATGACTGACGAATACTGCCCTGGGAAGATAATTGTACCGGCCTTCTGTCAGTTGCCTGAAAAGATGTAATTGTTCTTTGATATCCGGAGTGGCTTCAAACAGATACCATTGCTGTGACACAGGATCCACAAGTGCCAGTGATACAACATTTCTCCTCATTGATGGATTCTCCCAGGCAGTTTTACAGCATTCTTTTGTACAACCCATATGAGGATAGCCTCCATCCTGGGTAATTCCCAGTACAATAATATAGGGATCCTGACCGGAAAGAGGGATCTTAATAAATAAAAGTAGTATAACTAAATATCTGAAGGCAATATTTAACATCAGCTAATTGTTAAGATCATTCCTCAAAATTATAAATATTAGATTAATATAAATAATACCGGTGAAAAGTAGAGGCGCAAAATTTTGCGCCTCTACTATTGTAATCTCAGGTCCATAAATTCATTAATTCATTAATCCATACATCCATTATTGCTCGCTCCCACTTACCACAATCACTGGCCGCTCGCGAGCTCGTCACCTTCGCTTACTATGCAAACTCAGGTTCCTCGGTTCCATCATATATGGATACCTGTATTCCGTTGCCGGAATGAAGGTTTCCTTAATTGTCCTGGGATTAACCCATCTGACGAGGTTAAATGCACCTCCGGCCTTGTCGTTTGTTCCGCTGGCACGTGAGCCACCAAAGGGCTGGAGTCCGACAATTGCACCTGTGGGTTTATCATTGATATAGAAATTGCCTGCTGCATATCTTAGTTTATTGCAAATATTTATGGATGCAAGGCGATCCTGAGAGAATACAGCTCCGGTGAGTCCGTATGGCGAGGTTGTATCGCAGAGCTCAACAGCCCTGTCAAGGTCCTTATCATCATATACATATACTGTAAGCACAGGACCAAATATTTCCTCTTCCATGGTTTTGAAATGTGGATTATCAGTCTCAATTATCGTAGGCCTGATAAAATACCCTTCAGATTTATCATAGGTACCGCCTGTGAGTATCTTTACTTCTTTACTGTTCCTGGCATAATCAATATATGAAGTGATAGTATCGAATGCCTTTTCATCTATCACGGCATTCATGAAGTGTGAAGGGTCTTTTGCATCGCCCGTGGTAATTTCCTCTGCCATACTTATCATCATATCCCTTGTTTCATTCCAGATTGAAGATGGGACATACATCCTGGAGGCTGCTGAACATTTTTGCCCCTGGTATTCAAAAGCACCCCTGATGGCTGCAACGGCCAACTCTCTGGTTTGAGCAGTAGGATGGGCAAAAATAAAATCCTTGCCCCCGGTTTCACCCACCAGCCTTGGATATGATTTATAATTTTCAAGGTTGGATGCAGCCTGTCCCCATAATGTATTAAAGGTGGCATTGGAGCCTGTAAAGTGTACTCCTGCCATATGATATGAATTCATGATATGCTTTCCAATAAGCGCTCCTGAACCCGGAACAAAATTAATTACACCGGCAGGCAGCCCGGCTTCCATGAAGAGCTTCATCAGGTAATAATTGGACAGCAGGGCAGTGGTTGCCGGTTTCCACACAGTGGTATTCCCCATCATAACAGGAGCCATATTGAGGTTTGATGCTATTGAAGTGAAATTAAAGGGGCTGACAGCAAAAATAAAACCCTCAAGTGATCTGAATTCCATTCTGTTAAGCTGGTTGAAAGTGGATTTGGGCTGGAATTCGTAAATCCTGCCGGCGAAGGAAACATTATATTTAAGAAAATCAACTGTTTCGCATACAGCGTCAATTTCTGACTGAAAAATGTTCTTACTCTGACCTAACATAGTCGAGGCGTTCAAAAGGCTCCTGTATTTTGTTGATATTAGCTCAGCAGCTTTAAGCAATATTGAGGCACGGGTCGTCCATGTTACGTTCGACCATATTTTGGCCGCTTCCAGGGCTGCATCAATGGCCATCTTAACCTCTTTATCGCCGGCTTTGTGATAAGTTGCTAATATGTGTCCGTGATTATGCGGCATTGTAACTATTCCGGTATCACCTGTTATTATTTCCCTGCCGCCAATAATGAGTGGTATCTCGATCTGTGTCGATTCCTGCCTTATGAGTTCCTTCTCAAGAAGTATCCTCTCGGGGTTTCCTTTAAGATATTCAAGTACCGGTTCATTATCAGGTACGGGGAAATTGTATAATGCATTATTCATATCAACTTATTTTATTATATAACATGCCAGGCTTATAGATTTATATCTACAAATGACTTAGCATGAACACTATAGATTAATTAATTCTTTTAGTAATATCATTAAGGCTTTTTCTTTCCCTTGTTTCAATTTCTGACTTTCTGAGGTCATCAGGTAAGATCGAAGGATCACCGGGTTTACCGACAGCAATAAATGTTACAAGGTCATATTTATCACTATCTATTCCAAATGATTCATATGTTTTATCCGGTTTAAAGCCTCCCATCTGATGTGCCTGGTATCCCATCTCATTTGCCTGCAGGCATAGAAGTACATTGGCTGCACCGGTATCATGCATCGCATGCCTGTTTTTTCTTCCTTTCTGATCAAATTCTTTTTTAGCGGTACTGAGAATAAGCATCGAAGCATTCTTTGCCCATACCTGGTTGCCTGGAAGGAGGCAATCAAGGAATAGTTTAAACTGCTCAGTATCCTCTTTGAAAGCGTAATAATACTTCCAAGGCTGTTCATTCATGCTGGAGGGAGCCCACCTGGAAGCTTCAAACAGTGATTTTGCCTCATCAGTACTGATCGAATGATCGCTGAAAGCCCTGGGGCTCCACCTGGTCTTTATTATTTTAGCAATATCCATACTATATTTGATTAAGTCATTGGTACTTCAATTAGCAATATTTTTGATTCATCAAGAGATCTTATTTCAATTTCTTCCGTTTTAGTAATCCCTATGGCATCTCTTTTTTCAAGGATAACATTACCTGTTTCCACTCTACCTTCTATGACAAATAAATAGATACCATTATCTTTCTTTTTAATGGAATAGCTGATTGTCTTTTCTTTTTCCATTTCACCAAGGCTGAACCATGACTTCTGGTATATCCATGAGCCTTCATCAGATTTTTCAGGTGAGATCACCTGGTATAAGTTATTCAATGTTTTTAACTTATCATAGGCGATCTGGTCATATCTGGGTTCAACATCCCTTCTGTCAGGTATTACCCATATCTGGAGCAGGCTGACTTCTTCCTCCTTGCTGTGGTTAAACTCACTGTGATAAATACCTGATCCTGCACTCATAACCTGTATCTCACCGGCTTTGATGACACCCGAATTACCTATGTTATCTTTATGTTCCAGTGCCCCTGAAAGGGGTATGGTTATTATTTCCATATTATCATGTGGATGCATTCCAAATCCTTTCCCTGGGGCTACCGTATCATCATTCAATACCCTGAGTTTACCAAAACTGGTTTTATCAGGATCATAATAGCCTGCAAAACTGAAGCTATGCCATGTATTCAGCCAGCCATGGTCGGTATGACCTCTGTCTGATGCTTTATATATATTCTTGGTCATGTATTATATTGTTTTAAGTACGGTTATAATATTTAAACAAGAATATATTCGTTTTGTTCCTCGCGGATTATTATGAAGAGTTTGGAAAGTTATTTAGGATGAATGTATATGTATAACCAGGATCAAATAGTATCTGCCTGTATACGTGCATGCATCTCATTTAATTCTTGCAGTGCAGCAGAGCCATACCAGGGGTGGAGTTCCATCTTAAGGACACCTGCCTTTATTGCAGGATCAGAAACGGTTAATTGTTCAGCTTCTTCCAGGGTTGATACATTAAATATATATATACCTCTTATATCGGTATTATCAAGAAAAGGTCCTGCGAGAAGTAATTTACCTTCTTCTGCCATTCTTGTTATATTATCAAGATGTGCTCTCTGTAACCTTTCTGCTTCAGCACTGTCGGCCGAACTGCTGTCACCGCGCATGAGGAAAGCCATAACATATTGTTTCATTCCGTAAGAATCCGCACCAAGCTCGAGCGCCAGGACTGAGTCATATACCGGTTTCTGCTCTGTGTGGTTCTTTTTGTCAGGACCTAATCTGCGATTATTACAACCAACCAGCAATAAAATTAACGTAATCGCAACAGTGATTTTCTTCATGTCAATTTTTTTTATTGAACAAGATAGAAAAAAGTTTAAAATTACTTAGTTCTTATGATTGTTTAAGAATTAATTATATATTTAAAACAATAATATCATACTAATTGGTAGAATACACAATAAAAGACCTTGAAAAACTATCAGGCATAAGAGCCCATACAATACGAATATGGGAAAAAAGGTATGGTATTCTTAGTCCGGGCCGGACAAATACTAACAGGAGGAGATACAACGATGATGATTTGAGGAAACTGATCAATATTTCCATTCTGAATCGCAGCGGTTTTAAGATCTCAAAGATAGCTTCAATGTCTTTCAGGGAGATAGAGGACAAGGTTTCATTCATCTTTCAGGATGTAAACCAGACCGATACACAGATCGAATCTTTGATGATAGCAATGATCAACCTGGATGAGCTTAGCTTCAATGAACTTATCAACCGCTCAATACTGAACCGTGGTTTTGAAGATACATTCACCGGTATCGTTTTCCCATTCCTTAAGAGGGTAGGAGTATTATGGGTTACCGGTTCAATAACACCAGCACAGGAACATTTTGTTTCCAACCTCATTCGTCAGAAGCTTATATCAAATATTGATGCTCAGATTTCAAGGAAAAGAGAGAACAAAAAGAGAGTATTATTATACCTCCCTGAAAATGAATTACATGAGATAGGCCTGCTTTTCTTTACATATATAACCATGAAGAATGGTCATGAGGCTCTTTATCTCGGACCACAGACTCCACTATATTCTGTAAAAGAATCCATTCAGATATGGCCTGCTGATATAATCGTAACAGGCACTTCATCAGCCTTTTCCGGTGTGCAGAAAGAGGAATATCTGCAAAAACTTTCTGAAACATTCGCTGACCAGGTAATTATTGTGAGTGGTACTCTTGCACCGGATATACCGGGCAATCTTCCCCGTAATATTCTAACTGCCCGTAATACAGATGAATTTATCAGATTGATAAATGACTGATTGTGCTGTCTGCTCTGTTTATTAGAAATTGACTTCCAGTGCCAGTTCATAGATCCTGGTATAAACACCCATATATTCATTTTGATCATAGTTCAGCAGAACTTTATTACTGAGGAAGCGGTATGTCAGGCCTGCTATAAATGTGTTTTGCACCCTGTCGATGTCCTGGTGCGATATAAACTTATCATACCTTGAAAACACGGCGAATTTTGTGTTGGGTATCATAATCTCAGCAAAACCGGAATAACCTTCATTCCTGTAGGAAAATCCATCCTCATCGGTATAATCACCGTTATATCCTCCCAGTCCACTATAAAACTGGAGCATTAATTTATGTTTTTCGCTTACCGAGGACAGGTGAAAAACATTTAACCTGTAATCTGCATTGTTCCATGGAGTATTTGACTTACCATATGAAAAGGTATATGACACCTGGAATCCAGGCATAAAATCGGGCAGGGGTCTGAGGCTCAGCCTGCCTTCAATAACTTTGTTATTATTCTTTTCAAGTGCATGATAGCCTCCGCCATTGTATACTCCAAGGGAGAAACTGCCATATCTTCCTGGATAATAAGAACTTACTCTATCCTGGAATTCCTGGTTTATTTCACCTCCTATGAGCCCGGCGAATGAAACACCAAAATCGGCTGTGCTGACAAGATCGTAACGGTCAGTAAACATTTTACCCTGAACCCTGTATCCCATGATTTTCTGTTCATATTCCACCCACGGGCGGTGAACAAGCCCGAATTCGAGGAAGGTATTCTTAAGGAAATCAATATTCTTTAGATCTACTCTTAGTAAAAGATATTTCAGCCTCATCTCAACGTTTCCCATATCGTTGCCTTCTGTATCTGTAGTAATATCCTGCGTGTACCTTACTGAAAAAATATCATTCAGACGGGTTTTGATTGTAAAATACCCCCTTTTGAGATGAAAAGTGCTTATCTCGGTATTGTCATTATAGCCAAATCCCAGGAACCACTCTCCTGATATGGTTGTATTTTCCAGTAAGGGTATCTTATCCTTAGCTTCCTGTGAATGTGCTACGGGGGTCAGCAAGATCCCAAAAACCAAAAAGGTCAGTGTTTTTTTCATAGTACTGATGTTTGCCTAAAACAGTGTTAATGGATTTTTTTATGAATCAAACAAAAATATAAATTTATGCTTTATTGAATAACACAAGAGATAATCCTCTCTAATCAACAAAAAAATTGATTTTGTTTTTTTTCAGGATGTATATTTGAATATATCTGACTTAATTAAAATATTGCAGATATGGAGAACCCTGAAAATCCATAAAAGAGTAAGGAGTGTAAGCTGAAAAACTTAAGAGTAAGCATTATTAAATCAATCTTATTATGAAAAAATTTTGCCTGTTAATTACAGCAATCTTCTTACTATCATTCAATGCTGCGCAAGCTCAGCTTGAAAAAGGGAAAATTATGACGGGTGTTGCATCAACAATTAGTATCGGTGGAGCATGGGGCTCTGAAATGATGAGCCTGGGATTTATTTCCTCCTCAGGTGATTACAAAGAAACTATAGTAAACTTACTGCCACGAGGAGGTTATTTCATAATGGATAACCTTGTGGTTGGCTTGGATGTTGTTACTAGTTTGTATACTGAAAAAAGCAGTAGTACGGATGATAAATGGACTCAGAATATGTTTGGAGGGGGACCATTTACCAGGTATTATTATCCTCTGGAGACAATTTATCCTTTTGGTGAGTTGAGCGTGGTTTTCGGACAAGAAGTGGATAAATATAAATCCGCCAGTTATGAAAATGAAGATAAAATGAATGTGTTTATGGCTGTACTGGGAGCAGGAGTCGCCAAACCGATTGCCGAGAGAGTTACATTGGATATAATGGCAGGTTACTCCCATGTAATCTGGACACACGTAGATGCAGTGGAAAATGGTAAAGAAACCTGCTCAGGATTAATAATAAAAGCAGGTTTTACAGTATATCTTGGACTGTAATAATTATCTGAATTTCATAATCAGTGACTTTTTTAGTCCTGATCATAAAAGATCCGAAATGTCGGATCTTTTATATTTTTGGATTTAACTGGCGGACGTGACAGGTACAAGGCTTACATAATGAAATCAACCGAAAATATATAAAGGGCATTCAGTATTCCTTCTCCAATAAGTACACCGATAACGCATTTAAGGTATGATATGCGAAGTGAACTACTTACATAAATAATCAGGTCAGTAGGCACAACAGGGAAAAAGCTCCATGCTATTATTATTGGTAACTCTTTATTGGTCAGGGCCCTTTTTGTCTTTTCAATCTGGCTGGGAAATTTCACCTCTATCCATTTATCAAGTCCCAGGTATTGTGTAAAATAGTATACTATGGCGGTGGATGTAATAATTCCTACCATGTTTATTACATAGGTTTCAAATGCAGGAAAAAGTAACATACCTGCCATCGCAAAAGGCGTTGAAGGTAGAAACGTCAATCCTATGAATGTAAGTATGATTAGATAAACAGCAATAACAAGAAATTTGTGATCTTCAACAAATCTCTTGAGAAAACTTATGTCGAACCACTCTTTTTTAACAAAATATAAGACAAGTATAATGGCAAGTATTACCAGCCAAAGGTAAAAGGATTTCTTGCGTATCTTTCTTTTCCCTTTCATTCGATATTCATAGCACTGTTCCTGTTGCCAAATTTCAAGTCTGGTAAAAATAAAGAATTGCATAAGATTTAACTGATGAATAAAGGATAATTAACCAAAAATATTCTGTAACATTCACTGGTGATATTATAAATAGTTGTAATTTGTTTGAATAGAAATAAATCAAAATGAGTTACTATTTATGAATGACTGCTTTATTACTATCAACAGGCCCGAGGCTTACAATTCCTTTATGTTTTTTTATCATTTTGCATTTATTATCCCTTTCCTTATACTGATTGTAAACAGTATCAGGAATAAATATGACATGGGGAAAATTACTTCATAGATGCAGGAACAAATAATGAATTTGCCCTGGGATTCAGTTATTTGCTCGATAAATAGTCATTTTCACCAGGGATCACTGAAATCAAATTTTTGAACAAATTATAGTTAAATTATGTTTTGCCATCAAATAATAGAATGATGACAAAATACTTATTAACTGTTTTATTCGTTATTCCAGCCCTTTCATTATTTTCCCAGGATATTGAGGTAATCGGTATTGATCGTTTAAAACACGAGTTAAATAAACAATCAGATACGGTTTATATATACAATTTCTGGGCTACATGGTGCAAGCCATGCACTGAAGAAATGCCGGATCTGCTGAAGTTAGAGAAGGAATACACTAATAAGAAGATGAAACTTATCCTGTTTAGCCTTGACATTCCTTCTCAGAAGGATACGCACCTGGCAGATTTCGTCAGGGAATATAATATAAATTCAGAGGTATTATTGCTTGATGAGCCTGATGCAGATAAATGGATACCAATGGTTGATAATGGCTGGACCGGTAGTATTCCTGCTACACTGATATATGCGCCCGTCATGGATTACCGTATGTTTCACGAGGGGAAAATATCATATGATGAACTTAAATCACAGGTTGGTTCATTGTTAAAATAAAATAATTGTAAATCAATAAATTACATAATATGCAAAGTCTGATAATAATTGTTTTTGCTTCACTTATAAGCATTTCTGTAATGTTACAGGGATATCAAACCGGTGATAATGCAACTGACTTCAAATTGCGAAATGTAGATGGAAGGTATGTATCACTGCGTGATTATCCTGATGCAAAAGGCTTTATCGTTATTTTCACTACCAATCATTGCCCGTATGCCATTGCTTATGAGGACAGGATTATTGATCTTGATAATAAATATAAATCAATGGGATATCCAGTAATAGCAATTAATCCTAATTCTGCAGAAGCTTACCCTGAAGATTCATTTGATAAGATGATAGTAAGGGCAGAAGAGAAAGGATTCACATTTCCGTATCTTCTTGATGAAAAACAGGAGATATATAAAATATATGGTGCCACAAAAACACCGCATGTTTATGTCCTTAAAAAAGAACCGGATAAATTGAAAGTTGCTTATATAGGTGCAATTGATAATAATTACAGGGATGCAGAACAGGCTGATGAGCACTATGTTCAGGATGCTGTTAACAGCCTGCTTGCAGGCAAGGATCCCGATCCGGATTTTACCCGGGCAATAGGATGCGGAATAAAGTAATATTAGGCTAAGGCTCCTTCCTTCGCCTCGAGGACTCGAGGCTACTGAGGGCGGAGAAGGATAAGGCTCCACCTGGGATGATGTGGGGTTACACCCCTGGCCCTTCGGCTTATTTACCGGTCAATATTCTGGTTTAGGTAGTATTTATAGGTTTCAATGGCCCTTTTCCACGCAAAGCCGTGGTCAATAATCGGATTGGGGTAATCAGGAGTATTCAGTTCCGGGATCCATTTAAGGATATATTTATTATCCTTATCAAACTTCTTAGCCTGAATCAAAGGATTAAACACCCTGAAATAAGGTGCTGCATCACATCCGGTCCCTGCTGCCCATTGCCAGTTGCCGTTATTTGATGACAGCTCATAATCCAGGAGTTTTTCAGCAAAATATTTTTCACCCCACCTCCAATCGGTCAGCAGGTGCTTGCATAAAAAGCTCGCTGTTACCATTCTGACCCTGTTATGCATAAACCCAGTAGCATTTAACTGCCTCATGCCTGCATCAACAAGAGGGTAACCTGTAGCTCCATGGCACCACTTGTCGAATAACTCATTGTCATTGATCCACTTGATCCTGTCATATACGGGTTTGAAGCTATTATTTACAACACCAGGATAATGGTAAAGGATCTGCATAAAAAATTCCCTCCATATCAGTTCATTCAGATATGTCTTATTAACCATGAGGGCTGTTTTGACAATTTCCCTTATGCTTACAGTACCAAACCTGAGGAGTGGACCGGAAAATGATGTGGCATCCAGATAAGGATAATCCCTGTGCTTATCATAATTCTCTATGTTTTCACTCATGAACTCCCTTGGTTTTAAACCTGACCTCTTAAAGCCAATTGAATCAAGTGATGGAAAAGTAAAGGATATCCGTGCAAGATTATTCAGGTGATCCTCTGACTTGCTTTCGCAAGGTATACCATTGATTTCCAAGCTGCTTAACCATTTTCTACTGAAGGGAGTAAATACAGTGTAGGGTGAAGAATCATCTTTCATAACTTCATCCTTTTCAATAATAACCTGGTCTTTATAATTGTAAGTTTCAATTCCATTTTCATGGAGAATATCTGTCACTTCCCTGTCGCGTATAACTGCATACGGTTCATAATCAGTATTCCAGGAAACTGATCTTATTTTTAACAGGGATGTTATATCCTGCCATATCCGTTTGCAGCTGCCTTTGAATGCTAAAACAGAACTTCCGTACACTGAAACTGATCTGTGTATTTTTTCCAGGTTGTCATAAATATAAGATACCCTGGGATCATCATCCGGCAAATCACCAAGGATTTTATCATCAAAAATAAATAACAGGATTAATGGTTTACCTGAAGTCAGTGCATGGTACAGGCCTGTATTATCATTTAGCCTCAGGTCTCTTCTTAACCAGAAAATGCTGACCTCTGTTTTAATAATTTCCTTAAGCTGTCTGAGGAGATCTTCAGAGTGTTTACTTGAACCTTTCATCAGCTTTCTTTTTTTCACGGAGGTCTATTTTCCCTTCAAGCCATCCGATGCTGAATTTTTCATTATTATCAAACTGGGGCACATATGGTTTAATATCCAGTATAGGGGTATTGTCAAGCATGTCGGCACCGGAAAAGAATATCATATTATTTTTTATCTGTTCAACCTTTACAATTGACAAACCTATATTATTTGGCCTCTTGGGCGCCCTGGTAGCAAACACTCCTCTTTTTTTATTATCGAGATATGGTTTTACCTGCAATTTAAAATCGCCCTGCTTGTACCTGTCGAAAACGTATATCAGTATAATATGAGAGAAACCATCAAGGTCTTTAAGTCCGGGTATATATTCATGTAATATTTCTGCTTTGCCCGAATAATCTTTCGCGTAAGCCGACTGTATGGGAGTCCCGCTTAGCTCTCTGTTCTGAGTCCTGATGAATCCCACCGGTTTAAATTCAAATTTCATCCTAGGGCTGAGTTTCTTCAAAGGTAATATAAATGAGTATTATTGTAATAGTCGAAATATTGGTGAAAGCAAAGAAATTATTGTTTATCAAAATAAAATTGTAACTTGCAGCTAAACAATAACTTATAATGAAAGATCAGGGAAAGGCATTCATTGTAGATTATTTTGACGAACAGGTTGATAATATTCGTTCATTCCTGGATAGTATACCCGGGAGGTATAAGATGAAAGATATTCATCAATTTAGGGTAAGGATTAAACGACTAAAATCTATTTTTCGCCTTCTCGAATTTATGCATCCTGTGGAATTTAAAGCCAAAGATCATTTCCGCTTATTCAAGCCTGTTTTTAAGAGCACGGGTTTAATCAGGGAAAGTCAGATCAACCTAAGTTTATTAAAGAAATTTCAGGGAACAGAAAAGCTGCATAAATCATTTTCAAAATATATCACAAAGTTAAGACCTGAGTGGAATGCAAACCTTAACAAATCGATTGATTCTTTTAATTATTCACGTCTTGATCAAATAGGGCAGAGCGTTAATGATTCTTTTTCAAGATATACTGACCTGGAGCTTGTTGGCCTTATCACTGATTTCATTTATTCTGAACTCGACAGGATTAAACTCCTGCTTGATGAATCAGATGAGCTGGAATATATTCATGAGGTTCGCATTATCCTGAAGAACATCAAACCGCTGCTTGGCATGCTATGTCCACGTGATGATAGCTCTTTCGAGCAGAATCATTATAATAGCCTGAATAGAACAGAAACATTAATTGGGAACTGGCACGATCGACTGATCTTATCAGAGGCATTATCTATGTTTTTCAAAGCCAGAGGAAAGAATAAAGAGAAATTGCTTGAAGAGTACAACACTTTGCAAAAAAAGATTGATAAAAACATCAGACTGGCACTTATTAATATTGGTAAAAGCCTGACCGAAACAGTCCAGTCTTTCTCTTGATTAAATATATGGTTTTGGAAGGATATTGAGCCTAGGGGTATAGCAGTACCTTGCCTGCAGACATATTACTGCGATAGTAGTCCAGAGCTTCATGTATTTCTTCAAACCGGTACCTGGCCGAGACATTTATCTTTATGTTATTAGATAGTAAATCTTTAACTTTTCCGACTGTCCTGAGGTTTTTTAATATAGTTTTTTCAGCTGTATAATTACCCAGGTAGAAGCCCCGGATTTTTTTGTTTTGCTGTAACAATAAACGTGGATCAAAAGTGATATTTTGTTCGGAGAGTTTTGCATAAGTTATTATTGTACTTCCGTTAGGGGCTGTTCTTAACATTATTTCTGCCTGTTCTCCTCCTACAGCATCAAAAAAATGCCTTGCATTCAGTTTTTCTGAATAGTAAGCCAGTTCTTTTTCAAAATCGGGAGAGGAGCTCATTAATATATATTCAGCTCCTTGTTCTTTAACTGTATTAAGCTGGGATTGCCTGGTTACAATATTTATCAGGGTTATATCATATATCTTACATAGGTATATCAGCATTTTTCCCAGGGAGCTGGCTGCTGCATTATTTACTATAGCCTGCTGTTTATTTTTTTTAGCTATTTCGATAAATGCAAGTGCGGTGAGTGGATTAACCAGAAGCATTGCACCCTGTTCATCATTTATTTTTTTATCAAGAGGTATTGTTCTGAAAGCTGAGGTTACCATGAATTCTGCCCATGTTCCTCCTCTGTGTTCTGATGCAGTACATGCCACCCGTTTGCCTTTTCGGAAGCTTGCGATTATACCTTTACCACTCTTAACAACTATTCCGCTTCCTTCAATTCCCGGGATAATTGGGTAATGCGGTTTGCCTGCATAAGTGCCCTGAAGAAGGCTCAGGTCAGAAGGATTGACAGGGGAGAAATTCATTTTCACAAGAACCTCACCAGGTCCCGGCTCCGGTATCGGAACGTCTTTAAGATACAGCTCATCTCCAGGATTTTCCTGTATTATTGCTTTCATAATGTTGCCAGTACCCAGATTCAAAAGCAAGATTAATTGATTATTTACGTTTGTTTCTTACACTGAAGTAATCTGTTTGTTACAGGGTGTTATCATATCCAGTTTTTCTGGGGTATGTCATCTGTTTTAGCTGCCACTCTGAACCAGATCCGTGTAACCCTGTTACTTTCTACTGTAAGTATCTTATATTCGATAGTGGCATACATATTATCCAATATATAGCTCTTTCCTATCTCAATTCCGGTTCCGGCAGGATCAGACAGCGGAATAAATTCGGTAATGAACATTTTCAGGTCTTCAGTTTCTCCTGTAAACCATAATGTTCCTTTATCAGGACTGAAATCAACCTTGATTTTAAGTCCATTTATCAGGTCTATTGTCGTAGCACCAGTTTTAAGTGCTGCAGAGTGACTTGCCTTCCTTGTTTGTGAAAATGCACTACCGGCAATAATAGTCACAATAACTAAACATAGAATTAATTTTTTCATGACCGGGAATCTTATAATGAAACAAAAAAGTTAAGCTTAATAATATTTTCACATGCAAATTTACTAATACTTGAATCAAATTCTAATAATAAGTTTAAAACAGGGCTGTAAAACAAAACAAGCCAGGCAACCATTTTTAACAGGTTGCCTGGCAAAACAGATTCTAATTCCTTTTTAAGCCTGATATTTTATCAGGATTCGATTACTGATAATCTGGGACTTTTAGTCTCTGCGTCCCCGTGAATTATTATCTTCTTTTGGTCTGGCTTTTTTAACTACTATCTGACGACCATCAAATTCAGTGTCATTAAGTGAGTTAATAGCTTCGAGGGCCTCTTCATCATTAGGCATCTCTACAAAACCATAACCCTTGGATCTTCCTTCGTATTTATCGAAGATAATTTTGGCAGTCGCTACCTCACCAAATTTCTGAAATAGCTGTTCTAATTGTTCTTCCGTTGTCTGGTACGAAAGCTTTGCAACAAAAATATTCATTTAATTAAAAAAATTACTGAGAGTCTTTTGTCTGTTAACTTAATTAGCTGAGTAAAGAAGCCACAGGAGCACAAGTCCCTCATGATTAAACATTATGCAAATATAACTGAAATTTATTTATTCTATAACCATTTCTTCTTTTTAAAGAATAATAGCAGTATAGTGCCAGCAATAATTACAAAAATCCAGAAGAAAAGATATCCATATTTAAGGTTTAATTCAGGAATATATGTAAAGTTCATACCATAGATACCGGCAATAAATGTAAGTGGAATAAATATTGAAGCAAAAATTGTCAATACTTTCATTACCTGGTTCATCTTATTGTTCACCAGTGTGTTGTGGGTATTCAGCTGATCAGAAACCAGGCTGCTGTACAATTCAATTGATTCGCTGGTATGGATAATCGATTCTTTAAGGTCATTCATGTAATTTAAAGTGTCAGAACTGAAAAATGTATCCTCATTCTTCAGCAGGTTCAGTATTGCCTCTTTGGCCGGCCTTATGCTTTTCCTGAGAAATGACAGCTCAATCTTATAACGATAGATTTCACCGGCAATATCTTCATTATTATCGGAGAATATTTTTGTTTCAAGATCCTCTATTTTTCTGCCCATCATCTCTATTATATTCAGGTAATTGTCTGATATTATATCCATTAAAGTATATGCCAGGTAATCATTATTGTTAAATCTTACCCGGCCTTTATTATTTCTGATTCTTTCTCTTACAGGATTGAATACATCGCCTTTACGTTCCTGGAGAGTCAAAACAAAATTCTTTCCCAGGATTATTGAGATTTGTTCAGCAGTAATAATATTATTGTCAGTGTCGTAATCGAGCATTTTCATAATAAAAGCGTCATATTTGTCCCCAGCAACGTATTTTGGCATCTGGTCGGTGTTCAGAATATCTTCCATCAGAAGGTTATCAATATTGAATATCTCACCGATATCATTCATCATTTCCATTTCATGAATACCATAAATATTGATCCATGAAACAGAATCTTTCTGCAGGTATTGGGAACAATTCTTAATTGATTCAAGTTCTGACTCAACCAAATGGTCAGGTCTGTAATCCATGATTTTTATCTGTGTTTTTTCCATTTTTTGGCTTCCGATCAGTACCAGTGATCCGGGAGCCTGGTCCTTAGCCTGTGAACGATCTTTAATAAAGCGTGCCATATTTCATTATTTTAATGTTTTATCTACAATTTCCCTAAGGACTTTAAAAAGGAAGTCTATATCTTCCTTTATTCTGCGGTGATTGGTAAGATTGATCCTGAGACATGTTTTTTTCCTGATTTTCGTGCCCGCGAAAAAAATCCTTCCATCTTTTTCAATTCCTTCAAGAATTTGCTCATTTACGAGATCAAGTTTCTTTTCGTCACCGGCATACCTGCCCTTTTTACCAGTATACCTGAAACATACTATTGATAAGGGCACAGGGGCCATTAATTCGAAGTCATCAGCTTCTTCAATTAATTCCCTTGCATACTGTGCAAGCCTGCAGTCATTCTCTATTGCCAGTTTAAGTTTCTCAGCACCGTAGGTTTTGAAGGTCATCCATACTTTCAATGCCTTAAAATCTTTTGTAAGCTGGAGGTTGTAATTCATCAGGTCATCACGTTCTGTCTCTTCCTGCCCACCACGGAGATAATCAGGTACAAGGCTGAAAGTATCCCTCAGCAATTTCTTATTCTTTACGATCACACATGATGCCTCAAAAGGGACAAAAAACCATTTATGCGGATTAATCAGTAATGAATCGGCCATTTCAAATCCTTCAAACATATGTCCTGCCAGCTTTGTCCCGGCAGCCGGCAGCCCATAGGCTCCGTCGACCATATACCACATATTATATTTCGTGGCAATATTCCCCAGTTCTTTAAGTGGATCAACAGCACCGTTATTTGTAGTTCCCGCGATACCTATTAAGCATGCTGGCATAAGCCCGGCCTGGCGGTCCTCCAGGATGGTATCTTCAAGGATTTTTGTGTTTATACGCAGATTATTATCTGCAGGGATCTTTCTAAGGTAATTTTTGCCCAGTCCAAGCATATCCATTGCCTTATCAATGCTTGAATGGCCCTGTTCCGATACATAAACCGTTATTCGTGTTCCACCATACAAACCATCATTCGAAATATCTCCCGGGCACATTACTTTACGCATGACGGCAAGATTCAGAAAGTTAGCCACAGAGCCTCCGCTTACGAGGACGCCCCCGGCATCGTCAGGGTAATTAATAAACTGGCAGATCCATTTAATCACAATCTTTTCTATCTCTGAATTGGCGGGTGCACTGTGCCATTTAAGATTATTCTGGTTCAGGCTGCTTTTTAAAAGCTCAGCAATAATTGATGCATGGTTGCCTCCTCCTGTAATATACCCGTAGTAATTTGGGCTGGGATTGAAATTTGAAGTCCTGAAAACATCTTTTCTTATTATTTCCAGTAGTTTCTCGGGCTCTGATCCCCCAACAGGCATTGGTTCATCAAAGAGTCTGCGTATATCTGAAGGCGAGAAATCCTGGTAAATTTTACTATTCCGGATGCCATTCGAATACCACTCTTCAATGATATCAGCTGATCTTATTATTAGTTTCTTCAGTAATTCAGGTGTAAAGTCAAGTGAGCTGTCTGTTTCCATTTTACTTTCAATTATTTACATTTCGTGACGATTTAATTGTCTCTATCACAAAACCGAAATTTTTCCTTTCCCTTTTCCGGTAAATTCACCTATTATTGCCGCTCCGGTAATTCCAGCCTCATTCAGGTCATTTAAATATGATAAGGCATCATCTCTGTTGATAGCAATAAGTAATCCCCCTGATGTCTGGGCATCACATAAAAGAAGCTGCATGGTCCTGTTATATGATCCAAATGCAACATCCTTTTCAACAAATCTATGATTATTATATGTACCACCGGGAATGATTCCAGCTGCTGCCAGGTTATGAGCTTCACTGATAAAGGGAATCTTACCCGGATATATAGTTACATCGCATCCTGAAGCTATACTCATTTCCCGGAGGTGGCCAGTTAAGCCAAAGCCGGTAACGTCAGTGCAAGCATGTACATTGTATTTCTGCATTAAATCTGAAGGGGTTTTATTGAGATCTGACATAATCTTGATTAATGTTTCTTCCTGTTCATTGCTTATCAGTCCTCTTTTTAAAGCCGTAGTAAGTATACCTGTACCAATGGGTTTTGTAAGAACCAGTGCATCACCTGGTTCAGCCCCTTTATTCCTTATAATTTTGTCAGGATGTACTATTCCGGTGACAACCAATCCATATTTGGGCTCAGGATCTTCTATTGTGTGCCCCCCGAGTATCCCTATACCGGCCTCACTGGCCTTATCCCGGGCACCTTTTAGTATTTGCTCAAGAATATCCAGTGGTAATGTATCTTCAGGAAATCCGACGATGTTGAGTCCAAACAGGGGTTTTGCTCCCATAGCGTAAATATCACTTAGAGCATTGGCGGCGGCTATTGCACCAAAGGAATAAGGATCATCCACCACCGGGGTAAAGAAATCCAGTGTCTGAACTATGGCCACTTCATTATTTATCCTGTAAACGCTTGCATCATCCGATGTTTCAGTACCGACCAGCACCATAGGATCAGTAAAAACGGGAATAGAACTCAACACCTTTTCAAGGTTCTGTGGCTGGATCTTACAGGCGCAACCTAAACCATGGGTATAATGTGTAAGCTTGATCCTTTCTGTTTTTTCGGTAAAATTACCTTTATATTTCACCTTTTCAGGCATCAGTGAAACGGCAGTGGCTATTATCTCCTCAGAGGCCCTTCTAATATCATCCAAAGTTGTCTCTCTGCCGGTTGAAAGCCTTATAGTCCCCATCGCATATTCAACCGGCACCTTCATTGCTTTCAGCACCTCAGATATATCGATGCTCTCTGCATGGCATGCCGCACCTGCTGAAGCTGCCACATTCTCAAGCCTGGATATAAGTGTGGTGGCTTCTATTCCCGGAAATGAGACACTCAGTGTGTTTGGCAGGCATTGTTCCGGATGACCATTTATCATGAGATCAGGAAAGGATTTTTTCAGGATACTGTATAAATAATCTCTTGTTTTTTTATAATGAGTCATATACTCATTAAGGTTATTCATTGCCAGTTCGCAGGCTTTACCAAGTCCGACAATTTCCAGTACATTTTCTGTTCCAGCACGCAGATTTTGTTCATGATCGGCTCCATGCATCAGTTTTTCCAGGGAGACACCATTTCGAATGTACAATGCACCAACACCCTTGGGAGCATATAACTTATGACCTGCAATGCTCAACAGGTCAACACCCAGCTTATCAACACGTGTTTCTATTTTTCCTGCAGACTGGGCGGCATCAGTATGAAAGAATATATTTCCTGATCTTGCTATTTCTGATATATCTGCTATGGGTTGGATGGTACCAACTTCATTATTGGCATGCATAATAGAAATAAGTATGGTACTATCCCTTATGGCTGATTTTACTGATTCAACACTAACCTGTCCGTATTTGTCCACAGGCAAATAGGTCACTTCAAAACCTGATCGTTCAAGGTACCTGCATACCTCAAAAACAGCAGGATGTTCTATGGATGAGGTAATAATATGGTTACCTTGTTTCCTGTGCTCAAAGGCAATACCTTTTATGGCGTAATTATTTGATTCTGTACCACCGCTTGTAAATACTATCTCAGAAGGTTCACAGTTAAGCATTCCGGCTACCTGCCGGCGGGCATTTTCAACTGCTGTTTTTGTCTTTATGCCATATGAATGTATGCTTGATGGGTTACCAAAATATTCTGAGACAAAGGGACGCATTGCTTCTGCAACTTCTTGGTCTACAGGTGTAGTTGCATTATAATCAAGGTATATAGGCTTCATAATTAAAACTTATTCAAGGTCATAAACGGTAACAGATAATCCACGGGTAATCAGGGTTTTGTTTATTATTTTTTCAATCTCTTCCCATTTGCCACCTGCAAGGCCGCTTCCTATCCTTGGCATATGTATACTGGCGCTTAGCTCAACAGCTTTTTCTGCAACTTTTATTAGCCCGGTCTCAACAGCCTCATATCTTATTGGGGGCCTGGAGTCTGTTGCCGTTATTCCTCTCTGTCCTAAAAGGTTGGCAATAAAGAGATCATTTTCAACTTCTATAAACTGTACCTCTCCAAGGGCAAATCCTTTTCGCTCCTTGAACCATTTCCTGTATTCTGCTTCAGGTTTCTTCCATTTTCTCGAAAGTGCCATAACAAAACCCATGCCCCATGCACCTATGTCGTTACAGATATGTACAATTATTTTACTGCCTTTACCCCTGGGTTCTGTGGCATCTCCAATTTGATACTTTATTTTGTTATCCATATTGGCAGGTGTTATTGGTTTAAATTATCTGTCAGGGTAAATATCTTCCAAATTACTTTATTTATATTCTAAATACAAAGATATCAGAATCGAAGAGTATTTGGATAATATTTGTATTAAGTCATTAATAATCTTAACTTTATATTTTAAAGTATGCTTAATCCGGAGATTTTCATAGTTTTTAACTTCAATACGCAGGATAATGAAAGCAATGGCACTGAATAGTATAACTGATATGAAAGTTAATACCAACCCTCTTGAATTTATCGATATGGAGGACCCTGTTCCGGGAAATGATGAAATACTCGTCAGGATCTCGGTATGTGGTGTCTGCCATACTGAACTGGATGAGATAGAGGGACGAACTCCTCCACCAGCATTCCCGGTAGTCCTGGGACATCAGTTAGTTGGTTATGTGGAAAAGAAAGGTGAAGATGTAACACGTTTCAGGACAGGAGACAGGGTAGGGGTTGGCTGGATTTATTCATCATGCGGCAAATGTGATTACTGTCTTTCCGGTAATGATAATCTTTGTCCTGAATTCAAGGCAACCGGAAGAGACGCTAACGGAGGCTATGCTGAATATATAACAGTTCCTGAGAAATCTGCATTTCTGATACCTGATGCTTTCAGTGATGCTGAAGCAGCTCCCTTATTATGTGCAGGCGCGATAGGTTACAGGTCGTTGAGGTTGACAGGAATTATTAACGGTAAGAGGCTGGGTCTGACCGGATTTGGTGCTTCAGCACATCTGGTACTGAAGATGGTTAAGTTTATGTACCCTGATACAGAGGTTTACGTATTTGCCAGGAGTGAGAAGGAAAGATATTTTGCTCTTGACCTTGGAGCTGTTTGGACCGGTGATACAGAAGATGAATCACCAGAGAAATTGGATAGTATAATTGATACAACACCTGTATGGAAACCCGTTGTGGAAGCTATGAAAAACCTATCGCCCGGAGGCAGGCTGGTTGTAAATGCAATAAGGAAAGAAGATATTGATAAAGATTATTTACTTAACCTTGATTACCCCGGCCATTTGTGGATGGAAAAAGAAATTAAAAGTGTGGCTAATGTTAGCCGAAGGGACATTAAGGAATTCCTGAGACTTGCATCTGAAATGAATATAAGGCCGGAAATAACAGAATATCCCCTTGAAGAAGCAAATAAAGCACTTAATGAACTTAAGGACAGAAGGATAAGGGGAGCAAAGGTTCTGAGAATAAATAAGCCTTAGAAATACTTTTCAAATAAACACATAAATAATATTTTCTTGTAAGAATATATGCCGGATCTCAGGAATAATATGGGACGATTATTCATACTTATCGGAATTGGATTAGTTATCATTGGAATTGTGATTAAATATGCACCAGGCCTTGTTAGCTGGTTCGGCAAACTACCGGGTGATATCCGTTTTGTAAATGAAAACAGGAAGATATTCATCCCGATAACGTCCATGGTAGTTATCAGCCTGGTTATTACGATAATAGTTAACCTGATCAGGTTCTTCAGGAAAGGTTAAAAGCACATATAATCCCACCAGAAGAGTCCTGTTGATGGGATACCCTTTCTTAAATCAGATTTATTTATTATTTCCATTGCTTCATCCATGGTAAATGAAGTTTTGAACTTTTTCAGGAAAAAAGCAAGATAATTACGGTTAAGGTCCGTGATCATTATTTTCCCATCTGGTTTGGCAACCCGCTCAGTCTCATTAATCATTTTTATAGGATCTTCCACAACATGTAGCATATATGTATTTGTTACCAGGTCGAATGAACCATCATCAAATTCTATGTTTTCGGCATCGCCAACACACAGTGTGATGTTTTTACTGAATCCTTCTTTTTCAATAAGCTCCCTGCCAATATCAAGTAAGGGTTCACCAAGATCTATCCCTGTTATTTTTGCATCGGGGAATACCCTTGCCAGCTCAATGGGTACAGCTGCAAACCCGCAGCCAACGTCAAGAATTCGCCCTTTGGAAAATCCGTTACTCTGTAATAGTTTCGCAAATCGTTGTCCTACCCGTTTAATATTTTTTGCATTACGTTTGTAATATCCTTCAGCCCAGTCCCTGTCATCAAAAACCCTGGGATGGAATAATTCCTGTTTTTTCATTGGAAGCTGTTAATTTAAATTCTAATTGATAGCTATAATTATAATTATCAAAGGTATAAGTTATTTATTCAAAATTTCTATCATAAGTTTATATGATTGATCATAAATCCCCGGTGATGTTTCTTCAGAAGGCCCGGCTACATTAAGTACTTCAGGTTGAGTCTTACTTATCCATTCGAGAATCCTCTTTCTTGCATCAGGATGATATGGGTTTATTGCGATGCACGGCTTATGGTAGTAATGAGCACATTCTATTGTCCATTCTGTACCTTTATCATTATTAATACTTTCCGGGATTAATACCAGTGTAGCATCTGAAAACCTTACATTGTTTTCAGTTCGTTGTGATCGGGGTATATCAGGAGCGCGGTCACTTCTTTCCTTTTCAGTCTCAATAAGATTATATTCCGATGGTATTTGCCCGCTCTCACATACTCTACCCGGCGGGCACCATCCACCGCTTTCAAAACCCAGGTCCGTTGCTGCATCATGAGCAGCCTGGTCGACTCCGTTTTGACCCCCTGATATTATTTTCATTATAATCTACGTCGATTTTTCTATTTGTCCATATAACTTAACAGGGCCAATTAATCCCATCGACACCAATGGTTGATTTTTCCTGTCAAGATTGGTCCAGTATTGTGCATTGGGATTATCTGTTAATGATTTCATATAATTACCCATTAATGTAATAACGTGTACTTCAAATTCATTTTCTCCCTCTTTCACAAGGCCGGCTATATTGTAAACATGATTTCCATACCACTTAATGCCTGCATCTTTTCCATTTATAAACACCCGTGAAATATTATGTACCTGGCCCAGATTAAGGTAACCGGGTAATACCTTACTAAGCAATATGTTTTTCCTGTAAATAACAGTACCCGAAAAATAAGCATATTCAGGAATGTCTTTCAGATCTTGCAGGATTTTAAATCTTGCTGGCTCTGTTTTTTCTTCGCGGCAATGAAGGAATTCAAGATTCCATGGCCCGGGAATGATAAAGCTGTCTGTTCCTTTATGAGGTACTGATCGCCAGTTTCTGCCGGTTTTATTTTTGTCAAAAACAAATATTCTTGATTCTGCCGGCCCCAGGCTTAAATTGTAAAGCCCCTTTGTATCCGGCTTTATCCTATAACGATTACCGGTTTCGGGATCCCAGATCCAGGCGTACCGGTCTTCTGTAATATCCTCTGAAAATTTTATTCCTGTTTCCTGGCTGCTTGCTAGATGAGAATTTGAGAAGAATATAATTTCACTGCCATCATCAGCCTTGTATCGTGTTTGCATCAGGAAGGGGTCGGTTTTATCAATTTTCATATACCTGGGGAGATAATGTTCACTGATAATTCCTTCCATCCACCCAAGGTATGTTTTATCGACAGGTTTTTTTATAAGAACAAAGTTATCCCTGAATTCCCTCAGTTCTTTAACCAATGCCTTCACTTCTTTATCACGTTCCCTGTGATTTAATAGCCCGAGAGACTTTTCAGGATATTTTTCAATACACAGGACTTTACCTCCGCCTGAAACGAATTTGAAAATTTTGGCCAGAGTATGTGGGTCTATGCTTAATACCTCTGTTAGTATCAATGTCCTATATTTTTTCGGGCCATAGCATATTAACCCATCTTTTATTTGGGAGTTGTTAATAATAATTTCCGTAATGTAATCAGCCGCACCGCCGTTTTTGTTTATAGATTCCCATATTAAAGAGGTGTAAGGGACATTGAGCTTCTCTGGAAAGGGGTCCGTCTGCACACCCAGTTCACTCCATAAATCATAATTTGCAGGCATTATGGCAATGTCAGTGTACATATCAGCATTCTGCAGTATTGAAGATAACCGGGCCTTGTATTTATTCAGGTATCTGAAGTATGGCCACCAGTTATTTTGCTCATTATAGTATGAACCATATTGTATCCAGCCGGGATATGGTGCTTCAGAAGGTGAGTAGTTAAACCCGTGCCATACTGAATGTGTAATTCCCGACATAATACTTTGATCGGAACCAATTTTTAGCAGTTCAAGTGAAGTATTAAAAACACGGTAGGTATTGGTCATTTCCTCGCAGCTTACTATCCTTATACCTGCCAGGTGTGCTGCAGATGATACATATTTGTTTATCATGGTATATGCTCTTCCCCGCCGGTAGTCATCATCGGGCATTTCTTCTCCAACCCTGTATTTTAACCAGTTTGTTGTCCATGATTCTCCTTCAGGTATATCATAGCCCAGGCTGCTTTCGAGTGGAAAGAAACCACGTCCATAAGACTGTGCCCTGGGCAATACGTCCAGGTCTTTACACCATTCAAGGTATGTTTGGTTAAACCTTTCATTAAGTAACTCTGCTTTAGTCAGTTCAAAGTCAAAACGGACACGTTTTACCTTTTCGTCAAATTCAGGGATTTTTGTTGCACCGTAATTAAAATCTACAACCCCTCCAAGTCTGCCCACTTTGAACATAATGAAAGGAAGCCACGGAGTAATGTCATATCCCCGTTTTTCCTTAAATACTTCAGGAAAGTCGTCAGTCCAGTTGCATCCTTCCAGTTCCATTGAATCGGTAAATAATGCACGAAGATACCTGGAGAGCGGACCGGTCTGTTGCTGTATGGTATCAGACATATGATCAAGGTAATTCCTTACAGCTTTCTTATCCATGTGGTTAAGTATTGGCCCTGCTGCTCCCGGTGCACCATTGATAACTGAAGCAAATGAATTAACCCTTACAAGAGCGTATAAAAAGAACTTCCCATCAGGTACCTCTATCGTAATAACTTCATTATCTTTTTTATCATCTAGATCTATTGCATCATCAAGGCTGCTTACAGGATCCGGAACAAGCTTAAGGGAAACAAGATCAAAGGTACGGCCGGGGTAAGGTACCGTTACCCCGGGATCAGCATTTTTGAATATGGTAAACTTCGAAATTTCATAATTTAATGGTCCATGCAGTTCAGTAGCATCAAGGAGCAAGACCTGAGCTCTTTCATCAGGTTTGAGAGACTCGCAACCGAAAGGCCACCCTGAACCAACGATAAGATCGCAGGTCATACCCAGCCATTTTGCTTCATCAAAGGCAACCTGCAACATATCTATCCATTCTTTACTCAACCAGCGCAGTGAAGGTATACCAATATCATCACCTTCCTTCCTTGAGGGAAATGCAATGGGGTTTATTTCAACACCACCTATGCCAGCTTCTTTCATCAAAAGCAACTCGCGTACCAGCTCATCAGCTTCAATTTTGTTTCCATTCCACCACCACCTTACAAACGGATGAAAGGATATGTGAGGGTCTTTGAATAACTGGTATAAATCCTTACTGCCGTTTTTTGATTTTAAAAAAGAAGTTATTGGGAAAGAAGGCAGACTGTGTGCTAATAGTCCCCCTCCAGTTAAAATCATTGAACGGATTAGAAAAACTCTTCGTTTCATTCCTGATGATCTGAATAAGACTTTAAATAGCCTTTAACCTCGAGTTTAATTATTGTTACCATTTGATCGGGATCCTGCTCCGTTAAGTTGAAAATAAATACATTCTCTGTATTCTTAACCTCAATTTGCTTTCCAGATGAAAGCAGGGAGGCAGAGATTACTTCATTTTCAAAAGCCGGTATTTCCAATCTGCTATCAGGGGGCCAGCTGAAAATTGCGAAATAGAGAATAGTATTCCCATTTACTTCTTTTCGGGTGCAGCTTCCCCATAAAAGATCTCTGAAAGGGCTTGCTGAAGTTCCATAAATAGCTTCACCATTAACTTCGATCCAGCTTCCAATTTGATTCAATATATCAATACTTTCTTCAGGAAATTCCCCGTTTCCTTTTGGTCCTACATTAAGCAGGAAATTACCACCTTTGGAGACTATGTCAATAAGGCTGCATATTAGCCATTTAGGGCTTTTCCATCTATAATCATATTTTTTATAGCCCCAGCTACTGTTCATTGTCATACAGGTTTCCCAGTATTCTCCCCGCATTTCATCTTGCCCAGGTATCAACTGCTCGGGTGTCTTGATGTCTCCCGGGATGTCAGGATGTAAACGATCATTTGTAATAATCTGCGGTTGGAGTGAAAGGAGCTTTTGTAATTTCAATGCCCCATCATAGCTTTTCATCTGAGTTGGATAGTCCCACCATAGAATTGCCACCTCTCCATAATTCGATAACAGTTCCTGTACCTGAGGAATAGCTACACTGTCAATATATTGATCAAAAGTGGCTGTTTCCTGCAGTGGGTCCCAATGCCCTTCATGCTCTTTTGTGTATTGATCGATTTTGACAGAATCCGGGCTTGGCCAGCCTTCATTCATCAGTCTGCGTGCTGCAGTTCCTCCGGGATTGGTCCAATCATTTGCCTGTGAATAATAGAATCCTAATTTTAAACCATACTTTTTACAAGCTTCAGCCAGTGGCTTCAATAAATCCTTTCCATAAGGAGTGGAATCCACAACATCCCAGTCGCTCGCTTCTGTATCGAATAATGCAAATCCATCATGGTGTTTGGCTGTAATAATAATGTATTTCATTCCTGCATCTCTGGCCATTCTGACCCATACTTCCGGGTCGTATTTGACAGGATTGAATCCTTGTGCATATTGACGATATTCTGCAACCGGGATCTTACAACGGTTCATAATCCATGCAGCATCTCCTTTATTCATTGGATAGCCCCTGTATACCCCCGCCAGCTGTGAATATACACCCCAATGTATGAACATTCCAAATTTAGCTTCTGCCCACCACTGCATACGTTGCTCTTCGCCCGGGTCACCCTGACTTTTAACACTGGTAAATAAAGTCAGAAATAATACGATGCAGACAAATCGTTGCATAGTGTGTAATTCGTTAATCCTTTATTTCAATATCAGATGATCTGTGATAGTAAACAGGATCCTTTTCTTTACCAGGTTCTTCTACTTTAAGTGATTTAAATATGGCATTATGTACATCGTCAATAACAATGGCTGTCCTGTAATCTTCATCCTTGCATTTAAGAGTAACATTTTCAAAAACAATATTTTCTGCATGCCTTATATAAAAACCCCAGGCAGGAAGCTCCCTGAACATTGAAAATTCAGGATACCTGTCCGGAAGCTCAGGAACTTTGTCCAGTTCATCTAGGCCAACCTTTGCATAGTTCGGATCTCCGCCTCCCGGGTAGACTATTTCCACATTTTTCAGTTTTACATTGGTTATCGAGACGTCAGGCATACCGACTATGGATGCAGGGGAAATATTACGCGGATTATCTTCAACAGGTCCCTCGTAGTTATAGCCTGCATCCGCCTTGGTGGCCGGGACTTCGGCGTACAGGTTAGAGATACTTATATTGTTCATTCTTCCTTTAAGACCTTCCCTGCGCTCACCTATCCGCAGGAAAATAACGTTACCGGTATTCATTGATCGCAGGCTGTCAACAATAATATCTTCAACAAAGCCACCATCAACAGCAGCAAAGGTGATTGCTGAACGATATGTATCATAAACAGTATTATTGATGATCTTAACATTCCTGAAACCTCCTCTGGATGCAGTACCAAATTTTATTCCGTTGGCACTGGTGCGTACGGTATTGTTGTATACATATACATTCTGGCATACAAAATCTTCACTGTGCGATTTAAGGCAAATACCATCATCGGCAGCATCGATATAACAGTTCCTTACAATAACGCTGTCGCAGTCGACTATATCTACACCATCATTATTCCAGTATGATTTGCTGTCAACCAGCAGGTCCTCTATAATAAGTTTCCTGCACTGATCATATTGCTGGTTCCAGCTGGCAGGGTCTTTAAGCATTATGCCCTGTATATGAACATTCCTGCATCCTTTGAAATATATGTTCTGTGGACGTATGCCTTCCCGTGGCCTGTCATACAGCAATCCGCTGGGGTCCTTGATAATTCCCTTATGCACCATTGACAGGATATTATTTGCCACCAGGTACCCCCGGCCGTCAATAACCCCTTTGCCCGTTATTCCTATATTTTGCTGGTCGTGGGCAAAAATAAGAGCCATCCATGACCCTATACGTTCATAATCGAATGGATTATCTGAGCCAACAAGTATGGCCCCTTCTTCCAGGTGGATTGTCACATTCGATTTCAGATGGATAGTCCCGGTAAGGTAGCGCCCGACATAAAACATCAACCTCCCACCACCATTCTCATGTATATAATCAATAGCCTTTTGAATGGATGTTGTGTTCAGTGTGGTGCCGTTTGATTCTATACCAAAAAGAGAGGCCTTGTAATCCTGTGATTGTAAGTTTATTGTAGAAACAAGAAGCAGGAGTAACAGTGCTCTAATAAGTTTCATAGTTCCGGATTTAGGGATTAAATCCCTAATTTAATAAATATTTGAATGGGTACGATGCCATGGAGGCATGTATGTATTTATTACATAGGTGTTCGATTATATATCCTAACCAGAGATTTTGCCCATTCCTTTGCCCGTCCAATCTCGTTCTCTCTCAAAGGACCCTTTTCCCCTTCAACATAAAAACCTTCAGGTTCAGCAATGCTTTCCCCTCCTTTTTTTATAAGCTGTTTTAATATTGGTTTAGCCGCATATCCACCTTTATCAACCATAAAACGCAGCGCTTTGGAATTTACATGGTCAAGGTGTATCCTTGTGTCAAAGGCAGCTACCCTTGTATTATTTAATGATCGATCCGGTATATTCTTCAGGAAAGCGATAGTATCTTTTGTAGGTCTGAATCCTTGTGTTGGTGATCCTATAATTACAAGATCATATGTGCCATTCTCAATTGTTTCAAGGTCTTTAACATAATAAAGCTTTGAGTCTTTATTCTTATCAATAGCATCAAATATGGCTTCAGCAATTTTCTTTGTATTACCGAAAGCTGAATCATAAACAATAAGAGTCCCCATATTAACGGATAAATTATTATTTGCTAAAGATTTTTGATAGCTGATATTTTCTAGAGGTAAATATATTAATTAGCTTCTTTATTTTTTCTTATTCTCCAGCTTTTTCAGAGTTTCTTTCCTTTCTTCCTTTGATTTTTCTGCTTTATCCTCTTTTTTGTCTAATTCAGCGTCTTCTAACTTCTCAATTGTACTGTTGGTATCCTCCATTATTGTCTCAATATCAATTTCTTCCATTTCCAGCATGGCTTCTTCAATCTCTCTTTCTATTTCTGCCATATCAACCTCTTCGATTTCCTTCATTGCCTCCTCAATCTCTGTTTCAATCTCTTCCATATCGATTTCTTCTATTTCCTTCATTGCCTCCTCAATCTCTGTTTCAATCTCTTCCATATCGATTTCTTCTATTCCCTTCATTGCCTCCTCAATCTCTGTTTCAATCTCTTCCATATCGATTTCTTCTATTTCCTTCATTGCCTCCTCAATCTCTGTTTCAATCTCTTCCATATCGATTTCTTCTATTCCCTTCATTGCCTCTTCAATCTCTGTTTCAATCTCTTCCATATCAATTTCTTCTATTCCCTTCATTGCCTCTTCAATATCTATTGCAATCTCCTCCATATCGATTTCTTCTATTTCCTGCATGGCTTTTTCAACTTCTTTTTCTATTTCTTCAATATCCAGGTCCTCAATCTCTTTCATGGCTTCTTCGTAATCCTGAATTGTATCATCAATTAAGTCCTGGTAAATATAGTGATCTTCCGGGGGGATCACTTTCCCATCCATTGTGAGTTCAATAACCTGTCTGTCCTTGATCAACATCTTTACTTCTTTCTGTTTATTATCAGCCGGATCAGTCCACTTTGTTATAATTGTTGAAGTTTTTTGGTGTAATGTATCCTGAGGCAGAAATAGTGGTTCAGGAGATTCAGTAAGCGATATCCAGTTATTGAAGCTGCTTCCCGCTATATTTTTCTCCGGGACAACCTGCAAAAAGCTGTCAGTTGTTGTGTCAAATCCTGTTAGAGCTATTAAGGCTGAAACCAGAAATGCAATACTTAGTATCGCAATTAACTTCTCTTTTAATAAATTTTTCCTGTTTTTCATGGCCGTGATTCTTTTGATTCTGTTTATAAGTTTATTATTATTTCTTTTAATAGCTATTGCCGGGGCAGGAGGGGATAATGATATTTCCTGCATGCTTGCCAGGGCTTTTACATACACCAGTGATTTAGTGCCTGCTGCCAGAGCAATATCGTCACAACAATTCTCCCTCTCCTTCCTTATTATATCCGATATCCACCATACCGATGGATTGAAAAACATGATAATCTCGATAAATGATTGAAAAATGTTCACCAGGTAGTCGTTCCTTTTTATATGCGCCAGCTCGTGAGCAATTATTGCTTCAACCTGTTCTACAGGTATCCCGGATAATACTGATGCCGGCAGAATAACAACAGGCTTAAGCCATCCTGTGACAAATGGAATCCTTACAAAAGCCGACTTTACTGCCCTAATCTTTGTTTTTAGATTAATCTTTTCTGCAATCTTTTCTATCCTGACTGTCCATATATCAGGTATGTCAATAGTGCATCGTTTCCTGAATCTGTTAGCGTAGATATAAGCACCTGTAAATTTTGCACCAAGGATAAGTACCCCAATTATCCATATCAGTACTATTAGCTCAGAATGATTAATAAAAAGTCTTTCTGCATCTCTGGTTATTCCCAGAATACTACCAGAAATATTGAACCCGCCGCTTAATTTCCCTTGATGATAATTTTCATTTATTGATTGAAATTTAGATACACCCGGGATCATTACATCATCTCTTAGCCATTGATGGGTACTATCTTTAATATTGACAAATATTATTAATGAGCTGATGAAAATAATTACCAATCCTGTGGTAGCAATAATGTAACGGGCGTGTGTTGATTTCCTGATAAAGGCAAAAAGTATAGCTGTCAGCCCTGATATTATCGCACCTATCCATAGGGAATGCATAACAGTAAGACCAAAGGCAGCTATAGTATATTCGCTTATTATTTTATTCAGTAATTCCATTATTGTTCTTTTCCAGTTCGTCAATTAACTTCTTTATTTCTTCCAGCTCACTTTTAGATGGTTTGTGGTTTCCGAGGGCCTGCATAACCAGCTTGTGTGCAGATCCTGAGAATGTATTTTCCAGGAATCTATCAAGCAACTGGCTCTGTATTTCTTCTTTTTGAACAACAGGATAATAAATGTGCACCCTTGATTTTTCATTTCTGCTCAGAAGATTTTTCTCTAGCATGATCTGCATAAGTTTTAATGCTGTTGTGTATCCTGTCTTTTTTCGCTCGTTCAGTTTATCATTAACAAAACGCACTGTTGAGGGACCATTATCCCATATTATTTGCAGGATCTCAAGTTCCGACTGGGTTGGTTTATATTTGTCCACTTTATTTATATTACGAATGTCTTCGTAGACAAATATATACGAATAATTTCGTACTACCAAATTTTTTAGGTTAATGTAATGTTAAGGTGGGTTTCACCGTGAATTTATACTATCCGGTGTTAGATACAATCCTATCTCTGTTATCATGGCATTATCTCTGGATTGGGCTATTGTAAGTTTTATCCTGTCACTTTTTGTAACCGGGAACCGCAAAAGTTTCTTATATCCGACTGTGGTTGATGAAGCCAGTTCCAGCCATTCATCATTTACAAGGGCCTCCAATTTAAAATTTTCTATTCTTTGACCTTTTGATATAAATTCTTTAATCATAAAAACATTAAAATCTTCAGAAAAAGGAAATTTGTATTCTATTTCAGCAGGAAATTCATCAATATATGTATAGGTATGGTTTTTATCATCAACACTTTTGCGGGCACCGGGGAAGCGGGTGAAAGCCCTGAAAACAATATTATTATCAAAAGTATTATCCAGGTATGCTTTAAATTCTCCCAGCCTGCTGGCATCGTTTTCATGTATGAGGCCGCGCGTATCAGGAGGGATATTCAGCAACAGGACAGCATTCCGTCCAACCGAGCTAAAATAAATATCGACCAGTTCTTCAAGCGGTTTGACTTTATCATCCTGTTCTTTATGATAAAACCAGCCGGGACGTATTGATACATCCACCTCTGCCGGGTACCAGAACAGCTTATTTGCTTTATCAATCAGGTTTGTTGATCCAAGATCTTCTGAGGTAGCCTGCAAACCAAGCCGTTCATTGATCTTCTTACTTTCCTCACTTCCTCCCGGTGCAAAAGCAGTTACACTCCATTCTGCTTCCCTGCCATAACCAGATTCAGTGCCTACCCACCTTATGTCTTCCCCCATGATTGCTGTTACCGCTGCGGGCTGGTATTTTTCTATTAGCCGGTAGTATGCTTCCCAGTCGTAAACCTGTACTTTACCGTCAGGTCCTTCCCCGTTGGCACCGTCAAACCATATTTCATCAACCTTGCCATACCAGGTGAGTAACTCTTTTAGCTGCTCCATAAAAAAATTATTGTAAGCAGGTGAGTCTCCGTATGATTCTGCATTCCTGTCCCATGGCGAAAGATAAATTCCAAATTTCAGACTATATTCATCACAGGCTTCCTTAACTTCTTTGACAACGTCACCTGTCCCTGATTTCCAGGGGCTGTATTTTACTGAATGATTGGTTGTTTTTGTAGGCCACAGGCAAAAGCCGTCATGATGTTTACAGGTAAGGATTATCATTTTCATACCTGATTCAGATATTATCCTTGCCCATTGTTTTGCATCAAATTCTGAAGGATTAAACAGTTCAGGTGATTCATCTCCTTTTCCCCACTCGAGCCCCGTAAAAGTATTAATGGTGAAATGAACGAAAGCCGTCATTTCCAGTTCTTGCCACGCAAGTTGCTGACTGTCAGGGACTAATCTTGCTGCCATTTTAACTTTCTCATTAAGGCTTAGAGCGGCGGGAAAAGTAAATGATTTTTCATAATAAGGACCGTCCTCAGGTTCCGTTTTTTTAATGCATGAAGTTAAACTGATTAAGCTTATTAGCATTAGTGTTTTTGCCCGTGATAACATGTCATATGATTTAATATCTTATTTCCAGTGTCCTGGTCATTCTGTTTTTCTGCTATATATTTTTCCATAATTGTTTATTGTCCAGAGCAGCTTTGAGTTAACTGATAATATGTAAGCTTCATATCCGAATGGTTTAAGCAGGATACATGGTTTATGTTCACTCTTTTCATATCCATACCCATATAGCTCATCAATATTTGAAGTGTAAGTGCCGCTTTTGCCTGCATAATTTCTCTGGGCATAGTAAAGGGTCCTGAGATTCCACTTCAACTGTTCATCAGGGTCTGCTGCAAATTCTGCTGTCCCTTCACCGGCAGGTATTTCTGAGAATTGAAGATATCCCCATGTCTCAGGATAGTGCATATTTACGAGTCCCTGTGGCGACCATACCCAGTTATACTCAGGGTATCTTTCACCTGTTTTGGGGTCTACAGCTTTTTTGTAGTTACCGTTCTCAATCTCAGTTTGCCAATTAACCCTTGAAAAATTGATCCTCCACTGTGTGCCATCGGCGGGAGTATCTCCGAATTCAGTTAGAACATTAAGCGGAAATGCCAGCTCAATTACCCATTTATCGTCTGAGTCAGAAGGGTCATTTATTGTACCATGGAGATTTACTGCAGTTATTATTCCATTAATATTCCATGCATTAACAACCCGGCCATTATCTCGGTATGGTTTTGTCAGGACCATATCCCAGAGAGTGTTATATGCATTCATCTCAAATTCCATGTATTCATGCGTGTCACCATCAGGGTCAATGAATACTTCAAAATCATTATCATAGAATATTACTGTATCTCTTTGTTTGAGTTTTGCCCAGATATGCGGTTCAGTAAGTTCAGCAGCAATATAAAGATAGTTGTCACCCCATAGCATTTTAGCTCTCGTACGGTGCAGAGGCAATGGTTTAAGCTTCCCTTCGATATCCACAAAATCGTTTGTCCATTCGGCAGATTCCCATGAATTCTCATCAAGATTACCGTCTATGGTAATTTGATCAGCCTTATAGCATATATAATTCTCTGGGCTGAAATCAATTGCCTGCACCTTAATTTTTGCCGGGCGGACATTATAATAATTTATGCACTTATTTTCATTATTTCGGCAGGCTGTTATGAACAAAGTAACTATTGTTGATGTAATAATAATGTTTAGTGATTGATGGTATCTCAGGGTTTTTAACATGACGGAAGAATAAATTATTTAAGAAAACGGCCTTATGACATATTTTTTAATAAAAATTTGATTGTCCAAGATAGTAAAATTAGACTTATATTTGCTCAGGACAAGTATCGAATCAGTAACAGAAAAAGAGAAATTAATAATCAAACAGCAGGTTAAAAATGAAAAAAGATACAGTAATATTTGATCTTTTAGAAAAAGAAAAGCAAAGACAGCTTAATGGTATAGAGCTTATTGCATCTGAGAATTTTGTGAGTAACCAGGTCCTTGAAGCCATGGGATCTGTAATGACAAATAAATATGCAGAAGGTTACCCTGGCAAACGTTACTATGGTGGTTGTGAGGTGGTTGACGAATCTGAAACCCTAGCTATTGAGCGACTGAAGCAGCTTTATAATGCTGAATATGCCAATGTTCAGCCTCATGCTGGGGCACAGGCCAATATGGCTGTATTCCTGTCAGTGCTTAACCCTGGTGACACATTCATGGGCCTTGACCTGTCGCATGGCGGACACCTGACTCATGGTTCACCGGTAAACTCATCAGGGATTCTTTACAGGCCCATTGCCTATGGTGTTAAAAGGGAAACAGGCATGATCAACTATGATGAGATGGAAGAACTAGCTGTTAAAGAAAAACCCAGGCTGATTGTAGGTGGTGCATCTGCATATTCCAGGGAATGGGATTATGAAAGGATGAGAAATATTGCTGACAGCACAGGAGCCATATTAATGATTGATATGGCACATCCTGCCGGGCTTATAGCTACAGGGTTGCTCAAAAACCCCGCTAAGTATGCACATATAGTGACATCCACAACACATAAAACACTTCGCGGCCCCAGGGGAGGTTTTATCCTGATGGGCAAGGATTTTGATAATCCATGGGGTAAGACAACTAAAAAGGGTGAACTGAGAACAATGTCATCACTCCTTAATTCAGCTGTTTTTCCCGGTGTACAGGGAGGCCCACTGGAACATGTTATAGCCTCCAAAGCAGTGTCTTTTGCTGAAGCCCTTAGCCCTGAATTCAAAGTATACCAGGAACAGGTGAAGAAAAATGCCGCTGTAATGGCCGACGCATTTATTAGTCTGGGTTATATGGTGATATCAGGAGGAACTGATAATCATTTAATGTTGATTGACCTAAGGACTAAATATCCTGAGATAACAGGTAAACAGGTTGAAAACACTCTTGTTAAAGCTCATATTACAGTAAATAAGAATATGGTACCTTTCGATTCCCGGTCACCATTCCAGACATCGGGGTTGAGGGTTGGAACTGCCGCTATAACTACACGTGGATTAAAGGAAGATTCCATGGGGGAAATTGTGGAACTCATTGATAAAGTCATTTCCAATATTGATGACGAGACTGTTGTTGCTGAGGTAGGAAAGCAGGTAAATGGTATGATGAAATCATATCCGCTTTTTACCTGGTGATTAGCGGTAGGTTCAAGGTTCCATGTTTCAAGTTAAATGTTCCAAGTTTCGAGTTCAGAATTTTTATTCATAACTCATAACTCATAACTACTCGCTTCCACCAGCCACAATCACAGACCGCTCGTGAGCTCGCCCCGATTCTCGGGGCTCGGTTCATAATTGCCTCAGCCTTCCCTGCCCTTCGAAGCTTTCTTTGACCACCGAAGGCTTGCCGAAGGTGGTAGCGTAGGAGGGAGCCTCAAATTATTCTTAAACATGGTTAATGCCAGCCACAACTAATATTATTTTTTAAAAAAAACATTTTATATATCTTTACAAGCGTTACAACTCGGAACCCTAAATGAGCAAAAGAAAGTTAATATTCATTGTTGATGATGATCCTTTTATCAACCAGCTGGTTATAAAACGTTTCAACTCGGAAGATTACCTCGTTGAACCATTTGAGTATGGAGAGGAATGCATAGATGCTCTTGAAAGAAATCCTGAGCTGATTATACTTGATTACTATTTTTTTAAATCAGGTGTAAAGGTTTTAAACGGGATGGAGATCTTTGATAAGATCAGGGAGAAGAAACCGGATGTTCCTGTTATAATGCTTTCGGGCCAGGATAGGGGAGATGTTGTATTGGAAATGGCACGTAAAGGTATAACCGATTATATAATAAAGGATAACTCGCTCATTTCAAACCTTGAGAAGGCAATTTCTGAAATTCTGGGGGAAAGAAAGCATTAAGCAACCTATGGAGTGGTATACCTATCTTGCAATTATAGCGGTAGGCATTATTGCCGGTTTTATCAATACGATGGCAGGCAGTGGCTCACTTCTCACATTACCCTTACTCATGTTCCTGGGCTTGCCGGCAAATATAGCCAATGGTACAAACCGTGTGGCTATTTTCCTTCAGAATATTGTGGCAGTAGGTAGTTTCAAAAAGCAAAAGGTTTTTGAATACAGAGAAGGTATATGGCTTGTGCTACCTGCTACTGCAGGATCTCTAATTGGTGCTCTCATCGCTGTTAATTTTAACGAGCAGATTTTGAGGGTGTTTATTGGTGGTTTGCTGATATTTATGTTCTTTATAATACTGCTCAAACCTGAGAAGTGGATAAAGGAACATGCCGGGAGGATAGACAGTAGCCCAAAGTTCTGGAGAATAGTGATATTCTTTTTCATAGGGATCTATGGAGGCTTTATTCAGGCAGGTGTGGGTTTTTTCCTGTTGGCGGGTCTGGTTTTAGGTGTTGGAGCAGATCTTATTAAAGCCAATGCACTTAAAGTTTTTATTATACTGGTATATACGGGTATTGCGCTTATTGTCTTTTTCATTAACGGGCAGGTGAATCTGCGCGTGGGACTTATTCTGGCAATAGGGAATATGATTGGAGCATGGATAGGTACGCGTGTTGCTGTAAGCTGGGGACCTAAATTTGTCAGGGGAATACTATTGCTGGCGATATTTGTTTCAGCTATGGAGCTATTGGGGATTTTCGATATTCTTATCGCAGGATAAATTTGTAGGTTATTGTACCTTTTTGTGTGGAAGCATCGGGTTTCCTTTCGAACTTGGTTTTCCTGGCAGCCTCGCTTGCCACCTTGAGAAAATATTCTTCAAGGATAGTCGATCCTTTCACACCAGGGCGTACATAGGTTACATTACCGTCCCGATCAACGGTCACTTCAACGACCACAACACCCTCTTTCTGGATGTCATAGGTCGGCTCTGCTAATTTAGTTGCTTTTCGACCTCCTAGGTCATATGATACACCTTCTGTCCCTGTTCCGGATCCTTCACCATAAATCTTTGCATTAACTGCTCCAGTTTCAACACCCTGGTTGCCACGACCTTCGGTCACACCCTCACCGGTGCTGGTATCAGTACCACGAGCATTGGCCCTCTCAAGTGCACCTCTGGTAAGGTTCCTTATTTTCTCTGTCTGCTGCCTTTGTTCTTCCAACTTTCTTTTTTCGGCTTCTTCAGCTTCCCTCCTCAGTCGGTCTTCTTCAAGGGCTTCCTTCCTGCGTTTCTCAGCCTCAGGATCAGGCTGCTCAACCTTTTTTTCGACAACTGGGGCTTCCTCAAAGTCCTGTGTCAATTGTGTTTCGGTTACCTGTGTTTGACTTACAGCCTCATTGCTTATTTCTTCTATCAGTTCATCAGTTGAAGGTTGTTCTAAATCAGCCTGACTGCTTTCTTCCATTGCCGAGGAGGCGGCAGGTTCAAGCAAACCCGAACCGGTTTCATCTGTTCCGAAATCAACCAGTATTCCTTCTTCTTCGGGTAAGGTCTCAGGTGCATGAAAACCAGTAATAATAAGTATTACGGCCAGTACAACATGGAATATTAATGTACCGATTATTCCTTTCTTCTTTTCCGAAGGAAAGTCATAAAGATCGTTATTTTGGAGTCGTTGCAAGAATAAGTTTATATTGGTTATCTTTAGCTATGTTCATTACCCTCACCACATGCTCAATAGGCACGGTCCTGTCAGCATGAAGTGATACATACATATCTTCACTCTGTCCTATCTTTTGCCTGAGTGCAGCTTCAAGGTCCTCAAAAGCAACAGGCTGGTCTTCAATAAAGTACTGCAGGTCTCTTGTTATTGATACTGTGGTAAGTGGTTTTGCCGAAGTCTGGCTGCTTCCTCTTGGTAGCAGCAACTTCAGGGCTGTAGGATGTATCAGTGTTGATGTAACCATAAAGAATATCAACATCAGGAATACTATATCAGACATTCCTGCCATACTGAACTGTACATTTATTTTATTTCTTGAACTTATTGCCATAATTCCGTAATTAGACCGGTTCGTTTAAAATATCCATAAACTCGGTTGAGGTGGCTTCAAGCCTGAAAATCACTTTTTCAACCTTTGAAACAAGTATATTATAAGCAAAATAAGCCAGAATTCCAACTATTAATCCGGCTACTGTGGTAACCAGTGCCGTATAAATTCCATTACTAAGTAACGATACATCAATATTATTTCCAGCATTTGACATATCGTAGAACGCTTTAATCATACCAATAACCGTACCAAGAAAACCTATCATTGGTGCTGCACCGGCTACTGTTGCCAGTGTTGGTAATCCTTTTTCAAGCTTGTATACTTCCAGCTTGCCCACATTTTCAATTGCAGTGTTAACATCGTTAAGCGGTCGGCCTATGCGGGTAATCCCCTTTTCAACCATACGGGATGCAGGTGACTTGCTTGATTTACAGAGTGCTAGCGCTGCATCTATTTTACTGTCATATATATAATCCTTTATCCTGTTCATGAAGTTCATATCTTCATGGCCCGCCCTTGTAATAACATAAAACCTCTCAACAAAAATGTAAATAGCTATTAGGGAGAGCAAAATAATGGGTACCATAACCCATCCGCCTTTCAATACCATCTCACCAAAAGTAAGTGTTACCTGCTCAGATTCGTCCAGTATAAGATCAGATTCCTGCAATACAATGTTTAATAGTCTCATTTATGTTTTAATATTTATTAGTTTTTTCATTTTCGTACGTTGGTTTGGATCTTCAACAGAACTGCACGAGTCCCGAGTTCTCGGGATGAGCGCAGTGAGCTCGACGAATCTTGCAGAGCTGACTCAGATCCACGCCTATCTTTCCATGGTAACTCTTTAAACCAGTCGAAGATATAAAAAAAACGAGATATTATGTTTTGTATTATATCCCGTTTCTATATTTTTTGTTAACAGCTATTAATGAGTTACCCAGATCTGGGCCTGCAGCCAGTAAGCCCCTGCTCCTGCAAGATATCCTATAACAGCCAGCCAGCTTATTTTCTTCATGTACCATATAAAGTCAATTCTCTCGAGGCCCATGGCTGCCACTCCGGCTGCGGAACCTATAATAAGCATACTGCCACCGGTGCCGGCACAGTAGGCAAGGAATTCCCAGAAGAGACCATCCTGGACAAAGAATCCCAAATATTCTGGATTGGCAGATAGTTCAAGCATTTCAGGGCTTGCTATGGGGTACATGCCCATGGCACCGGCCACAAGTGGTACATTGTCAACTATTGCAGAAAGGGCCCCAATAGCAAGGTCGATAGTATAGATGCTCCCCAGGTTCTTATCCAGCCATCTTGACAGGGCAGCAAGCTGGCCGGCAGACTGAAGTGATGCCACGGCTATCAGGATACCAAGGAAGAAAAAGATGGTTGGTGTATCCACTTTCTTGAGAATATGGAAGATAAATAGTTTTTTCTTGGCTTCAGCTGTCTTGTTCCTGTGCATAATCTCAGTAACCAGCCACAAAATACTAAGTCCAAACAGCATGCCGACATAAGGAGGCAGGTGCGTTATACTCTTGAATATAGGAACATTGATAAGGCATGCCAAACCCAGTATAAGGATAAAAATTCTTTCCCTTTTACTTGTAAAAATATTATCTGATTCATCAACCACAGGTCTGGTAACATTACCTTTGAGTATTAATGAGAGGACTATTAAAGGTATGACCATACTGACAAGGCTCGGGATGATAACCCTTGATATGATAGCCACTGTGGTTATCTGCCCGCCTATCCAGAGCATTATAGTTGTCACATCACCTATTGGTGACCAGGCACCTCCGGCGTTAGCCGCAATTACTATAATACTGGCAAAGAACCACCTTGTCCCTTTGTCTGAAATAAGTTTTCTTAAGAGTGCCACCATAACAATAGTGGTAGTAAGATTGTCAAGAGCAGCTGACATAAAGAATGTCAGGAAACCAAGTATCCACAGAAGTTTCACCTTGGATGTCGTTTTAATCTTATCAGTAATTACCTTAAATCCCTGGTTTTGATCTACAGTCTCAACAATGGTCATAGCACCAAAAAGGAAGAAAAGTATTTCTGCTATTTCAATCAGGTGATGACCCAGTTCATGTTTGACGAACAGTACAGGTTCGCTGGCAATTTCAACAGTTTCTCTGTAGGGCGAAGTGGCAAATTCAATATCGCTCATATTTGGTTTGATATTATGAACGAAACCGTCAGCCATTGTTCTTATTTCTTCCCAGGACGGTGAAAGGTTAAGAGACAGAATCTGCTCGCTGAATAATGCGTATAGAGCCCAAAGTATTGATCCTGTTAATAATGCACTTGCAGCTTTTTCAACCTTAATGGGATGCTCCAGTGCTATAGCTGTATAACCCAGGATGAAAATAACGACCATCAATAGAAACATAGTTGCCAGATTTTAGAGATGAATTCAGTGATTGATTTAAAATTATTAAAGGCACAAAAATAATTTTATTTTTCTTATTCTTCAATAATCTCAGGGTCTTCTTCGCGCTTTATATCACTTTTCCCCTTCCTGAAGAGATCTCTGAACCTGTCGAAACTTTGTCTGAAGAAGAGACCAAGGCCCTGGGTATATGGTGCAGTTTCATACACAAGGTTATCATTTGACCTGTTAAAGACCTTGAACCTTATTTTTTCAGTTATTTTAACTTCAACATCAAAATCACCCGTTATTTCATTGGTGGAGGTGCTTGCCTGTGAAGCTCCTGCTTCACCTCCCACGTCAAAATTACCGTTTATGACAACCCTGTCGTTTAATAGTTGTGTTGACAAAGCCACTTCCACTTCCTGGGTGCTTATCTCGTTGCCCGGCCTGTAAGTAAAGCCAATATCAAAATCATTACTTATTTGTGACAGCCAGTTGCTGAGCTGGTTTGATAGCATTTCAGTGGTGGTTACACCCATTGCAGAGGCTCCGGCAGTGGTGGTATTAAGTGATGTTCCTGAAACGACAGGGTCAGGATAGAAGCTGTTCATTACCAGCAAATACAGAAATTGTCTGCTCATTTCTTCCTCGGAATCGATAGCAGCCTTGAGGTCAGTGCGCATTGATTCATCAGCTGTAGGCAGGTAAATGTCAAAACCAATTATTGGATTTACCAGCTGCCCACTCATATTCAGATGGCATTCAACAGGTATTCGTGCAGCATAGGCTTCATTCTGGAAAAGATCCTCAAGAGAAGCCTTAAGTTTATAAATGGCTTTAACATTTATGTTGGCGTCCATGATATCACCATTCCATGATATTGTTCCTCCATCTTCAACGATAAACCGTTTATTGAATATATTTCCAAGGGTAAGCTGGTATTCGCCATCTTCTATTACATAGTCACCAAAAATGGTAAAATCTCCTTTTTTATCCAGCGTCATATGAAGAGTCCCGACACCCCTTGCTTTCATTATATCACCCAGTTTTGAGTCAAAGACCAGCTGAACCTCAGCATCAGGTGTTACCTCCAGTTCAAAGTTCAGTGATATTGATTTTGCATTATCCCGGTTCAGTAGGGGCAGACTTATAGGGATATCCTTAACTGTTTCCTCGCCTTCTTCCCTGAAACTGATGAATGCATAATTACTGATCTCTTCACTTGCACCAAGTGGAATAAACATCCTGGTGTTTCTTTTGGTCTGTGCCGAAATATTAAAATCCAGGTTGTTTGCCGGGCCACCAATTGCAATCACACCCGATGCATATGCAGTACCGTAAAACAGGCTGTTATCTTTTTGTCTTGTATCCATAACCATTATATTATCGGCGTCAACACGAAGATTTATAAACCAATCTTTAAAATTTTTATGAGATACATTCCCATCTAATACAGCCTTATTTTCATTATTGTCGCTTATTTGTATGTTTCTGAATACTATTTTATCGTTATCAAAGCGTATACTGTCAGAAAACCTGAAATTTGATTGCAGGTAATCAATTTTCATCGAAGCCTGCTCAGCCAGTACACTTCCCTGTAATGACGTATTACCATTATCACTGATAATCTTTACACTGCCTGATCCCAGTCCTTCAATGTCAGAGGCAAAAGATTTTAAAAACAGGTTGAGTATATCGAGTGGCATTTCATTTACTGCAGCAAGAAGTCCCAGGTGTTTTTTTTCAGGATCATAACCTCCATCAACACTGAATGTATTTTTACCATCCTTATTGTTTCTTAAGCTGATTCCTGCCACTTTCTCGTTATTGTCCCATACTGACAATATTTTCACATCACCATATTCACGATCATTGAGCTTAAAGTCTTTAATCATTATATCTGTTTCAAACATCAGGTTATTGTAGATATCGGTAAGTTGAATATTCCCATCAAGTAATCCTTCGAGAAAGAACTCTATCTGCTTTGTATCTTCCTGTGCTTGTGCTCTTTCGAGTCTATTCAGGCCTGCAAGGTCTAGCTCCTTGAACCTTATTTTTATGCTGTCAGATGAATCTCCTGATACTTTCCCGTCAATCATGAAGTATACCTCTTTGCGGCTAACAATGAACCTGTTTATGCTGATGGCGGTGGAGTCGATAATAAGCCTGCTGCTGTCAATCTGCCATGGTTTATCATTAATTATTAATTCTGCGGGCAAAATGGCCAGATCAAGTCTTGGATGTACACTATCGGGCCTTGAAAGTTTTCCTTTAGCAGTAAAGGTCCCTTTGTTTTCAAGATTGCCAGTGTTATCCCAGTTAATATTTATATTGAAAGTGTCAGTGTTTGTTTCAGACCTGATTCCCAGCTGCTCCAGGTTGAGCCTGTTGACAAGATTCAATTTCTCACTATAAAGATCAAATACCATGCTGGTATCTTCAATCATGCAGTTTATATCAAGTTCAGACAGGCTATTCAGGTTGTAGATGGCATAGTCTCCTGCAGCTGCTATGCTGATTTTTTGTCCTGGTTTAACCCAGCCTTTAACTGTAAACCCGGGGGAAAGCAGGAAACCGGTCCTGAAGAACTCGTTTATACGATCTATATTTTTGAACCTGATATCATAGCTGAAGTCGTTTTTACCGGAGAATTTTTCTGTCTGGCTATCTATCAGTGAGGGGAAAACGGATGATCCGGCAAGTATAAGATCTGACACAACAGAGGCGAGGCCATATTTGCCTCTTATATCAGCATCAATATAGTCTGTCCTAAGATTAATCCCCATGCTTGAGCTGTCAACATTAAAAGCACTTATGCTGCAGTCGAAAAGATCAAATTCTTCACCATTTCTCTTGAGCTTTGAATTTAACAGGCGTATATTCCCGGTAATATTATCAATGCTGTTGCCGGTAAAGCTTGCAGTAAGCAGCATTGAAAGACTTGAAAGGCTGTCGGAGCGATCCATATTAAGCTGGTATAAATCAGCTTCAAGAAGGTTAAGACTGAAGTCCACTTCCGGTAAATTTCCGGTAAAATCAAACCGTCCCAGTAAATCCATTTTCAGGTCTTCAGTATTTGAACTGACTGTTCCATCCCATATTTTTTCCGTTACTTGACCATTGATTTCAAGGTCGCGGTAGGTATAATCCTTAAATTCCAGGCTTTCAATAGTAGCCTCTATATCAGCCCTGAAATTTTTTAATGATTTTGATATTCCTTCAACATCAAGGTGTGCTGAAATAGAGCCCAGTATATCTTCACGGTTCAAAATTCTGCCCAATCCAACTGAACGTGCCTCCAGGGTACCTTTATAAAAGAAAGTACTGGAGGTGTCAGGCCTGAACAGTATGTCAGAGGATACTGACCCGAGTTCAGTATTTAGTGTTCCGTATGTAACAAAATCCTGGATAAAACCCGTGAAATTGCCGCTGAAGGATATCGCTCCCAGCTTCCTTAACTCATTGCCCGGGTTCAGCTTATCCATACCCGGTATTCCCATCTCAGTTATTTCCCGCACCGTGGTTGTAAAACTGCCTACTCTTATGAACATGAAAGTATTTTGTATATCGGGCATACCGGAAAGGTCAAAATCACATGTGAGCATTGTACTATCTGAACATGATAGTACAATATCTCTTCCATTCATTTCCTCGACTGTACCCGTTATGCTTCCCGAAAATATAATATCATAATCCATTCCCCGAAGTGGTTCAACAAAGTATGCAAGGTCAGATAATGAGATGAGAGAACTCTGGAGTGTAAGCTTCAGATTCGCATCACGGTTAAAATTAAAATCACTGCCGTTTTCTAAGATATCGATCCCTATTGTTTCTGAATTAATAAAGCTGTTTGAGGTTCTGATTGTAGGATCAATAAGATGGTATTTACCGTCTTCTATCTGTACTTCGGTAAAAAGATTTTCCAATTCAAAACATTTTCCTGTTGAAAATGACAGCTCGGTAATTCTTAATCCAACATCTTTATAATGTTTACTGAGATTATCCAGGGTAAGATTGAGATCAGAAAGACAAATATTATTTATGTCAAAGTTTTCTGCTGTATCAGGCCTGATTCCGGATCTGTAGCTCAGTTCACCATTGTCAATAACTATCTGCCTGATCAGAAGGTCTTTATTTCTTTTGGCAGTGTCTTCATTAACCAATAGTTGTGCTAAAGACGCCAGGTTTAATACATTATTGGTGTCCGGCCGGAGCTTTATTACGGGGCTGTCAATATCCACACGGCCGAGGCTGATAAGCCTTTCCTTTCTTTTTATTCTCCTTATCCCGGCTTTAACCATCGGGGAATAAAGCATAGTATCAGCCGTATTATCCTTTAGAAGAAGGTTATTTACTTCAATGTGATTAAAGAAGGTAAATCGTATATCCCCTGCAGAAATCTCTATATCATTATTCTTCGAGATCCTGGCCGTTAATCTATCGAATAACCATGTTTGTACCGAAGGACTTTTGAGGGTAACAAAGCAAATGGCTGTAAGAATCAATATAACCAGTAATACTAAAATAGGGATTTTATATATTTTCTTAATTTTGCTCATTATTATGTGCGTGCACAAACAACATTCCAAAAATAGCGTAAAAAACTGAAAAATAAAGATAAATGCCGGTTACTATCCTTGCCATTGAATCTTCATGTGACGATACCTCGGCAGCTGTTGTGAGAGATGGTTTTCTTCTATCCAATCTCATTGCAGGCCAGGAAGTACATAAATCATATGGTGGTGTTGTACCGGAGCTGGCATCAAGGGCTCACCAGGCAAATATAGTACCTGTTGTTGACCAGGCTATTAAACGTGCTGGTATAGACAGGAAAGATATCGATGCCATAGCATTTACGCGTGGACCTGGTTTGCTGGGATCACTTCTTGTAGGCACCTCTTTTGCTAAAGGTTTTGCGCTGGCCCTGAACAAGCCCCTTATAGAGGTTAACCATCTTCAGGCACATATTTTATCACACTGGCTGAAAGAGAAAGGGAGAGACAATAAGACACCGGGATTGCCATTCCTTTGCCTGCTGGTATCTGGCGGGCATACACTGCTTATAATCGTAGACAGGGATATGAAGCTTGAAGAAATAGGTTCAACGATTGATGATGCAGCAGGTGAAGCCTTTGATAAATGTGCAAAGGTTATGGGCTTGCCTTATCCGGGTGGCCCTCTTGTTGATAAGCTGGCATCTGTCGGTAACCCTGATCGATTTACTTTTACCAGGCCAAGAATTGAAGGACTGGATTTCAGCTTCAGTGGATTAAAAACTAATTTTCTATATTTTCTGCGTGATGCTGTTAAAGGAAACCCTGAATTTGTAGAAGAGAATAAAAATGACCTATGTGCATCGATTCAGAAAACCATCATAGAAATACTACTGGATAAACTGGTTAAGGCCGCCAGAAAAACAGGAATAAAAGAGATTGGAATTGCAGGTGGTGTTGCAGCCAATAGCAAATTAAGAACTTCCCTCAATAAACTTGCCGGGCAGTATGGGTGGAATATATATTTGCCGGAGATGAAATATACAACTGATAATGCTGCCATGATTGCAATTACCGCCTATTTTAAGTATCTTGATAACGATTTTTCCGGTCAGGATACAGTTCCACTGGCAAGGTTTAATATTTAAAAAATCAGCATGGCTTTAAAGGACAAATCAATTTTAGTTGTGGGCGCAGGTTCTATTGGAGGCATCTCTGCCACTATCCTTAAAAATGCTGGTTATAATGTTGAAATTGTATGTAAATATGAAGACTACAGGGAGAACATAATTAATGAAGGACTGAAAGTCAGTGGTGTTAAGGGGAGGTTCTGGGAGAAGATGAAGGCCTACGTTTCTATTAAAGATACCGGTAGTACAAAAGATATTATACTGTTAGCTATTAAAGCCACAGATATGATTGAAGCTGCTGAGGATCTGAAGTCTTTACTGAAAAAAAACAGCCTGGTGATATCGATGCAAAATGGAATCTGTGAGCCCGAACTGGGCAGGATACTGGGTAATAACCACATTGTGGGATGTATAGTCGGCTGGGGAGCTACAATGGATAAACCAGGAGATCTGGTAATGACATCCAGTGGTGATTTCGTGATTGGATATATAGGCAGGGTTGAAGATGAAAGGCTGAATGAAATAGCATTACTCCTGGGCACGATACTGCCGGTCAGGATCACTGGAAACATTATGGGGCACCTTTATTCCAAACTTATCATCAATTCATGTATTACATCAGTAGGAGCCCTTACGGGATTACTGCTCGGCCAGATGATGCAGAGACGCAAAGCAAGAAAATTGTTTATAGAAATAATTCGCGAAGCTATTGAACTGGCACATGTGCTCCAGGTAAAAGTTGAAGATTATGGCAACAGGTTGAATTATTATAAGTTTATTAGCGGTAAGAATAGTTTTTACGAGGTAAAAAGACATATTACATTACGCCTGATGGGATTGAAATATCGTCGTTTAAAGTCGTCATCACTTCAATCGCTGGAGAGAGGAAAGCTAACGGAAATAGATTACCTGAATGGATATATTTCATCAAACGGAAGGGAATATGGGGTACCAACACCCGTAAATGAAGCCATTGTGAATATGATCCATGAAATCGAAGATGGTAAGAGAAAAATCACCCTTTCTAATCTTGATGATGAAGTATTTGAAAAATATTATAGATAAAGGTTTTATATTTATTCACCGATAACTATATTAGCAGTAAATACCAGCCAATGGATAAGTTATTCATTAAGGCAACTAAAAATTCACCTGAAATAACCCTGAGTCCTGAAGGTGCTCTGAGGTTCAAGGGTCGGTCCATTCATGAGAATGCCCAGGATTTTTTTGACTCCGTGATCGACTGGATTATTGAATATATTAATGACCCGGCTGACACAACCTTTGTTGATATACAGCTTGAGTATTTTAACAGTGCTACTGCAAAATATATTATTATAATGCTTCAAAAACTAAAAGAAGTAAAACTGAAAGATAAAAAGTATTATGTGAACTGGTTCTATGAAGAGGGTGATGAAGATATTCTTGAGAGGGGCGAATATTTTGCTTCAGTCCTCGATATGGATTTTAATTTTGTGGAAATAACATAAAAATGCCTAATATGCCAGTATCTGGCTTTTTTCAATGCCCCTGCCTTTAATCAATAACTTGTTGTGATAAATCTCTGCAACAGCCCAGGCATTGCTGTCCGGTGTCTCAACCATTCCCTTAATAGTTACATAATGTATCCTGTTAAGATTACTGTAACCACCTGAATGATCATGGCCACAAAACCAAGCAATAATATTGTCATATTCTGAGATAATATCAAGTATTTCCTCCCTGTTATAGACATTATGTGGACCGGCAGGCTCGATGGTGTGATGTGAAAATACCAGTACATGCTCATCCCTGTCCCGGGCTTCTGCCAGTTCTGATTTGAACCACTCAATCTGCTTCTTACTCATTTCCCCGTTCCATTCAAACGAATTGGGATAGCCTTCCGATGTCAGTTTATTAATAATCATTCTTGCTTTAACGGCTGATAGTAACGGTCCGTAATAAGTGCTTATTTCACAGGTGTTAAGAAAAATAAACCTGAATCCCTGTTTTGTGAAACTATAATAGCTTTCTTCACCGGTAAGCATATCCCTCACTTTTTTCTTATTCCTGTTTTTTACACTGAAATCATGATTTCCAAGCACGTGATATATCCTGTTATCGCTTTTTTTAAGTATTTCCATTACTGGCTCGAACGATTTAAAGTCCCTGTCTATAAGGTCTCCCAGGTTGACGATAAAATCAATGTTGGTATTATTCAGATCATTTATTGCTTCATTGAGCTTGGTGAGTGAATTACTGAAGTACCTTGAACCCTGGCTTTTGCACTCGCAATACTGGACATCTGCTATTAAACCGAATGATAGAATTGCCTGGTCTGGCTGTTTATTGTCTGGAATGCTCATGACCATGGGTGATTGAGATATAGTGAGGGAATAAAAAAAAAGAATAAAAATCCTTATCATACTATTTCTTTTGGAAGATATTTAAAGATAAGGATTTTTATTTCTCAAATGGCAGGATTGCCTGTTTTACCCATAAAGACAATACCGTTGGTACTCGTTTCCCTAATGAGGTAAATAAATGGCTTATCAAGTTTTACTTCCAGTGGTTCGGGTGGCATGGAAGTGAATTCAATCATAACAACTGTTGCAGCAGCTGCTTCAGTGCCTTCTTCATTGGTTTCAATAAATGTCTGGTGCAATACTTTGCTTATGAAAAGATCCTGTTCCGATATATTTGAGAAATCTGCTGCAAACGGAGTAAATGCAATCCCCATCCCCATTGCGGTAAGAACGTCTTTCAATTCAGTCTTAAACTCATACTTGAACCTTGGCATATACAAATCCACATCTTCATTAAGCATACCCTCAACCCAGGTGTTCCAGTCATCTGAATTCAGCATGGGAATGATATCTGATGTAGTATATCCATTATCCGGAAGGATAACATCCATAACATAATTACCCTGTCCGTATGGTAGTTCAAGGAGTATGAATTTTTCCGTTGCATTTATCCTTGCTGTTATTTCCTGGTTCATCATAGGAACATCTACCTGTGATCCTCCTTCGGGGAAGAATGGCATATCAGTGGTATTCTCCTCGTCGAATTCATATTTCCACTTGCCATTAAAGTATATAGCATTTATCAGCAGCATGGCAATATCGGGCGGAAGTTCATCGATCATATCCTTTATCTTACCATGTGTATGATCTTCTATCCACTGGTTTATGACATCTACAATATCCGGGTCGCCGACAGAGAAATCATGAGCTTCTGCATCAAAATATTCTTTAAGTTTATCGATGAAAGCCTGTTTCACCCTGAGTCTTTCTTCAACCCATACAGAATTGGCAATTTCCATCACTACCCGCTCATCGATTTCCATAAGCTTGTCGGTCAGGTCTTTGTATGAATTGTTAATATCTTCAATATCAATATTATAATACCTGAGAGCCTTCATCATTGAATCACGTGTTACACCGTTTGCCCCGTTAAGTGTCATTGACAGAGCATATGATATGCTGAGCGGTGAGATCATGACATTTTCAACATCACTGTTCTCCTGCATTACGAGCTTGAAAATGTCAAAACTAAATGTGTTGTCTGATTCAACCAGTGCCTGCTGTGTTGCGGTAAGTTCTATAGGGATAGGTTCATCCGGCAGATTGTCCGGGTTATTTTTCTCACATGAGCTGAATGGTATTATCAGAAGTACTATTAAGAACAGATATCGTGTCATTATATTTTTTTTGGTTTGGCCTCAACGTACAAACCGCAAAAAACATGCCATGTAAACAGTTATTTATCAAAGAAATATTCTTTGCCGGGAAAGCCAAATCTCCGTTTTGCATACTCTTCGGGATATACAAAATATTTTGTATCAGCCTCAACACATATTTTCCCATTGCCATCAGTCAGGTCACACTTAAGGTAAACATACCTGCCTTCCGTCCTTTCAATATGAGCTCTTAAGGTTATATTACCTCTGTTCATGAAAACTGGTTTAAGGTACCTTACCTTCAACTCGGATGTGACACCTGCCGTTCCTTTTTTAACACTAACACACCATGCACCCACCTCATCAAGCATTGTTGCAATAATCCCTCCGTGAAGAACATTAACGTATCCCTGGTAATATTCTTTGGGTTCCCATATTGCCTCAACATAATTATCAACTTCCTCAAATTCAAGTTTAAGACCTATGGGATTCTTACGGCTGCAGCCAAAACACTTATTTAATTCCGGGTCGTAAGGGTTTATTATTTTCCTTCGCATATTAACAAATTATTTTTTATTCTTATAATGATAGTACAAAAACACCAGTGAAGTTGTCAGGAATAAAAGCCCCATAAATATCAGTAAAAGAAAGCCTGAGAGGGTAGGTTTTTCAAATCCCCTGTCAACCATTTTAATCCTGCCAATATATCCGTTTATGGCAAGGATTATAATTAATAATGCAAAAATAATACCTATATAAATTCTTGTTTTATCGAGTATTTTTGTTGATTTGTAAAGGTCTGAATTAACAAAATTAGCATAGCGGGTTCTTGCATGAGCATAAGCTTTCCGTCTGGCCTGCTCCCTTTTGTATCTGTCCCATTCAGTAATAAATTCACCGGCTCTGGCGGAATCAGTCTCCTTTCTTTTGTACTGTGCAAGAAGGAATTGGTATGCCTCGGTAGAAATTATGAAAAGGTCACTCGCTGAGGCCGACTTATTCAGATCGGGATGATACTTTCGTGCACAGCGCCTGTAAGCTTTCTTAATATCATCAATCTTGGCCCCCGGTTCCAGTCCCAGTACCTGGTAATATTTAAGTATCTGATTCAATATATCGTATTTAAGGATAAAAATAATGTTTTGCAGGGGATTATCATATAACCTATATAACTAATGGGAAAAGTGCTCAGGTTGGAGATAAGTATGAACTCTTTGATAAGTTTAATCATTTGATCATTGTATTACACGTACTTTTTGTAATTTTGCAGATCATATTTACACATCGTTATTGAATGGAGTGGAGTAATGTTTACCTGGCCTTTGGCCTTACACTTATTGCAGGACTGGCTACAGCTATTGGGGGAGGAATAGCTTTTTTCGCAAAAAGGACAAACACTACATTCCTTTCTTACTCACTGGGCTTTTCAGCCGGTGTAATGATATATATTTCTTTCACAGAGATTCTTGGTGAAGCAAATACTATAATTGGTGAATACTATAATGATAATACATCAGCATGGATGACTTTCCTTTTTTTTATTACCGGTGTTGGCCTGACGGCTTTAATAGACAAGATGGTGCCATCTCAGGAAAACCCTCATGAAATGAGAAGCCTGGAGCAGATGGATAATGGGCGCTCCTGCAGCGGTAGAAGATTATTGCGCGTAGGCATAATTACCGCTGTGGCAATCACTATTCATAATTTTCCCGAGGGCATCGCAACATTTATGGCGGGAGTATCGGATATTACTATTGGAATCAGTATAGCATTAGCGATAGCAATACATAATATACCTGAGGGCATAGCTGTTTCTGTTCCTGTTTATTATGCAACAGGATCAAGGAAAAAGGCATTCTGGTGGGCTGCCTTATCAGGTCTCGCTGAGCCAATAGGAGCTCTGTTTGGATATTTTATCCTCTCATTGTTCCACAGCCAGATTGTACTGGGTTATATGTTTGCATTGGTTGCCGGAATAATGATCTATATAGCATTTGATGAGCTTCTGCCTGCTGCTCATAAATATGGTAAACACCATACTGCTATCTATGGCCTGATAAGCGGAATTATTGTTATTGGAATAAGCCTAATGTTGTTATAACAATTATCAGCTTATCGCTTTTATCACCTGTCAGCGTTGATGGCCTGTTTCTGTAATTTGTATCATTTCATTTGTATTGATCGGCTGAGAACTTCTTATTGATAAATGTAGCATATCTAACAAGGTTTTTCCTTATTATTGAACATGTAACAACACTTACTGACAGATATCAGTTATTTCTTGTTTTTCTGTTATTATTTTCATCCGGTCATTGTTAATTAATATTTCCTAATATGCAAAAGATCACTACTCACCCGATACTGAATGTTCCGGAGAAACAAAAAGTCACTTTTCAATTCAATGGAAATACAATTGTTGCAGAGAAAGACTTCATTATTGCTGCAGCCCTTCACCAGGCAGGCTATCCTGTACATAGTCATAGCCTGGAAAACAGAAACCGCAGCCTTGAATGTGGTATAGGCAAGTGTGGTGCCTGTGAAATGCTTGTTGATGGAGTAATAAGAAGAATATGTATAACAAGGGTAAATGGTGTCAGGGAGGTAAAAACAATACCACATGATTACAAACCTGAAGCACAAAAGATAGAAATCGATAAAGCATTAAATATTTATAAAACGGATGTTGTAATTATCGGGGCAGGTCCTGCAGGTCTTGCAGCCAGGGAGATATTAAATCAGCACGACGTTAACAATATAGTAATTGATAATAATGATCATATTGGCGGGCAGTTTCTTATGCAGACACACCAGTTTTTCTTCTTCGAAAAAGAGAAAAAATTCGGTGGTATGAGGGGCTTTGATATTGCACAGCACCTTGCAGGGGAAAATCATAATGGTATATTTCTGAACTCGACCGTCTGGGATATACTGGAAGGGGAAAGGCTTGCTGTAAAAAATATTAAGTCGGAAGAAATATATTATGTTGATGCAAAATACCTGATTATTGCTACAGGGGCAGTACCTTTTATGCCCCCGTTTGAGAATGATGATGTACCCGGGGTCTACACAGCAGCTGTTGTTCAGAAAATGATGAACCAGGAATTTACATTGCTGGGTAAAAATGTGCTGACTGTGGGAGCAGGAAATATCGGGTACCTTACATCTTACCAATTAATACAGGCCGGGGCAAAGGTGAAAGCTATTATTGAAGCATTGCCTTATGAAGGGGGATTTCCCGTTCAGGCTAACAGGGTAAGGCGTCTGGGTATACCTGTTCTTACTTCTAAAATCCTTGTGAAGGCAATACCTAATGATAATTATGACGGTATAACAGGGGCGGTAATTGCCGACGCTGAAAACTTTGAACCTGTGCCCGGAACAGAGAAAGTGATAAATGGGATAGATGCTATAAATATTTGCACAGGACTCATCCCTGATGATGCATTACTGATAAAGGGCAGAGAAGTGTTTGGAAGAAACTGCCATGGTGCAGGTGATGCAATAAGGATAGGAGAGGGTACAAGCGCAGTGCTAAGGGGTAAACAGGTGGCTTATGAGATTATTGATGAAATGGGAGTGAAATATAATTATAGCCAGTACCTGAAAATTTCCAAAGAATATATTGATTCCCAGCAGGAACCGGTAAAAATTATTGAAGAACCATTTATGCCTTTAAAAGAAAGAATGTGGGAAAAACCTTTCGTTCTGATTGACTGCCTGTATGGTTTTGCATGTAACCCTTGCGCCTTTGCCTGTCCTCATAATGCAATTACCAAATCATCAACGAGCACTGTTCCCGAAATAGATTTTGATAAGTGTATAGGTTGTATGCAATGTGTATACCAGTGTCCGGGCCTGGCCGTTTTTGGGTATAATCTGAAAAAGAACTGGTTGTTCCTGCCTGTCGAATATGAGGTAAAAGAAAATTCCGCAGTTTACCTGGTAAATAACGAAGGACAAAAATTAGGTGAGGGCATAATTGAAAGAGTACTCAAAAAAGATAATAAAACAAATATTGCCAGGGTCAAAGCCCTGGATATACATGGTGAAGAACTTCCCCCTGTAAGAGGATTTATTATTAAGGAACTCTACCCCGATGAGATCAGTTATGATGAAACAGGGGATAAGTATATAGGTGACCAGTATATATGTCATTGTGATGATGTAAAACTTAATGAGATACTGGATATTATCGGGCACAGGAAATTTATATCTGTAGATGAGATAAAACACACCACGAGATTGGGAATGGGAGCATGCCGGGGGAAAAGATGTATTAAACGATTAAAGACTGTTTTGCCTAAATATGGTATTTCAATGATTGGCGATGCTACACCGCGTGGACCGCTTTCTAACCAGGTAGGGTTAGGTGAACTTCTACCCCGTAATGCTCATGAAAACATAATAACCCACCTGAACGGGCAGAACCGTAAAATAATACACGCACAGTCATTTATTGCCGGTGGTGGTATAGGGGGCAGTGCCTTATTCCGGTATATGGCAAAAGCAGGTTTTAAACCTTTAATGATAAATTATGGACGTGGCTCATCATGGAGAAATATTGCAGCCGGCCGTCCTAACTTCAGCCTGCCGGAACTCTCTGATATAGCGAATCATAATTTGCAGATATTCAAAGAACTACAGGATATTCAGAATATTGATTTTCTTCCAATCAAATATGTAACTTTTGCCCATGATGAACAGATATACAAAGACCTGGAAGCTTCTGTTGCATGGTCGGATGCAAGGATGATTGATCCGGGGGACTTTCAAAAGGAAGTGTCAGCATATTTCAACCCTGCACTGAATAAGTATAAGGCTGCACTTATTACCAACAATTGCTGGCAGGCCACACCGGGTAGAGTGATTGACCTTATAAGGAATATCGGAATTGAACAGGGGGGTACAATACTGGAAGATTGTGAATTAATTGATGTAAATAAATCAGGAAAGACTTATAATATAATTGTTCGTGATCATAAGAATGAATACGTTGAATACCAGACTGAAGTGTTTATAAATGCACTGGGGCCTGATGGTGCAAAATTCGCATCTAAATTAGGACTTGATACAGGAATATATCCTGTTAAACACCAGGCTTTTATCACTCGTCGTTTACCTGTGCTGGGTATCAAGGGACGCCCATTGTCTATGTTAATTGACCGTAGAAAATATAAAGGATTCACTGCAGTTTACGGCCAGCAATTAGCAGAAACAGGCCAGATTATTGGATGTGCTTCTCCGATGATTGAACCGGAGGAAACGGGAAAAAACCTGAAAATCAATTCACAGGATTTCCTTGAGATTATTACGGAAGTCTTCGTTGATTGGATACCTTGCTTATCATTGGTTGGATTCCAGGCAGTTTGGGCAGGTTATTATGTCGAACCCAGGATGCTGATTGATCCCGAACAGGGTTTGTTCATAGGCTTGCGTGGACAGGGATTTATGTTAGGACAATATCTGGCTAAATTATATGTTGATAAACTGACAGGTAAACCTGTACCTGAATATTTTGACCGTCTCAAAATTGATGGTGACGGATTATTGGAAAAAGCCTTTAAATAAAATCCGGGACTACACTATTCCTGCAAATCCCATAAAAGCCATTGCCAGCAGCCCTGCAATAACAAAGGCTATTGGGACACCTTTCATCGGTCCCGGGACATCTGCAAGCTCAAGGTGCTCACGAATACCTGCGAAGAGAATAAGAGCCAGGCCAAAACCTATTGAATTCGCAATCGCAAAAACAATACTTTCCATCAGATTGAGGTCCTGCTGACCCGCCATAATGGCTACTCCCAATACTGCACAGTTAGTGGTTATCAGGGGAAGGAAAATACCAAGTGCCTGGTATAATGACGGACTTACTTTCTTGAGGATAATCTCTACCAGTTGAACCAGTGTGGCAATGACCAGGATAAAAGTGATGGTCTGCATATACTCTATGCCAAAAGGATTAAGTATGTAATTCTGTATGAGATAGGTTACCAGTGTGGCAATTGTCATTACGAATAATACTGCTCCTGACATCCCGATGGAGGTCTCAATTCTTCCTGATACTCCTATGAAAGGACAAATGCCCAGGAACTTGTTGAGCACAATATTATTTACGAATACGGCTGATATGATTATTATTATATATTCCATCTTATGCTCCTTTCTTGCTAAGCTTGTTAACTATCACTATCAGATACCCCAGCGCTATGAATGCCCCCGGTGATAATATAAAGATGAGTATACCATCGCCCGGTATGAATTTTAATCCGAATATTGAACCTGAACCAAGTATTTCCCTCACTGACCCGAGGAGGGTCAGTGCAAAGGTAAATCCCAGTCCCATACCCAATCCGTCTATTGCTGATGACAGCAGAGTGTTCTTTGATGCAAATGCTTCAGCACGGCCCAGGACAACACAGTTTACCACGATAAGGGGAATAAACAGGCCGAGTGCTTCAAACAGTACTGGTACGTAAGCCTGCATTATTAGTTCAACAATAGTTACAAAAGATGCTATTATAACTATAAAAGAAGGTATCCTGACTTTATCAGGAATAAAGTTTTTGATAAGGGAAACCACTACATTGGACATCAGCAGCACAAATGTTGTTGCCAGGCCCATGCCCATTCCATTAATAGCGGTTGTTGTTACACCCAGTGTGGGGCAAAGGCCAAGAAAAAGGGCAAACACCGGGTTTTCCTTGATAAAGCCTTTGGTAAAATTCTTAAGCTGGTTCATATTCTTGTCTTAGCTTTTTTACTTGTTATCATTAATGCTTTTGAAAGTCTCATAAGCCCTGGCTACAGCATCACAGAAAGCTCTTGAACTGATAGTTGATGCTGTAATGGCATCAACATCGCCTCCGTCTTTCTTAACTGACAGGCGGAATGTCTCAGGGTTCTTACCCTGGAATTGCACACTCCATTCTGATTTTTTTCTTTCCATCTTATCACCCAGCCCGGGTGTCTCCTCATGCTCCAGTATCGCTACGTCATTTATTGTACCATCGGGAAGGAAACCAACCATTACTTTAATTTCCCCGGAGAACCCCAAATTTGTAAATGTTTCAACAGCTGTTCCTACAGGTTCATCACCCTTCATTCCCGGGTAAAAATACAGTGTATCGCCATCTACAGCTTTCTTGTAAACATCGGCAGTGGGACTATTGTCAAATTCCGGTATGACCTGTCTTATTGCATTGTTTTTCTTTTCAAGCTTCGCTGCTGCTATAGGTTCTTTTGTCAGCTCGTAAATACCACCTAGAGACGCTGAGGCGACAAAAGTAATCACCAACAATGCAATAAACATATTTTTCAGGTTTGATTCTTTTTTAGCCATTTCTTACCTCCTCTCCGAACCTTGAGGGTTTTAAATATGTATTTATCAGGGGTGTGAATGCGTTCATAATAAGTATGGCAAACTGTACACCTTCAGGGTAAGCCCCGAACCTCCTGATTAGGATTGTAATAATACCTATTCCCACCCCATATATTATCATGCCTTTGTTTGACATAGGTGAAGTTACGTAATCGGTGGCCATAAAAATAGCTCCCAGGAGCAATCCCCCGGTCATCAGGTGATACAAAGGATCGGCATTTGATTCTGGATTGGCAAACCATAATATGCCGGTAAATACAGTTACTGTCAGGAGAATACTTAAAGGAATGTGCCAGGTAATAATTTTCCTTATAAGCATATAGCCAAGCCCTATAAGAAGGGCAAAAGCAGCTATTTCACCGAGTGAACCTCCCGTATTGCCCCAGAAAAGCTGCTGGTAGTCAGGCATAGCCAGTTCCGGGTTGGTCATTATATTTTGCACTGGCACCTTATCATAGTTTTCATTCAGTATGCTTAATGGTGTGGCGCCGGTTATTGCATCGGTGAAGCTTGTTTTGAATCCCCTGGGAACAGGCCATGTTGTCATTTGAACAGGAAAAGAAAGAAAGAGGAACACTCTGCCGATAAGAGCCGGATTGAAAGGATTATTTCCCAGCCCTCCAAATGTCATTTTTCCAACACCTATAGCTACCAGAGCACCCAGGACAACCAGGCCGATAGGAAGGTTGGTTGGCAGACAAAAGGCCAGTAATAAGCCTGTTACTATTGCAGAACCATCACTTACAGATGGTTCTTTCCTTATAATAAACTTCTGGATAAGATATTCAAAGATAACACAGGATATTACTGAAACTGACGTTACCAGGATGGCTGCCCAGCCAAAAAACCATATCGTTGCAAGCATTGCAGGGGCGAGGGCTATTACCACTCCATACATGAGTTTTTTTGTTGACTCCTTGCTGTACTCATGCGGGGATGGTGATACTGTTAATAATTTATTCATTACTTGTAGTCTATTTCTTGTCTTGCTTACTTTTGTTTTCTTTCTCTTATTATTCTGCCAACATAGGCCTTACCCAGCCTGATATAATCAAGTAAAGGTCGGTTTGCCGGGCATATGTAACTGCAGGACCCGCATTCCATGCAATCCATTATCCTTTCTTTCTCTGTTTTTTCAAATAGTTCTTTTTCAGTAAGTGCCATCAACAGGTAAGGTTCAAGGCCCATTGGACAGGCTGTTATGCACTTCCCGCACCTTATACAGGGTCCTGTTTCTCTTCTGCGCGATTCTTTATCCCTTAAAAGCATTATACCTGATGTTCCTTTCGTTACCGGTACATCAAGTGAACTCAGTGCTTTGCCCATCATAGGTCCACCGTTTACTACCTTGGCTGTGCTCCCGGGTAAACCTCCTGCATATTCTATCAGATTGTTTACCGGAGTACCTATGCGGGTAAGCAGATTTACAGGCTTTTCCATGTCTTTACCTGATACGGTGACTACCCGCTCAACCAGTGGTTTATTTTTCTGTACAGCTTCGTATACCGCGTAAGCGGTCCCAACATTATGAACAACTGTGCCAACATCAACTGGAAGGCCTCCTGAAGGTACCTCCCGGTTTATTAATGCTTTTATAAGTTGTTTTTCTGCACCCTGCGGGTATTTAACCTTAAGGGTATGAACACTTATACCATTAAAGCCCGAAACCATGCTCTTAAGCTTTTCAATGGCATCTTTCTTGTTGTTTTCAATACCTATCATAGCCCTGTCTACCCCCAGTGCTTTCATAAGCAGGGATGTTCCCGTAAGCAGCTCACCGGTCTTTTCAAGCATCAGGCGATGATCGGAAGTGAGGTAAGGCTCACATTCAACACCATTTATAATCAGTACATCACATTTCTTACCAGGTGGGATGCTCAGTTTTACATGAGTGGGAAATGTTGCTCCTCCCATTCCTACAATACCATTTTCAGAACACTTTTTTATGATCTCTTCACCTGTAAGGTTTATGTCCTTTTTCAGGTCATCGCTTCTGTCTACAGAGTCAATCCATTCGTCTCCCTCAACATTTATTACCACACATGTCTGCTTATAACCTGATGAGTCAAGTACTTTATCAATCTTAAGTACTTTCCCCGAAACCGATGAATGAATATTTACTGATACAAAACCCTTGCTGCGGGCAATTGTCTGCCCGGCTTTTACTGTATCACCCTTTTCAACTACCGGTTCAGCAGGAGCTCCCAGGTGCTGATTGACTGGTATGATAACCTGCTCCGGTACCGGCAATATTTCTATCGATAGACCCGCAGATATTTTGTTTTCAGGTGGATGAACACCTCCTTTGGGGAATGTCTTCAACACTTTGTATTATTTTAAATTTAACTTCAGTATTATTATGCTTCAGCCTTCTCCGGTTCCTTCTTTTGCTCAGTTTTGCGTGGTGGGAAGTTCAGTTCCAGTATTGCACCTGTAGGACATTCAGGTTCACATTTTCTGCACAACTTACACTTGTCAGAATCAATAAAAGCAAGGTTGTTCTCAATTGTAATGGCATCGAAATTGCATACTATCTCACATTTCCCGCATCCTATACATGCAACAGAACATGCTTTCCTTGCCGGGCCTCCCTTATCCTTATTCACGCATGATACATATATTTTTCTGTCCTTCCTGGCTTTTTTCCTGAGTTCAATAATGTCTCGCGGACAGGCTTTTACACATGCTCCGCAGGCAACACATTTATCATCAATCACAACAGGTAATCCTGTTTCATTGTCCATATACATGGCATCAAAATCGCAGGCATCAACACATTCGCCCAGGCCGAGACAACCATACGGGCAGTCAGTTTCCCCACCATAAAGGTTATGTGCAATGGTGCAGTTCATTGAGCCGTCATAATGGGATGTTTTTTTTCTGTTATCAGGAGTACCGTTGCAGCATACCACGGCAACTCTTGGTTCAACTTCCGGTGCCTCCCGGCCAAGGATCCTGGCTACCTGGGCCATGGTTTCACTGCCGCCAACAGGACAGTTCAACCCTTCAAAAGTTTCAGACTTAACAAGTGCCTCCGCAAAATTACGGCAACCTGCAAAACCACAGCCTCCACAATTTGCGGCAGGTAAGGCTGCCTCAACTTCATCAATACGCGGATCTTCGTATACCTTGAACTTTTTAGCAACAAGATTTAATATCAGGGCTGCTATTATTCCTAATAGGCTTAATGAAATTATCGTTATAAGTACTACAGAATTCATTTAATCTGTTTTTTTATAGTAAATGAAAAACTCTTACCTATCTTTTCCTTCTTAAGGTATATGATGGTATAATAGGGAATAAGGGAAAGTAAAGCAGTAATGCCGCTTACCGGTTCTGATAAGGATAATGACGTCATGGTAATCAATATCAGCATGACAATAATGAAAGGAAGCAGGTATCCCAGGAAGAGTGCTCTGAAACCCATCGACTTCCTCATTACCACAATCACCTGGTCCCCGGCCCTGACTTTAGGTCCTGTATTTGCCTTAATCTCCTTATTCTCACGGCCAGAAAGATCGCATATACCCGAGGCAAGACATCCTGAGCAGGCAGGATGTGATAGGACACTGACAGTTATATGTTTATTGTCTACTGATTTAACTATACCAGTATGTTCAATTGTATCGTCGTTTTGCATTATCTGGAACCATGCATGATTTGAATGGGCAAATTTATAATATGCTGCCAAAATAAATATGTATAAAATCAGTTTTTAATGAGGGTAAAATAATATAGAATCAGTCTAAATAAATCAGGAGTTTGCATGTTCAAGTTTAACTGATTTTGCTCCAGTCATATTCAGGTTTTTTTAGGATGTCCAGTTGCTGTTTAAGTATTATATTATCATGTTTTTGTAGCAGTGGATCCTCCCCGAGTATTTCCTCTGCAATTCTCCTGGCGTATTCAAGTATTTGACCATCTTTGCCCAGATTGGCTATCTTAAGGTCAAATCCAATCCCACTCTGCCTTGTTCCTTCGATGTCACCGGGACCCCTTAAGCGCAGATCAACTTCGGCAATCTCAAAGCCATCATTACTGCTGACCATTATTTCAATCCGTTTACGTGCTTCATTTGAGAGCTTATCAGAGCTCATAAGCACGCAATATGATTGTTTTGCACCCCTGCCTACGCGGCCCCTCAACTGGTGAAGCTGGGAAAGACCAAACCGTTCAGCTGATTCAATAATCATTACAGAGGCATTGGGTACATCTACTCCCACCTCTATTACCGTTGTTGCAATAAGTATATTAGCCTGGCCTGTGGTAAATAACTTCATTGATATATCCTTATCCCTTGATTTCATTCTGCCATGAACCACGGATATAACATAGAGGGGAGGAGGGAATGCCCTTGTTATTGCTTCAACACCATCCTCCAGGTCCTTGTAGTCCATTTTCTCTGATTCCTTGATAAGAGGGTATACTATATATATCTGCTGTCCGGCCTTAATCTGTTCTTTTATAAAGCCAAATACCTTTAACCTTGCTGAATCAGTGAAATGAATCGTTTTAATAGGCTTCCTGCCTGGAGGGAGCTCATCAATCACTGACACATCAAGGTCACCGTAAAGGGTCATTGCAAGAGTTCTGGGGATAGGTGTGGCGGTCATTACCAATACATGGGGAGGATTCCTGTCTTTCTTCCATAAACTAGCCCTCTGTGCTACACCGAAGCGATGCTGCTCATCAATGATTACAAGACCCAGTTTTCTGAACTGTACAGTTTCTTCAATGAGCGCATGAGTACCTATTATAATTTTTATAGTACCATCTTCCAGACCTTTTGCTATGTGCTCCCTTTCTGATTTCCTTGTTGAACCGGTCAGAAGGCATACTTCTATGTCAATTCCCCTGACCAAACCGGAGATTGTATTATAGTGCTGTATGGTTAGAATCTCCGTTGGTGCCATTATGCATGTCTGGTACCCGTTGTCGATAGCTATCAGCATGCTCATCAGGGCAACGAGTGTTTTCCCACTGCCTACATCACCCTGAAGCAAACGGTTCATCTGCTTGCCTGAACCAAGATCCCGGCGTATTTCTTTCATTACTTTTTTCTGTGCACCGGTAAGGCTGAAAGGCAGGTTACTGGCGTAAAATTCATTGAACTTTTCTCCAACAACACCGAAAATATGCCCTTTGAACCTGTTTCCCCTGTGTATCTTAAGACTCAGAAGACTTAATTGTATATAGAATAATTCCTCGAGCTTAAGCCTGAAACGTGCCCTTTCAAGATCTTTATTATCATTTGGGAAATGAGTGATAAACAGGGCATCATGCAGATCCATCAGCCGGTATTTTTCTCTCATCCATGACGGTAATGTATCCTTAACCCTTGTCCTGAGCTGGTTAAAGAGGTTACCCTGTAACTTGTTGATTGTTTTGGAGGTAATGTAATTGTTCTTGAGTTTTTCAGTGGTGCTGTACTGCGATTGTATATTACTGCTTATTCTCTTTTCGAGTTTAGTGGGATCTTCAATTTCAGGGTGTACAATATTTATTGTTTCATTGAATAGTCCTGGTTTGCCAAAAATGATATATTCCTTATTGATTTTATAGGAGTCGATAATCCATTTGAGTCCTTTAAACCAAACCAGTTTAACTGATCCAGTATCATCCCTGAATAATGCTGTTAATCTTTTATTCCGTCCGCCTCCTTCGGTCTGGAATCCTTCAATAATACCCCTAACCTGAACATAGGGCATTTCGGGATCCATTTCAGAGATCTTGTAAAATTTTGTCCTGTCAATATATTTATACGGGAAATAATATAACAGGTCTCTGAAGGTTTTAATGCCGAGTTCTTTGTGGAGTAGCTCCGATCTTTTTGGACCGACTCCTGCCAGGAATTTAATTTCAGTGTCAAGGATATCAGTCATTATTTGCTGAGAATATAACTGGATTAATGAAACCTAAATCCTAAATTAACTATTTTTGGATTGTTCACCAACAGTATTTTTCCACAGTATGAATTATTACAGGATGATTGGGGCTTTGAAATATTTCATCTTTTCGCGCCACAGGAAAGGACATGGTATCCACAGCCCCTTTGTTTTTGATTTAATAAATACTGTGTTCAGGCGGAATATTCCACCTGAAGTTATTGAACTAATCTCCACGGTACGAAAGGATATGGCAGGAAGCAATGAAACAGTGAGTGTAAACGACATGGGAGCAGGTTCACAATATATGTCATCATCCCGTCGAAGGCTATCAGATATATCACGTTTATCATCCATACGTAACAGGTATGGAAGGGTGCTGTATAATATTGCACATTATTATAATGGTAAAAGTATTCTTGAGCTTGGTACATCAGTGGGAATAAGCACACTGTTCATAGCTCTTGGTGCCCCTGACTCAAGAATAATAAGTATTGAGGGCTGTAAAACCCTGGCAGAAACGGCAAAACGTAATATTTCCCGCTGTAATATTGATAATACTGGTATAATTACAGGCGATTTTGATAATCAATTGCCTGTTATCAGTGACATGGGCTTCAGTCCATCCATGGTCTTTGTTGATGGAAATCACAGGAAAGAGCCTGTATTGAAGTATTTTTCTTTCCTGAAAGAACTAATTACAGCCGAATCTGTTATAATTTTTGATGATATTAATTATTCTTTTGAAATGAAAGAGGCATGGAATGAAATAAAAAGTGATTCACAGGTGTCAGTAAGTATAGATATTTTCCAGCTGGGATTTGTATTTTTCAGACAAGGAATGGTAAAACAGGATTTTGTAATAAGATATTAACATTATTTAATGAGTTTGATTTTTATTTATTAGAATTTATAGACTATTTTCGGATAATTTTTTAAACATAAAGTATGAGTAAAGTAATTGAGATAAGCGATGTGGTAAAGAACTATCAGATTGGTACAATTATAGTACGAGCACTGAGATCCGTCACCCTGACTATTGAAAAAAATGAGTATGTTGCTGTTATGGGACCTTCCGGTTCAGGCAAATCCACCCTGATGAATATTCTGGGATGTCTTGATACGCTTACCAAAGGACAATATGTGCTTAATGGCACTGATGTCAGCCAGTTAGAAGACAACCAGCTTGCAGAGATCAGGAATAAAGAGATAGGTTTTGTTTTTCAGACCTTTAATCTTCTGCCCAGGTATACAGCTCATGAGAATGTAATGCTGCCTCTTATTTATGCCGGGATTTCAAAAGTCGACCGGGTCGAAATGGCAACAAAAATGCTTGATTCGGTTGGTTTGGCTGATAGAGTTACACACAAGCCTAATGAACTGTCCGGAGGAGAGCGCCAGAGAGTCGCAATTGCCAGGGCAATGGTAAATAATCCCTCCATAATACTGGCTGACGAACCTACTGGTAATCTTGACAGTAAAACTTCAGTAGATATTATGAAACTTCTTGATAAGATACATACGGATGGAAATACCGTTATACTTGTTACCCACGAAGAAGATATAGCCAAGTATGCCAACAGGATAATCAGGCTGATGGACGGAGAGGTGTCCAGCGATGAAATCCAGAACTGATAATGAAAATTTATACACGAACCGGTGATGATGGCACTACATCACTAGCGGGAGGGCACAGGGTGCCAAAACACCATGAAAGGATTGATGCATACGGTACCTTAGATGAGTTGATATCATGGTTGGGGCTTCTAAGAGGCCTGCCCGTTAACGCCGACAGATCAGTTACATTATATTCCATACAGGATAAATTGATGCATAGTGCTGCCATCCTTTCGGCAGGACCGGAGGCAGATATTTCAAAAATGGTGCCTCCTGGTGATAGTGATATTAAAATGCTGGAAGATGAAATCGACCTTATGGAAGAACAGTTACCAGAATTATCTTCTTTTATTCTACCCGGTGGCAATGATGATATTTCATTTACACATATCAGCAGGTGTATATGCAGAAGGGCTGAAAGACTGGTAATATCACTTCCCGATAAGAAAAATAATGATGTAACAGTAGCCAGGTACCTGAACCGACTGTCTGATTATCTTTTTGTTCTCGCAAGAAAAATAGCTGAGGAATCAGGAATAGAGCAGAGTAAATGGATCCCCTGAAAAAAAGTGGAATTTACTGTTGTTTTATTAAATAATTTACTATTTATTTGCAGACCCAAATCCAAATATTAGTAGGGAATAATGTACTGGACTCTTGAATTAGCATCAAAACTCGAAGATGCTCCATGGCCCGCAACCAAGGATGAACTTATTGATTATGCCATCAGGTCAGGGGCTCCCATGGAAGTTATCGAGAACCTCCAGGAAATAGAAGATGAGGGGGATATATACGAAAGTATTGAAGATATTTGGCCTGACTATCCCAGCAAAGATGACTTCTTTTTCAATGAGGATGAGTATTAATTCCTTTATTTTCTGAAGATATCATATCTGTCTTTTGGCCTTATGGCCTCGTACCAGGAAAAATTCTCAAGCCGCATTAGCGAAGGCATTTTATATAATGGAGGGTCGAGGGTTCCTTCAGGATTATCCATCAGGTAAATTTCGCTTATCTTACCATCTTCAATATATATGTCCATGTTTACACATGTCGACTGATCCACACCTATAAGCTCATCTTCTTCAATAGCATAATATATCTTCTCCGAGTTACCCCTTATCTCTATTTTGTATAGCTTATTATCCCTGAAATACCCGAATAGGTTTCTGCCTTTAAGCTGATTAAACCTTGTTGAATCCACTTCCTCTATGACGAATGAATTATTATATAATTCCATTTTATGCATTTCCTTGTTCTTTGTTATCAAAGCCATGGAGTCAGCAAACAGCTGGTTAGCTTCAGACCATAAAACAGGACTATAATAAAGACGGATAACCGAATCACGGAATGAATAAGACAGTGAATCACATTTAGCCTGTATGTCTTCACTATATATTCTGCATCCGTAGTAAGCTCTTACAAGGCGGTAATTCATTATTGAATCAGTAATAGTAATTGACGTGAGAGTATCGGCATGCAGGTACAGGTAATCATCCCCGTTTACCTGTATGAACTGTGCGCTGTCAGTTATCATAAACCGTTCGGGCTCCTGGTAATACCATGATTCATTACCCTTGACAATTATATCCTGTTCCTTATCCCTTATCGTTACATTGTGGTGTGCAGTACCATAACCGTTATCATTTTCATAATATAGTGAATCACCGGTAACAATCTGGACCTCATTATCAATAAAAGCATCATCCAGCAAAAGGCTCACCTCATTCTTTGTATCGTACCATCCCCTTTTGCACCTCGCGTAGATACTGTCTCCAATTATTTCAGACGGGCCCAGGAAATATGCAACCTCACTGATTGTATTATACTGCAGTGTGTCTGAATACATGGTGTAATCAGGATTGACCAGCTTTACGCTGTCCTTGAAATTAAACACCTCTTCAACTGTATGGTATATTCCTGTCTTACTTGTCAGTACATTATCTTCATTAATGATCCTGCCACCTGTTGTATATGTTGCTGTCTCTTTAACCATATCATATTCAATATGATTGGTGTAAAGTCTTGTTTCATTATCAATAAGTAATACGGAATCAGTTACAAAGGCAAACTCGGCTTCAGAGTCATATAGTAAATATTCCCCGTAAAGGTGTAGAGTATCTCCCTTAAAAATATGGACTTTGCTGTATGCTTCAACAAGATTACTACCGGGATAGAAATGTGCGCTGTCGCATGTCATATATGTTTCCTTATGTCTGAATCTTACATCTCCCAGCAGTTGCCGCATATCTCCGCGGTTGGCCATCAGATCGGTATGTAAGATTTCTATTTTCTTTTTACCCTCGCGTTCAGTTTCCTGAGCGCTCAATATACTGAAAGGTAAAATAAAAAGAGCGATAAGCCTGATAATCCTTATCACTTTCACTTGAGCCATCCCTCGTTCCTGAATTTACATGTTTTGAACCTGTCACTGATTCGTATATAGGTCATTTCCATTTTTTTCTGTACCCAGTCCTGGTATATGCCGGCACGTTTATTTGAAAGGGCAAGCTCCTGCAGATATTTATAGTCGTTTTTAAGGTTGACAACATGCGGTTCAGTTTGCTTATTCAGCTTTATTATCCTGAAAACAGCATTACCCATCTCATCTTTCATCTGGAATCCCTCTGATATCTCGTTGATATTCATGTCCCTGACAATCATATACATTTCCTGTGGTAACCTGTCAATCTCGATAAGGCTTTCCCTGGTGTCAAGTGTAACATATACCCCTCCGTTCATCCTGCTATCCCGGTGGTTTGAGAACATGAAAGCGGCATTCCTGAAACTTAGCGAGTCGGAACGAATAAGATCCGCTATACTGTCAAGCCTGTTTTTAGCTTCTATTGCCTGTTCAGGCATTATTTTTGGCTTAATAAGAATATGCCTGGTATTTACCATATCTCCTCTTCTCTCTATGAGTTCAATAATATGAAAACCATATTCTGATTCAATAACCTTTGATACCTGGTTCTTTTTAAGACTGAATGCTTCATCAGCATATGCCTTGTCGAAGTTACCCCTTACCTGGAATCCTATTTCGCCCCCGTTGGCTGCAGATTGTTCATCCTCAGAGTATAACACTGCAAGGGCTCTGAAGCTTTCACCTTCAATGATCCTCCTGCGAAGGTTAAGCAATTGTTGTCTTGTCTCCAGTTTACTCTCTTCCAGTCCGGGAGGATCAATCTGGATTATACTGATCTCGACACGGGCAGGCATAAGTGGTAAACTGTCGGCAGGAACAGACTCGTAGAATCTTTTTACTTCTTCTGGCGTTATGGTTATATCCATGGCAAGATTATTCTGAACCTGTGCAGCCAGTTGTTGATTTTCCATCATTGGCCTCAGATCTCTTCTTATTTCAACCATGCTCTTTTTGAAGTATTGCTCCAGGTTTTCTTCCGAGCCGGCACGCAATATAAAATCATTGAGTCTTTCATCAAGCATCCTGTTAATGTCGTCACTGGAAATATCTATGCTGTCTATCCTTGCCTGATCAAGAAACAGTAACTGAACCAACAGGTCTTCAAAAACCTCGCACCTTATTCTCTCAACCGACCGGCGATCACCCATAGTTACCTGCTGGAGAACCATGTTCTCAACATCAGATAAAAAAACTGTCTCATCTCCAACAATGGCAGACACCTCATCAATAAGATATTGCGAAGATGCCGTAAAAGTAAATAATACGAATGTGAAAAGGCTGATAATTATTCGATTGAGTATTTTCATCTCTATTATTCTTCTTTCTTAAATAACTACTGTATTAATATTTTATTTCAAACTTAATAATATTTCAATTTCAGGCTACTTGAAAACACGGAAGCTGTTACCCTTTATTCCTTCATTATATATGCCGTTTTCAAGCTCCTGGAGAAAATCTATCTTTCTGTTGTTCAATATTATGGTCTTGATGTCATTTCTTACATATTCAATTGGTGCTAGTGATTCCTTAAGCCTGAAATCCCGGATATTCACAAAATACTGAAACTCTGAATCACTGGTCTCATAATACTGGTTGTGTCTCAGGAAATATGATTCGTTATCAATATTGGCAGGTAATTCCCTTAACAGGAAATTCATGTTGATCCAGTTTTCTCCAAAATCATCAAATTTTTCGGCAAACTGGTATGCATAACTTTCAAGGCTCTGAATATCACTTTGTTTATCTGATCTGTACCATGCCCTGGCTCTGTCAATATTCGGAGCCTCAACTGGCAGTTTGAGAAATAATACTTTCAGGATATTACTCTGCAGAGTGAAATTCTGTAAGTGATTATCATAATAATCCATTATCTGCTGTTCTGTTACCAATGTATCCATTTTCTGAAGCATCATCTGCTGTTCATAGTGGTATATCATCAGGTTTGCCCTGGTTTCTTCCAGCTTGCTGTTGATTTCTGTTTGATATTCCTCTGAAAGGTTTTCTTCAGCCTTTCTCAGGATCAGTTCATTTCTTATCCATCTGTCGATATAATTGCGTGAAATACTTATACTGTCTTCCCTGTTGAGCCCGTTATTTGTTTTAACAGGTATCTGGTCTGCAAACAGGTATTTGTCCCCTACCTGTGCCACAGCCAAACGATTGGCATCGCTGTTATAGTTAGTGCATGCATATATAAAAAGCAAAATGCTGCTGACCGCAATAATTTTTCTCATTTTCCTGTTTCCGATTTAAGTTTTTCCATTAATTCCATATTGACAGATACTTCGTATTTCTCTCTTAAATCCCTGAGCCATTTTTCTTCAAGGTATTTCTGGTAACCGGGTATTATTCTGCCTTTAACATCTTCAATATCTTTATATCTTTCCTTTTTAATCCCGAGTATGTCAACAAGTATTATACCATTATTTTTCTGTTGCTGATTCAGTCCCCTGTTCCATTTCACATTATCGAGAAGTGTATTTTCACCTTTTTGCCATGTTCCTTCTGTTATTTTTACAAGTGTATCTTTTCCTGAGATTGCTACATCCATAGCCTCACGGTAGTAATCCTCACTGTCATGGTGTCTTCTTATGGCCCTCAATATCTTTCTTGTTCTACTTTTTCCGGCATCTTCGGCGATCTCATATATCCTGGCCCTGGCTTCCGCTTTTTCTATGAATTCATCCTTCCTTGTATTATAGTACTGCTTCAGGCCGGTGCTGTCATTTTCAGACCTTTGCCATATAAGGCTGTCTGATATTTCAAAGAGCAGTATACCGTCATAAAATTCATTCAAAAGGTAGCGAAATTCAGGGTATTTTTCTTCAAGAATTGAATTTTCATAATCAATGAGATGATTATAAACTTTTTGATCAAGCAGGGTATTGATAAATATTTCAGAATTATATCCAGGTGCCTGGTTACCATTCTGTTTGATGTAAGTGGCAAAATCGGGCATCGAACATTTTTCAGAGGCAAATGAGTATAATATATCACCTGGTACAGTTCCGGCTATTATATAGTTTTCGCCATATCTGAAAGCTGAATCAGCAATTGAGCAAAACCATTCCAGTGCATTGTTGTTCAGCTCGTAATTGTACTCTTTCTTGAGTTTTTCAGCAAATGATTTTCTGCTTAATGACAGCAGGTATGATTGTGAGAGCCTGCTTTCCAGGTATTTCTTTGCTTCTTCGTATTTTGGGAAAGGCTCCTTGTCAAGCCTCTTTATTATATGCCAGCCGTATACCGTCTTTACGGGCTTTGTAAAATCATTATCTCTTAACAGCCTGAAAGCTGCTACACTGAATTCATGTATCATTTCACCACTCCCGAACCATGGCAGTTCACCACCATTCTGGGACGACATCATATCATCTGAATTATTCTTTGCCAGCATACTGAAATCAGCACCGTTCTCAAGCAAGCGGTACAGGCTGTCTATCTCATGTTTTGCCCTGGCTCTTACTGCTTCAGTGCTTCCGGGAGGTGTAGCCTTCATAATATGCGCCACCTTGATTCTTCCCTGGTTCTGCCTTTTATCCTGGACTTTTATTATATGAAATCCGTCAGCTGTTCTTACAGGCCTTGAGAGCTCACCGGGCTCCATCTCGTAAACTGTATTTTCGAATGCCAGGGGTGTCTGGAAAACGGTAAAATATCCAAGATTGCCACCATTAATATTAACCGTGGGATCATCACTTGCTCCTTTGGCGACAGATTCGAAAGGCTCGCCAAGCCTGATTCTCTGTCTTATGCCCATTGCTCTGTTATATGCCCTGAGTGTATCTTTGGGTGATGCATCTGCCGGGCACTTAATGAGTATATGCAGGGCATGTATTTCTGTTTTATATCTTTCATATGCCCTGTCCAGCAGCCTGTCTTTTACATCCTGGTCTGTGAGGTAATTCTTTGCCAGTTGTTTCCTGTAACCGGCTAACTCGGATTTAAATGAAGCCCTTCTTTGGATACCAGCTTCTTCGGCTGCTTCAACTTTTAACCGTAGCCTGGTATATAAATCGAGGTACTTTTCTATATCAGTGTACTGATCACCGCTGTTATTCTTAAGGTAGAGCCATTTAAACTCATCGGCACTCACTTCCCTGTCGTTTACCTTCAACAGGGCATCATTTATCTGGGCATTTAAGTTAAGTGTAAGTAATAAAACAATCGCATAAGTTATAGGCTTCCTGATTTTCATAATAACACTTTTGATTTCAGGATCTTACCTGCTGTAGTTAGGTGCTTCCCTTGTTATTGTTACATCGTGAGGGTGACTCTCAATGATGCCGGAGTGAGTAATTTGAACAAAGCGTGCTTTCTTAAGTGCGGCAATATCCTCGGCACCACAATAACCCATCCCGGCCCTTAATCCGCCAAGCATCTGGTAAACAACCTCAGACAGTGTGCCCTTATATGGAACTCTTGCTGCTATTCCTTCAGGCACAAGTTTATTTATGTCATCTTCAATATCCTGGAAATACCTGTCATTTGACCCCAGCTGCATTGCCTCTATTGAGCCCATGCCGCGATACGATTTAAATTTGCGGCCGTTATAAATTATTGTTTCACCTGGTGATTCTTCAACACCTGCAAACAGTGAACCGGCCATTATTGAATCAGCCCCGGCGGCAATCGCTTTAACTATATCCCCTGAATATCTTATGCCACCGTCTGCTATTATTGGTATGCCCGATCCCTCCAGGGCCTTTGAAACATCGTAAATGGCCGACAGCTGTGGAATACCCACACCTGCGACTATTCTTGTTGTGCATATCGATCCAGGGCCAATACCTACCTTAACCCCGTCAGCTCCTTCATCAGCCATCATTTTTGCTGCTTCCGCAGTACCAATATTTCCTGCTATAACTTCTGTGTCAGGGAAATTTTTTTTTATATCCCTCAGTATTTGCACAACATTTTCTGTATGGGCATGTGCTGTATCTATTGATAATGCATCAACACCGGCTTTAATAAGGGCTTCAGCCCTTGCCAGGGTGTCGGGTGCAATCCCTATTGCAGCCGCTACCCTGAGCCTTCCCTTATTATCTTTACATGATGATGGCCTGTCCTTAGTCTTGGTAATATCCTTGTAGGTAATTAGACCCACCAGCTGATTTTTTTTATTTACAATCGGCAGTTTTTCAATCTTATGCTTCTGGAGAATGTGTGCAGCCGTATCAAGGTCTGTTTCCTGGTCTGTGGTAATAAGATCCTTGGTCATTATCTCGGATATCTTTTTTGTCATCTGGTTTTCAAACCTGAGATCCCTGTTGGTGACTATTCCTACCAGTACATTATCATCTTTAATAACAGGTATACCACCAATTTTATACTCTTTCATCAGGTCGATTGCTTCTGATACCGTTGCGTCAATACCTATGCTGACGGGTTCAAGTATCATCACATTCTCGGCCCGCTTGACTCTCCTGACCTGCATAGCCTGTTTATCTATAGACATATTCTTATGTATTACCCCAATACCTCCTTCGCGGGCTATCGCAATGGCAAGCTCGGCTTCGGTAACAGTGTCCATGGCCGCTGATACTATAGGAGTATTCAGGCTAATTTTCCTGGTAAATTTTGAACTTATATTTACCTGCCTGGGAAGGACTCTTGAATAGGATGGGATAAGCAGTACATCATCAAATGTTATACCCTCCAGAACCACTTTATCATCAAGAAAAGACATAAGCAACCGGTATTTGATTTTGATGGCGCAAGATACAAAAAATAGATGATTGCTTAAATAGCTGTCTTTTATTTTTTAAGATGGCTAAAAAATTGAATTACAGTTATTATTTTTGTAAATAAAGCATAAATTTTACTCACCGCCATCCTCTTTATGAACCGCTTGGACGAATACAGAAAAATACTGACCCGTTACTGGGGATATACTTCCTTCAGGCCTTTGCAGGAGGAAATACTGAAATCCGTAAGTGATGGTAATGATACACTGGGGCTGATGCCGACAGGAGGGGGCAAGTCACTTACCTTCCAGATACCAGCCCTGGCTTCAGAGGGGCTGTGTATAGTTATTACGCCCCTGATTGCACTGATGAAAGACCAGGTGGATAAGCTCAGGCAAATGGATATAAGGGCAATGGCCATACATTCAGGTATGACAAGAGAAGAAATAGATATAGCATTCGATAACTGCATTTATGGCGATTATAAGTTCCTGTATATTTCACCTGAAAGAATAAGATCACTGGTTTTTGAAAAAAGGGTGGGAGCAATGAACGTGACACTTGTAGCAGTAGACGAGGCTCACTGTATATCACAGTGGGGCTATGACTTCAGACCTTCCTATCTTAATATAGCCGGTATACGTAAACTTGTGGGCAAAGATGTCCCGATGCTTGCCCTTACAGCTACAGCTACCTCAAAGGTGGTTGATGATATAATGGATAAGCTTGAGTTCAGGAAGCGAAACGTATTAAAATCCGGGTTCGAAAGAAAGAACTTGGTATACTTGGTACGTAAGGTTGAAGATAAAGAGAAATATGTACTTGATACATTACAAAAAGTTAAGGGATCAGGTATTATCTATGTCAGGAGCAGGAAGAAGACAAAGGAAATTGCACAATTTCTGGTTTCCAATAATATTGCAGCCGATTATTATCATGCCGGTTTAAACAGGGAACAGAGAGAAAGAAAACAGAATGCATGGGCATCGGGAAAACCAAGGATAATAGTTGCTACAAATGCATTCGGAATGGGCATTGACAAAGCTGAAGTGCGATTTGTAATACACTGGGACATACCAGATTCAATTGAATCATATTTCCAGGAAAGCGGAAGGGCAGGCAGGGATGGCAGGAAAGCCTGGGCTGTGCAGATATACTATGAAAGTGATATTAGCAGGGTTAAGGAAAGAGTTAGTGCAAAATTCCCCCCGGTAGATTATATTAAAAATATATATGAGCTGCTGTGTAATTTTCTCCAGATACCCGTTGGAAGTGGTAAAAATGTAGTGTATGATTTTAGTCTTGCCGAGTTCGTTTCAAAATACAGACTATCAGTTACCCAGGCATATAACAGTCTTAAATTTCTTGAAAGGGAAAAATATCTCGAACTGACAGAGGAACTGAATAATCCTTCAAGAGTGTATTTCAAGGTCAGCCGCGATGACCTCTATAAATTCCAGGTAGCAAATGCCTCCATGGACGGTTTTATAAAACTTCTTCTGCGGAGCTATACAGGCATGTTCACAGAATATGTGCCCATAAATGAAGATATACTATCAAAAAAATCCGGGCTGTCGCGTGATATAATTTATAAATTCCTGGTAAACCTCAGCAGCCGTGATATAATAAACTTTATACCCGGGAAAAAAACAGCACTCATAATATTCACCGAAGAACGCCTCGACAGGAAATCACTCTATATCTCCCCGGAGAACCATAAAGATGTGATGGATAAGTACCTGGGCAGGCTTGATGAAATGATCAAATATGTCAGCTCTCAAACGAAATGCCGTGCCAGTATGCTTCTCGATTATTTTGGACAGGAGTCGGTAAGGTGCGGGATGTGTGATGTCTGTATGAGCCGTAATGAGCTGGACCTTAGTAAATATGAGTTTGACCAGATACTCGATAAAATAAAGAATGTCCTGGAAAAAGAGCCTATGACAGCAGGCCAGATGGTGGCAAACATAGATACGGATGAAGAAAAAACTGTTAAAGTGATACGATGGCTGCTTGACCATGATAAAATATTAAAGGATGATAGCGAAAACCTTATCTGGAATAGCTGAATATCCTCTCTTTCACTGCATTTTTCGTTAATATAATTTATTTGGATAATTTTGTCCTAAATTATCTCCCATGGATGAGAATGTAGTTTATTCTAAAGAAGTAATAGAATTTACAGCTGTAGCCAATGAATATTGCCACTTCTTGGAGGAAGCTTCTTCGGTTGATGGAAAAAAGCTGTTACTGGTTCTGCAGAAATTATTGCCCCTTATGTATATGAAGGCATTGTATCTCCCGGCGATTGAGTCAAAACTTGATGAGGTAATTGAAAAATTTGTGAGGGAGGAAGACTGGCAGCTAATCAAAGACACACTCACCATTAAATTTGGAGCTGCAAATGACTATGTTGATGTTAACCATGATGAGGCATCTACAGAGGAACTTTTGTATGGTGACCTGGCTGAAAACCTGGCTGATATTTATCAGGATATTAAGAACTTCCTTATGATTTACCGGGTGGGTACAGTTGAACTGATGAATGATGCACTGTGGGAATGCAAGGAGAGCTTCAGACTGTACTGGGGTCAAACATTGGCAAATACAATAAGAGCCGTGCATTTTGCTCTGATTAATTCTGAACAAATTGGTGGTGATATCTCGACAGAGAAAGATGGAAGTGATAAATCAGACTGGATAATATCGCGCAGACAGGATGAATTCAGGAAGGAGAGAGAGGATGACTTTTAAAAATAATATTGATAAGGCTGAACTGGTGGAGTATCCCGTATCAGGATTTGAGGGAGAAATAATGATGGTCGATAATTATAAGAAACTTAAGGAAAGTCTTAAAATCCTGAAGTCAGCCGATATTCTCGGGTTCGATACCGAAACGAAACCCTCTTTCAGGAAAGGGAAAGTAAACAGGGTTGCCCTGATGCAATTATCAAACAAACGGCAGGCATTTATATTCAGGATTAATGTTATAGGTCTGCCAGGTGAACTTATTGATATACTGGCTGATAAATCAATAACCAAGGTTGGTGTGGCTATTCATGACGACATAAAAGGGCTGAAATATTTAAGTAATTTCAGGGAAGGAGGATTTATTGACTTACAGGATTATGTGAAAAAATTTGGTATTAAGAGCTCAGGACTGAAAAAACTGTCGGCCATTATCCTTGGTTTCAGAATATCAAAAAGGCAGCAGGTATCTAACTGGGAAACTGCTGATCTTACTGATGCCCAGCTGCGCTATGCAGCAACAGATGCCTGGGTTTGTTATGAGATATATAAGAAACTGAATAACCACAGTCCTGCAGTATCATAATATGAACGTTAATTGTAAAATAATACTGAAGTCGGGTAAAGACCAGTCGGTACTGAGACGGCATCCATGGATATTCAGCGGTGCAATAAAGAAGATGAACGGGGAACCGGCCGAAGGTGACATAGTTGATGTGTATGATAATAAAGATAATTTCCTCGCCCGGGGTCATTATCAGCCAGGATCAATAGCTGTAAGGATACTTACATTCAGGGATGAAGAAATTGATGCGGAATTTTACCGTGACAGGATTAATGAAGCTATTGAATACCGGGAAAAAGCAGGAGTACTTGATCTTCCCTCGACAAATGTATTCAGGCTGGTTCATGCAGAAGGTGATAACCTGCCTGGTCTGATAATCGACTTGTATAATAATGTGGCTGTAATCCAGGCACACTCGGCTGGAATATACTATCAAAGGGAGCTGTTGGCAGATATATTAATGTCTTCTTTTGGTCAGCGGATCACTGCTGTATATGATAAAAGTGATGCAACATTACCTTTTAAAGCGGGGATTGAACATAAAAACGGATTCCTGAAAGGACAGGAAACAGGTAATATAGTAGAAGAATATGGTTTTAAATTTTATGTAGATTGGGAGGAAGGACAGAAAACAGGCTTTTTTGTTGACCAGAGGGAAAACAGGAAACTCATTGAATCATATAGCAGGAACAAAAAAGTACTCAACCTGTTTGCTTATACAGGCGGTTTTTCAGTGTATGCACTAAAGAATGCTGAAATGGTACATACGGTTGATACATCAGCAAGGGCAGTGGAAATGGCCGACAAAAATATTGCGTTGAATTACGGCATGGACAGCAGGCATAAGAGCTTCGTACTCGATGCATTCAGGTTTATGGATGAAACCGATAACAAATATGACCTTATAGTGCTTGACCCGCCTGCATTTGCCAAGCACCAGAATGTGCTGCATAATGCTCTGCAGGGATATAAACGGCTTAATATGAAAGCAATTGAGAAAATAAACAGGGGAGGAATACTGTTTACTTTCTCCTGTTCACAGGTGGTTAACCGCGAAAATTTCAGGAAATCTGTTTTTGCTGCTGCAGCTAATACAGGAAGGAAGGTGAGGATCATTAAGCAGCTAAGCCAGCCAGCAGATCATCCTGTGAATATTTTCCACCCCGAGAGTGAATATCTGAAAGGACTTGTTTTATATATTGAATAATGATGGATAAGGAAAAATACATAAGCATACTGGCTTCCCGGCTTGGTCACCATGAGTGGCAGGTTGAAAATACCATACGCCTGATAGAAGATGGGGCTACTATACCTTTTATTAGCCGCTACCGGAAGGAAATGACAGGAAGCCTGGATGAGGTGCAGATCAGTCATATTAAGGATGAATATGAGAAACTGGTTGAACTGGATAAAAGAAGGGAGGCAATAATACGTTCAATCGAGGAACAGGATAAAATGAGCCCTGAACTGCTGGAACGACTGAATGCTGCTGTGAGTATGGTAGAACTTGAAGACCTGTACCTGCCTTTCAGACCAAAAAGAAAGACACGAGCTTCTGTTGCCCGTGATAAAGGCCTTGAACCACTGGCTGATATATTGATGAAACAGGAACTGAAAGATCCCGGAAGTGAAGCTGGAAAATATCTTAATGATGAGGTGGAAAGCACTGATGATGCATTGCAGGGAGCAAGGGATATAATAGCTGAATGGATTAATGAGGATGAGACAGCAAGAAAGAAAATAAGGATACTGTTTAGTAAAGAATCCAGGATCATATCAAGGCTTGTTAAAGGGAAAGAGGAAGAAGGAGCTAAATACCGGGATTATTTTGAATGGGATGAACCCCTTGCCAGGTGCCCGTCACACAGGTTGCTGGCAATGAGAAGAGGAGAGGATGAAGGATTTCTCAGGATAAGCATTATGCCCGATGAGGAAAAAGCACTTGAGCTGCTGGATGAAATATTTGTGAGAGCTAATAACGAATCGGCTGAACATGTCCTGGCTGCCGTAAAGGATTCATGGAAAAGATTGCTGGGACCGGCCATGGAAACAGAATTCAGGAATATTTCAAAAGAAAAAGCCGATGAAGACGCTATAAAAGTTTTTACTGATAACCTCAGGCAACTGCTGCTTGCATCACCACTGGGCGAGAAAAGGGTACTGGCTATTGATCCTGGTTACCGGACAGGTTGTAAAATAGTATGTCTCGATAACCAGGGCAAACTGTTGCATAATGAGACAATCTTTCCACACCCGCCGCAAAACCAGACAGCCCTGTCGGTAAAGAAAATTACAAGCCTTGTTAATTCTTATAAGATAGAAGCTATCGCTATAGGTAACGGAACAGCCAGCCGCGAAACAGAAGACCTGATTAAATGGATCAAATTTGACAGTGACATAAAAGTCTTCGTGGTAAGCGAAGCCGGAGCATCAGTATATTCTGCATCCCAGGTTGCCAGGGAGGAATTTCCGGATTACGATGTAACAGTGAGGGGATCAGTATCAATAGGCAGGAGACTGATGGATCCACTGGCCGAACTGGTAAAGATTGATCCCAAGTCCATTGGAGTGGGACAGTATCAGCATGATGTCGACCAGTCAAAGCTGCATTCAGCCCTCGATGATGTGGTGGTTAGTTGTGTAAATAAGGTGGGAGTTGAGGTAAATACGGCAAGCAAACACCTGCTGACATATGTTTCCGGTCTCGGACCTCAACTGGCAAATAATATAATTGAGTACAGGAATGAGAACGGACCATTTACCTCGAGGGAACAGCTGACACGGGTAAAGCGCATGGGGGATAAAGCTTATGAGCAATGTGCAGGATTCCTGAGGATAAGCAATGCTGATAATCCGCTTGATAAATCTGCCGTGCACCCCGAAAGCTATCATATTGTAGAAAAAATGGCATCCGACCTTAAAGTTTCCGTGGGAGACCTGATTAAGAACGAAGAAAAGATATCAGCAATAGATATTAAACAATATGTTACGGATGATATTGGTCTTCCTACCCTGGAAGATATTATTGAAGAGCTCAAGAAACCCGGCAGGGACCCCAGATCAGAAATAAAGGAATTCAAATTTGCCGATGTGCGGTCTATTGAAGACCTTTCGGAAGGTATGGTTGTACCCGGGATAGTAACAAATATAACACGATTCGGGGCTTTTGTCGATATAGGCGTCAAACAGGACGGACTGGTGCATATATCAAATATGGCCAGGGGATTTGTGAAAGATCCCGGTGATGTCGTAAAGCTGCACCAGCACGTAAAAGTAAAAGTGATAGGAATCGATACCGACAGAAACCGTATACAACTTTCACTGAAAGATGCCTAATCCCCCTTTGAAGGGAGGGCCGAGCGTAAAGAACCGAACGCAGTGAGCTCATGAGCATAGCGAATAATTAGTCCTGTGGACTAATTTAGCGAGGAGCCAGACAGAGAAGAGGAATTGCGAAGCTGACAGGGGGATGTTTGATAAGTTTAACTGCCGGCAGGCAAGCCTTTGCTCTGAGCCATTAGCCCTCATAAGACCCAAAACCCGGAAAAGTGTGTTTGTATCCCACATTTTATTAATTTAGCAGCCTGAAATAATACTTATAACATACTCGCCATGAAAAAAACAATCTACTTAACATTATTATTAATAACCGCATTAATGATTGGTTGTAAAACACAAAAAGCACCGGAAGCCCCGGATGCGGAGAAAATACCGGAAGAACTGGTTAATTACGATAATACCAGGATAGATAATTATTACTGGATGCGATTGAGTGATGAACAGAAAAATGCAGAAACACCCGATGAGCAGACACAGAAAGTGCTCGATTACCTGAATGCTGAAAACGAATATACAGAGCAGGTACTGGCAGATACCAAAGTTTTGGCCGATAAAATTTTCGAAGAGATGAAAGGCAGGATCAAGGAAGATGACGAATCAGTGCCATACCTGAACAATGGCTATTATTACTTTAACCGCTACCTGGAAGGGAAGGAATACCCACTGTATTACAGGAAGAAGGAAACCCTGGAGGCAGATGAAGAATTGTTGCTCGATGTAAATAAAATTGCTGAAGGTAAAGACTATTGCAGTGTTACAGGCCTTAGTGTAAGTCCTGATAATAAAATACTTGCTTACGGAACGGACTTTATCAGCAGGCGAAGGTATACAATCCATTTCATGAACCTTGAAACCGGAGAAATGCTGCCTGATATTATTGAGAACGCAACAGGAAGGGTTACATGGGCAGCCGACAGTGAAACATGCTTCTATACGGGAAAAGATTATGAAACACTCAGGGCTGAAAGGATTATGAGGCATAAACTCGGTAGCGATAGTGATAATGATGTACTGGTGTACCTGGAAGAAGATGAGGAATTCACATGTGGAATTGGTAAGACGCAGAGTAAAAAATACCTGGTGATATTTTCAAACCAGACCCTCACTACCGAAGCACGTATACTCAGGGCTGATAATCCTGAGGGACAGTTCAGGATTTTTGCTCCGAGGGAAGTGAACCATGAATATTCAATCGATCATATTAACGATAAGTTTTTTGTCAGGACCAATACTGATGATGCTAAGAACTTTAAGTTGATGGTGGCTCCTGAAAATGACTTCAGCCGTGATAACTGGAAGGATTTTATTCCACACCGTGATGATGTATTGCTGCAGGGATTTACGCTGTTTAACGATTACCTGGCAGTCAGCGAAAGGATCAATGCCCTTAATAATATCAGGATATTCGATTTTAATACCAATGAAGATCATTATATTGATTTTGAAGAAGAAGTATACAGCAGCCGGATATCGGTTAACGACGAACCTGATTCAGATGTGCTGAGGTATACATATACATCGCTCACAACTCCAAATTCTACCTTTGATTATAATATGAAAACAGGGGAAAAGGAACTTTTAAAAGAGACAGAAGTGCTCGGTGATTTCTCGAAGGATAATTATGAATCAAAGAGGCTCTGGGCCACTGCTGATGATGGGACAAAAGTGCCAATATCACTTGTTTACCGAAAAGGATTCGAGCAAAACAGTGAATCACCACTATTATTATATGCATATGGGTCTTACGGATCATCCACTGACCCATCATTCAATTCATCTGTTCTGAGCCTGCTTGACAGGGGCTTTGTATATGCAATAGCACATATACGTGGAGGCAGCGAGATGGGAAGGCAATGGTATGAAGATGGCAAACTGCTTAATAAGATGAATACATTTACTGATTTCAACGACTGTGCCGAATTCCTGGTTAAGGAAAACTATACAAGTCCCGACAGGCTATTTGCGCGTGGTGGAAGTGCCGGTGGCTTACTGATGGGTGCAATTGTAAACCTGCAACCCGAATTATATAAGGGAGTAGTGGCAGCAGTACCTTTCGTTGATGTGGTTACTACAATGCTCGACCCGACAATACCTCTTACCACTTTTGAATGGGACGAGTGGGGAGACCCCCGTGAAAAAGTATATTATGATTATATGCTTTCGTACTCACCTTATGACCAGGTAAAGGAACAGGGTTATCCCAATATGCTGGTTACCACAGGTTTCTGGGATTCTCAGGTGCAGTATTGGGAACCTGCAAAGTGGGTGGCAAAACTAAGAGATATGAAAACCGACGATAACCTGCTGGTCCTGAAAACAAACATGGTAGCCGGCCATGGCGGGGCATCAGGACGCTTCGAAAGACTAAAGATCGTAGCCCTCGAGTATGCTTTCATCCTCAACCTCGCAGGAATAGAAGAATAACACCCCCTACGATATATATTACTCAATACCTGTTAATGCTCATACTGCAATACCTAATGAGGCATAAACAGGCATTATTATTAATAAATCAGCACCTGCATGAAAAAGCACAGAAGCCAGCAGGCTCTTTGTATAATGAATGAGAAAACCCCAGATTAATCCAAGTACCAGGGTGATTCCTGCAAAAATCAGTACGTTAGTTGTATAGGTAACCTGCAGGTGTGCGGCTCCGAAAACAATAGCTGTTAGCACTACTGACCAGGCCGGTTTAAAGAAATTATTCAATTGTTTCAGGAATATACCCCTGAAAATCAGTTCTTCCATAAAACCATTGAAAAGAACAAAGATTAAAAGCCAGGCCAGGTTTGTTTTTATAAACTCTGTGCTGATTGGTTGTTCAGGATTTTTAATTGCAAGGAATCCCAGCGCCAGGAAAGAACCCACACCTATGAGTAATCCAGGTAAAAGCTTCCCGGAAGTGATGTAAATATCTTTTAATTTATATCCTGCTATAATAAAAGAAGCGATAACAACAGCAGATATAATAAGGCTGTCACTTAGTTTTACAAGGGCAATGTCCTTCGGAGTTTCAATATTTAATCCCCAGAAATCGATGGTGAAAAATGAAACAACCAGGAAGGCAAGGTTTAATACCATTAAGGTGAAGTATAAATCACTGATATATTTGCGCCCTTTCTTCTTAAATAATATCCATCCGGATAGGAAAATAATTATAAAGACTATGCGGATTATTGCAAGTTGAAATGAGGCAATTGACCCGGCAAAGGTCATATTAAGAAAAAAAACACCAAGCAGAATTACGAGTGTCAGAACAAAGAATATCGGTTTATTCTGTTTCATATCTCAATTATATTTTTTTTTAAACAAATTCCAATTTGGTACTTTTCCCATATATGCTTTATAATCATCGCCGAATTTACTGATATTATATTCGCTTTCTTTCCTTGCAGCCATCCAGAAGCAGAACAGTGATATAATGCACAGTACAATTGCCGTAACAGATTGAAATACCAGCAGAAGTCCAACTGACCATATTGCCAGTCCCAGTGTCATGGGTTGCCTTATATAACCGTATATCCCTTTATCAATAAATATGGTGGTTTCAGTAAAATCGGAACCTTTTGATTTTCCCCTGTGTTTCAATGCTACCATTGAACCGATAACAAGAAAAGTTGAGGGAAGATATAGTACCCATCCTATAATTTCAAGCCAGGATATATCAAATCGTTTCCATGGTCCATCACTTCCAACAGTCAGTTCAAGTACCAGTACACAAAAAAAGATACTCAATCCTGTGTGCATAAAAAGCTCGCTGCTTATTTTTTCCCTGATTGCATGAATTATGTATATTCCGTTAACAATCCAAATGATGGCACAAATACCGATACATAGCCAGAGATTAAGCATTTTTCCTGTTTTTGTTCTGCTTGTAATTTATATTATCCTTTTAATATTTCAAAGGATTGTTTTTAATATATTCCATAATGTTATTATATGGTATTTCATTTCGTATCTACCGGCAAAAATCACAGATCATCTGCGACAGGATGGATATCTATCCCTGCATCCGGTATATACCATATGTTGTTTTTACGGTCCACACCTCCACCCATTTCATCCTGCACGACCCTGTCGATGACGTATAATCCTTTCTCCGCCATACTTTCAAATGTGTCAACACCATTATCCGGGAAATTTTGCCTTGTTCGGTGGATATTGTACTTACTGGCAAACTTCCTGTTGAATGCTTCCTCTATCCCTTCCCTGCCAATCATAAATCCAAGGAGTCCGCCCCATGTTGCAGTAGGATTATCAGAATCCCATCCAGCAAGTGCACCAATTTTGATTGTTTCCTTGATATCTCCTTCACCATAAAACAGGCTCACCAGGCTGGCCGCAAAATTTATACCTGCAGCAAAGCAACCATTGCAGTACAGGTTACTCGAAGTAATATCATAACCATCTTCCTGGTTAACCTGGTACCTTACGTAAACAGAATCCCTGGCCTGCTCCCATGGTATGCCTGATTCATATTTCTTCTTTACAAAATTATACATGGCTGCCGGGTATGAATCATCAGGTAACCTTCTACGAGCTTCATCAGCCATCCATAGAATTTGCTCTTTAATGGGAACTGATCCGTCGACTTTTGAACCCAGCGAATGCATGAGAACATAGAATTCAGAAATATATGCAGCATCTTTTCTTGCTGTAGTGCGTATGGGAAGGTAAGCCATCTTTAGAGCAATATCGGGGCGGGCAGGAGCGAAGAGTCCAAATATCTCGGTTGTCAGCTGTGCGTCAATCATCTCATAGTCAGGGTTCTTCCCGGGATCACTCGTTTCGGGAGGCAATATCCCTTCAAGCATTAAGTCAAAGGCCTGCTGATTGGATACCCATAAGTAATTTTCTTCCCCGGCCCTGATGTGCTTTATCCATCCATCTCTTATTTGCTCAGCAGTTAATATGCTTGTTTTATTTGTTAATAACAGATGTTGATAAATGTACTCAATATCAGTATCATCATCCGCACCCCACACTTCTCCTTCATCTTCAAACACAAAATCGATAGTGGGAGACAACTCACTGGGCACTCCCTCTGCCCAGATACTGGGTTGGTCAGGCTTTCCCCATTCGTCTCTCGTGTAGAATGCTCCTGTTTTGATCTCCCCGATATTCCCTATCTTGTCCATTTCGGTTACCAGGCCGGTCCAGTTAGCTATGCACTGTCCGAGCCAGAAACCGTATAATTTATCATAATATTCATCTCTTGAAATTACGATATCCGATGGACCGGGTCTGTATTTTTCATATTTCATTTCAGGACTAAAAGTAAAACCGGGACTTTTCTCCGTATTTGTGCTTTTGCAGGAAACAATGGAAAAGCATATCAATAGCAATACATACAGGTTTTTCATTTATCAGTCAGATTTTTCTTTATCATTAGCATTATTTACTGTAATCCAGTGATTATTCCGGGCTGGCTGAAAGACCGGTTAAACCCGGTTACTTCCATAAAGTTAATAAAGCAATTTCAAAATTGGTATAATCTATTGTATAACTTTACCGTTTATTGACAGTGACTCTCAGGATGAATATATGAAAAGCAAAAAACGTAAACTTCTGAGAATTATTCTTGCATCTGTTACAGCAGGCCTAGTCTTGATAATATTACTGACAGGACTGCTATATTTTTTGGTGTTTTCAGGTGTTTTTGGCTCCCTGCCCGGCAAAGATACACTGGCGGAAATAAGCAACGAAGAAGCTTCGCTTGTGTTTTCTTCTGATAGTGTATTGATAGGTAAGTATTTTGCAGAGAACCGTACCAACATAGCCTGGGATGAAGTTCCTGAACATTTCATACAAGCGCTGATTGAAACAGAAGACAGGCGTTTCTATACTCACAAAGGATATGATACAAGAAGTTATTTCCGGGTATTTTTAAAAACCATATTGCTGGGGGACGAGAGCGGAGGAGGAGGGAGTACCATTACACAACAACTGGTTAAGAATCTTTACGGACGTAATAATTACGGCTTCCTGAGCCTGGCAGTAAATAAGATTAAGGAAATTATTATTGCTATGCGCCTTGAGGAAGCATACACCAAGGAAGAACTCTTACTGCTATACCTTAACTCTGTACCGTTTGGAGAAAATTTATATGGCGTGGAATCTGCATCTCAAAGATATTTCAATAAACCCGTAAGTGAATTGAAGATAGAGGAATCGGCAGTACTGGTAGGTATGTTAAAAGCCAATACCTATTTTAACCCCCAGCTCAATCCTGAAAATTCGATTGAACGCCGGAACATGATCCTGACTTTGATGGAAAGTGCAGATTACCTGGATGCTGAAGTTGCAGACAGCCTGCGCATGTTACCCCTGGAACTTGACTATAAGAACCTGAATTTAGAAACACCTGCGGGCTATTTTGTGCACCAGGTAAAGAAACGGACACAGGAATTGCTGAATTCTGTTAAGAACACAAACGGTAAGGATTATAATCTTGAAAAGGACGGGCTTAGAATATATACTACCCTGGATATGCAGGTCCAGGAGCTGGCTTCCGAAGCAGCAAATAAACACCTGTCTGCAATGCAGCATCGACTCGACAGGGAACTTGAAAACCGGGGTATCAAAAAACAATGGTACAGAGAAATAAAACAGCAGTCCCGGTCATATGATAACGATACGGTCAAAAGAAAAGTTCAGCTTTTTGATTGGGATAATGGTATCCAGGTGCAGAACATCAGCAGGTTTGACAGCTTATGGCATTATTATAAGATGTTGAATGCCTCGGTGCTTGTCATTAATCCCGGAAACGGAGCGGTAATTACCTGGACCGGAGGTAATAATTTCAGGCTACTTCCATTTGATATGGTTCTGTCGCACAGGCAGATTGCCTCGGCATTTAAACCTGTGCTGTTTGCCACTGCACTTGAGAAAGGTATTCCGCCCTGTAAATACCTGGAAAATGAAGAAAATGATTATCCAGGTTATGAGGATTGGGAACCTCAAAATGTTGATCTTATATCCACCCCCGACAGCACAGTTGCTTTATGGTATGCCCTGGCCCATTCCATAAATCTTCCGACAGTTGATTTGTACTTTCAGGTTGGCAGGGAAGACCTGGTCAATACATGTGATAAACTAAAATTTCCTGCTTTTAATGAGGATGCACCTTCTACTGCTTTGGGTACCCTGGATTTGTCACTTTACGAAATTGTCAGGGCATACAGTTCCTTTGCCAATAATGGGCTGATGAATGAGTTGTTTATGATTAACAGGATAACTGATGCCGATGGTAACAACATTTACACCAGGGAATACCATGAGCCTGATACAATATTCACTGCGGAGACAAGCCAGATGATGACAGCCATTCTACAGCAGGTTATTGAGCAGGGTACATCTGTTAAAATACGCAGTAAGTATGGAATAAAAGCGGATCTTGCGGGTAAGACAGGCACAGCGCAAAACTACTCCGATGCCTGGTTTGTGGCTTATACCCCTGACATGGTTCTTGGAACATGGGTTGGTGCCAGGACACCCGGTGTCCACTTCTACAGTGAAAATGGTGCAGGTTCTTCGCTTGCCATGCCCATTATAGCTCAAATAATTAAAGAAATTGAAAAAGACAATGAATTAAGTAATAAATACCTCACCTCCTTTGACCTGCCGGAGGAGGTTTATTCATTTCTGGAATGTGACCCCTTCCGGCAGAGGGGTATAAGAGGATTCTTTAACAGGTTGTTCGGCATAAAATCCAGGGATAATAAGGAGCAGGATAGTATATTAATCAGAGAGAAGGAGGAAAGATCCTTTTTTGAAAGGCTCTTCAGGAAAAGAAAATAATGCCTGATTGATACTTTACTATTTCTTAATTATTTTCTTCGATATAGTTAATTTACCATCACTTATAAGTACTATGTATTCCCCGGTTTTGATGCCTGATATATCAATTGTTCCCGACCTGTTTATTCGGGTGGACAGAACATTTCTACCTGAAAGGTCAAGAATCCTGACACTGTATTCTTTATTATCATTTATTTGCAGGCTAAGCAGGTTATTTGCAGGATTAGGATATATGTTGATTTTTGGAGTATTATTTATATTGTTTATTCCCAGGCTGTTCTCTCCGATTTCGTATACCCTTACCCAGTCAATAAAGACAGAACATGGGAATTCTGCTTCCGGTACAATCGGACCACCATAGGTATATTCACTGCCTCCAACGCCGGCACTTAAGATTATGAACATTTTATGTTCAAAAGGATACCACTGGTTGAAGTGGTTCGAATACTCGGAAACACCTGTTCTCCTGCCGTCAATGACATGAACGGCCTTTTCATCCTGCCCCGTGCCAAAATCACCATTGACACCGGTTCCGGTTTCATAACTCCATTTCGATAAATCCAATGCACCATTATTGAATTCATCCTGCCAGATTAATTCACCCACCTGTCCTCTAGCCGGAGAAATATATATAAAACTCAGAACGATAAAAATAAAGAATCTCACCCTAATGTTATTTCCTTTCAAAATATAAAAAACAATCAACTTATCTGTCCATCCATTTTTTAAATTCAGCAACACGTTCCCTGCTAACCAGTATTTCATCCTTATCCGTCCAGTTGGTAAGAATAATCTTCAACCTGCTCGATGAATATGCAATAATATCAAGGATAGCGGAAAAATTAATAATGAAATTCCGGTTAATCCTGAAAAATATTCCCGGGTCAACCAGTTGCTCTATTTTATCAAGCGAATAATCAATGGCATAGTTTTTCCCGTTATATACATTTATAAAACTGCAACGTTCTTTTATATAAAAACAATTTATGGCTGATGTCGGTACCGACCTGTAATGTTCCCCCACTTTAACCAGGAACCGCTCTTTTGCCTTCGGCTTTAACTGGTTTATAAGAGACTCAAGTTTCCCGAAATCCGTTTTCTGACCGTGAAATACCCGGAATTTCTCAAGTGCATTTTTCAGCTCATCCGGATCGATTGGTTTTAGAAGATAATCTACACTGTTAACTTTGAAGGCTTTTAATGAATATTCATCGTAAGCAGTGGTGAAGATAACCGGGGTTTTTATGTCGGAATTTTCAAATATCTCAAAGCAAATCCCGTCTTCCAGCTGAATATCCATAAAAACCAGGTCAGGGGATGGACTTTTGAGAAACCAGTTTATTGTTTCTTCAACTGATTTTAGTACATCAATAATCTCGATACCTGGATCAGTCTCTTCAAGTAAACGGATAAGTTTTTGAGCGGCAGGCCGTTCATCTTCTACGATCAACACATTCATCTTTATTCTCTTACGACAGGCAGTTTAACATTAAACCGGTTATTTTCTTCTTCAACAATAATCTCTTTACCCATAATTAATTTCACCCTATCCCTCAGGTTCGACAGTCCTGTTTGAGTTGAGTTTTCAATTATGCTTTTTCTTTGTAAGGTATTGGACACTATTACATATTCATCAGTATTATAAATACGGATTTCCAGAGGTTTTTCCATTGATATCGCATTGTGCTTCAGTGCATTCTCAACCAGTAACTGTAAAGATACAGGTATTATTTTATACCTGTCTTTATTTTGAATATCAATCTTCAATGATATCTTACCATTGTCGCGTTCCTTTTGCAGGTTGAAATACTGTTCCACAAAGTCAAGTTCTTCTTTAAGGGGTATTAAATCAGTTTCCTCGTTATCTAAAATATACCTGTAAATCCCTGACAGTCTTTGAATAAAACTATCAGCCTTTTTTGCATTATCATACACTATTTCTGAAAGGGTATTCAGGCTGTTAAACAGGAAATGAGGATTTACCTGTGATTTTAGGTTCCTGTATTTATATTTAAGATTTTCTTCCCTTAATTGTTGTTCCCGTACAATTGCTTTTCGCCAGATAGTATAAAAGAAGAAAGCGGAAACCAGTAAAATCCAGACTACAAATTGCTTTATTGCACTGCTAAGTTCGATTGTAAATAAATGCAATAGGAAATTGGATGTGTTCAAGCCCTTTGCCAGGTAATAAAGGTACACACCCAGGCTTATTGTTGACAGTGATACTATAAGGGCAATAAGGACAAAAATCAGAAAAGCAGGTATGATCTGCTTTCTGGTTTGAATTGTTGATTTATGTGAGAATCTTCCCAGGATGTTGTAACCAACACTACCGGTTATGATAATATTCAAGAAAATTATTGAACCAAACATTATTGTTTCTGCCCTGAAAGGATTGCCTGTTTGAATCCATTTAAAGATGAATGAAAAAAAGATAGTGAAAAGCAGGGCTGCTGCAATAGCTAATATTATTTTATTTTTCTTCATTAACATGAATTTACAGGGATTCAATTTAATTTATTTTTGACAGAGTAATATATCTTACCGTATAACCCAGGAAGTTATCTGCTTGTCCACTGACTGAAACATCTGTAACAACATCTTCTGACAGAGCTGCATATTCTATTTGTTTGTCAGAAAGAGACACATACACTTCACCCCAGTAATGGCTGCGGCCGGTCATGGTGATAATGTCGGTTTCCACCTTTAAGGGATTATTCATTACTGAAAATTTGATAATTGCACACATTTCATTATTCTTCTCGGTAATCCCTATCCAGGTCAGTATAATATCTTTGTTTTCAAAAGTTCCTTCGCCTGCCAGTTCAACTTCCGAATTTAACTCAAGTGAATGATATTCTTTATTCAACTTAAGAGAATCCCAGCAACTGTAAGCAAAAACATCAAATCCCATAACATCCCATACAAGGTTTTTTATGAACATGTTTGCTTCCGGAATCTTCATGAAAAAATCTTCTGTTAATACATTTTCATCAGGCTTGTAATTGAAATTTTCCATATAATCCTGTTTCATACCTTTCGGGAATGGAGATTCCAAATCATCCAACTGTGAAATATAAACATTATTCCATCTGGCAGAATCTCCTTCAAGCCCACAGGTATACTCGCCGGTAAGCCTTCTTTTCCTGAGAAAGTTACCTTTCAGATCATAATCAAAGTAGTCGGTTGTCATAATATACTTTCTCTGTATTGAATTATCCAATTCCAAACCTTCTGGTAATTGATCTAGATAATCAAGCTGGGTCTTTTCCTGTGCCTGTACCACGTTAAATAACATGGCAAATACAGGAATCAGATAGAATGATAAAGTTTTCATCTTTTTAATTATTTGATTAATAATACTCAAAGTAAGTGGATGAAATTTTCATAATTTAATAATAATTGCAGAGTTGCTACTTTTTATTGCAGAATTGACAATATAAGAGTATGAATCGTTCAAGGCGAAAAATCATTTAATCGCCTGACTTTCGTTATCTGTAATTTTATTATTGTCTTGCTCCTGAAGCGTACTTCCTGAGTCTATTCCAGGATGTCATCGAGCCAGTGAATAATGTTCAACAATAGTTTATAATTATCACCTGCGAAAGAAGAGTTCATCCCTGCCTTTAGTTGCTGAGGTCCTGCAAGCTGGGCTGTGAACATGGCAGCCTCACCGGCAACCACAATCTTGCCCCTGCCATACTTCTTAAATGCAGCCTGCGACCAGTTTTCAACATTTATCATCCTTGTATTAGAATCAATGATGCCAGTTGAGTCTGGCAGGAGTTGGACACAGTTTTGGTTGAAGCGAAGGATAGGAGAGGCGTCATTATCTATAGTGAAAGCCTGTCCTGTGAATGAGGCAATGGTATCGACCCATTCTGACATATTACGTCCGCTGGTGATTATATTATCTGCCAGTGTGCCGGTTGAACGATAGAAGAACACCGGCATACCCGGGTTGGCGGTATCAACGGCAAAACCATCGGTAAACCCGAAACCAAAGGCAGCTGCCAGCCCTTTTGCAGCTCCGCCTGCAGGCATATGATCTGCTATAAGAAAAAGAGACCCTCCCTTTTTTACCCAACGACTGACTGTCTCTAGCTCCTGGGATGAAAACGCAGGTAATCCCGGCCTCCTTATCATATTGGTATCGGCTTCATTCAGGGCATTGGATATCACCAGGATGCGACCTTTCTTTAGCTTTTTTGCCTCAAATACTCCGTTGTAACCCTCTGTCCGGTATCCGTCCTTTTCCAGCAGCCTGGCAAAAGGTAAATACCTGCCTTCTTTTGTATGGAAGTTGAAATGACCCTCATCTATAAAAATGACTGGACCATTCCCGGGGGCATATGCCGGATTTTCAATTACTGGATTGTAATCAATGTCAGCAACCTGCTGTGCGGTAAGGCCTGCCGATAACACAAGCGCTATAAGAATTATCAGGGTTAAAATTCTTTTCATAGTATCAATTTATTTTTGGATGGTCAGTTTATTGTCTTCTTAGATTTGTAACTCTCTGCTTAATTGACTCCTGGTGTTCAGAATCAGAAATTGCCGGGTCTTTTAAATCCATAAATATCCGGCATGGTAAATCACTGCAGTCTCCACAGCTATTGAATCCTTTTTGATTTATTGAACAATCATATAAAGGGCAAATCCCTTTTTCGGTTGCTTCTGCCGTCCAGAATGGTTTACCTGTCATTCTATAACAGCCTTTACATTCTTTACCGAAGAAATGGCAATCATTACATATTAATCCACATGCTGAAATTTTCATAGTATATTTTATTTCTTTTTGTTAAATAACAAATCTGCCGGGCAGCCTGATTCTTTCTGTTTGCAGTATTTGCAGGTCAAAGAACCACGAACTTACTCTGCCCTTACCAAATCCACATATCTTTCCCCAATAGTAACAATTGGTACAGTGATTTCTTATCAGTCTGAGCTCGAAAATCAAAATATAGATTAAGTAGAAAAATGAAAAGGCCAATCCTAATCTATAAATTATCATAAAGCCGAGTCCATAAATACCTAATGAAACAAGGTTTGATAGTATCACAACCCTGGCCGGGTAATTATCATATCTGTTTATTGTTTCCATTTTTCATGCTTTGCTGTAATATTTTTCAGCTGCATCCAACCTGTTTTTATGATTGGGAAGTACTAAAGCGGTTAACTAAGAAAATTCTATAATATCCTCATGTTTTAAAGCTTCGTTAAATATACTCCCTTTTGTAATCAGTGCCGGACCAAGACCGCTACCTCTGATAACCAATAATCTCTGTCCAACATTGAGATCCATTTTGTCTAAGAAGGTATCTGAAAGAATAAAATATTTATCTATATCTAAATCAGTCCAGGTAATCAATCTTTCTCCAAGCTTTACAACCTCTAATTTATTAGAATTAAACTTATCCATCTCTCTTATGTATCCAAGTACACTTAGAATACTATTGCTGAATTCAGAATGAAAAATGGAATCAGGAGAATTTATGCTAAATCCACCAGATGATTTACTCCCAGGAATTAATATCAACTTGTTGGTTTTATATAACTTATACTCATCAAATGCTTCATCCGGTACCCTTATCCTTAAATCATTGTTTATAGTTGTCCAGCCAAAAACATATTTTCCTCTTTTAACTAAATGCGGCATTCTTTTGAAGTATTTATTTTAACTTTATTTCTTCAATTTGATAATTATTTAATTACTCCTTTTCATCTTTCACCCAGGGCGCAAGTAGTATCATACCTGCAATAATAATCCCTATGCCCACATACTTTACAGAGGATTCAAAGAAAACAGAAATGAGAGCGCCTATGAGCACTGTAATTCCACTTATTAACCTTAATTGTTTTTGAGTTATTTTCATGGTGGTTTATGGTTTTGTGATATTCAAATTTATAACATTATTTAAATCATGGCCCATACCGGTATATGTTAATGTTTTTCTTTCTTTAAAATAAGATTATGAATCTTCTGGTATTAATTCAGGCAGTCTTTAAGGTTGTTGAACCACCTCAATTTTTTGAGGGCTGCGTTCACCGAAGATTTATCAAAGGCGGAAGCGGGGACTGAGTTAACCGCAGCGTGTCAGCTTCATATGATCATATCACCACTCCTCTTCAAGTGTCACATAGCCAGTAAGGTCTTTCCCAAAAAGATCAATAATTGTAAGCTCATATTCAGCTCCGGGTATACTGTTTACATAGAATTCAGGTTCCGACGTTTCCAGATTTGAACCACCTGCTCTGCCGTTTTTTTCTGTTAAATTAATCAATAGAGACCCATTTTTATTCAGAGTGCAATATGAAACCTTTATTCTTTGTTCCCTGGAATGAGATTTTGACGTATAAGTTCTGGTCTGGATATATGTCCTGGCAGGATCAGCTCCCGTTGTGAAACCAAAGGTTTCCCTACCTCCAACAATTGTTCTCTTTACGTTATAGTAAGCATGATATTCTGCATCTGCTCCCTTAAAAATCAGGTATGGCTGAACGTACCTTCCTGCCAGTTTAAGATCTGAATTACCTTTTCTGGGGCCATGACCTCTGGGAGTCAGATGAGTAATACCTGTATATTTATCGCCCCATTGAGCATCCTCGAAAATATTATCAAAAGAGCCCTTAATTGTTATTGAACGACCCTGGATATGATCATCAGGATCAATTACTGTCATCAGGCTCTCAAAAAAACCAACGATGTTTGTGAACAAATCAAATATATACTCGAAAAGTGTAATGGGCAGATAAATTAATCCTTTAAGAGCATCCTGGAAATCTCCTTTAAGAAGATCTATAACAACAGGACCTACAACTTTTATAGCAATAAGCACCTCAGCAATACCCGGACATGCTATTCCTAAACCTGAGATAATCTCAACTAGGCTTTCACCTGAGAAGATCATTTGCAGGACTATCATACCAATATCAACTCCCCCCATTTCATTCTGAACTGATTCCATAAAAGATTCATAGCTTATTTCATCATTAAGAAATGATTGAAAATCGTCTTTTAGTTCGTCAGGCAGTGTTTCCATGATACTTTCAGAAAGGCCGTCTTTTACAGCATCCGTGACAGCCCCTTTGATTGTCTCTATTAATTCGTCTCTTAAATCATCAGTAGCTTTATGAATGGCGTCTTTGACCTCATCCTTCGACCAGTCTTCCTCCCAGAGTCCAATAGTAAAAGTGGTAGAGGTATTGTATATGTTGTTATTTAAAAGCCAATGATCCTGGGATCGGAATACACGGGTTTCACCGTTATTTACATCATCATATGTGCCGGTAACCCTGCTAAATACCGTATACAGCTTGCCTTCATGTAACTGATGTATATGGTCAGGGTCATTAGGATCATAGTTCGGGATTATACTGCTTAAATGCCAGTAAGGCTCATCATCTGAACATACCTTTCCTGCGATGGGAAGTATCACACAAGATCTTTCGTTTTGATCCTTGCAATAAAACCAGTCCAGACCAATATCATATTTATAATAATCACTAACAAAATGATCGTTATTCAGGTCAGGTATCCAATCTTTTATGTCCTGTACACCAATCTTTTCAGCAATAATTTCATGAATGTGGTTTTCTACTGGCTCCGCTAAACTGAACCCCTGAGCCTGAGCGTACGCCTTCAATTCATTAAAATTATCCTGCGTGGGATTTATTTTTAGTTTGTTGGTCAGTGTTTCAAGTTCTTTTATTCTCTTCTGGTAGGGTTGTACCTGAATGCGCTCAACTTTGGGCGGTTCTTTCTTTTGAACACCGGCAGCATTCCATTGAAATTTAGGAGTATCAGCAGAAATGGATTTATTAACCATCTGCCTTATTTCGCTTTCATAGCCTGGTCTGATAGCTTCGAGTATATCCTTTCCCAACTGTAATTTATCGATCTTCTGCCCGGGCTTAAGCTTAGCATATCGAGGATGAAAATATTCTTCAGTAAATGATGGAGAGAGATTCTTATATGATTGTATTAACGATGTGAAATGAGGACTGGTGTTAATCCCGTTTTTAATAAGCGGTTTTTGAATTTGTTCCTCCAGTCTGTTGTACATCAATGGTATTACAATACCTGCCAGAGGATTATCTGGTCCGATTTCTTTGATCCGACTTTCTATCTTGGCTTTCGTCTGTTCAATCTTTTGTTTTTCAAGTTCAACTTTAATCTCCTGAAGCTGTTGCGCTGTAAATCCTTCCGATGCCTGGACCTCATAATATTTGACCCGCATGGATTTGCTTTTTTCAACCGGCTTTATTACAGGTTTTTTAACTTCGACTACTTTGCGTTTTACAGGTTGATCGCTTTCTGATGTTTCCAGATAATTAACCTGAACTGTCCCCCGAGCAACAGTATTGGATCCAAAATTGACGACAGAGATCTTCCAGGTTTTTCCCAATGACAGAATATCGCCTGACACCTTGTATCTTAATACCATGGGACTTTTGCCATCTTTACGAGCGTAATATTGTACCCTCCCCGGTCCGTTGAGTATTAATGCTAACTTCTGTGCCGTTCCGCTCCATTCGGCTTTTACGTCAATAACTCCGGTATTTGTCAGCTCAAACTCAACAATCTCACGATTGCTCCCTCTGATATTAAATTCCCGGGTAATAATATTCGTCTGTTGCGTTGCGTTATCCACCTGTTTCTTTATTGGTCGTATTTGAGCCATAATACTTTGTGGATAATTCAGGAAAACGGTCACCAGCAAAAAGAAACAGCTTATGGAAGATAATCTTTGAATCTTCTTATTATAGACAGCTCTGAAATTAGACAAAGCCGGGAACATAATGAATAGGTTTTTCATCGCTTGCCCTTTCTAGTTTGGGATTTATTTTAAGTCAAAATTACTGAACAGGGTCTGAATAACTATCTAATACCCTGAGCCATAAAACTACCAGTAATAGATACTGGATATTCTCATGAAGACCTTGAGATGCGTACCAATCCAATATCAAATTTACACCAGGGATAATACAAAGTCAAGTTTTTTCATTTTATTGTTTTTAAGGGATTAACTTAACCTTGAATTTTTTTTGAGTCGATTAGATAATTTGCGTCCAGATCCGGGTGGTAAAATGCGCTTTTTCAATTGCAATGTTTTCTTAATCGGTCTTAAGTTTACATAATCCGAATCTCACCCCGATAGTTGCCACGGGAAACGGGACATACCAGGATGTATTCTTTACTATTTCAAAGCTTCTGACAGGTAGGGCAGAAGTATATAGCGCCACCAAGATATGCCTCTTTAACAATAACATTACCACAGTTTGGACAGGGATTCTTTATTGTATTTTTTGAAAGTAATGTTTTATATCCACCGGGATTTCCAAAAAGATCTTTTTCAGTATCCCTTCCTCCCATATCAGTCATTTTCTTTAAAGTTACTTTCAGGCTATAAAATAGCTCAGCTTTCTCAAAATCAAGTAAGGTAGATTTTTTTCGTTTAGGATGAATGCCTGCATTAAATAAAATATCCTGTAAAACACCGTTACCAAGTCCTGGAATACGCTGTTCAGTAGCAAGTAAAGCTTTAATGGAAAGGTCTTTAGTAGTGCTCTTACAGATACTATCAAAATAGAATTCATCAAAAGCGTCATTAAGAGGAGAAATACTTTTCAGGCTACCTTGATGATACGGATTATCGAATATGCCCCTGTATACCCATATTCCTCCGTACATTGCAACTGTAAATGCCACACAACTGCCATCGTCAAACACAATTAGCAATTGATGTTTTTCCGGACTTTGTTCAAAAGAAGAATAATATCTTGTATTGGTACCGTCTCCGATTGTGATACATATATTATCATCGCAATGAATATCAACAAACATTCCATGTCCCTTCGTTGATTTAATCTGCTTACCTTCAAGAAGCCTGTGGTATTCAGCAGGTTCACCGCAATAAAATGCGAATTTATGCGGACTTGTCGCAGTAATGACTTCTGCAATACTTTTATTTACAAGGATTTTACCTGTTTGTAAACTGATTGTTTTTGATTCGGGAATTTCCAGCATAACTATATTATTGTAAATCCTCAATAACAAATTAAAGGATTAAATTACTCATATTTGCAGGACTATGTCCACCGAAGCTTTCATTGTCCAGTCTCCATTTTAGCATGAAATATATACATTACTTTTAAGTGTTTTAATGATGTTTCTTCCAATATGGATAAAGAAACAATTCTTTCTTTCTGATTTTATTCAGATAGCATAAACCAACCGCAACGCAGAAAATCACTGCAATTATTGAAGTTTCAAATCCAGACTGATCACCGGTGAAAATAACAGGGCCTTCAGTACTAATATCAAATACACTCTGCATTTCTTCCATAACAGGATTACCGAAAATGATATTTTGCGTGAAATTATATACCAGGTGAAATCCAAATATTTCCCAGATGCTTCGGGATCTCAGATACAGGGCGGAAAAAATAAAAGTGGCATCAATAAAAATAAATATTCCACTTATCACTAAATAATTGGGAAAGAGCAGGTGTTTAAAGCCAAAAATTAAACCCGTAAGTACGATTGTAATATAAGTACCTAAGTATCTTTCAGTTATCCTAAATATTATCAGGAAATAAGTAATGTCTTGAAGTAATACAAAAAATATGGTATAGTAAACTCCATTAAGAATGTCAGGTGATCTGTTTAAGTTTTCTATCGAAATCCATCCGAATAAATAATTGAATCCAATAACTGACCCAATGCATAAAAATCCAATAATGGAACCGAAGATTACCTTATTTGCAGTGCTCTGACTAAACGCCATCTCGACAGGTTTTCTTCTTTCATACATCCAAACATAGAGACTGTAAATACCAACCAGTCCTATGATCCTGAATACAAATATGCAGGTCGATGTTACAATATCATTATTGATATTAAGACTTGAAAGTACTAACTGTACAAGATTCCTGATGATAAATAATCCAACATTCAATAAGACAATACCAACAGCAATTCTGAATACAGGATTGTTTAAAACTTTTTTAAACACAGAATATATGCTCTGATAATTATTCAATCTTTTTAGTTATATGGTTACTGATGGCATAAATACCTTTGACTGTATTTTCATTTCCTGCATTTGATAGAATCACAAGTCCATAGTTCTTTTCCCTGCAAATTATTACCCTGCAATAGTAAGTTCCGTCGCTGCCATCATGACTTAAGTACTGTATATTGTTCCGTACAGGATTACCCCAACCCATAGAGTAGTCATCATATGTAAAGAACATATAATCATAGGTTTCCTGTTTTAATCTACTGCCATTTTTGAGCAGGGCTTTCAGTATTTCCCGCAGGAAGACCGAATAATCATATACAGATAATGAAATATCCCCTGCGGGTTCCATAAAACGCAAATTATAATTTAATGAGTCGGGTAGTGGGGTAAGCTCATTGGAATTACCTATTCCCCACTGAGCCGGAATAATATGTCCGTATGGTTGATTGGCATCGCTTAAATTGGGATGACCCAGACTCCCTGATATACCAAATACATCAAAAAATTCTTCCTCAACAAGTATTTCCCATGGTTTATTTGATTTTCGTTCCAGCATCGTAGCTGCAACTGAATACCCGGCATTTGAGTAAATATATTTTTTGGTCTTATCAATAACGGGATTTTGAGTGAGCAACCATTTGGTGAATAATTCTCTTTCGTTGCTGCCATGGTAGTTGATAATTGAGTCCGGAACATATCGAAATTCTATTCCGGAGGTAAAAGGCTGTATGCCGGCTCTATGTGAAAGTATGTCAGCTAATGTTTTATCTGGATAATAAGAATTAATAGAATCAGATAATTCTGGAAAAACATCAATAATTTTAGTTTCCCATTTTATTAATCCCTTCTCAACCAGTCTTGCTGCAATAAATGAAGTAATTGCTTTTGTGCAGGAACCAATATGAAACCTGTCGGCTTTATTTATAGGTGATCTGTCAATAGTGTTCCTGATACCATGAGCAAAAACCAGCACAGAATCTGTATCGAAGATACCCACTGCAATTGCAGGGATATTATAGTTGTTGAATTGTGCCAGGATCAATGAATCAATATCAATGTGGTCAGTTCTTGATTCGATGCTCTGTTCAACCTTCTGCCCGGTGCAGGATAAAACAAGGAGTGCTGTAATAAGCAAGCTGTTTGTAAGGGATTTCATTATTGTCATGTATTTATTTTTATCTCAATAATCTTGCGGGTCTCCAGTAAGGCAAGGCTTAAATATACTCTAAGCTTCATGAATTTTCGTCTTTTTGTCTTTATCATAGATGTCCGGATTAAAGGATTATTTCTATTGAAAATAATGTATTATGAGCCGGAGTTCTCCTTAAACTTGCTCACCGGTCTGTGGTTCCTGTAAGCCAGCAAAAGAAGCGCATCGGCATAGCCGAACGATTGGATTTTCACAAATATAGTTTATGATTTCTCTTTTATCTCTTTTTTATCAATTTCTTCACCCACACGCAGCAATTTTATAGTATCTATGATGTTGACCAAAAAGAGGACGATAACCAAAAGACCTGCCAAATATAACAGTGAGCCAGGCAGAAGGACCTCGGTAATCATAATGGCACCAATGATGATCCTTACCTCCGTCGGGCCCATTTTACATGAGTCAATGGAATATTCTCCTGTGAACCTGTACCTTATCAGGGCAATGATCATTTCCCAGCCATACATTACCACAAAGCCATAACCGAAGAGCTCCCATATACCTTCTGCATAGATGATATAGCCAAGTCCTATAAGAATTATGCTTATCCAGTCGATTGTAATGTCAAGCGTAAATCCGTAATTTTTCCTTGGTTTATTGCGGTAGTAGGCAAGCCTTCCATCCAGGGAATCTCCAAACCAGCTTATTAGAAACCCCAGCAAACCCATGAGCAGGTAGGCCCTGTTTAAAAAGGCTGCCAGAATAAAGCTTCCGAATACAATTATATTCCCGAAAAAACCAATTCCCGTTAATATATTGGAGGTAATACCGGAAGGCATACGCTGAACGAGCCAGCTGATTGCCATCTGCTCTTGTTTTTTAAGCAGGTTTGTCCTTACCCTGTCATTGAATACAGATTTGATTACATCATTGTGTTTATGCGATTTCATGATTTTTTATGAATCTTATTTGCAGTCATATAATCCCGTCTAATATTCTCTGAGGCAAGATTTTTTCGTGTTGTGAATGTGGCAGGCAGCGGCATCTCATATACCGCTTTTCGCAGAAAAACACCAAATGCCTCAGTGTCGGTTAACTGAGCCTGCTCCTCAACAGATATAATGTTTCCGATGCCGACGCGGGGCTCCTGGTCTTTCTTATTGAAAACCTCCGAGGGCAGCCTTAGCAAACGTATTCTCCAGTTAATAAGACCCAGGAAATAGAAAAACGGAGAATTTTTATCGAAAAAACGCATTGGCAAAATGGGGACTTTTGCCGAATGAATCACGTGAAGGATGCTCTCCTGCCACTTACGGTCCCTGACACGGAGGTCTCTCAGACTGAAGTCAGAAACTGCTCCTGAAGGGAAGAAACCAACCGGATGGCCTTTATGTAAATGTTCGAGTGTTTCACGTATGCCTCTGATGCTTGTGCTTGTCACACCGGTCTTTTTGTTACCCGTTGGTGTGACTGAAATGAAATTCCCGTCCAGTGTCCTGATCTGAGAGAGTATTTTATTGACCATGAACCTGTAGTCAGGGCGTATGG
>Ga0315532_1000029_pt1 | contig 99705 bp, 74 predicted proteins | sample SalMarWE160370MG_FD_203082 | JGI IMG/M metagenome (GOLD analysis project Ga0315532, IMG submission 203082) | Salt marsh sediment microbial communities from the Plum Island Ecosystem LTER, Massachusetts, United States - Salt Marsh Sediment WE1603-70 ...
AACTATTTAGTATTTTCATATCGGTATTTTGTTAGTCAACACCAATTTAGGTGAAAATACCTTAGCGGTAAAGCTTTACTAGTTAAAGTTTTACCGCTTTTTCAACAATAGGCCTGCGGAATCTAGGAGCCTGGCGTTTTGGACTGTGGATGTCACCCCAAAGGTTCAATCCAGTTATTAAGGTCATCAATTGAAAAATTAAGGACATTTGGTTTGGAAGTATCTGATTGTGATAATCTGTTACATTACAGGATTATTGGTAGTATTATCAGAATTAGGCTGGTTCTCAGGAGCTTTAAATAAATCATTACTTTTAGGCTTGGTTTTCACAAAGTTAATCAATAGATGAACTAAGTGGACCCGATTTTTGTATTAACTTGTATACAATATTTTCACAAAATACTTAATACTTAACTGATGAAATACAGGATTGAAAAAGATGCACTCGGCGAGGTTAAAGTACCATCGGAAGCATTATACGGTGCACAGACTCAGAGGGCTGTTGATAATTTTCCGATCAGCGGGTTAAGATTGCAAAAGCCCTTTATTGTGTTCCTGGCCCTTATTAAAAAACATGCTGCCCATGTGAATGCAGAACTTGGGCTTCTTAATGCCAGTATATCAGATGCTATAGTGGAGGCAGCACAGGAGGTAATGGAAGGTAAGCATGATAAGGAATTTGTGGTGGATGTTTTCCAGACTGGATCCGGGACATCTACAAATATGAATATGAACGAGGTCATTGACAGGAGAGCCAGCCAGGTTATATCCGGACATACTGAGAATAAAATTTCGGTTCATCCAAACGATCATGTAAACCTCGGCCAGTCAAGTAACGATGTTATTCCATCGGCTTTAAATATATCTGTATCATATATTATCGAACATGAGCTTGTACCGTCCTTAAATAAACTGAAAGAATCCCTCAGTGATAAGAGTTCCAGTTTTTCAGGTATCAAAAAGCTGGGCCGAACACATCTGCAGGATGCAGTTGAAATGACCCTGGGCGATGAGTTTTCGGGATATGCCAGCCAGATTGAAAAGGATATTGATAGGCTGAATGAAGTGAAAAATTATTTACTTGAACTCAGCCTGGGAGGAACAGCAGTCGGTACCGGCATAAATGCCCATCCTGAATTTGCTGTAAGAGTTATTAAGAAAATTGCTGCTGAAACAGGTATAGGTTTTAGGGAGGCAGAAAATCATTTCTCTTCCCAGGCAGCTCAGGACAATTCGGTTTCCCTCAGTGGTGTATTGAAGACTATTGCAGCTAGTCTTATAAAGATTGCTAATGATATACGCTGGCTTTCCTCAGGTCCAAGGGCTGGCCTGGGTGAAATAAACCTGCCGGCTGTGCAACCCGGCTCTTCAATTATGCCGGGGAAAGTCAATCCTGTAATCCCGGAAGCTGTACTACAGGTGGCTGCCCAGGTAATAGGTAATGATGCAACAATAACAGCTGCAGCCGCAGGTGGTAATTTCGAACTTAACACCATGTTGCCGGTTATTTCCTATAATCTTATACAATCACTTGAAATATTATCCTCAGCCTGTGAAGTATTAACTGAAAAATGCGTTAAAGGAATTACTGCCAACGAAGAAAAATGCAAGTCATATGTTGAGAATAGCCTCGATATAGCTGTGAAACTTATTCCTTATATTGGATATGACAAGGCCTCGGAAATAGCCAAAAAGGCCTATAAGCAGGGAAAGACTGTCAAAGAGGTAGTTATTGAGATTAACGTTCTTAATGATAAACAGATAGAGGAGATATGGTAACTGTCACTCTGGACGAAATCCGTTAATTCACCTCACGGGTTCAGCAATATATATACCATCTTCCTTGAGGACATCACTTATCTTTATCAATTCGTATCCTGCAAGTTTTAACTTCTCCCTCATTTCTTCCTTACCTGTACATCCATGGCTTTTGCCCCACTCAACCTTCGCCGGGTCACAGTCAACTATAGCCAGGAATCCTCCGGGCTTGAGTGCTGATTTGGTGTTTTTTAGCAAGGTAACCGAATCATCAAGATGGTGAAAAACATTTATCATAAACACTATATCCAATACACCATCCGGGAGTTTTGGGTCAGTTACTTCGCCAACAATAATTCTGATATTCTCAAATCCCGCTTCCCTGGCCCTCACTTTGAGATGATTCAGACCTGCTGCATCAATATCATTGGCGTATATAATCCCCTCAGGGCCAATTCTATCAGCTATCCATAGTGTCATTCGTCCTGTTCCTGCACCTATCTCACCTATCATCATTCCTTTATCAAAGCCTATTTCATCGAGCACAACCTCTGGCGGTTGACGGTTGTTAATCCTCTTTTCCCAATTTTCTATTTTAAACTTAACCGGTTGGGATAAAAGCAATGAAGGAACGAATACCAGGAATAAGGAATAAATAACCCTGAACTTTCTAAAAATATTGATTCTTTTCATGGGTGATATTTATAGTTAGTTGTTTTGATGCAATGTTAAACAACTTAATCAAATTTTGTGTTAATTTGAAGTTAATAGTGAATTATCTGGGATTTCTGGACGGGGAGTATGATATTTGGCATAAAATGATATAAATACCCTATCATGTGAAAATTCATTATTTGCATAAGAGATATAATTGGTATATTCATATTTTTAAAAGAAAACTCATTCAAAAAAACCGCTCATATCATTCTTCTCTATTACAATTTTTATATTAAGTTGTGATGATGGAAGCTAGCCTCTTTTCTCAATACATCCTGCCTGTAACTCTTGGATTGATAATGGTGAACCTTGGTTTATCTCTCCACTTTGAGGATTTCAGACAAATATTTTCTGAGCCAAAAGCTCTCATTACAGGACTGATATGCCAGATGGTATTACTGCCGGGCATAGCTTTTACAATCGCCTCACTGAGCAATCTGCCTGATCCGATAAAAATTGGTATAGTACTTATTTCTGTCTGCCCGGGAGGAGCTACTTCCAATCTAATAACCTACCTGCTGAAAGGCAATGTGGCTTTATCCATTTCTCTCACTTCTATTAACAGCATACTTATATTATTCACCATTCCCGGATTCATTATGCTTGCTTCAAAAATGTTTATGAACCAGGAAGCACTTATTTACCTGCCTTTCTTACCAACAATACTGAAGATATTCCTTATGATACTTCTGCCAACTGCCTTTGGTATACTTATAAGATACAGGTTTCCGAAACAGGCAGAGGCAGCTGAGAAATACTTGAAATATATTACTACAATACTCCTTGCAGTGGTTTTTCTCTTTGTTATTCTTACCAGCCACAGTGAAAATGAGCATCCTTTTAACCTTTACCTGCGAATCGCTCCACTTGTCTTATTATTAAATTTGCTTGGTATGACATCGGGATATTATGCTGGGAGATGGCTTAGGTTCAGAAAGCCAAAACTGATTACGCTGTCAGTTGAGGTAGGTATACAAAACAGTGCACTGGCCATCACTATTGCCAGCAGCCCTGTATTTCTTAATGACACCACCATGGCCATTCCGGCAGTGATATACGGTATGTTTACCTTCTTTAATGCCGTTCTTTTTGGCATGATCATTAATCGCTGGCATAATATCAGGGGGAATATCAAGTATAAATAGGTGCCGGGTTACCGCTTACTATAAAGCTACAGCGGGCGGGCTGGGTACTGGGTAACTGGGTAAGAGATGCATATTAATCACTTTGCCCGCCGTAGCCACTTTTTTCTCGGAGTGAAGGAGGGAGGAAAACTGATCGCATTGAAGAACTCATCGCTCACTGCTCACCACTTTACCTCAGCCTCAGCCTCAGCCTCAGCCTCAGCCTCAGCCTTAGCCTTAGCCTTAGCCTTAGCCTTAGCCTTAGCCTTAGCCTTAGCCTCTACTTCTATACCTCCTCCAGAACCTGTAACTGGTCAGCGAGGTCAAAGTAAAGAACCTGTTTAACAGCCTGTTTCTGAGAAGAAAGTGAAGTATTCTATATCCCAGGAAGATAGTAATTAGTCCGCTCAGGAACATGAATAGATAAATCAGGAGGCGAAGATGTTCAATATAAAAATTGTAAGAAATAACATTTATGTATACAAGTAGTTTTGTCAGCGCAAGAGGTATTATTGAAAATGCGAGCCACCAGATAAGGGCTGTATATCCATGTGCTGTTTCTATGGCCCTTTCCGGGCAATTATTCATGCATTTCATGCAGCTTTCACAGTTAAAGGTCCAGAACGGTCTGTCGTCCTTTTTAATAATTGCCTGCACAGGGCAATTCTTATAACATAGTCCGCAGTCATTGCATTTATAATTAGCAAAGAAAGTCTTCGCAAGAGCAAAACGGCCAAAGAAATAATAAGCAATAGATATCGGCATTATAACAAGATCCAGTGGGAGGTCATAAATGCCACGCATTATTCTTTTACCTGTGAGTATTCTATCAGTAAACCTGCCGGTTATTTTTTTACATCTTGCATGAATTGATTTAACCACTTTCTCCCTCAATCCGGGATGCAGCGATATCCAGTTTGATGGAAGGTCAAGGGGTCTTAACCCAATGATTTTATATCCTTTTATTTTGAGTATTATAGCCGGGAAGAATAATGCCAGGCCACTTAAGCCCGGCGTGAATATTTTCCACATCTTCATCCCTGCACGTGTGTTAAGGAGGAATACGCAGGAACCAGCTTTTGGAAATTTCTGAACGTATTTAATTACTGCAGGTGGTGCATTAAAACCGTGGGTAGGATAACAGAACCCAACAAGAGTATTTTCAGTGAGTATTTTCCTGTCAGGATATTCTCCCTTTGAAAGATTAAATAGTTTTGCATCAATTCCAGCTGACAGCGCAAATTCTTTTATCCATTCAGATGCCGTTTTAGCATTACCTGTACCTGAGAACCAGTAGATCAGCAGTTTTTCATATTTCATTTTCCGATCGGGAATGACTGTTTGAATTCTGTTGTTAAGATATAAAATATCAAGCTCATCTCGTAACTACTCGCTCACACAAACCACAATCTCCGTCCCGAAAAAGCTATGCTTTCTCGAGGATCCTCGAATCGAAGATTCGGGACTCATGAGCTCGCCCCGAATTTTCGGGACTCGGTTCATAACTCGTAATTTTAATATCTTTGCGCTTTTAATGGCTTCGGGTGAATATAACTGAAAATCTAACATACAGGAAAATATTTCTCTTCTGGGGTCCACTTGCCCTTACATGGCTGATGATGGCTTTTGAGCAGCCATTCCTTGTGTCGGTGATTGCCAGGCTGGATGATGCAAAATACAATCTTGCGGCATTTGGTATCGCGTTCTCCTTTGCCATGATAGTGGAAGCTCCTGTAATTATGCTTATGAGTGCTTCAACAGCACTGGTGACAGACAGAAATTCATTCAGGAAGCTAAAACGCTTTACCGATGTACTGAACATATCAGTAGTTATTGTACAGCTTGTAATTCTTATACCACCGGTTTTTAACCTGATAGTGAAAGATTTAATGGGTGTTCCTGAAAATGTTGCCCACCTCACGTATATTGCACTCTTTTTATTGATTCTCTGGCCTCCGGCTATTGGTTACAGAAGGTTTTATCAGGGTATACTTATAAGAAATAACCTGACCCGAAGGGTTACTTATGGGACACTGGTAAGGTTTTTAGTAATAGCCCTTGTTGGATTTATACTTTATTTAACCGGTATTGAGGGTGCTTATGTAGGTGCAGCAACATTATCCCTTGCAGTTTTTTGTGAGGCTTTTGCATCCTGGCTAATGGCAAGGGAAACGGTCAGGAGGATACTTAATGATGGAGATAATACAGAAGAAGACTTTCCTGAAGAAGCCGGGAATAAAAAGATCGGCTACAAATTTATTACAAGGTTCTATACACCACTGGCTCTTACTTCATTATTGTCAATGGGTGTTCATCCGTTTGTTACTTTTTTCCTTGGCAGAAGCAATATGCCAATAGAATCACTGGCAGTACTTCCTGTTCTAAATTCACTTGTATTTATATTCCGGAGTATGGGTTTGTCATACCAGGAGGTAAATATAGCTCTCATAGGGAAAAGGAAGCAGAATTACAGGTCGCTGCGTAATTTCGCAATAATGCTGGGGGTAATGGTGACAATTTTACTTGGAATTATTGCCTTCACACCTCTTTCCGGTGTTTGGTTCATTAAGGTCTCCGGTCTGACAACTGAGCTTGCTGACCTGGCCTATCTGCCTTTGAAAATACTGCTTGTCTTACCTGCTCTATCTGTTCTTCTTTCATTCCAGAGATCGACCATGGTGATTGCAAACAATACCAGACCTATATCTGTTGCCACCGCAATTGAGCTTATAGTTATTTTAATAGTCCTGGTGATATGCATAGCATTTTATGATATGATTGGTGTTATTGCTGCCTCACTTGCGTATATAATAGGCAAAAGTGCTTCCAATATTTATCTCAGTCCGAGACAGGCTTCGGCAGTAAGAAGCTGGTAACCGGTCATCCATGAATTAAAATAATGACCGGGCTATACTAATACCGCATCTAAAAAAGTGAGATTTCACTTTTTTTACTTATATGAATATCTTTGATACACTGATATGCTTCTCTAGTTTCTGGGGTTAAAGAGGGAGTTGCCGTTATTGAATTTGCGGTCAAGGAGCATATCTACCATCTGGACTCCGTTCATCATACAACCATATAAACCATGTGCAAACTTTGGTTGGTAAAGATTCTCAACCGGAGTCTTAAATGGTAAACGCTTTGGTCCGAATTGTGTTACTATAGATGCCATGTCGTATATGCTACCGGTGGGCGAACCTGAATAACGTGAGTATGTAGCAGGGGTGGAAATGTCCTTAACAACAATATGTTTACTTAAACCCGGTACAAAATATTTTTCAGCAATACTAATGAAAAAGTCGCCCCATCTTTCTTTCTCAGACTTATATTTTACAGGATCATTATTACGCCATTCCAACCAGCTGTTAATGGCAAATGGGGTGCACCTGATGGTTATGGTGTTTTTCGCCCCTGTGGTAATGGAGGGGCAAATTACAGCAGCATGGAAGCAGTCTGCAGAGAATGCGTTATCACCGGCCAGGAAACCGTTAAAAAGTTTTTCTGATGTTCCAAGGCCTGTCGATACAACATTATATGGATAATCCAAATCCATGGAAGTAAGATCAATCCTGTCATCCAGCCCCAGTGCTACATTTATTGATGAGGTTGACATTACAATGTTCTCAAGTTTGTTTATATAGCTGGCGGGAAGATACTCATCACCTACCAGCCTTCGAAGTGCAACCATAGGATCAATTGTCGTAACAACAGTATCAGCACTTATTATCTTGCTGTCTCCAAGTAACTTAATACCAGTTGCCTCCCCGTTCTCAACAATTATTTTCTCTACTTCAGCATTAAGTTTTAGTTCCCCACCCCGTTCCTGGAAAATCTTTGTCATAGTTGCCGGGAATTCATCAAAATAGCCATATGGCCTGAAACACCTGGTCATGGATGACAGCATAGCACCAGTAGCATAGATGCCTGAAGCCCTGTCTGATGGAACCCCGGAAAATGATGTAAAAGTTTCCATTACCTCCCTGAGCCTGGGATTTTTGATATTAAATTTATCCAATAGCCCGGAATACGTCCGGTTAAGGTTGGCTATCACCTTTGGTGCCTTAAAGGGAGTGACCAGGGTATCTTTTAAATTTGGAATAACTTTCAGTTTTCGTACCTGTGCAAACATTGAAACCTGATAGTTTATCAGTCTGTCTATCTTCTCAGCATCCTCCGGGAATGTTTTTTTGAGGTAAGCAGTAAAATTCTCCACCCCCGCAGGAATCTTATATTCAGTTACTTCGTTCCCATTGACCACGATACGCCTCATAAAATCATTTTCATATCTTTTTAGTTTGATCTTAATCCCAAGGTATTCCATCATATCAATAATATCCGGGAAAAGCTGTGTGGTTTCAAATATATAGTCTCCTTTCTGATAGGCTGTACTGTACCCTCCCGTGTAATTATTTTTCTCAAGGATAAGGGTTTTTTTCCCTTCGGTGTTCTTTAACCACATCAATGCTGTTGATAATCCGCTTATGCCTGCACCTAATATAATAAGGTCATAATGATAAAGTCCTGAATAGTTTGACTTTATGTTGAACTTTGAAAGTTGAGTTTTCTTAGCCATAAATTTCCTTTGTTAATGGTTAGTGTGGATTTTTTCTTCTTCAAATATTATTATTGGTTAAGTAATATAAGAAAAATAATAAAGCTCAGAGTCCTTATTTATTGTTAATTTTGGTAGAGAGAAAAAGTAAAAATGAAGTATTGGTCTACCTTCATCCAACATTACTTGGGTTTATTCAGGCGAAAAAGATATTCACTTTGTTTAAATAAAATTCAGTAACATTAACATTATAAAAGGAGGATAACAATGCAAAAGATTTCGGTAATTATCAGCTTGTGTTTTTTGTTTCTTAATTCATATTCACAGTACAGGAATGATAACTGTACCAGTGTGCTCGTTTCAAAAGGAGCTTCTGCAGATGGTTCGGTTATGATTACCTATGCATGTGATGCTGAATTTGTTGGTCGCATGGAGTATATTTCTGCAACGGACTATGGTGATGATGCATATATTGAGATAAGGAAAAGGAGCGGGGAGGTACATAAGATTAAACAGGTACCGCATACTTATAAGGTTGTTGGGAATGTTAACGAATTCCAGGTTGCGATCGGTGAGACTACCACCAGTGGGAGAAGAGAACTGGTTAATCCTGATGGATTGATGCACTACGGGATGTTGATGGAGCTAATGCTTCAAAGGGCAAAAACAGCCAGGGAAGGGATAGAAATAATTGTTGATCTGGTTGAAGAGCATGGTTATAGCAGCTCAATGGAAGCTTTTTCTATTTCAGACCCGGAAGAGGCATGGATACTTGAAATGACAGGTAAAGGCCCCGGAGTTAAGGGAGCTGTATGGGTTGCACTTAGAATTCCGGATGGATATGTATCGTGCCATGCAAACCTGTCAAGGATAGGGGAGATACCTTTTGATGATAGGGAGAATTGTATGTATTCTGATGATGTAAAATCATTTGCTATAGAAAAAGGGTATTATGACCCGGATTCAGGTGAACCGTTTCGTTTTAATTTGGCCTATTGCCCGCCAACACCTTCAAGTTTGCATTCCTGTGCCTCTCGTGTATGGAGTATATTCAGGCGATGTGCCCCTTCCCTTAATTTATCGCCTGATTATCATCGCGGTGTTGAAGGTGCCGAACCTTATCCTCTTTGGGTAAAGCCGGATAAGAAGATATCGCTGGAAGACCTTTTTAGTCTTTTACGTGATCATTATGAAGGCACTGATTTTGATATGACAGAAGGAGTTGATGCGGGAGCTTTTGGAACTCCCTATCGCTGGCGACCTCTTGGCTGGGAAATTGATGGAGTATCATATTCCTGGGAAAGACCGGTATCTACCCAGCAGACAGCCTACTCTTTCGTCTCTCAGTCTCGTTCATGGCTGCCGGATCCGATTGGTGGTATTAACTGGTATGGTGTTGATGATGCATATACCACTTGTTTTGTGCCATTTTATTGCTGTGTTGATAATGTACCTGAAATATATCAGGCCGGTGATCTTCAGGAATTCTCATGGACTTCTGCATGGTGGGTGTTTAACTTTGTTGCCAATTATGCAAACCTGAAGTATTCCTATATGATTAAAGATATCCAGAAAGTACAGAATGAGCTTGAAGGAATTGCAATATCTTCACAGCCGGCAGTTGAAAAAGCAGCTTTGGAATTATACAAGACTGATCCTGTGTTGATGGTACGTTATCTGACCAATTATTGTAATGCACATTCGGAATATGTTGTTAATGAGTGGATAGATCTGGGTGAAAGCCTGCTGACAAAATATAATGACGGGTATGTGAAAGATGAAAATGGCAGGGCCAGGGGAGTAGGATATCCCGAAGAGTGGTTAAGACGTGTAATAGAGGAGCGTCCTGAACAGTTTAAGCTGAAAGAGTGGGAGTAGGGATTACTCGCTTCGCTCGTGATCCCTTAGCGGGAAAGCTTCAGAGCATTTGCAGAATCTTTCCCACCGGGATTACTCCTTCACTGCGTCCTCCATAGCCTTCGGCGACGGCGGGCTTCGTTCAGTCGTGATCACCTATTGGGGTAGCTTCAAAGCAAAATAAGAGATAATACCAGAGGGTATTGTTTTTGTTTTCAGGCATATACTCGCACGAGCGAGCTCGGCTCGTAATGCCTGAAAACAAAAAACCATCCGCTTACGCGAATGGCTTTTATTTTGCTTTGGCGGAGAAAGAGGGATTCGAACCCCCGGACCGCGTAAACGGTCAACGGTTTTCAAGACCGCCGCATTCGACCACTCTGCCATTTCTCCGGCGCAAAGATAACAAATTTTTAATTTTTCAAAATTGAAGACCATGCAATGAAGGACAGACTTTTGATTCTTGTACAGATTAATTATAAATAGAGACTAAAAAGTGCTCTGTTCATGGAAAAATGGGGCTGAAAGTTTGCTATTCTTAGAAAAAAAAATATATTTGTATTCAAATAAAAGAAATTTAACTAACCATAAAAACTATTTACCATGACAAAAAAGGAATTAGTAAATGCTATCGCTGATAAGGCAGGACTTTCAATGAAGGATGCAAATACAGCACTTAACTCATTTGTAGATGCTTTCGGTGATGCTATGAAAAAAGGTGAAAGGATCCAGTTACCAGGTATGGGAACATTTAAGGTTGATACAAGGAGTGCAAGGGTTGTAAGAAACCCACAAACAGGAGCTAAACTTAATGTTCCTGCCAAGAAGGTAGTGAAATTTAAAGCAGCACCGGGTCTCAGCGAAAAGTTATAAGAATTTAATTCTATGGTTGCTAAAGGGGGTGGACGCACCCCCTTTTTTAATGAATATGTTCGAGAAAGAATTAATAGAATATCTTGAGAATTTTGTTTCAGCCCGAAGAGCAAAATTATTTGATAAAGTATTATCAAACCGGACAAAATATATAACAGTAGTCCTGGAAGATATATATCAGCCTCATAACGCCAGCGCAGTATTAAGAACATGCGAATGCTTCGGTATACAGGAAGTTAATATTATAGAAAACAGTAACAAATACCATGTAAATCCTGATGTGGCTCTTGGTTCTGACAAGTGGCTAACAATAAATAAATTCACTAAGTCAGGTAATAATACACCCGAAGCTTACAGATACTTGCATAAAAGGGGCTATAGGGTAGTAGCAACATCGCCCCATAAAGGAGATGAAGTGAGCCTTGAAAAATTCGATATCAAAAAAGGAAAAATAGCACTGATATTCGGTACAGAAATGCATGGACTGAGTAAGCAGGCTATCGAAGAGGCGGATGAGTACCTCAAAATATCTATGCTGGGGTTTACCGAAAGCTTCAATATATCAGTGTCAGCTGCAATTATACTTCATGAGCTGGTTACATTGCTCCATAAGTCAGGTATTTCATGGCAACTGAGTGAAGAAGATAAGATATCAATAAAATTAAACTGGCTGAGAAAAACTATAAGAAAATCAGAATTGCTTGAAAAAAAGTTTCTGGATATGAAAACAGTTTAAAATAAGATTTTAAAGATTTTTTTATACATTTGAATTCTAAGCTGGGCTGTTAGAAACTTGTAACTTATGAATTGCATTATCGTAGATGATGATAAGCTTTCCAGGAAGATTCTCACCGAACACGTAAAAAGATCTTCCTTCCTGACACTCATAGGAGTGTTTGAAAATGCAATTGATGCAAGGAATTCATTGGCAGAACAATCTGATATTGACCTTATATTTCTTGATATTCAAATGCCGGAAATGGATGGATTTGAATTAATTAACAGCCTTGAAAATCCGCCGGCAATAATAATGGTTACAGTTAATGAAAAGATGGCAGTGAAAGCTTATGACCTGGATGTTATTGACTACCTGGTCAAACCTGTAACCTATTCAAGGTTCTGTAAAGCCGTTGATAAGGTCATAAGATACCAGAATAAAAATGCAAGGGAAAATATCGGCCAGCAGGAAGTATTCATAAAAAAAGGATCAACCCTGGTTAAACTGAAACTTATTGATATAATCGTTGTTGAAGCACTGGAAAATTATGTGGTAGTGCATACCGATAAAGAGAAGTATACAATTCATTTTACAATGAAAGCCATCGAACAACAGCTACCCTCCTTAATTTTTATAAGGGTTCACCGATCATATATAGTCAATAAGAGCAGGATTGTTATGATAAAAGATAATTCAGTCGATATAAGCGGAGAACTTGATATAACTAATATACCCATAGGAAAATCCTACCGTGAAAGCCTGTTGAAAGAAATAAACGTTATGATGCGATAAATTCCGGGCTTATATGTTATCTAAAAGAAATTTGTTCCTTAAATATCTCGGACAGACTTCACCTGAACCAATGTTGATTGAAATTGAGTCAGCAAAGGGAATCTGGTTATATAATCCCGAAGGTGAAAAGTATCTGGACCTTGTATCTGGTGTATGCGTCAGTAATACAGGCCATTCCAATGATTACGTTATCAAAGCTGTAAAAGAACAGCTTGATAAATATATGCACCTGATGGTTTACGGTGAACTTGTACAATCCCCTCAGGTAAATTATGCCAAAAAACTGATCGATGTGCTTAAGGGTCATTTTGAAACCGTTTATTTTGTGAATTCCGGTTCTGAGGCAGTTGAAGGGGCAATAAAAACAGCAAGGCGATTTACCTCACGTTCACGGGTGGTTTCATTTAAAAATGCCTATCATGGTTCAACACTGGGGGCTATGAGCCTTTACGGTGAAAACACCTTTAAATCCAATTTTATGCCACTGGTTCCTGACATGGTGCAGGCTGAATTCAATAATAATGATTCCTTGTCGGTGATTGATAAGAATGTGGCTGCTGTTATAGTTGAACCCATACAGGCTGAAGCCGGAATAATAACACCACAGAATGACTTTCTTACTGAGATAAGAAACAGATGCAATCAAACAGGATCATTGCTCATTTTTGATGAGATACAAACAGGTTTCGGCAGAACCGGAACCATGTTTGCTTATGAACGATACAAAGTTGTACCTGACATAATATGCCTGGCAAAATCGCTTGGCGGTGGTATGCCCCTGGGAGCATTTGTCTCATCAAAGAAAATCATATCAACCCTGTCAGATAATCCTGCATTAGGACATATTACTACATTCGGAGGCCACCCGGTATCATGTGCTGCAGGATTGGCTGCACTGGAATATATTACAGATAATGAATTACATCTTACTGCTGTGGAAAAGGGAGAAAGGTTCCGGGGAAAATTAAGGCATAAAAATATCGAGGAGATAAGGGGAGAAGGTTTGTTCCTTGCTGTGAAACTATCCTCGACAGATATGACAGGTAAATTTATTTCACAGGGAACAAAAAATGGCCTGATACTTGATCAATTTCTTTTCTGCAGGGACTCATTTCGTATATCTCCACCGCTTATAATTAATAATGAAGAAATTGATTATGCAGTCGATACAATTATTAAAACTATTGATGAAATATCCTAGGGCTCTGCTACTGTTTCAACTTTTATTGATAAATCAGCCTGGTTTTGCCCAGACAATTGGCGAAATTAACCATTATTTCAATAAGATAGCCGTTGCACCGGGTGATGAAGAAAAGCTTGTTTATAATGATTCCCTGACAAATACCATACTTACATATCTTGAATCAGTTGGGGATATAACACGGGCTGATTTATCTGATGTGAGTTATCTCGGCCAGATTACCTCACCTGACAGCCTTATTAAAATATTCTCTTGGAATATACCGGTTACAGAAGGGAATAATGTATATAACTGCATAATATACAACAGTATACTGGGTAAGAACATATTGCTGAGGGGAGAAGAAGGATTGTCAGATATTGAAACAGATGCTGTAATAAAAAGCCATAATTGGTATGGATCATTATATTATGATATACAACCTGTGGATCTGCCAGGTGAGATGACCTATATCCTGCTCGGATTTGATCCTGATAATATTAATATGAATGCCAAGGTTATTGAAGTAATGCATTTTGATGAACAGGGTAACCCTGTTTTCGGTAAGAAGATTTTTTCAACAAAGAACAAGGTTCTTACAAGAATGATCTTCAAATATTCACCCCTGGCCACCATGATGCTGAAATTTAATCCCGAACGTTCAATGATCATATTTGACCACCTTTCACCATCATCACCCATGTTCGAAGGGCAATATAAGTACTATGGCCCTGATTTTTCCTATGATGCATTTGAAATAAAAGACGGCAAACTGATTCTCATCGAAGATATAGAACTGAGGAATACAAATAATCAGGAATAATCCCTGCTCCCTGCCCCCTGCTCCTTGCCATTAATCTGCACTTTTTTCACAGGGGAGTGACGAATTGTCATAACAACCGGATTGGCATGAGCTTTGAAAATGAGCAGATGTAAAAATGTAAAACATATAAAATCAATAAAAATGCAAAAAGGTAAGATTGGAGTAACTACTGAGAATATTTTTCCGATAATAAAAAAGTTCCTGTATTCTGATCATGAGATCTTTCTCCGTGAACTGATTTCAAATGCTGTGGATGCCACTCAAAAACTTAAAACCCTGGCATCAGTAAGTGACTATAAGGAAGAAATGGGTGATACCACAATAAGGGTGTCAGTTGACAAGAAGAATAAAACAATAACGGTATCTGATTATGGTGTGGGAATGACTACTGATGAACTAAAGAAATATCTCAACGAAATAGCATTCTCCAGTGCCAATGATTTTCTGGATAAATACAAGGAGCAATCAAATGCAATAATAGGTCATTTTGGACTTGGCTTCTATTCTTCATTTATGGTTTCCGATAGGGTTGAGGTAATTACCAAATCATGGCAGAAGGATTCACCTGTTGTAAAATGGACATGTGATGGCAGCCCGGAATATACTATTGAAGAAGCTGAAAGGGAAAGGGTAGGAACAGATGTTGTTCTACACCTGGATAAAGACTCAAAAGATTTCATGGAAGAATCTAAAATTCAGGAATTGCTTAAGAAATACTGCCGCTTTCTGCCCGTAGAGATAGCATTCGGCAAAGAGAAAGAGTGGAAAGATGATAAGTACGTTGAAACCGATAAGGACAAAATAATTAATAATACTGAACCTGCATGGACCAGGAAACCAGCAGACCTGAAGGATGAAGACTATAAGGCATTTTACCGTGAGCTATACCCTATGGCAGATGAGCCATTATTCAATATACATCTTAATGTTGATTACCCCTTTAACCTCACAGGAATACTCTATTTTCCCAGGATAAAGAATAATATTGAAATACAGAAAAACAAGATACAACTTTACTGCAACCAGGTATTCGTTACTGATTCTGTAGAGGGAATTGTTCCCGAATTCCTTACATTACTGCATGGTGTTATTGACTCACCTGACATCCCTCTTAATGTGTCACGAAGTTATTTGCAGAGTGATTCCAATGTAAAGAAAATTTCGAGTCATATTAACAAGAAAGTGGCTGAGCGGCTTCACGAAATATTTAAGGAAAGCCGTGAAGATTTTGAGAAAAAGTGGGATGATCTGAAACTATTCATAGAATACGGTATGATAACTGAAGAAAAGTTCTATGACCGGGCACTGAAGTTTGCATTATTCAAAAATACTGATGATAAATATTTTACATTCGAGGAGTATGAGAAGATAATAAAAGAAAATCATACTGATAAAAACAAGACACTGGTATACCTTTATGCCACTGATAAAGATTCACAATTCAGTTATATCGACAAGGCAAAAGCTAAAGGTTATGACGTACTGCTTATGGACGGAGAGCTTGAACCACATCTTATTAACCACCTGGAAACTAAATTCAAGGACAGCCGCTTTGTAAGGGTTGATTCCGATGTTATTGAGAAACTTATAGAGAAAGAAGAAAAGATTGAATCGAAGCTTGACCAGGAGCAACAGGAAATAGTTAAGATGGTCTTTTCCAGTCAGATGAAGGGAAAAGACAGCTTTATCCCTGTAACTGAAGCAATGCATGAATCTGATTCTCCCGTGATAATAACACAATCGGAATTTATGAGGAGAATGAAAGATATGTCAAAACTGGGGGGTGGTATGAACTTCTATGGCGGTATGCCTGATTCATTTAACCTGGTAATCAATATAAACCATTCAATCATTGAGAATCTGGCCTCAGATGTTGAAAAAGAAATAGGTGAAGCCATTAAAAAGCAGTCTGAATCAATAGCTTCACTTGAAAAGGAAATAAGGGAGACGGAGAAATCACAGGAAGGGAAAAAAGATGAAGAAATAAGCCAGGCTGAAAAAGATAAACTTGAGGCTCTTAATAAAAAGAAAACCAAAGCTGAAGAGAAGAAAAAGGAAATAATAACCAAATTTGCAGATAAAAGGCCTGTTGTACAACAACTTATCGACCTTGCTTTACTGGCCAATAATATGCTTAAAGGAGAGAAACTCAGTACATTCGTTAAGAGGAGTATTGAATTATTATAGCTATTAAATTATCCTTTATGGGGGGTATCCCTGCCGAGCATATTGTGAGCATCAGGCCGGGGATGTATTAATAATGTTGAAAAAGGTTGAATAAAGTTGAGAATGAGTTGAATATTTTTGATAATAAACTCATTCTCAACTCATTCTCATTTTACTATTAGCTTATAGCATCCTTGAAATCTCTTTTTTAAGAAAATCCAGGGCAACTTTTGCAGGTTCCTGGTCCATTTCCATTACGGCCTCAAGCAGGTTTTTGGAAAGTTCTGATCCGGTTGCTGTGGGAGGAATCTTTTCAGCAATGGTATTAATAAGCTTTATTGTATTAGATCGGGCACTCTTCAGTACCTCCCATGCCTGGGGTGAAATATAGATCTGTTGTGCAAGATTGTGATCATATTCAGACCTGATTGTGCTGAGAAGTGTAGAGTGCAGTTTCTTGGCATCCATACCCTGTTTTTGTGTGCGCATAATCAATGACTCCATTGATATCCTTTCAAGGAAAAGCGTTAGCCTTTCATATGCCTGTAACCTCACAGGTGTTATTGTTCTTGAGTTTTGCAGTACGATTTCATGACGTCTCTTCTCACGATCATTCTCTATCGTTTTCCTGATGAGCAAATATGCAGTTAAGAATACAAGCAGAGCCGGTATCGTTATAAAAAGTATTTCTTTTAATAGTTCCATTGCTTAAGCTATATGAGGTTATGTATACAAACTTATAAATTTAATTGATATTGCATTGTACCGATAATCTGAATTGTCCCTGCTCATCATAACAAGCTATATAAATTTACTGGAATATTGGATTAATGGAATGCTGGAATATTGGAACCGAACAGGGCGAGTGTGCTGAAAGCACGCGAGGCCTGTGAGCTCGCGAGCGGCAAGTGATTGTGGTAGGTGGGGGCGAGAAATAATGGAATAATAGAATAATGTTATGATCGCATGATGGATTATTAAGTATAATATGGATATTTATTTTCATCATAAAATAAATTAGCGCGTTTCAATAGCCAACTCTCAAGCTCTCCAACTTACTAGTTTTCAGAGTATAGATAAGTCCTATGAATAAATCATGTTATTGCATGCCTGACCGCTGCACTGTCTGATAGCATGACTATATTCCTTGTTACCCAATATTCCAGTACTCCAATACTCCAGTACTCCAGTATTCCATCATTCCAGGCGTATACAAATTGTCTCTGCCAGAATGCTAATTTGGAAAAAACAATTAATTTTAAGCTTCAATAAAATTAATAAAGGAACTATGGAATACCTATCAGATCGTATCAAATCACTCTCCATATCTCAGACACTTGCTATGGCCCAGAAGAGCCGCGATATGCAAGAAAAGGGCATTGATGTTATTAATCTCAGTATCGGGGAACCCGATTTCAATACACCGGACGATATCAAGGAAGCTGCAAAGAAAGCAATCGATGATAATTATACTCATTATCCTCCTGTACCCGGATACGCTGACCTGCGGAAGGCAATATCTGATAAATTCAAAAGGGAAAATAATCTTGAATATTCTCCCGACCAGATTGTAGTTTCAGCAGGGGGTAAGCATTCTATCATAAATGTAATACTGAGCCTTGTTAATCCCGGCGATGAAGTAATAATCATAGCTCCTTACTGGGTAAGTTATTATGACCAGATTATACTTGCTGAAGGTAAACCAGTAATTCTTGAAACAAGCATAGAGAATGATTTCAAGCTCACTGCCAGAGAGATGGAGGATGGTATTACTGAACGTACCAGGCTTATTATTTTTAACTCACCCTCAAATCCCACCGGTATGGTATATACACGCAGGGAGATGGAACAAATTGCCAGGGTTGTGGAAAAACACGAAGGCCTGTTTATAATCTCAGATGAGATATATGAGCATATTACCTTTAGTGGTAAACATGAGAGCCTGGCTTCATTTGATTTTATATATGACAGGGTTATTACCGTTAACGGAGTATCAAAAGGGTATGCCATGACCGGCTGGAGAATTGGGTATATCGGAGCGCCGTTATGGCTGGCAAAAGCAGTTAATAAGCTGCAGGGGCAGTTCACTTCAGGAGTTTCATCAATAGCCCAGAGGGCAGCACTTGCTGCCATTAACTCCACAGGTGATTCATGCCGGAAAATGAGAGATGCCTTCCTTAAAAGGAGGGACCTTATGTGTGGTTTGTTAAAAGAAATAGATGGACTTAAGATACGGGTACCCCAGGGTGCATTCTATGTCTTTCCCGACGTAAGCAGTTTTTTTGGCAAAAGCGATGGCGAGACAACCATAGGTGATTCCACGGATCTCACAATGTATATCCTTGAAAGGGCACATGTGGCTGTGGTAGGAGGTGCTGGTTTTGGTGCACCTGATTGCCTGCGTTTATCATATGCAGCATCTGATGAAGAACTGACAGAAGCGTGCAGAAGGATCAAGGAAGCTCTTGGTAAATTGAAGTAGAATCCTACTTTTATTATTTTTTAACCAGTGAATCCAGGGCCTGGGCAAATTTCTCTCCCAGGTCAATATATGCTTCGGAATCGTAATGCCAGGGATCTGAATATGAATAATTATCAGTTGATGTGACAATTGCGGCCAGGGAGTCATCTTCAGCAAATTTATGCTGAGCCTTTCTGACTGTATCTCCAAATTCCCACACTTTGCCAGAGGGGTCATTCCCTGAATCTGAGATTCTGCCAATAACGACTGGTATCTCAGGATAACCAAGGGCTTCCCTTATCAGGTTCATCAGTTCGTTGAGGTTATCATAATACCGTCCGGCTATTTCTTCAGTAAAAGCTGCATCCGATTCACCCTGCATCCAGATTATGCCTGATGGTATCAATCTGTCTGCCTTACCGTCGCCATCAATATCCTTTATTGCAAGTGCATTTTTGACAGCGGCAAGGAAATGATCATATTGGTTGATTCCTTCTCCGTCAAGGTACTGGGGATCCCAGCTACCGAAATTACCTGCTGCCTCTTCATCTATTGAACTTCCACCCCTTGCATATTTCAATAAGGCGATCCTTGATCCCGGGTTTAGCTCCTGCATTTTTAACCCGAAGCTTAGCTCACAGCCAAACCTGTCAGAGTAATGATTCTGGTTGCCATCTGAACTGAAACCCCCGCCATTACCTGGTCTTAATGGTGACCATTTACCTCTTCCGTCAGGTTCTTCACCATCAACCCCGGTGTTGCCGTGGAATATACGAATATCATCAAACACAATGTTCAGGCTGTCAGGTAATTCCGTGCAATAACCGTAGCCTTCCATATTAGACTGTCCACCAAGATAATAAAGGTTATACTCAGTGCCTTTTTCTTTATTGCAGCCCGTTATTATTATTACTGAGATTAATAATGCTGCTGACAGGTAGGTTTTCATATCTATATATTTTTAATGAATCAATATCAGGAACAAATTATAGGATGAAAGAGTTATATTTACGAATGAAAATGTAGATTTCAATAAACGGAAATAAATATATGACGAATATTTCAGGAAATGAAATGCTTGAGATGATTATATCAAGGCAAAGTGAAAGAGGCTATCATGACAGAGAAGTAGAAAGAGATAAGCTGGAGCGGATACTTGAGGCCGGCCGTATGTCACCGTCAGCCTGTAATTCACAGCCCTGGAAATTCATAGTTGTAAATGAACCTGAACTTAGAAAGAAGGTTGCAGAAGCAGCATCTGCCAGGGAACTGGGCTTCAACAGTTTTGTATACCAGGTACCAGTGTTACTTGTTATAATAAGGGAAAAACCTAACCTTATCTCACAGGCAGGTGGAGCATTAAAAAGAAAGGATTACTCTTTAATTGATATAGGTATAGCTGCAGAAAACATATGTTTACAGGCACTGTCAGAAGGTCTTGGAACATGTATTCTCGGGTGGTTCAATGAAAAGAAGGTAAAAGAGTTGCTTGGTGTACCTGAATCAAAACGGGCCGAACTTATTATAACACTCGGTTATCCTTCCAAACCCCACAGGTTAAAAAGACGCAAGAAACCTGAAGAAGTGATATCATATAACAGTTATTAACTGGAATCACGTTTTTTCCAGATAAACCTGTTTTCTTCTCCTTTCAACAGCCTGTTGATATTTTTCTTATGTGTAATAATGAGAGCCAGTGCGATCAGAATTGAGAAAATGGCAAACATTAAGGAGTGGCTTTCAAAGAATACCAGTGATATAAGGGGGAAAGCAATACCTGCTGAAATTGAGCTTATTGATACATATCCTGTAATAAGAAGTATTACAAGAAATACAGCCATGCACAAAAGTGTAACCAGAGGATTCAGTGAAAGCAGTACTCCGAATGTGCTTGCTACGCCTTTACCACCTTTAAAACCTGCAAAAACAGGAAAAACATGTCCCACTATAGCGATCATGCCTGTAATGATTTGCATATTGATCAATTCAGCAGATCCGGGGGGTGCTAATTTCAGTAAAGCCGGCAGACTGGCTGCCAGCCATCCTTTGCCGATATCAATCAAAAGTACCGGTATTCCTGTTGTCCATCCAAGAACCCTTATGGTGTTTGTTGCACCCGCATTGCCGCTTCCATGTTCCCGTATATCTATTCCATGGAATAGTTTACCTGCCCACACTGAGGTTGCCAGAGAACCCAGTGCGTATGCAAACAGGGAGACAAGTATGAAAAATTTATAGTTGGGGTCCATATTTTACTAGTCCGATCAGATCCTTGTTATCTGTAAATTTTTTGAAATTCTGGATGAATTTACCGGCAAGTGTGCTGGCAGCTTCATGCCATTCATCCGGATTTTCCCATGCCATGGCAGGTTCAAGGAGCTTACTGTCTACGCCCCGAACATCAGCAGGTATTGACAGGTTGAAAATTGGGATGTCATGGAAATCAGCCTCAATGATTGATCCATTCAGTATAGAATTTATAATTTCCCTGGTAGATTTTAAGTCGATCCTCTTACCTACTCCATAGGGTCCACCCATCCACCCTGTATTAACCAGCCAGGCATCAGCTCCGTGCATTTCCATCTTACGCACCAGTTCATTGGCATAAATGATAGGATCGAGCAAAAGGAATGCTGCACCAAAACAGGCAGAGAAGGATGGTTGTGGCTCTTTAATTCCCCTTTCTGTACCTGCAACCTTGGCAGTATACCCGCTGATGAAGTAATAACTCGTCTGTCCTTTATTCAGCTTTGAAACCGGTGGCAATACTCCAAAGGCATCAGCAGTCAGGAAAATTACCCTGGAAGCATGCCCGGCCTTGGAAACAGGCTTAATAATATTATTAATATGATAAATGGGGTAGGATACTCTTGTGTTTTCAGTTTTTCTGTCACTTTCAAAATCTATGGATCTGTCTTCTCTAACTACAACATTTTCAAGAAGGGCATCCCTTCTTATGGCATTGTAAATATCAGGTTCTTTCTCCTTGCATAGGTGTATACATTTAGCATAACAGCCTCCCTCAAAATTAAAGATACCATCATCATCCCAGCCGTGTTCATCATCACCTATCAATGCCCTTTCGGGATCGGTTGAAAGAGTTGTCTTGCCTGTCCCGGAAAGCCCAAAGAAAATAGCTACATCATCATCTTTGCCAACGTTGGCCGAGCAATGCATGGCAGCTATTTTCTGGAGTGGGAGGTAATAGTTCATAACAGAAAAGATTCCCTTCTTCAGTTCCCCTCCATACCATGAGCCACCAAGCACAGCCATATTTTCAGTAAGGTTGAAAAAAACGAATGTTTCGGAATGAAGACCCTGTTCTTTCCATTTGCTGTTGCTTGTTTTCGAGGCAACAAGAAATACGAAATCCGGCTTAAATGATTCAAGCTCCTCCTCCGATGGCCGTATGAACATATTCTTTACAAAATGTGCCTGCCATGCCACTTCCATGATAAACCTTATCTTCAGTCTTGTGCTCTCGTTTGCACCGGCATAACAATCCATGACATATAATTTCTGGCCTGAAAGCTGATTGGAGGCCAGCTGTTTACAATGATCCCAAACCTCTTTGCTTATAGGTTTATTATCAGACACCAGTGCTTTTTCTGATTTCCACCATATTGTGTCTCTTGTCTTATCATCAAGCACAATATACTTGTCCTTGGGTGACCTGCCTGTATAAATTCCTGTATCAACAGCTACAGCTCCAGTATCGGTTATGATTCCCTTTTCAAAACCAAGCAGATCAGGGCTGGTCTCAGCATGGAACAGGTGTTCGTAGTCAGGGTTATAGATTATCTCTTCAGGGTCTTTAATATTATATTCAAGGAGATCTTTATTGGTGACCATTACTGTAAATTTTGGGTTCAAGAACCAAAGGTATAAAATATTTGAGGGAGATAGATGAAATTTTCGCCCTGGATTATGAATTGTACCTAGAGAAGAAATAATGGATTAACGGAATACTGGGAAGAGATAGTTTTCTGATAACCCATTATTCCATTAATCCAATATTCCAATTTATCGGATATTTGCCTGTGCGGCAGCCAATCTTGCTATTGGAACCCTGAAAGGAGAACAGCTTACATAGTTCATTCCCACAGAATCGCAGAATTCAACTGAACTTGGTTCACCACCATGTTCACCGCAGATACCAACCTTGAGGTTTTTCCTTGCAGCACGGCCCCTTTCTGTTCCCATTCGTACCAGTTGGCCAACACCTTCCTGGTCCAGGATCTGGAAAGGATCATCTTTCAGTATTCCTTTCTTAAGGTATACAGGAAGGAATGAACCGGCGTCATCCCTTGAATAGCCAAATGTCATTTGCGTAAGGTCATTGGTACCGAAGGAGAAGAATTCAGCTACTTCAGCCACCTTACCAGCTGTAAGTGCTGCACGTGGTATCTCTATCATTGTTCCGACGAGATAATCCACCCTTATATCTTTCTCTTTGAATACTGTTTCAGCAGTTTCCCGTATTATCTGATCCTGTAATTTAAGTTCTTCTACTGTCCCAATAAGGGGAACCATTATTTCAGGTTTAGCATCAATACCTTTCTTTTTAAGATTACATGCAGCTTCAATAATTGCTCTTGCCTGCATTTCTGTTATTTCGGGATAAGTATTTCCGAGACGGCAACCACGGTGGCCAAGCATGGGATTAAATTCGTGGAGTGAATCCACCATTGCCTTAACCTCATCTGCTGTGATTCCCATTTCTTTGGCCATTTCGGCCTGGTTCTCCTCTTCATGAGGCACAAATTCGTGAAGTGGAGGGTCAAGTAATCTTATAGTAACACCATATCCCTGCATTGCTTCCAGTATACCTTCAAAATCCTCTCTCTGGTAGGGAAGGAGCTTTTCAAGAGCTTGCCGTCTGTCTTTTTCGCTATCAGCAAGGATCATCTCTCTCATGGCGATTATCCTGTCACCTTCGAAGAACATATGTTCAGTACGGGTCAGTCCTATTCCTTTAGCTCCAAATTGCCTGGCTATCTTAGCATCTTTGGGTGTATCGGCATTGGTTCTTACATCCATCCTTGTATACTTTTCTGCCAGGTCCATTATCTTGCCAAAATCACCACCCATCTGGGGATTTATTGAAGCAATCTTTGATTCATATACCTCGCCGGTACTACCATTCAAAGATATCCAGTCACCTTCGTTGAAGGTTTTATCTCTGGCTTTCATGGTGCGTGTTTTATAGTTAATGCTAATATTGCCTGCACCTGACACACAGCATTTACCCATTCCCCTTGCGACAACAGCAGCATGTGAAGTCATCCCACCCCGTGCAGTTAGTATACCCCTGGCTATGTTCATTCCTTCAAGGTCCTCGGGTGATGTCTCAATACGAACCAGTATTGATGCAGGGTATTTACCTGCTTCGTCAGCAAAAAACACTATCTGGCCTGTAGCTGCACCAGGTGAAGCAGGCAAACCTTTGCCTATCACAACTGCACTTTTCAGTGCATTTTCGTCGAATACCGGGTGCAGTAATTCATCAAGCTTATTTGGTTCCTGGCGGAGTAATGCTGTTTTTTCGTCAATTTTTCCTTCTTTAAGCAGGTCAATAGCTATTTTGAGCATGGCAGCAGCTGTTCTCTTGCCATTCCTTGTTTGCAGCAACCATAATTTCCCATCCTGAATGGTAAATTCGAGGTCCTGCATATCACTATAATGATCTTCAAGCTTTTTCTGGATTGTAAACAATTCCTGGTATACTTCAGGCATTACCTCCTCCAGTGAAGGGTACTTTGAAGCTCTTTCTTCTTCACTTATTCCTGCCAGTTTGGCCCAGCGCAATGATCCTTCATGTGTTATCTGCTGCGGTGTTCTTATACCTGCAACAACATCTTCACCCTGGGCATCAATGAGATACTCGCCATTAAAAATATTTTCTCCTGTGGCTGCATCACGGGTGAATGCCACTCCTGTTCCGGATTTTTTACCCATATTACCAAATACCATAGCCTGTACATTCACAGCTGTTCCCCATTCTTCGGGTATATTGTTCATCTGGCGGTAGTACCTGGCGCGCTGGTTCATCCAGCTGTCAAAAACAGCACATATTGATCCCCACAGCTGTTCCCAGGGATCAGCAGGAAAATCAAGACCAGTTTTGTCTTTTACAGCTTTTTTAAACTTTGTTACCAGCAATTTGAGGTCGTCCACTGTAAGTTCAATGTCATCTTGTATCTCTCTTTCGTCCTTCAAGGCCTCTATTATCTCTTCAAAAGGATCAACATCTTCTTTTGATTCAGGTTTAAGGCCCATTACAACATCACCATACATCTGTACAAACCTGCGATATGAGTCCCAAGCAAATCTTGCATTACCTGTTTTGTTTGCTAGACCTATAACCGCATCATCATTCATCCCCAGGTTTAATACTGTATCCATCATTCCGGGCATCGATACCCTCGCACCTGATCTAACAGACACCAGGCATGGATTATCCCTGGAACCAAACTTTGATCCCATTATTTTTTCAATATTCCCTATCGCAACCTCAACATCATCTTTGATTAATTCAACAACTTTTTCCCTGCCCATCTCATTATACTCGGTACAAACATCAGTTGTAATTGTGAAACCTGGAGGTACTGGTACACCTGTCAGGTTCATTTCAGCCAGGTTGGCTCCCTTGCCACCAAGCAAATTTTTCATACCTGTGTTGCCCTCGGCTTTTTTGTCTCCAAAAGTGTAAACTCTTTTTACCTTAGCCATTGATTCTATTTTTTTATATTAATTATTCTTCTAAAAAATTCAAGTCGCAAATATACAAAAAAAATGTGAAAAATTGATATTTCGGGTCTATTGTTAAAGTGCTGGATATCAATATGTGAGTCTTGAAAATATATTTAAATTGTAGTTCTTATTTCTTTTCATGTTGAGAAGGACCGATTTCTAATAATTAATGTTACTTTGTTATTAAATAAAAATCCAGAATCACTAAAAAAACCGGATCATGAGAGGAGCTGCTGTTTTTTTTCTGTTCGTATGTATTCAATCCATTGCCTATTCCCAGGATAGGGTTTTTGATCCATCCTATACTTTATGGTATGAGCAGCCGGCAAAGGAATGGGAAGAAGCTCTGCCTGTGGGAAACGGCAGACTGGGAGCTATGATATTTGGCAAATATGATGAGGAAAGAATCCAGATAAATGAAGAGACATACTGGTCGGGTGGCCCTTATTCAACAGTTGTTGAAGGAGGATATAAAGTTTTACCTGTGATACAGGAATATATCTTTAATGGAGAACCATTGAAAGCACATAAACTGTTTGGACGTTACCTGATGGGATACCCGGTTGAACAACAGAAATACCAGTCAACAGCTAATCTCCATATATTTTTTGATAATGAGAGTGAAATTACGGACTACAAAAGATGGCTTGATCTCAAAACAGGTATAGTGCATGTTGAGTACAGTGCTGGCGGCATTTTATATAAGAGAGAGGTTTTTTCTTCATCTCCTGGCCAGGCTATTATTATCAGGCTAAGTGCCGATAGAAAAAATAAGATCAGTTTCAAAGCTGAGCTCAGAGGCGTCAGGAACATGGCTCATTCCAATTATGCCACTGATTATTTCAGGATGGATGCAGTGGGTGACGATGGTTTAATGGTTAATGGTAAATCAGCTGATTACCTTGGTGTGGAAGGAAAGATCATGTACCGTGTGCAGTTAAAGGCATTTAACGAGGGTGGTGAAATGAAAGTTGATGGGACACAGCTGATAGTGGATAATGCAGATGCTGTTACCTTATGCCTTGTGGCAGCTACCAATTTTGTCAGTTATAATGATGTAAGTGCCGATCAAATCAGAAGAGCTGAGGAGTATATTGAAAATATCATTGGTAAATCCTATAATGATCTTAAGACTTCTGCAGTTAATGATTACAGGACACTTTTTGACAGGGTAAAGCTTGAGCTGCCTGAAACAGACAATTCATATCTTCCAACAGATAAGCGGATGCAAGTATTTGAGAATAATTCTGATCCTGACCTGGCAGCACTATGTTATAATTTTGGCCGTTACGTTTTAATATCCTCTTCCCGTCAGGGAACAGAGGCAGCAAACCTCCAGGGTATATGGAATGAAGATATGAATCCTTCATGGGACTCAAAGTATACTACCAATATTAACACTGAAATGAATTACTGGCCTGTAGAGTCAGGTAATCTTTCTGAATGTGCCGAGCCACTTATTACAATGGTTAAAGAACTCACTGACCAGGGTTCACAAGTTGCCAGGGAACATTATGGTGCCGGGGGCTGGGTTTTTCACCAGAATACCGATATCTGGAGGGTAGCAGCCCCTATGGACGGGCCAGCATGGGGAACTTTCACTACCGGTGGTGCCTGGCTTACAACACATTTATGGGAACACTATTTATATACCATGGATATGGATTATCTCAGGGATGTGTACCCTGTGATTAAAGGCTCTGTTGAATTCTTTATGGATTTCCTGGTTGAGCATCCAAATGGTAAATGGCTTGTAACTAATCCCTCAAATTCCCCGGAAAATCCACCTGACGGACCGGGATACAGGTACTTCTATGATGAAGTTACCGGTATGTATTATTTCACAACTATTTGTTACGGCTCTTCAATTGACATGCAGATATTAACCGACCTTTTCGGATATTATACTGAGGCTGCTTACCTGCTTGACCTCGACCACGAATTTGCGGTTAAAGTTAAACAGGCCAGGGAAAGACTGGTACCCGCGATGGTGGGATCAGACGGCTCATTGCAGGAATGGACAGAGGATTATGCACAGCTTGAAGAAAAACACAGGCATTTTTCTCATATGTACGGTCTGTATCCGGGTAATGTTATATCAGTAAAGAAAACTCCCGGACTTATTGATGCCTGCAAGGAAGTTCTTGAGCAGAGAGGTGATGGCGGAACAGGCTTTTCAAGAGGTTGGAAAATGGCCCTGTGGGCACGATTATATGATGGTAACAGGGCAAATAAAATCTTCAAAGGATATATTAAGGAACAGGCATACCCTCAGCTTTTTGCCAAATGTTATACGCCATTGCAGATAGATGGTACAATGGGCGTAACTGCAGGGATTACTGAAATGCTGGTGCAATCTCATGAAGGAGTAATTGACCTGTTGCCGGCTTTGCCTGATGAATGGGATAATGGTAAATTCAGTGGTGTTTGCGCCAGGGGAGGTTTTGAACTATCTCTTGAATGGAAAAATAATAAACTGACAGATCTGGAGATTATATCAAAGGCAGGTGAAAATTGCAGGATAAATATTGGCTCAGATTGCAGAATATTTACATACGGGAAAAGGGTGCGGAAAAAAGAAATCGAAGCCGGAATATTTGAATTTGAAACCAAAGCAGGAGCCGTGTATAATATTGATATTGATTAAAATAAAATATGAAGCATTCTGTTAATACTTTATTGTTCCTGGCCTTCCTGATAGTCCTGTTCGATAGTTGTGATGATAGAAAAATTCAGCATGACCTGGAAAATGCTTTCTGGATACAGGATACGATTCCTTTACCAGAGCATGACAGTTTGTTCTACAGTAATTATCAGGCACCCTTATTCAGAAAAGAATACCTGGTAAAGGAAGATATAGAAAGTGCCAGACTCTTTATTTCAGCAGCAGGCTACTTCAGATTCTTTATAAATGGCGTTTATTCAAAAGACAATATTTTGAGCCCGGCATGGACTGATTTCAGCAAGCGAGTGTATTATTCAGAATATGATATTACTGAAAGCCTTATAAAAGGGCTGAATTGCATCAGTGTGTGCCTAGGAAATGGTTTCTATAACCCATTGCCCCTTAAAATGTGGGGACACCTGAATCTGAGAGATAATCTTACAGTTGGGAAACCTGGTTTTATAGCAAAATTAAGCATTGAATATGGCGATGGGACAGTTCAGGAGGTAATTACTGACAATTCATGGAAATTCTCTTACGGGCCGGTAATGAGGAATGATGTTTATCTTGGAGTAGTTTATAATGCATCGTATAAAGAGCCTGGATGGAAAGAAACCGGATTCAAAGATAATCACTGGAGTAAGGCTGTAATTTACTCAGGGCCAGGAGGGCAGTTACAAAAACAATTTTTCCCTCCTGTAGCTGTCATAGATACAATAATCCCTGTAGATATATATGGCCTTGCAGATAATAAATGGATAGTAGATTTGGGGGTTAATTTCACCGGTGTTTATAAAATTATGTTGAAGGGCAAATCAGGGGACTCTGTAGTTTTCCGTTTTGGTGAAAGAATATATGAATCGGGTGAACTTAACCCTATGACTACTGTATGCGGTCAGATAAAGAGGGCAGGTGTGGGAGGTCCCGGTGCTCCCGATATTGCATGGCAAACAGATACTTATATATTTGGCAAAGACTCAATAATGTATTTCTCCCCTGAATTTACTTACCATACCTATCGATATATGGAAATAAAGGGTCTGAATTACAAACCTGAGCTGTCAGATATCCGGGGTCTTTTCTTTAGTACAGATCTGCATACTAACAGTTTCAGCTGCTCCTCAGGTCTGATTGATTCAATACAGGATGCTTCTGTACGTACATTCAGGGCTAACCTGATAAGTGTACAATCAGATTGTCCGGCCCGTGAGAAATTTGGCTACGGTGGTGATCTGAATGCCACCAGTGAAGCCTTTATTTATAATTTTGATATGAAGGATTTCTACAGTAAAACAGTCTATGACTGGATTGATGCCATCAATGACTCGATTTTTGTGGACACCGCACCATATGTAGGCATTAAATATTGCGGCCTGAGCTGGGAATCTGCATTCCTGATAACACAGTACTATCTGTATCTTTATTATAATGATACAGATATAGTGAAGGAATTATATGATCTTGATGTTGGCTGGATGGATAAGGTCGCCAGATTGCATCCTGATGGCATAGTAAGTTCTGGTTTGAGTGATCATGAATCACTGGAAAGTGTACCGGTTGAACTAACCGGTACGGCTCATTACCTGCAATGTGCAGGAATAATGAAAGAATTTGCCGCCTTAATGAATGATAAACAGGGTATTAGAAGATTTACTGCACTGGAATCAAAGCTATCAGAACTATTAATAAATGACTTCTGGTTATATCCCAGATATGATGTTGATAATAAGCAGGTTCTGTATTCGGTTCTGCTTTATTATGATCTTATTCCACAGGATAATGTAGAAGAAGTTTCGGATAGTCTGGAATACTATATTAAAAAAGCTGACGGGCACTTTACCACTGGTATATTTGGAACAAAATATATACTATCAGCTTTGTCAAAAACCGGGAAAACCTCTTTTGCTTATGATGTGGTTAACAGCACTGACTATCCGGGCTGGGGATTTATGATAAAAAACGGTGCAAATACTATATGGGAAACCTGGAAAGAAAGTGATAATACCTACTCAAACTGTCATCCTATGTTTGGAAGTGTTTCTGAATGGTTTTACAAATACCTGGCAGGGATCAATCCTGATCCGGCTTACCCGGGTTTCAGTAGATTCGTACTATCTCCAAAATTTCCTGATAGTCTCAAATATGTTAATTGTAGCTACATGACCAACTACGGAGAAATTATCTCAAACTGGAAAAAAAGGAGTGAAAAGGAGTATGTTTATTACGTCCATATCCCTGATGGATGTATAGGTGCTGTTATACTTCCTCAATATGTAAATACTGAAATCAGGATATATGATGTGACTAATAAGAAAACAAAAGATATTAATTTATCAGAACAATATAGTAATTTAGAATTATCAGGTGGGCAATATGAAATTTTGTTCAAACTTTAAAAGAAATATCAGGGTATATATAATCAAAAAAATACAAAAATGAAGAATTATTATTTACGAGGCTTCCTATTACTGCCTTTTTTATTCATTATCACAGGTTTATTGGATGCTCAGGATAAGAATGAGCTCAAACTTGAAGATATTTTCAGGGATGGAGTATACACCCAGGAAAGATATGGTCCTGTCAGATGGATGAAAGACTCTGAAGGATATTCTACGCTTGAGCTTAATAATGAAACAGGTGCGCCTGATATAGTCATGTACGATGCCAGGACAGGTAAGCGCTATGTATTAATCTCATCGGCTCAGCTTATACCTGAAGGAGAATCCGAACCTTTACGCATAAATGATTACACCTGGTCGGATGATAACAGTAAACTATTAATCTTTTCTAATACGAGAAGGGTATGGAGATATAATACCAGGGGAGATTACTGGGTGCTAAACATTGAAGATGGTAAATTGCAGCAACTGGGAAAGGAGGTTGAAAGGACGACAATGATGTTTGCCAAGTTTTCACCTGATGCGACCCGGGTTGCTTATGTTAGTAAACAAAATATCTATGTCGAGGATTTGTCGACAGGCAATATAAACCAGATTACATTTGACGGGGGAGAAAATATTATCAATGGAACCTTCGACTGGGTATATGAAGAGGAGCTGGACTGCAGGGATGGTTTCAGGTGGAGCCCGGACGGAGAAAATATAGCTTACTGGCAGACAGATACCGAAGGAACTGGTGTTTTCTATTTGATAAACAATGTTGATTCGGTGTATTCTGTTCCAATACCTCTGCCATATCCCAAGGCCGGAACGATCAATTCAGCAGTGAAAATTGGGGTAATACCTTCAGTCAGTGGTGAAACCAGGTGGTTTGATATACCGGGTGACCCACGTAATAATTACCTGGCAAGAATGGATTTTATCCCGGGTTCGGATGAAGTGATGATACAGCAGCTTAACCGTAAACAGAATACCAATATTGTATGGGTTGGTGATATTAATACCATGGAGCTGACAAATATCCTTACCGAAAGGGACGAGGCTTTCCTCGATATCCATGATAATATTATCTGGCTTGATAATGAGCAGTATTTTACCTGGTCAAGTGAACGCGACGGATGGCTGCACCTTTATAAAGTGTCAAGGGATGGAAAACAGATGGAACTTATTACAAAGGGTGACTTTGATGTTATTAATATAAGCTGTATTGATCCTGTTGGAGGGTATGTGTATTATATTGCTTCACCTGATAAACCTGTTGACCGTTATCTGTACAGGAGCAGATTGGATGGCAGTGGAAAAGCCGAAAAGGTTACTCCGGATAATATGCCGGGTCAGCATTCATACCAGGTGTCGGCAGATGCCCGATGGGCTATTCATACATATCAGAACGTTGTTACACCTCCGCGTATATCACTTGTGAGCCTTCCAGGGCATAAAGAAGCCCGTCTGCTCGTAAGCAACCAGAAAGCTAAAGACCGATACGATAAGCTGGGTTTGAATCCCAAGGAATTTTTTAGGGTAGATATAGGTGAGGTTGAACTGGATGCATGGATGATAAAGCCACGCGATTTTGATCCTTCAAAGAAATACCCGGTGATAATATATATCTATGGTGAACCCGCAGGTGCTACTGTGCAGAATAGCTGGGGAGGAGGCGACCTGTGGCATCAGTATATGGCACAGCATGGTTACCTTATTCTGAGTATTGATCCCAGGGGAACAAGGTCACCAAGGGGCAGGGAATGGCGCAAAATTATTTACAGGAAAATTGGTATAGTGGCTCCAAAGGACCATGCTGCAGCTGTTAGGAAAGTGATTGATACCTATCCCTTCGTTGATGGTTCGAGGATAGGAATCTATGGCTGGAGTGGAGGTGGACAGATGACACTTAACTGTATGTTCAGGTACCCTGAACTGTATAAGACAGGAATAGCAGTAGCTTTCGTTTCAGATCAGAAAAACTATGATACAATATACCAGGAGAGATATATGAGTACTCCGCAGGATAATCCCGAAGGATACAGGGATGGTTCACCGATAACGCATGCACATAACCTGCAGGGTAAACTCCTGATAATGCATGGTACTGCCGATGATAATGTTCACTACCAGAGTTCTGAAATGCTTACCAATGAGTTGATAAAACATAACAAATTATTTGACCAGATGATATATCCCATGAGATCGCATGGTATATATGAAAGGGAAAACACATCATACCATGTATGGGAAACGATGGAAAAATTCTGGCTTGAAAATCTTGAACCGGGAGCCCGGATGATTGAAGATTGAAGATCAACGATTTAAGATTTTAGTATTTGTGTAGGGGGGCATTGGTTCAAAATAGGTACTTCAAATGCTGGGCTTAAATCTTAATCAGGCAAAAGATACATCTAATGATTAACTCATGAAAGATTTCGCTTCAGAAAATCTATCTGGTCATTTACAACTTTTTCAAAATTTTCTCCTTTGTAGATATCAAAATGACCTATTGGATAAACCATCACTGTTGACTTATCTCCCAGGATATCTGCAGTACTTTTATATGATTTTTCTGATACCAGATTATCATCCCTGCAAATACAGAGAAGTACTGGGCATTCAACCTTGTCAGCGAAATTAATGGGGTTATAATTGTTAGTGTTCAATAAGGCACGAGCACAGACTCTGTTTATAAATCCTCTATTTGACAAAGATGAATAACCTTCAAATGCACCAGGTGCTCTGATAAAAGCCATTGTGCCGGGTTTGCCTACTATAGGTACCATATGTGGGGATAACCTGAATCTTGAACGTCCCTTATCACGTTGTGCATGCATAAACAGTCGTAGAAAAAATCCCAGACCTTCTCTTTCCAGTGCCAGCTTACCATCTTCCCTGCTGTCGAGTGCCGGACACTGCGCTATAACACATGCAATCTCTTTGTCTTCAGCGGCTATTATCAATCCATATCCTCCTGCAGCAGAGGTACCCCATAATGCAATTTTTTTCTCATCTATGTCATTATGTCTTCGTGCAAATGATATTACAGATTTAAGATCTTCAATCTGTTTAAACATATTAAAATTCTGACGGGGTGTTCCTTCACTAGCTCCAAAATGGCGATAATCATAATTTATTACAGCAAAACCTTCACCTACAAATCGTAATGCATATTGCTCCAGAATCATATCTTTTGTTCCACCGAAGCCATTGCTCATAATTATGCAGGGCAGAGTGCCTGAAATATTTTCAGGCAAATAGAGCCAGGCACTTAGATTAACACCTTCAGATTTAATTGTAACATCATACCTGCATTCAGGGGGAGGAGTAGTTGCATTTCCATTATTTTTACTTATTTCCAAAGCCTGGTCCTTTATTTTCAGAACCGGGAAGAATATTATAGTTGTCAGGTAAGAAAGTATGATGGCTATAAGAACACCAAGTGTAATCAGAATAATTTTTAATGCAATCATGAGAAGGTTAAATCAATATATGTATTCAAGTTACGATATTTGACCGTAAATCAAGAGTTACATAGCTCAGAATATTGTAAACACTCATATTATTTATAACTCATCTCTATTATATAACTTAAATACCAACAACTATATTCCCCAGGGTACAAAGAAACGAAGATGTGAATATCGAATATCGAATATCGAGAAGGATTGACAACCATAAAGGTCATAGCTAGGGGTTAGGATAGGTAGTTGTGTAGAATAAAATTAAATATGAAAACTACAAGGACCATTTCAGCAAGAATCATCCAGCATCTTCTTCATCATTCAGCGTTCGATATTCATTATTCGATATTCATAACTATCATTCGACCTCGTATCCTACAGCCCGGATATTTGATTTAATCTTTTCAAGGTCGTAATCTTTACCACTGATAGAAAGACTACCCCTGGCTAGATCAGCTGTCGCAGATTCAACACCATCAACAGAGGCAGTCGCATTCTCAACGGTCTGCCTGCAGTGGTTACATGTCATTCCTTTGACATTCATTGTGATAACACCCGGCCCTGTTACCGGGGATTTACCTGTCGTTTTATCTTTATTCCTTCCCAAAAATCTTTTCATATATCCATTGATTATTAATAATACCAGTACTACTGCAGACCCTATGCTCAGCCATGCGGGTAACATCTCGTGGTCATGTGACATCATTTGCTGGGGCAGCACAAACCATCTTTCCGGTAATAAGGTGTTTATCAGGAATCCAAAAATTATTGCACCTGAGATAATTGATACCAGGTAACTGACAAGGCTTTTCCTGCCCATCACTTTACCTATCATGGTAATGGTTGCAGCATTTGTTGCAGGACCTGCCATAAGCAATACAAGGGCAGCACCCGGACTCAGACCTTTAAGCATTAATACTGCAGCTATCGGAACAGAGGCAGTGGCGCAGATATATACAGGTATGGCTGCAATAAGTATTACAAACATTTCGAGTATATCATTGCTTGCCCTGCCGGCAAAAAAATCGTCAGGGACAAAAACAGCTATCAGCGCAGCTATCAGCAACCCGATAATAAGCCATCCCATTATATCCTGCAGAAATTCAACAAAAGAATAGCGGAACATGGCTTTTACCCTTGGAAAGAAACCTGAAGGAAGGGTGTTGTTATCAGAAGCTCCCATAACCTGCTCTTCTTTTTCTTTCCTGGTAAGCCTGTTGGTCAGGAAACCTCCCGATATTCCAGTTACAAGGGCAACGAAGGGCCTGATGAGTGCGAAGGGAAGTCCCAGCATGGAGTAGGTTACCAGTATTGAATCAATCCCGGTCTGAGGTGTTGAAATAAGAAATGACACCGTTGAGCCCCTGGAAGCACCATTCCTGTAAAATGATAAACCGGTTGGTATCACACCACAACTGCAAAGGGGTAGGGGAATACCCAGTATGGTTGCATTAACAATGGCACTATTCCTGTTTCGTCCCATATATTGCTGCACCCGTTTCTTTGGGAAAAGCAGATATAATATACCAGCGAAGAAGAATCCCAGCAGAAGGTAGGGAGCCATCTCTGTTGTTATGAAATACAGCTCATTAAGAAAATCCCTTATGTATTCCATTTATTGTCCTCCTTTTATTCTATAAGTCATTTAAAGTGAAAATTGTTCAAAAAAGAAAAGCTTTTGCATGGTTTCAGACCGGAGTCCGTCTCAATTGCCCCATGCATTGTCCGCAGTAGCCTCGGCGGAGGCGGACTCATCTCTCCTTCGCCCTGGGATGATAAAGGCCAATGGTTTCCTTCAGGTAAATGCGGTCGATATGAGTATAAACCTCGGTAGTCAGGATAGATTCATGTCCCAGCATTTCCTGTACGGCCCTCAGGTCGGCACCGGCCTGTACCAGATGGGTGGCAAATGAATGTCTGAAAGTATGGGGACTGACCTTCTTCCTGATGCCGGCCAGTTTGCATAACTCACGGATAATAGTATATATCATAATACGACTGAGTTTTTTACCCCGGCGGTTCAGGAAGAGTATATTCTGATCCACAATTGTCTTTAGCCTGTTCCTGTCCTGCAGATAATATTCTATCTGCTTTATATTATTTTGATTGAGCGGTATAAGCCTCTGTTTATTGCCTTTGCCTGTAACTGTAATATATTCCTCTTCAAAGTGTATATCGGTAAGCTTCAGGTTAATAAGCTCAGAAACACGTAATCCACAGCCATATAATGTTTCAATAATTGCTTTATTTCTCTGCCCTTCAGGCTTGCTGAGGTCAATGACCGAGATGATCCTGTCAATCTCTTCAACAGAAAGAACATCGGGTAACCTTGTCCCGGCCCGCGGTGATTCAAGCATTGTGGCCGGGTTTTCACTTATTTTCCCTTCAATAATCAAATACCTGAAGAAACTCCTTATACCTGATAAAATTCGTGATTGCGTCCTTGGGTTGTCAACATCCAGCCATTTGATAAAACCCGACAGGTGATTGAATGTCACATCCTGGGGCATCAATGCAGGCGACTGGTTTTCACAGTATTCACGTAGCTTGTTCACATCAAGCATATAGGCGAGAATACTGTTTTCTGACAGTGAACGTTCTATTGTAAGGTAGTTTTTAAATTCCCTGATGCAATCTGTCCAGTTTTCCCTCATTTTGTAATTATGATTATCCAAAAGTATCACTAAGTATCATAAGTTCAAAATTTTAGTTTAAGTCCTGTTCTTGAGAGATCAAGTGTCAAATTTGTTATCTTTGTCACTTACAAGTAATGAACCTACCATGATAATTACAATAATAAACGGTCCCAACTTAAATTTACTGGGTGACAGGGAGAAGAATATTTATGGAGATAAAAAATTCGGAGATTACCTTCAGGATTTGAAAAAGATTTATCCAGGGATCGATTTCAGATATTTTCAGTCAAACATTGAGGGGGAATTAATAAATGCCTTACATGAGGCTGCAAGTGACGGGCAGGGTATTATACTGAATGCAGCAGGCTTTACTCATACATCGGTATCAATTGCTGATGCCGTGGCAGCTATTCCTGTTCCGGTTATTGAGGTACATATAAGCAATATTCTGGGCAGGGAGGAGTACAGGCACCAATCGCTTATTGCACCTTACTGTAAAGGAAGCTTGTTCGGTTTTGGCCTGGATGGGTACAGGCTTGCTACAGAAGCTTTGTTAAATATTTTAAATGATAAAAGATGAACTGGAAAAGGACTAAAATTGTTGCGACTATTTCTGATAAAAGGGCTGAACCGGAATTTATCCGGAAATTATATAAGGCAGGTATGGATGTGGTACGTATAAATACAGCACATCAGGATATTGAGGGAACAATTAGAGTCATGGAGAACGTAAGAAAAGTATCAGATAAGATTGCCTTTCTTCTCGATACCAAAGGGCCTGAGGTGAGGACAACTGTGTGTGAGGGAACTGTAAGCTTCAGTAAAGGTGAACACGTGAAAATTATTGGTGAGCCTGAAACACGCACAAACCAATCAGTTATAGCTGTAACATACCCTGATTTTGCGAGGGATGTACCTGTGGAATCACACATACTAATTGATGATGGGATACTTGAACTGCAGGTAATAGGAAAAGACGGTCAGACCCTTGAATGTAAAGTGCTTAATGATGCTTCCCTTGGCTCAAGAAAAGGTGTGAATGTGCCCAGGGTAAAACTTAACCTGCCTTCAATCAGCGAAAAGGATAAAAGATATATTGATTTTGCCATTGAGAACGATATAGACTTTATAGCGCATTCTTTTGTCAGGTCGGCAGAAGATGTTAAGGATGTCCAGAAACTACTGGATGAAAAAAACAGCCAGATAAAAATCATTGCCAAGATTGAGAACCAGGAGGGAGTTGATAATCTTAACGAAATACTTGAAAATTCATATGGTATTATGGTAGCAAGAGGGGACCTGGCCATTGAGATACCTTACGAAAAAATTCCAGGTATACAGCGCAGGATCATTAATAAATGTATAAAGAAAAGAAAACCCGTTATAGTTGCCACACAGATGCTTCATTCAATGATTGAGAATCCGAGACCCACACGTGCGGAGGTTAGTGATATAGCAAATGCTATTTACTGGCAGACTGATGCAATTATGCTTAGTGGCGAAACAGCTTATGGTAAATATCCCGTTGAATCAGTTGAAACAATGACCAGGGTAGCCAGGGAAGTGGAGAAAAACAAGGAAAAATTCCTTGACCTGCCCGCCGGATCACTCACAGGGGAAGTATCTGCGTACCTTGCCAAGGTTGCTGTAAGGACAGCTGCAAGAGTGGGCGCAAAATGTATTATTTCGGATACAGTACGCGGGCGTACAATAAGGAATATGTCAGCCTACAGGGGAATCAATTATATTATGGCCCAGTGCTATTCCGCCAGGACCATGCGGGAACTTGCTCTGTCTTACGGGGTTTATCCCAGACTGCAGGAAAAACACAAATCATCGGATATGTTTCTGAAGATAGCCCTTGAGAATCTTCTGGAGGCGCATGAATTGAAAGATAATGATATACTTATTATACTTGCCGGTAACTTTAACAGGGGTGCCGGATCCTCCTACATTGAAGTGGGGTCTGTTGAGTACCTGAAGGAGAGGGTAAGTTAATTAATTAACACTTGATATTGGTCTGATTTTTGATGCCTAATCTGGGATTTATTCCTGTTAGAAGATGATAAAGTATTTAACAATATCCTTATTTTCATTATTGTTACATCCTGTACATGTATCAATGTCCAGCATGGAATATATAACACAGGATAAGGGATTTAGAATTACGGTACGGATGTACAGCGATGACCTGTTGCTGGATCTTTTAAACTTGTATGAACTGCCCGAACAAAACATTGCTGATCATGTTTATACGGGTCCGGATGATATATATGAAGATTACATAAATGAAAAACTTAAAATTAAGATAAACGATAAACAACACACTGCAAGATTGTTGGAAACAGAAAAACTTGAGATTGAAACAATAATGCGCCTATTTGTTGAATATGAGGGTGAAATAAAAAGCATTGATATAAGTAATACAATTTTAACCGCTATATATCTTGACCAGGTAAATCTTTTTATTTATAAGGATGAAAAAAACGAGCTTGCTTTTCGTTTTTCCGGTACTTATTTAAAAGAAAAGCTTAACTTGGTTAAGGCAGAAGTAATACCATAAAGATAAATTAATGAAGTATATACTGACCATAGTACTGCTATTTACTTTTGTTATTAGCTCATACGGTACACACAACAGGGCTGGCGAGATAACCTATGAGCAGCTATCGGACCTGACTTATGAGATAACCATAACTACTTTTACATACGTTCTCAGCCAGGCTGATAGGGATTTCCTGGATGTTGACTGGGGTGACGGTACAATATCAACTGCCGCGAGGATCTTCAAGGGCCAGTTGCCAAATTATTACCAGAAGAATATATACAAGATCAAGCATACCTACCCCGGACCGGGGATCTATAAGATCGTGGTGCAGGATCCCAACAGGAACTACGGGATAGTAAATATACCGAATTCAGTTAATGTTGTTTTTTCCATCTCCACAGTTCTCATGGTAAACCCCGGGATGGGACTTAACAGTACACCTGTATTACTTAATCCGCCTTACGATAAAGCTGCACTGGGTCATAAGTTCATTCACAACCCTGGTGCTTATGACCCTGACGGAGACAGCCTCTCGTATAACCTTACTATTTGTACCAAAGAGGATGGTAAGCCAATAGAGAATTATACCTATCCTCCAGCATCAAATGCTTTTTATGTTGACAGTATTACAGGTGATCTTGTATGGGATGCGCCCACACAGCTGGGTTTTTATAATGTAGCGATGGAAATAAATGAATGGCGCAATGGTATAAAAATAGGGATAGTTGTCAGGGACATGCAGATAGAAGTATATGAGACCGATAATAACCCGCCTGAGAACGGACCTTTAAGAGATTTTTGTATTGAGGCAGTTGATACACTGGAATATGAAGTTACTGCTACTGACCCGGATAATGACCTTATTAATATCCTGTCTACATCAGGTATTTATATACTTGATGAATGCCCGGCAGTATTTGACAGTATTAGTTCGGCCCCCGGCATATCCAGTTCTCTCCTTACATGGATACCATGCCATGAAAGTGTCAGGGGTCAACCCTATGATGTCCTTATAAAGGCAGAGGATAATAACGAAGACCTTGAACTGGTAGACCTGGATAATTTCAGAATAAAAGTACTTGGCCCGGCACCTGTTCTGACAACTGCCAGTCCTTCAGGGAAGTATATGCGGCTGGGCTGGGAATTATATGAATCAGATTACGTGGAAGGATATAATATTTACAGGAAGGAATCAGCAACTAATTTTCAGCCTGATAGTTGTACAAACGGTATACCCGCTCAATACGGATTTGAAAAAGTTGGCTTTGCCGATGGTGCTTCAACAGTTACTTTTATTGATACAAATGAAGGCGAGGGTCTCGAAAATGCGGTTGAATATGCCTACCGTATAGTTGCTGTTTATCCTAACGGTACCGAAAGCAAAGCATCAAACGAAATAAACTCAACTCTTGTTTCCGGCGTCCCTCTGATAACAAATGTAAGCGTTACAAATACAGGCTCAACTGATGGAGAAATATTCATTGCATGGTCTAAACCGGACCATCTGGATACAATCCCGGCAACAGGACCCTATGAATATATTATTTACCGGTCAGAAGGGCATTCAGGAAATGGATTTATTCCCATCGATTCAATACAAACCAGCGATCTGAATGATACCACTTACGTTGACAGCGAGATAAATACACTTGAACTTGGATATATATACAAGATTGAATTGTATAATGACAGTCCGGGCGATAGGTTCCTTGTTGGTGAACCCGGGGTTGCATCCTCAATGTTTATTGAGCTTTCACCGGGGGACAGGAAGGTAAGGTTTATAATCAAGCGCAATGTGCCATGGGTGAATTACCGCTATGATATTTTCAGGTGGAATGATGTTACATCCACATTTGATTCAATAGCCAGTACTAACCTGCTGGAATATGCTGATACCGGACTGGTGAACGGGCAGGAATATTGCTATTACGTAAGATCATCAGGTTCGTATCAGAGTCCGGGATTACCGCAAGACCTGGTAAATTTTTCACAGGAAGCCTGTATGATCCCTGTGGATAATGAGCCACCGTGCACACCCTCACTTAATGTGTCAACAAACTGTGATAGTCTGTATAACCATATAACCTGGTCAATTGATGATCCTGATTGTTTTGAGGATATAGCCGGCTACAGATTGTTTTATAAAAGCGATTTTGATGGTGACCTGAGCCTGCTTATCACTTTTGATGACAGGAACATATTTGAGTATATTCATTACCCGGGCGAAATTGTTGCCGGATGTTACGCTATCCTGGCTTTCGATGATGCCGGTAATGAAAGTCCTCTTTCACTTGTTATTTGCGTTGATTCATGCAACTTTTATGAGATACCAAATGTATTCACTCCAAATAACGACGGTAAAAATGATATTCTCAGGGCCAAAACATCAGGCCTGGTGGAGAAAGTTAATTTTAAACTCTTTAACAGGGGAGGCATGCTGGTATACCAGACAGATGAACCAAGGTTGAACTGGAACGGCACTTATAAAGGTTCAATAGTTAACCCCGGAGTATATTTTTATCAGTGTGATGTTTATGAAAGAAGGATTACAGGGCTCGAAGAATATAGTCTTTCAGGATTTATCCATGTGATAACTGAAAAAGGAGCAGAACCGGTCAATGTAGAATATAAATAGATGAGATTCAGATACAACATATTATTAGCATTTATTATACTTCAGGGCAGTATTATTTCAGCCCAGGATAATAATGAATATCTCACTAAAGCTGCAGCCTTTAAGGACAGGGCATTGTATTCTGAGGCTATTACCCTGTACACTACAGCAATGGAAAAGAGTGATGATTATCGCCTTTTTACAGGACGGGGAGAAGCATTTTTGATGATAGGCAAAACTGATGCTGCTGTGAATGACTTCGGAATGGCGAATAAGCTTAAACCGGGTTCTGGTTACCTGGGATTGGCCAGGGCTTATGCTATTAATAATGAGACTGAAAAAGCTATTGCCAACCTGCAGCATCATCTTCAGTCAGACTTCAGGTTACCCAGAAAGGAAATTTTGCTGGACAGATATTTATCTTCCATGGAAGAAACACCTGAATGGAGGCAGTTATGGAAAACTGAATGGTATAATCAGCTGGAAGAAGCTGTTGCTGAAATTGAATATTATATTAAAGCGGGTAAAATAAAAAAGGCCGAAGATATTTTATCCGGGGTTGAAAATTTATACCGAGAGCAACCGGTGATACTTTACGTAAAAGGGATGATTTCAGCTGCAAGTAATAAAAACACAGAGGCTCTTGAATACCTTACCAAAGCTGTAGCCAGGGATGATGCAGATTACAATACCTGGAAATTATACATAGAACAACTGGCGGAGACTGGTAATTATATAAGTGCTGCAAATGCATGCGACAGGGCACTTGGATATTTCCCGGGTGAAACAGCATTGATATTTATGAAATCAGAAAACCTGAGGAAGGCCAATGATCGTGACAGGGCGCTGGAGGTGGCTGAGGAATATCTTGGACTGTATCCTGATGATGAACTTTCAAACAGGCAGGCAGGTCTAATAGCCGGCGAGAAGGGTGAATACAACAAAGCCTTGCGCTATTTCTCAAAAAACATTGAAAATCATCCCGGTAAGGCGCAATGCTTTACTGACCGTGCAGATATTTATCTCAAAATTAAATCCTGGGATGCTGCTGTTTATGATTATTCAATGGCACTTGACCTGTGGCCAAGAGATGGGGATGCTTATTATAACTTGGGGATTGCTTTATTAAACTCGGGAAAAACAGAAGAGGCATGTCATGATTTCAGGATGGCCTTAAGATATGGCAACAGGAAAGCATCGGGTATGTTAAGTAAATACTGTATAAGGTAGAATCTACCTGGCATGTTTAAGGATCTTCATGTACAGATCCCTTGGCTTAAATGGTTTCAGGATAAAGTCATTAATATCTAATTCCTCGAGCTTTTTCTCATTGTCCGACATTATTGCTGCTGTGAGTGCAACAATGGGCAGATTTTTTATCTCTGGATTATCCGAATTTCTTATTATTTCCGTTGCTTCAATGCCATCAACATCAGGCATATGAAGATCCATTAATATAAGATCGTATTTATTATCCCTAATAAGGTCAAGTGCTATCTTACCATTCTCAGCATGTGTTACTACAATACCCCATTTTGTTAAGAATTTATTGGCTACAAAGAAGTTGATCCTATTGTCTTCAGCAATGAGGATCTTCTTCCCTGTTAATTCATCCCAGCGTTCCTCAACTTCACCGGCAATTTTTTTCTTTTCATGACTGGATGCCACTATAAATCTCATATTGAAAAAGAAGGTTGATCCCTGACCTGGTTTGCTGTCCACATTAAGACTTCCTCCCTGGAGCTCAACAAGCTTTTTACTTATTGAAAGGCCCAGTCCCGTCCCTCCATACTTCCTGGTTGTATCATCCGAAGCCTGTTTAAAGCTTTCAAAGATTACCTCCTGCTTGTCGGATGGTATACCAATGCCAGTATCCCTCACAATGAAGTTAAGGTTTATTTCTTTATTCGACCTTGATATTTCATTTACAATCAGTTCAATACTACCTTTAGAAGTGAATTTTACCGCATTTGAAAGGAGGTTTGATAATATCTGGTTAAGTCTGACAGGATCACCAATTATATCAGATGGGATACTTCTATCTACTTTCAGTATAAAATCGAGATTCTTGTTTCTTGTTTTGAATGAATATGATCGTTTTAATTCATCTGCAAACTCGAAGATATCAAACCTCGTTCTTTCAAAGCTGATGTTCCCTGATTCCAGCTTTGTATAGTCAAGAACATCATTTACCAGGGTTAGTAAATGATTGGCTGAGAAACGCAATGTCTTTATATATTCCATCTGGTCCTCACGTGGATTACCCTGGAGAAGGAGGTTGTTAATACCTATAACTTCGTTCAGGGAAGTCCTTATTTCGTGGCTCATAGTGGACATAAATTGTTGTTTCAGCTTTGCTGCTTCTTCAGCCTTCCTTCTTTCGAGGATGAGATTGTTCAGCATTCGTTTACGTTGTATGGCAAGAGCTATCTGGTTACCTATAAGACTGAGCAGCCGCAGGTCGTCCTTTGTAAATATATTTTCATTATTATAATCCTGGAGTACCATGGCTCCCGTTATTTCATTTTCAACGCTCAGTGGCACGCCAAGCCATACCTTACATGGTGTACCAACCAATGCTATTTCGCCCTGTCTCTCAAGTTCATCAATATCAGCCTCTTTGAGGAGTACGGGCCTGTTCTCCTTTATTAGCCATCCGGTAATGGTGTTTTTTACAGGCACCTCTTCAAAATGATCTTTCTCATCCTGGAAGAAGGATAAGGTAAGGGTTTCAGTATCTTTATTATAAAGGACTATATAGAAATTCTTCGTATCCCATATTTTTCCAATCTCATCTTTTATTGAGTTGAAAATATCAGAAAACTCTGTCATTGTAAGCGCAGCTGCAGAAATATTATATATAACTGACTTTGTATCGTCGTCCTTCTTTTTGACTGAGATATTGCGGTAAATAGCATACAACGCAGTGATATTCTCATTTAACATTACAGGCTGCATGATCAGGCTTACATATATTTTTTCGCCATTCTTGTTTATCCTGTAAGTATCAGTGCTTATAGTTTCATTGTTTGCTGTTCGCCGGGTATAACTGATGCCTTCATTCCTCAATTCAGGTGGTACAACAAGGTCATCAATATTTTTGCCTATAGCTTCTTCCCTGGTATATCCGAATTCCCTTATAAATTCCTCATTAATTCTTTCAATTACACCCTCGGTCGTAGTTTGTACTATAGATTCAGGAGCTGTGTCAATAAGTGTCTCCAGCAGGGCCTTTTCTTTCAGCAGGTTATCAAAATTTGAACTTACTGAATCTCTTTCGCTCGCCTGGTTCTCAAGCTCTTCAACTTTTTTCTTCAGTTCTGCATTTACCTCCAGAAGCCGGTTTATTTTCGTTTTTATTCGCATACGGACGAAAATATTTTATTTGGTCAAAAGTATAATTATTATTTTATTTTCTTTCCTGTTTGCTATGCAGCTTATAATATTTACAATAATCATTTATGCCACATTGCTGGCATAATGGTTTCCTGGCCTTACAGACATACCTGCCATGAAGTATCAGCCAGTGATGAGCAAGCGGGATAAGTTTTTCAGGGATATTTGCTGTAAGCTGTTTTTCTGCTGCCAGTGGTGTCCGGGCATTATTTGTCAGACCGATTCGAGCCGAGACCCTTAAAACATGAGTATCAACAGGCATTACAGGCTGGTTGAATATTACGCAGGCTATTACATTGGCTGTTTTACGGCCTACACCCGGTAGCTTTTGTAATTCACTAATATCAGAGGGAACTGTATTATTGAATTTGGAAACCAGTACCTCTGATATCGCTTTAAGATATCTTGCTTTACTATTGGGATAAGAACATGATTTGATATATTCCAGGATTTCATCTGTATCGGCCTCTGCCATTTCTTTTGCTCCGGGAAAGCGGCGGAATAGCTCCGGGGTAATCATATTTACCCGTTTATCAGTGCACTGCGCAGATAGAACAACTGCAACAATTAGTTCAAATGGGTCTGTATAGATAAGTTCTGTTTCTGCAACAGGCCTGTGCTCGAGGAAATAGTCAATTACTCCCTTATATCTTTCTCTTATTCTCATACGGCAATATACAATAATACATATTTCACTTAAATGTTGTAAGAAAAAACATAAAATCAGGATAATTATTTGCAAATAAAATAAACAAGCTTAATTTTGATGCCAAATTGATAAGGGATGATAAATGCGAATAACTATTTCTTCTACTATTATTACTTCAATGAAGTAAAGTAGGAGGGATATATTCGTATATATAATATTTAAAACACAGCCCCTCCTCAGGAGGGGCTTTTTTTTAACTCTATGGTAGATTCAGCAAACAGAACAAAACAGGCAAAAGAATACTATTTCTCAGGCAAATTATCCATAATAAGGGAGATGATTTCAGCTGGTATCGATATCATAAACATGGGAATTGGAAATCCTGATATTCTGCCACCAGATGAAGTTATTGATGCTCTCACCAACAGTTGCAATAATGCAGAAGCTCATGGTTATCAACCCTATAGAGGTATTGACGAATTGAGATCAGCCATATCTGACTGGTATTACCGTTATTACGATGTTAAACCGGATCCTGGCAGCCAGGTACTTCCACTCATTGGCTCCAAAGAAGGAATAATGCATATAAGTATGGCATACCTGAACATGGAGGATGCTGTCCTTGTTCCTGACACTGGTTACCCTGCATATGCGACAGCCGCCAGGATATGTGGTGCCAGGTGTATCTATTATGATCTGAGTAAAGAAAATAACTGGATGCCTGATCTGAAAAGTATAGAGAGCACCGATTTACAGGGAATTAAACTGATGTGGGTTAACTATCCGAATATGCCTGCCGGAGTGAGGGCAACAGATAAATTATTCAGGGATCTGGTTAATTTTGCCCGTAAACATAATATCTTAGTTGTTAACGATAATCCTTATAGTTTCATTCTTAACAATAAACCCCTGAGCATTCTTTCATCAGTTAATTCATTTGAAAATGTTCTTGAGCTTAACTCACTAAGTAAATCTCATAATATGGCAGGATGGAGACTGGGAATGGTAGTTGGCCATGAAGAACACATAAATGATATCCTTAAGATTAAAAGTAATATTGATTCAGGGATGTTTCTTCCTATACAGCAGGCTGCAATCAAAGCCTTCAGAATTGGGCAGGACTGGTATGATAAGCTCAATTTAATATACTCGCTACGACAGCAAATGGTTTATGATTTGCTTCTTCGTCTTGGTTGCTCAACAACGAGTGATCAGTCCGGGATGTTCCTCTGGTCGAGAATACCGGATAGATTTGCTGATTCATATGAGTTCTCAGACCACTGTTTGGATAAATACCACTTGTTTATTACGCCCGGATTGGTATTTGGTTTGAATGGAAGGAGGTATGTCAGAACATCTCTAAGTCTTAAAGAATCAAGGATAAAAGAAGCTATGGAAAGAGTAAAATAACTACATTATGCAAGACAAACTGGATCTTAACAAGAACAGCCTGTTCAGAAAGGATAAAAAACCATTGATAATCTCAGGCCCCTGCAGTGCCGAGTCTGAGGAACAGGTTATTGAAACAGCAAGACTTCTGGCTGATAGTAAGGTAAAAATATTCAGGGCAGGTATATGGAAGCCCAGAACCAGGCCTGACACATTTGAGGGATTGGGTTCAGTCGCCCTGCCATGGATAAAAAGAGTAAAGGAAGAGACCGGTATGCTCACTGCCATAGAAGTGGCAAATGTGTGGCATCTAAAAGAAGCACTTAAATATGGGGTAGATATTATATGGGTGGGAGCACGTACTACCGCTAATCCATTTGCAGTGCAGGAACTGGCTGACGGACTCAGGGGACTCGATATTCCTGTTTTTATTAAAAATCCCATTAATCCGGATATAGAACTGTGGATAGGTGCTTTTGAAAGGTTGAATAAGGCCGGGATAAAAAAACTTGCTGCCATACACAGGGGATTCAGTTATTATGGGCATTCGCCTTATCGCAATATGCCGCAGTGGGAAATTCCAATTGAACTAAAAAGAAGAATACCGGAATTGCCTGTCATTACTGATCCAAGCCATATATGCGGGAATCGGGATTTACTTTTCAACATATCGCAAACAGCTATGGACCTGGATTTTGATGGACTTTTTATTGAATCGCATTATAAGCCTGAGACTGCTTTGAGTGATAAAGATCAGCAAATTACACCTGATGAATTGAAAACATTACTTGCAGGCCTTATTCACAGAAAATCAGAAATCGATAATACAAGACAACTGGAAGGTCTGACCGAATACAGGAGGCAGATCGACCATTGGGATACTGAATTAATAAGAGTGTTAAGAAACAGGATGTTAATATCTGAGGAGATAGGTAAGTATAAGAAAAAAGAGAATATTACAATTCTGCAAACCGGGCGTTGGTCTGAAATACTGGAAGACAGGCTGGCAAAAGCCAGGCAGATGGGGATGAGTGATCAGTTTATTATACAAATATTTAAACAGATACATCAGGAATCCATCAGCTTCCAGAATAAGGTGATGAATTAGTTGATTCGATTTAATACCTTTAAGGATTAAATATCTACCGTTGTATAAAATGGAAATAAAATATGGTAATTCCGGGACCAATGTCTATATGGGCAATGCATGGGAATTAATTGATGAAATGCTGCCGGGAAAGGACGTTATTATTATTACTGATATAAATGTAGGTGGTCTTTACGGTCATCATTTCCCGGAATATCCTGTAATAACAATAGGTACTGGCGAAGCTGTGAAGGAACCGGATACAGTGGAAACCATAATAAAACACCTTCTGGCTATTGGTGCTGACAGATCCTCATTCCTTCTTGGTATAGGTGGAGGTATTGTGTGTGATATTACAGGCTTTGTAGCTTCAATATTCATGAGGGGTACGAAATTCGGATTTGTTTCGACAACCTTGCTTTCACAGGTGGACGCCAGTATAGGAGGGAAAAACGGGGTAAATGTAAACGGAATAAAGAACATTATCGGTTGTTTTAACCAGCCTTCATTTGTCATTTGCGATATAGGTCTGCTGAAAACCCTGCCTGATGAGGAATTCATTTCAGGCCTGGGTGAACTGGTGAAACATGCTCTTATCAGGGATTATGAATTATTTGAATTAATAGAGAAAAATATAAACCGTATACTGGAAAGAGAAGAGGGCCTGCTGCAGAAATTAATATCAGAATCTATTGCAATAAAAGCATCTATTGTTGAAAAAGATGAAAAGGAACTTGGTGAACGGAGAGTGCTGAACTTTGGACATACACTGGGCCATGCTATCGAGTCAGCAACAGGATTAGGCCATGGCATTTCAATTGCAGCGGGCATGATGGCTGCTGTGGAGATATCATATGATGAAGGACTAATAACTAAGGGAGAAACAGAAAGGATCAGGTATACATTTAAACGGCTGGGATTACTGCCAGCAAAAGAAACCAGCTGGCCGGATATAAGTGATAAGATCCTTGCAGACAAAAAAAGGAAGGGCACTAATATTTATTTTATACTGCTTAATGGCATAGGCACGGCAATACAGAAGGAATATCAGCTTGACGAAATTATGAATAAATTACGTGATAAAACCTCTTAATATGAAAGTTGCAGTAGAGGCATCATCTGTCAATGGCACTATATATGCACCACCGTCAAAGAGTGCCATGCAAAGAGCTGTTGCCTGTGCTTTACTTGCAGAAGGCAGATCTGAAATTATTAATCCATCATTATGTGAAGATGCACTTGCTGCAATGCAAATGGCTGAATGCCTGGGTGCTGATATTAAGAGCCTTTCAGACAGGGTAATAATTGAAGGAGGTTATCATCCGGTCTGCAATAAGATATTTTGTGCTGAATCGGGACTGGGAGCAAGGGTATTTTCTGTGCTGGCTTCTTTAAACAAAGACTGGATAGAAGTCCATGGTAGCGGGTCATTGCTTAAACGTCCGGTAAATATGTTATCGGAAACACTTACACAAATGGGCGTAGAAGTTATTACAACAAATGGATTCCTGCCCCTGAAGATAAAAGGTCCCCTGAAGGGAGGCCTCGTTTTTGTTGATGGTTCAGTAAGCTCCCAGTTCTTGACCGGTCTGCTTATTGCTCTGCCCATACTGGATTCTGACTCAAAGATTATTGTTAATAATCTTAAGAGCAAGCCGTATATAGACCTGACAATTAGAGTTTTATATCATTTTGGCATAGAGGTTATTAATGAAAATTATGCAGTTTTTAATATTCCTGGTTTGCAGAAATACAAACCTGTATCATATATCGTTGAAGGAGACTGGAGTGGAGCAGCCTTCCTGTTTGTACTGGCAGCCATTGCCGGAGAGGTTAGAGTAAGAGATATATCTTATATGTCAACCCAATCTGACATTGCAATCATTGATATTCTCAGAAAAGCAGGTGCTATTGTTGAAATGACTGAAAATGAGATTACAGTAAAACAGGCTGAACTAAACTCTTTTGAGACTGACATATCTGAGTGCCCCGATCTGGCTCCACCACTTACAGTACTGGCATCTTTTTGCCGTGGGAAAACTATTATCCGGGGGACGGAAAGACTAAAGGTAAAGGAAAGCAACAGGGGAGATACGCTTATGACTGAGCTTTTAAAAATGGGAGTAAAGATCTCAAATTACGGCAACAGGATTGAAATTGAAGGCCCCTCGGTAATAAAAGGCGGGAGGGTTGATTCGCATGGCGATCACCGGATAACCATGGCCCTTGCTGTATTGTCTGTTGCAGCTGAAAGCAGTGTAATTATCTCGGGAGCTGAATCAGTAAATAAGTCTTACCCCTCTTTTTTCAGGGACCTTTTACACCTTGGAGTAAAAATAAAAATATCAGAATAAGAAGATGAATACATTAGGAAAAATATTCAGGATTTCCGTATTTGGCGAATCGCACGGCCCGGGGATAGGTGTTCTTATTGATGGATGTCCTCCCGGCCTGTCAATTAACGATGAAATGATCCTGAAAGATATCGACAGGCGACGAAGTGGTAAAAAGGGAACTACAGCCAGGAGGGAATATGATATGCCGGAAATAGTCAGCGGGGTGTTCAACGGAGTAAGCACAGGTGCACCGTTAATGATAATGACCAGGAATACTAATGAACGCTCTTCTGATTACAGTGAATTTACTGCTATACCCAGGCCGGGTCATGCTGACATGGTTGCCCGGCAAAAATACAAAGGTTATTCTGATCACCGTGGGGGTGGACATCTTTCAGGCAGGCTCACCTGGGGAATGGTTGTCGCAGGATCAATTGCCAGATTAATAATTAAACCTGCAGAGGTAAAAGCAGAGCTGATAAGCGCCGGAGGAAGTACAGATGTGGACTCAGAAATAGACAAAGTACTGGAGGAAGGTGATTCAATCGGAGGCTTGATAGAATGTGTGGTCTCAGGTATACCGGCAGGACTCGGAGAACCACTCTGCCACACGACTGAATCAGCTATAAGTCAGGCAGTATTCTCAATACCGGCAATAAAAGGCATTGAATTCGGATCGGGTTTCCGGGCAGCTTCAATGAGGGGCTCAGAGCATAATGATCCGATAATAAGTATGGACGGTAAAACATCCAGTAATAATGCAGGAGGTATTAACGGTGGAATAAGTAATGGGAACGATATAATACTTAGGATGGCCGTTAAACCGCCTTCAAGTATTTCGAAAGAGCAGCAAACCTGGAACATTGAAAAGGATGAAATGGATGTTCTAAAGATTGAAGGAAGGCACGATGCATGTATAGCACTGAGAATACCGGTAATTATAGAAGCAGCTGTATCCCTGGCACTGGCTGACCTGACTCTTATAAACAGGGCAATATACGGAGGAATTAAGTAAATGGAAAGAATACTGATAGCAGGAGCTGGCAATATGGGTTCGTGGCTTGCCGAGACACTTTGCCTTGATTATGATGTGGGAGTTTATGATTATGATCCACGCAAATTGAAATACCTGTTTAATACATTTAGGTTTAAGGAATTAAATGAAATAGCCGATTTCAGACCTCAACTACTGATAAATGCCACAGGATTAAAACAAACGATAACAGCCTATAATCAGATCTTGCCTTATATACCTGAAGATTGCATTATCTCTGATATAGCATCGGTGAAAAACGGATTGGCAGAGTTTTATGCAGGATGTGGTTTCAGATTTGTTTCGACCCATCCAATGTTTGGACCCACCTTTGGAAATGTTAAGGAATTGCAGGGAGAAAGCGCTATAATAATTTCAGAATCAGACCCGGAGGGAACGGATTTTTTTAGGACTTTTTACGGGGACCTGGGCCTGAAGATATATGAATATGATTTCGTTGAGCATGACAAAACAATTGCTTACTCACTGTCAATACCATTCAGTTCAACCATCGTATTTTCTGCATGCATGAAAAAGCTGGAAGTACCGGGAACTACTTTCAGAAACCATCTTAAAATAGCACACGGTTTACTGTCAGAAGATGATTACCTGCTGAGTGGAATCCTGCTGAATAAATATTCGGTTGATAAGCTTTACGAAATAAGCAGCAGGCTGGATGAACTGATAAGGATGCTGGAAAATAACGAGGAGAAAGAATTACACGATCTTTTTGACAGGCTTCGTAATAATACAGGAATGACCGATAATTAACCCATCCTTTTTCGGATTATTAGAACTTCAACAGTTGATTCAGTGACTTTAAACCGGTCGTCGATCCTAAGGCCTATGACCCATATTATTTTACCATTCATTTCCAGAACGTAAATATTATCCTTTTCAGGCAGGGGCATTTTCATATCAATAAGAAGGTCACTGATTTTTTTCCTGCCCTGCATGCCTAATGGGTAGAAGTAATCGCCTTCTTTCCATCTGCGTATTGTAAGGGGATACTGTATAAGGTCAGCATCAAGATATGCATAAGCGGAATCATTGTTGATATTGAGATTTTTTCGTGGTAATATTTTATAACTTTCTATTATGACGTTATTCCTCAAATCATCAGCAGAATTAATAGTAATTACTTTTCCTTCTTCAGTATTTAAAGGAGTAATAATTATCCTATCCCTGTCTTTGGTTAAAATGTGGCTGTTACTGAATAGCTGTTTCCCAGTTTCTGCATTAATAAGCTGAATGATGTCGCCAACCTGCTGCTTGCCGAAATTCCAGTCTTTAAAGAGTTCATAAACCCATGTCTCCGCTGGCTTTAATATGCTTAATTCAGAGGTTTTAACGAAGACTGTTTTACCACTGTACTCTATTATTTCCTGCCTTTTCGATGCAATCGCCTGTTCATAAATGATATATGCTGATTTAAGGTAATCAGAAGTTTCATCAATAGAGTGAAGAACCGATGGGTTAATTTGTTCCAGTACAGGAATAACATTATGCCTGATTTTATTCCTTGTATATTTTGTTTGAATATTGGTTGAATCTTCCCGATATTCTATATTATTATTTATAGCATATTCCCGGATCATCTGTCTTGTTGCAAACAATATTGGCCGAATAATATATCCTGACCTTGGACTTATTCCGGTAAGGCCATTTATACCTGTACCCCTGGTAAGATTAATAAGTATGGTTTCTATGCTGTCATTCAGGTTATGGCCTGTAGCCACAAGGTCAAAATTTTCTTCTTCCTTTATTTTAGCCAGCCACTCAAATCTAAGATCACGTGCGGCCATCTGTATTGATACACCCTTATCAGTGGCATATTCAGCAGTCATGAATCTCGTCTTATAAAGTTTTACCCCGGCCTTGCTGCAAAGGTTTTCGACAAATGCCTCATCTCCATCAGATTCTATCCCTCTAAGCTGAAAGTTGCAGTGTGCAGCTGCTATATTATATTTTGCCTTAATAAATATATCCAGCATTACAACAGAATCGATACCACCGCTTACAGCCAGCAGAATCTTATCATTCCTGGAAAAAATGTTTTTTTGCTGCCGGTATTGTTCGAACTGTTCTTTCATCAGTTATTAGTTTCGTAATTGTAAAAGTAATAAAAAGGCAGATGAATATCAGGATGCCTTTTCCCGGGATGTTCATTATCGGAATTTTGTTACACCGGGAGCCTGTGGATCGAAGCCCGGTGGATTGAGCAATCGTTCACCGTCGATATCGACATATTGCATTATTGAGTGTGGTGGTGCACCGGGATATATACCAAATCTTACCTGGAATGTTTTAAAAACCAGGTTCTCATTCCTTACCCTGAAGCCAATGCCAAAACCTGACACCATGTTGTCATATTCATAGAACATTTTGTCCCGTGCAAATAATACGATATCAGCAAAACCAAAAACAGCAAACCTGAATCCATAAAAAAATACTTTACTGAATGCCACAGCTTCGAGGTTAAGGTATAACCTCTGATCCGGGAAAAGATAATTATTCTTGAAGCCACGTATTCCGTTATCTTCTCCAATAGCAAGGTGTTCATCCTTATACCTGTAAAAGCCCTTGCTATAGTCAAGTGTTCCAAATAACCTGAGTTTATATGACCTGAGATCATATAAATCGGATATATATTTAAAGTGCAATTGAAGAAGGCCCTGTTCAGTTCTGTTCTCTTTCACAAATGTTGATATTATCCCCCGGCCATATAAATATCCGACATTAGGAACAAAGTTGCCAAAAGCAGATTTAATGGAAATATAATCTCTTATGTCGAATTCACTATATTCCTTACCGTAAGTCAATTCAACAATACCACCGTAGGGTATATCTTCACTCCTTCCGTAATTATAAATCAGATTGGACTTGTAGAATCGTTGTGATACCAGAGAAAAGGATGCAAGGTAAATTTTGTATTTCTGATATACATAATACGAGGTACTTGTTATTTCAGGTCTGTTCCATACATTATTATTTATGTATCGGCCTGAAATAACCGCTCTTGTAAAATTATTATCAATTAGATATGACCTGCCGAACCATAAGTCAAAATTATTGTATTCCACCGGTTCAGGTATAGTAAGGGTGTCAAGGTCTTCTAAAACGTATGATTCATATAGCGCTATACCACCTGCATATTTTGTATAAGCAGTCAGGAATTTTCTTGATATATCAACTCCTGCAACCCTTCTGTTGAAAGCATCTTTATATTCCAGTTTAACATCGATCATTGTCCGGCTGATATTTTTCAAAGTGTAGGCGGCACCAAAGCCGATGGAGTTATAGTTCCTGTAATCGTATGGGATTTCCACTTCCAGCTCATGACCAAAGCCGAAAAGGTTTTTATCAAAGATTGATATCTTTCCCACATTATAACCATGGATATCTGGCATTAAGCCCAATGAATAAATATCTTTTGTTATAACCATTATGTCAACTTCCATGCTGTTTACCGGTATGATGACAATCCTGGCATCATGAATATACGGCAGTTGCCTCAGAAGGCGTTCACTTTCAGATACTTTATGTGGTACAAGGCTGTCATTTTCTTCAATAAGGAGATAATTCTTAATTATATATTCCCTGGTTTTTATATGGGTTTTGTTAAGGAAGAACTCCGGTTCATTTTCCAGGGAAGACTCGGGATCATTGATTGTCGATCCGAATGCATTGAGTCTCCTAATGAATATATGCCTTATAATTTTACCGTTGTGCTCAGTATAGTTATCAATATTTCTCTCATTTATTCTCTTGGAACTTGCCTTTGCCGGAGGGATAATAACAAGGTCATAGAGTATTTTTGTGAAATTTTTCCTTTCAGCCTTTGCTTTAAGCGAATCATAAAAGACCAGAGTCTGGTTATAAATGCTGGTGTCCTGAGGCATGTAGCTGTCTGATATGTATATGACTGTGTCATTTTTGAGGTAAACCAGTGAGTCGTTTATGCTCACGTATGATCCCCCGGCTACTCTTACAGGCTTCAGAAAGGTATTTGTTTGAGTATAGGAGCGTATTGTATATAATGACATTATAACCCCAAGCAGTAATGATATTTGCCTGAATTTAGCCATAATAATTTTTCCTTTACCTTTTTTCAGCAGCACAGACTATTCTTTCAGCACATCATCAGAATTGAACTTGAAGCCCAGTCTTTTGCCTGTAACCATTTTTGATAACTGAATCTTTTTTTCAAGCTGGCCAACCGAGGCTATTTTTACATTATCATAGGGAGGTACCAGTAGGTCAAACTCGAGAGAGTATTGTATGGCAGTAAAGATTATTCTCTTAAGTGCTTCCCTTCCCAGCTCTTCATTTCCGAAGTTGGAAAAGAGCATGGCCATCTGGCGCTTGCCCTCCACAAAGTACTGGTTTTCACGGTTAATAAATATTCTGGCAATAAGATAACCCAGATCATCCTGTCTTGAATACTTTAATGAATCTGACAGGAAGTTATATATACTGATTATACCTGAATATGAATTATCTTTATTCTTTTGGATATAAGGTGTTTTCCAGATCGGATGGTCCCTGTCGAATTCAAAGACGTTAGAATGCACACTGAAAAGCAGGATATCACCTGCTACTTTTATCGAGACATCGAATTTGCCGTTTTCCTTATAAACCAGCCTTATCCTCCTGTCGCTATCCATGATATCCCTGTTTATTTCACGTGTTAAAGCTGCAAGCAGTTTTTTTATCTTATCAAATGCAGCTTCGGTATTATCATATACATTTTGTTTGAGAACCGACTTATACTGCAGTGTTTCTACGATCTTAAGTTTTTGCTCGTTAAGTTCCATTGAGAGATCAATATTGTTGAATATGGCAATGTACTAAAAATTCCTGTAATGAATATGGCAGACAATCAGTATGCCCTTGCAAAAACCACTCTTTTTTGTGATGGTTTACCTGAGTACACACACTTCCCTTCTTCGGATGTATTACCGAAGGGTATTATCCTTATGCTCGCCTTGGTTTCATTTTTAATCTTTTCTTCTGTTTCCGCTGTCCCATCCCAATGTGCAAGGAGGAAACCACCCCTGTTTTCAATTGAATCCCTGAATTCATCCCAGGTATCAACCTTATAGGTGTTCCTGTCTCTGAACTCCAATGATTTATTAAAAATGTTCATTTGAATATCAGTAAGTAAGCTACTTAGGTGTTCAACAGTCTTATTAACATTTATTATCTCTTTACTCATTGTATCACGCCTGGCCACTTCAACAGTACCATTCTCTATATCCCTTGGGCCAATAGCCAGTCGTAAGGGAACACCTTTGAGTTCGTATTCAGCAAATTTAAATCCCGGTTTATGTGTATCCCTGTCATCATATTTAACTCTCAGACCATGTTTTTCAAGATCTGATTTGATCTTTAGTGCCGTGGATGATATTGAATCAAGCTGGTCATTACCTTTATAAATGGGCACAATAACAACCTGTATGGGTGCCAGGTTTGGTGGCAGAACAAGACCATGATTATCACCATGGGCCATCACCAGTGCCCCCATAAGCCTTGTGGAAACACCCCATGATGTTGACCATACATATTTGAGTTTTCCTGATTTATCAGTGAATTGCACATCGAAGGCTTTTGCAAAATTCTGCCCGAGGAAATGAGAGGTACCTGCCTGCAGTGATTTACCGTCCTGCATAAGTGCCTCAATAGCATATGTATCTATTGCCCCGGCAAATTTCTCTGATTCAGACTTATACCCTTTCAGTACCGGGATCCCCATATAATCCTGTACAAAATGAGCGTACAGGTCAATTATGGTTTTTGTTTCTTCAATAGCTTCCTGCCTGGTTGCGTGGGCTGTATGACCTTCCTGCCACAAAAACTCGGTTGTCCGAAGGAAGAGCCTTGTACGCATTTCCCACCTCACAACATTTGCCCACTGGTTTATAAGTATGGGTAGATCCCGGTACGACTGGATCCAATTCTTATAAGTATTCCATATAATTGTCTCCGAGGTTGGCCTGATTATTAGCTCTTCCTCAAGTTTTGCGCCAGGGTCAACTTCTATTCCTTTACCATCCGGCCTGTTTCTTAACCTGTAATGTGTAACAACAGCGCATTCCTTGGCAAAGCCTTCAACATGATCAGCTTCCCTTGCAAAGAAAGACTTGGGTATAAAAAGAGGGAAATATGCATTTACATGACCGGTATCTTTGAATAATTTATCCAGTTCAGATTGTATCTTCTCCCAGATAGCATACCCATAGGGTTTAATAACCATGCATCCTCTCACTGCAGAGTTTTCAGCAAGATCTGCCTTGATTACCAGGTCATTATACCATTGCGCATAATTATCTTCCATTTTTGTCAAAAATTCTGCCATGGTGTTTGGTATGGAATTTGTAAATTGTTAAGTGAAACTGAAATTATCGCACAAAGTAAATAAACTTACAGTTAATATAAAAGCAGGAGGATGTCATGAAAGCAAAATATTTTACCGGATTAATAGCAGGAATGTTAGCAATAACAGCTCCACTACAATCAGCGGAGGCACCTGCAGAGGTCGATTACTACAAAACAAGCCCGGGTGTGCTTGTTACTGCATCGGTAAGAGGCCATGATTTCTACTACGCCTCCAGAATAAGACGTTTCCATAGTTCATATGTATCTTTCGGATTTTATGCCCCGGTTTATACAGAGTCATACTGGTATAATTACCGTCCTGCATCCTGGGGTATTAGTATATATGCCGGTAATACAACTTTTGGAATTGGTTGGACTTTTGGATATCCATATTATTATACCGGATGGTACGATCCATGGGTTTACTATGGTGGATATTATCCTGATTATTACTACTGGGATTATTACCCGGATTATTATTACTGGTCATACCCAACAGTAAGGTACAGGGTAAGGATAAGAAACCATTATCATATCTATAATAACTACTATTATGCAAATAACTATTACAGGTCCCAACATCATTACCAGAAATACATTGGCCACGATAGTTATTATCGCTATCCGTCACGACAGTATGCATCTTACAGTAGACCTGAAGACAGCCGGCGTGTTGAGTCCAGTGCAAACAGGACAAGTTATAACAGGAATACCGTTCAACGTACAACAGATGTAGTACGGTCTGACAATAGCAGAAGGACAACACAGGTTAATGTAGATAACCTTGAACGGACCAATAACAGGAATAATACTGGTAATCTTTCTTCACGCAGCACTGTCGTAAGAAGCTCAACAGGCAGAACTAACAACAGCAATGCAGTTAGAAGTTCAACCAGCAGCAGCTCACGCAACAGTGTAGTTAGAAGTTCAGCCGGCCGAAGCTCAAGCAGCAATGCAGTTAGAAGTTCAACCAGCAGCAGCTCACGCAACAGTGCAGTTAGAAGTTCATCCGGCCGAAGCTCAAGCAACAGTGCAGTTAGGAGTTCAACCAGCAGAAACTCACGCAGCAGTGCAGTCAAAAGCTCAGGTAACCGGAGTTCAGGAAGTAAAGCTGTAAGGCGCAATTCAAGTTCAGGGAACAATAGCAAATCCACATCAACAACAAGAGGCAGGCGTTAACAGCCTGCTTTTTTTTATTTCATTAATCATGAAAAACTACCAGGTTCAAAGAAAAATCTTATATTTGTTACTGAAGCCCATTGCCCGATATACTTTATTAATTGGTATGGTTTTTGCTTTTATAATATTAGGATGAAATAATATGATCGGAGGTTAAAAATGAAAACTTATCTTTACATAGCAGTTTTAGCAATATTTCTTCTAAGCAGTTGTTCTTCATCGCTTTATATGAGTGGTGAATATGATGATCTTTATTATACACCTGCTCCAAGAGAAATATATGTGCAGGATGCAGGAGTGCCTGACCAGGCATATGAATCAATTTCAGCAATTGAAGACCAGTTTAACCTTGATACACTGGTTGCAGATGAATATCTCGATCCGGCTGAATATGATAAGGATCTAATGTATTATGATAGTGATAGAAGCAGTGCCTTTGATTATTATGACAGGGTATCTTATGCAAGCCACCTGAACCGTTTTTATGGTAATTACTTTGATCCGTATTGGAGAGATCCTTTCTATTACGGATTCAGGTATGGATTAACATACGGATTCCCGTATTATTCATACAGGATGTGGGATCCTTTCTACAGCCCCTATTATTATTCATATTACTATGATCCGTTCTTTTCACCTTATTGGGGTAGTTCTTATTATTACAGCCCATACTCGTACTGGGGATATGGCTACTCATGGATGTCGCCATATTATACTGGGTATTACAGTAATAATAATTATTATACAACTCCGGTAAGAAGAAGAAGTTCATACAGTACATTGTCTAACAGGTATGTTAGTTCTTCCGGGAACAGATCCGGATCAAGTATAGGATCATCAAGGAGAACAACAGCCACTGTATCTGATAATGCAAGAAGTACCGAAGGCAGCAGACGGATAAATCAGACAGTGGTGTCGAGCAATACAAATGTCAGAAATGCCACTAATCCTCAGGAAAGATCAGTAAGTTCAAGCCTGAACAGAAGGACACAGGTTAATACCACAACACGTGCTGCTTCACAACCTGAGTATAATACTCAGAGCAGGACATACAGGCCAACATATACAAATCCAAGGCTGACCACCCGTCCTACCTATAATAATTCTAACAGTAGAAGCAGTACCGTTACCAACAGTAACGCAGGACGTGTAGTAAATAACCGCTCATCAAGCAGCACAAACATTAACAGTTCGTCAGGAAGGTCAATCATTAACAGATCATCCTCTGGAAATACAAGCAGGTCAGTTATTAACCGCTCTTCAACATCAGGAAGGAGTGTTATTAATAATTCAAGATCATCCTCAATGGGGTCCTCCAGGGGATCTAGCAGTGTCTCTTCTGTAGGCAGATCTTCATCCGTGAGTAGCGGCCGCTCAAGCTCTGTATCATCAAGCAGTGGCAGGTCGTCATCATCCAGTGGAAGAAGTTCTTCCTCGACGAGTTCCAGAAGCTCAGGCAGGAGATAGAGTGATAGAATAAATATTGGAATTAGCTTGTTACATTAATTGATTAAATCATCCCGCGAATGGGATGGGCAGGGTAACATTTAATAAAAATGAAAATGAAAAGAGCATTAATAATACTTATAACTTTCATTGCTACAATGACTTTAAGCAGGGCGCAGACTATCGATGAAGCTCTGTGGTATTCGCAACTTTTTTATGGAGGATCAGCCAGGTTCCAGGCTATGGGCGGTGCCTTTACTGCACTTGGAGGAGACCTTTCCGTTTTGAGCCAGAATCCGGCCGGACTGGGAGTATACAGGTCAATGGAAATAAGCTTATCCCCGCAAATGTACTATAATAATTCACTTTCAAAGTATAATAACACTGAGTCCAGCGAATATGCACATAAATTCAACCTCAACCAGGCAGGCTTTGTTTATCCCCTTGTCAGCAAGGATAAAACAGATGGCCTTTCGGGCATAAATTTTGCATATGCCTTTAACCGTAATAATAATTTTAATGTTAATGCAGTCATCAGGGGTGTTAATAATAATAGTTCCATGGCCGACTATTGGACTGATATTGCCAGTGGTATCTATTATACTGACATCGATGGTGCACCGGGCGCTGCTTTTGAAGTGTGGATCCTTGATACTTTAAGCGGTTCAGGTGGTTATGAATATGCTACTATCTTCTCTCAATACGGGGAGAATACTAATTCAACATACGGCCAGTCAGTAAGACGGCTTATCACACGTGAAGGATATGCAGGAGAGCACGCTTTCAGCGTGTCAGCAAACTTCAGCCATAAATTATACGTGGGAGCCACTCTGGGGATTAATAAAATTGACTCATATTCAACATATGAACATACAGAGTTGGATAATGAAAACCTGATATTTGATTTTAATAGCTTTACTTACAGAGATGTTGTTGAAGCTTCCGGTACGGGTTATTCATTCAAAATTGGTGTGATAGTCAAACCAATAGAAATGCTCAGACTGGGCTTTGCCTTTCATACACCAACAGTTTACCGGCTCGATGAGTACTATTACGATGATATAAGGTCAGAATTTGATAATGGTGACTACTATACATGGGAAAATGAACCTTTCAGGTTCTCATATACCCTTACCACACCTTTAAGGGCTATGGCTGGTGCAGCTGTGCAGCTGGGTAAATCAGGTATGATTAGTGCTGATTATGAATTTGTTGATTACAGGATGGCAAGGTTTTCCAGGGCTTCGGATGATTATAACTACTATAATGAAAACCAGGACATAAAAGATATTTATGATATAGCACATAACCTCCGGTTAGGTGCTGAATTCAGAATGAATACCCTGTATATGAGGGCAGGGTATGCTATTTACGGAAGCCCTTTTATAAAAGGAGAGGATAATGAAGATAATTTTCATTCTGTGTACTCAGGCGGTATAGGCTTAAGGCAAAGGAATTTTTCATTTGACGTGTCTTATGCCCTGAGAACAAACCATGAAATGTACTTCATGTATAATCATCCTGATATTAATCCTGCTGAGATAACTTATAACAGGCACCTCGTAACAGCAACTCTTGGGTTCAGGTTCTGAGGCACGACCAGGTTTCTGGTCCCATATTAAACAGGAGATCAATAATGCTCAGGTTTGGCTGAAAGCCGTGAACGGGACTGAAAACCTGGAAATATTCACAGGGCTTATAAGTGATTCCATATTTCGGCGACAGGCTATATCTCATGTCCCGGCAATCATCCCCGTATTCTTTAATGAATGATACTGTTTTTTCTGCAGTAATATTCATTTCCAGGATTTTGAATAATATATCCAGTATATCCATATTAAGGTCAATGAGATACTCATATTTTGATTCAAGGGGCTGCAATACCTGCTCAGCATAAAATTCAAAAAATGCAGATGAATTATATGCTGACCTTATAGCATGTATATGCTCTCTTTGCCATTTCCTGGAATTATCAATTTTAATATCCCTGAGTTTAACTTTATGAAAACTACCTTTTTCTACCGGGATACTCAGAGGTAGAACACCGTTGGCTGAATAAATATAGCAACGGTTACGGTATGTTTGTTTAGGGTAGGTCTCATGCTGTTCGATAAGTACCTTCCCTGATTTTATTATCTCGGCAAAGTACTGTACAGGTGGATAATATGCTGTTGAGAGAATCAATAAGTACCGGTCCACGATCTATTCTAACTGGTTAATCATGCTAGCATTAAAAGCTGCTCCAAAACCATTATCAATATTTACCACGCTTACTCCTGATGCACAGCTGGTAAGCATAGCGAGGAGGGCTGATACTCCCTTGAAATTTGCACCATACCCTACACTTGTCGGTACTGCTATGACTGGCTTGTCAATAAGTCCGCCCACAACACTTGCAAGTGCTCCCTCCATACCGGCAATAACGATTACAACCCTGCATTTCTTTATTTCGGGTAGCTGATCCAGGAGCCTGTGTATTCCTGCTACCCCGGCATCATAAATACGGGTAACCCTGTTGCCCAGCAACTCACAGGTAACAGCAGCTTCTTCAGCAACAGGTATATCTGATGTACCTGCAGTAATAACTGCAATAGGAGAGTCGGCAATTTTATGTTTCTCCCTGATAATACTTATTATCCTGGCTTCTTCATGCCACAATGCTTCGGGGGCTATTGAATGTACCGCATTGAATTTATCCTTACTTGCCCTCGTGCCTATAACGTTCTGTCCCGTATCAGATATATGTTTGAAAATATCCCTTACCTGCTCAATGGTTTTACCTTCGCAGAACACTATTTCAGGATATCCTGTCCGTATTTCACGATGATGATCAATGCGGGCAAAGCCAAGATCACTGAATGGAAAGTACTTTAATTTTTCAATTGCATCATCTACATTTATCTTTCCTTCAGAGAGTTCCTCCAGTATTTTTTTTAGTCCTTCCCTGTTCATATTATTTATTTAATGTTTTTTGGGTTCATACTGCCCATACGGTATCCTTCAAGATCGAGACTGATAAATTCGATGCCGTGGGCTTTGAATGAACGTATTATTTTTTTCCTGACCTTATCTTCAAGTATCTTATTGAAATATCCGGGACTGAGTTCTATACGCGCTGTATTGTTATGCAGGCGAACGCGTGCACCTCTGAAACCAAGGCTGTGAAGTAATCTTTCTCCTTCTTCTATGATATTGAGATCACGTTTATCAATCCTTGTATTATAGGGGATACGTGTAAGCAGACATGCATAGGCAGGCTTGTCCCATATTTCCAGGCCGTATTCCCTGAGCTGTTTCCTTATCTCTTCCTTACTGAAACCCGATTCGAGCAATGGACTTCTTATCTCAAGCTCTTTAAGCGCTTCCATTCCCGGCCGATAGTCCTTCTTATCATCTGCATTACTGCCGTCTGCAATAATATTGAATCCCTTTTTGGCAGCATATGCTTTTATCTGTCCGAATAATATTGATTTGCACAGGTAACACCGGTCGGGTGGGTTCATAATGATAGACTTATGCAGGGGTAATTCAATAATCTCATGATTTATATTGAAGGATTTACAGAAACTTTTTGCTTCATCTATCTCCCATTCAGGTATGTAAGGTGTTTTTATTGTTATCGCTGATACTCTTGCCCCTGAGAACATCCTGAGCACATATAACAGGAAAGAACTGTCTACTCCCCCCGAGAATGCTACCAGGATATTATCCGAGTCACTGAAAGATCTGCATAATATTTTTACTTTATTTTTTACCGGCATGAATAACTGCAATGATATTATTATAAACCTCAACAAGAGGCAGTTTGTTCTTTTCTGCTATAGCCATACAATCTGATATTTCAGGTTTTGCAGAAATCAGTTTATTGTCGTGATAGGCATATTTAACTGTTACAGGGCCGTATGGTGTATCTATTATATTTATTTGCCTGCTGGCGGTGTGTTTGTCAAACGGAATAATCCTCAGGCCCAGTGTTGTAGATTCCAGGAATAGAATATCTTTAATAGCTTCAATATTACCGGCCTGACAAATTATACTGACTTTTATTCCCGGACGGGACTTTTTCATAATAATATTTGAAAGGAATACATCTGCAGCGCCTGCTTCGAACAACTTATTTACAAGGTTCTCGTACATTTCAGGATTCATATCATCAATATTGCTCTCTATCAGGTACGAAAGATGCCCTCCTGGTTCCAAACCTGCAGACTCCCCCAGGTAAACTCTCAGCACATTTGGCAATTCCGGGTTATTTCTCTGTCCTATACCATAACCGGTTCTGTGAACCTTCATATTCAGTTCACTTTCAAACCTGGTTCCCAGAATACTTAGTATTGCTGCTCCTGTAGGTGTAGTTGCTTCAAAGTCCACTTTACCTTTGTGTACAGGAATACCTTCCAGAATCGCCGCTGTAGCAGGTGCAGGAACCGGAAGTAAACCATGTGCACATTTTACAAACCCACTACCCAGTTCTATGGGGGATACAATAATGTCTTTTATCCCCAGTTTGACATAACATATGGCTGCTCCTGTTATATCTATTATTGAGTCAACAGCACCCACCTCATGAAAGTGTACTTTTTCAAGAGGTATATCATGTACTTTAGATTCAGCTTCAGCAACTTTCCTGAATATTTGAAGTGTAACTGTTTTAACATCCGGGTCCAGGCTACTTTTCTCAATAATATTATTAATATCAGATAGATGACGGTGTTTCTTCTCTTCCTTTGTAAGTACAACAGTTACTTTTGTACCTGTAATACCATGACGCTGGTCTTTTTCGACTCGCATGTTCCAACCTTCAAGATTCAGTTTCTTCAGCTCGCCTAGAAGATAATCCTTGTCAATCCCGAGATCTATCATTGCACCAAGGTTCATATCCCCACTAATCCCTGAAAAACATTCGTAATAGAGTGTATTCATGAGTTATGTATCATAAAACAACCACTAAGATAATATTAAGCATATTAATTGTAATAATAATAATACTATTTTGCAGTGATACATTTAATTTGAATATTTGTAGTCGATTTGTAAAAAAATAAATGAAAAATGAAAAGGCGAGATTTTTTCATAAAGTCAGTCGGAGCTGGTTTAGCCGCTGGGGCAGCATTCAGCATGGGAGGATATAACAAACTATGGGCATCACCAGCTTCAGCAACAACTTATGATATGGTTGCTATAATGGGTGGTGAGCCAGATGCTATGTTCGACAAAGGAATCAGTGCACTGGGAGGCATAACAAATTTTGTTAAGAAAGGCCAGACTGTAGTTATTAAACCAAATATAGGATGGGACAAGACTCCTGAGATGGCAGCCAATACGAATCCATTGCTTATTAAACGTATTGTTGAACATTGCATAAGGGCAGGTGCCGGTAAAGTATATGTTTTTGATCATACCATCTCCAACTGGGTAAAATCATATAAAAACTCAGGGATTGAGAAAGCTGCTAAGGACGCCGGGGCAAAGATAGTACCTGCCAATACTGAAAACTATTATCATGAAGTCACTATACCGGGAGCAAGTATACTCAAGAAGGCAAAGGTACATGAACTGATTCTTGAATCGGATGTATTCATTAATGTTCCTGTCTTAAAACATCATTCAAGTACAAAGATGACAGCTACCATGAAGAATCTCATGGGTAATGTATGGGATAGGGGATTCTGGCATTCAAATAACCTGCATCAGTGTATAGCTGACTATGCTACATTTGAAAAGAAGCCAACACTTAATATTATTGACTGCTACAGGGTAATGATGCGACATGGGCCACAGGGTACATCTGTAAGCGATTCGATGGTTATGAAAGCACAGATCATATCAACTGATATGCTGGCTGCCGATACTGCTGCAGCAAGTATGATTAAGATGAGTCCAGAACAGATTGATTATATTCCCCTGGCCAATGAGAAGGGCATAGGGAGAATGGATATTGAGAACCTGAATATCCACAGAATTAAAATGTAAGCTGCCCGGATGAGATCTTCAGCTTTACGTAAAGTCAGGATAATACTTGCGGTTTTAGTATTTGTAATAATAACACTATCATTCATAGATTTCAGGCAAATTATCCCTGATAAATGGTTTAATATTGTCCTTTTCCTGCAATTTGTGCCTTCAGTACTCGATTTTATGAATATACAGGTGCTTGCATCAGCAGGATTTGTCTTCGTGCTGGTACTGACAATACTAACCGGCAGGTCTTATTGTTCTGTTCTCTGCCCCCTTGGTATTTACCAGGACATAATAAGCAGGGTTGGGGGCAGGTTTAAGGGAAAATTCCGCCGCTTTGGCTATGGGAAGCCCTATAACATACTCAGGTATGTAATCCTTGCACTGACCCTTATAGTGATGCTGGCAGGATCTGTATTTCTCATTAGCCTGCTGGATCCCTACAGTATTTTTGGGCGGTCTGCAACATATTTGCTTCAACCTGTTGTAATAATGGGTAATAACCTTATCGCTGCTGTATCAGCATTGTTTGATAACTATACCATATTTAAAGTAGATTTCATTAAAATTCCTTTTGCTGCCTTTATTATTCCTGTTTTGTTGCTGGGCCTGGTAAGCTATATGTCATTTACGAGAGGTCGTCTTTATTGTAATACTGTATGCCCCCTGGGTACTTTCCTTGGTTTTATATCAAGGCTATCAGTCTTAAGAATCAGGATTGATGAAGAGAGCTGTACTCATTGCGGGCTATGTGCTGCCAAATGTAAGGCATCATGTATTGATTTTAAAAATGAGAATGTTGACCTGAGCAGATGTGTGACATGCTTTAACTGTCTTACTGTATGCAACGATAAGGCTATATCGTATGGGTTATGGAAAATTGGCCCAGGAAAAACTGACACTGAGCCTGATCAGGATAAGAGAGGTTTTATAACAGGTATACTTGCTTTGCTCGCTTTCATACCCCGTACTTTAAAGGCACAGGATACACCTGTTCCGAAGAAAGAATCTACAGTACCTGAAAACCGCACATCACCGGCTTGCCCTCCCGGCGGAATAAGTATTGAACATTTCAACAACTATTGTACTGCCTGCTCCCTGTGTGTAAGTGCATGCCCGAATAATGTTATTATACCGTCTGTAAATGAATATGGTATTGCAGGCATCATGCAGCCAAGAATGGACTATCATAAGGGATTCTGTAATTATGAATGTATCAGGTGTACTGAAGTCTGCCCCTCGGGTGCATTACTTCCCCTTGCACTGGAAGCAAAAAAGCTTACACAGATCGGAAAGGTTAATTTTATAAAGGAAAATTGTATTGTTGAAACAGAAAGAACAGACTGTGGGGCCTGTTCAGAGAATTGTCCAACAAAAGCAGTTCAAATGGTGCCTTATATAGGTAACCTGGTTATTCCTGAAATAAACAATGAGATATGTGTTGGATGCGGCGCCTGTGAATATGCATGCCCCACCAAACCCTATAAAGCAATATTCGTTGACGGAAACCCTGTTCACCAGGATGCAAAAAAACCTGAAGAGAAAGAGCTAGAGGTACAGGAAATGGAAGAGTTCCCGTTCTGAAAGAATGCCCTCCCATTTTGAGACAGCCCCATCAGCTTCGTTGAACTCATCACCCTGGCTGCAAACTCAAACATTCCAACACACCCGAAAATGTCGGTAAAATATGACTTTTATCCTTATTAATATATCATTATTAGCATTACTTTTGTTCCATATTTCACAATAACCCACATTTTTATGGAACCAACACATATTGAGCATATTGGTATTGCTGTAAATAGTCTTGAACAGGCCATACCTTTCTATGAAAACATCATGGGCCTGAAGTGTTATAACATTGAAGAAGTTGCTGATCAGAAAGTACGAACGGCATTTTTCAGGGTTGGCCAGACGAAGATTGAGTTGCTTGAATCAACCGATCCGGAAGGGCCTATTGGAAAATTTATTGAGAAAAAGGGAGAAGGCATCCATCATATAGCTTTTGCAGTTAGCAGACTGGCTACAAAGCTTAAAGAGGCAGAATCAAAAGGTGTAAGGCTGATTGACACACAACCACGAAAAGGTGCTGAAGGCATTGATATAGCTTTTATACATCCAAAGTCTACTTTCGGTGTACTTACAGAGCTATGTGAAGATAAATCTGATAAATAATTTTAATATTTCTAAAAGATGGACAGCCAGGATAAAATAAGGCAACTAATTGAGCTGCGCGAAAAAGCAAAGATGGGGGGTGGAGAAAAAAGGATAGCCTCCCAGCATGCAAAAGGTAAGATGACAGCCCGTGAAAGGATAGAAATACTTCTTGATGAAGGCAGCTTTGAAGAATATGATATGTTTGTTACTCACCGAACCGATGATTTTGGATTAAAAGACAAGAAATACCTTTCAGATGGTGTTGTTACTGGCCATGGTACAATTGATGGCCGCGTGGTGTATGTATTTGCCCAGGATTTTACAGTTTTTGGTGGTTCTCTCTCTGAAACCTTTGCCAACAAAATATGTAAGCTGATGGATCAGGCTATGAAAATTGGTGCGCCTGTCATAGGAATCAACGATAGTGGGGGAGCCAGAATACAGGAAGGAGTGAGAAGCCTTGCCGGTTATTCTGAAATATTTGAAAGAAATATCCTGGCTTCAGGTGTTATACCACAGATATCAGCCATTTTCGGTCCATGTGCAGGCGGTGCTGTTTATTCACCTGCTTTAACTGACTTTGTCATAATGAGCGAACAGAGCAGTTATATGTTTGTTACAGGACCTAAAGTAACAAAAGCAGTTACAGGTGAGGATATATCCATCGAAGACCTGGGTAGCGCCAGGATCCATTCCACAAGGTCAGGTGTTGCGCAGTTTGTTGTTGAAGATGAAGAAGAAGGACTACTGTTGATCAGGAAACTATTGAGTTACATGCCACAGAATAATATGGAGGATCCTCCTCTTTCTGACTGCGATGATCCTATAGACAGGCTTGAAGATGATTTGAATATCATTATTCCTGAAAACCCTAATCATCCTTATAATGTTAAGGATATAATATATAAGGTGATTGATTACGAGGAATTTCTTGAAATACATTCTAATTATGCAAAAAACATTGTGGTGGGATTTGCAAAAATGGGAGGTATGTCAGTTGGCATAGTAGCTAATCAGCCTAATTTCCTGGCAGGAGTGCTCGATATAAATGCATCTAGAAAAGCTGCCCGTTTTGTACGATTCTGTGATGCCTTTAATATACCGCTGTTAACATTTGTAGATGTGCCGGGATTCCTGCCTGGAAGTAGCCAGGAATATGGTGGTATTATCGTGCATGGTGCTAAACTGATGTTTGCCTACGGGGAAGCAACAGTACCAAAAGTAACCGTAACACTGAGGAAATCGTATGGAGGAGCACACTGTGTTATGTCTTCCAAGCAGTTACGAGGCGATATCAATTATGCATGGCCTTCAGCCGAGATAGCCGTTATGGGACCACAGGGAGCCATTGAAGTGCTTGAAGGCAAAAAGATAGCAGAAATAGAAAATGAAGAAGAAAAGGCAGAGTTCATAACTGCCAAGGAGAAAGAATACAGGGAGAAATTCTCTAATCCATACGAAGCGGCACGTTACGGGTATCTTGATGATGTTATTGAACCAAGGAATACACGATTCAGGGTCATCAGGGCACTGCGTACAATTAGCACAAAGAAAGATCCGGGACCGATGAAAAAACATTCAAATATACCTCTTTAAATATTTACAGGTCATGAATACCATTCTGCTTCTGACAAGTCCGTTTGCAGGTATTGACAGACAGGCCACAATAATAGTGGTTGTAGGCTACCTGATTGTGTTCCTAGCCCTGGTTGCCCTTTATCTTGTTTTCAGATATATAATGCCACTTTTTTTCAAATTTAAAATGTACCGCCGGGCTGCAAGGGAAGGCAGAGCCCTGGATGATTCTGAAAAACAAGTATTAACAGGGGAGGTGAACGCTGCTATAGCTACTGCCCTGTATCTGTATTTTGATGAGATACATGATTATGAAAGCAATGTGATTACCATAAGGAAAGTGTCAAAAGCCTATTCCCCATGGAATTCCAAACTGTATAATATGAGAAACCTTGAACGTTAAGATAAGGCGTGATGAAAAATTATAAATTTACAATAAGTGGCAATACATACGAGGTGGAGATACTTGAGATCGAGGGTGATATTGCAAAACTTGAAGTCAACGGGACACCATACCTGGTTGAGATACACAAGGAAGTGAAGACCGTAAAAACACCAACACTGGTACGTCCTGTATTAAGAGAACCCCAGAAGAATATTGACAAGAAAGAAGGAGGTCCGAAACTGGAAATTAAAGCCCCATTGCCCGGTATAATAATGCAGGTTCTGGTACGACCAGGTGATAAAGTATCAAAAGGGCAGAAACTGATTGTGATGGAAGCTATGAAAATGGAGAACGAAATAAAAGCAGAAATTGATGGTGAAATTATTTCCGTAAAGGTTAACCAGGGGCAATCGGTACTCCAGGAGGAGGTCTTAATTGAAATGAACTGATTATGAGGAGGTTTATAACTGTTATTGGTGTTCTTATTATACTGTCACTTAGCTGGACAGCATTTATTAAACCGGAAAAAGAAAAGGAGAACCTGTATAAGACTGAAAATGTGGCGAATCCTGGAATCAATGTACTTTTAAATCAGGATACAGACACTGAAGGAGCTACCAGGGGTATCAGGAAATTCTGGGAATATTCCGGGTTCAGGAATGCTACCAAAGGACATCTTATAATGATAATTGTAGGCCTGTTTTTTATTTTCCTGGCTATAAGATATGATTACGAGCCATTGCTTCTTATACCTATCGGTACTGGTATTATCATAGGCAATATACCTTTTTACCAGGAAGGTGATATAAACCTCCAACTTGGGATATACCAGACGGGCAGCGTGCTAAATTATTTATACTTCGGAGTGTTAAAAGGTGTGTATCCACCACTTATCTTCCTGGGTCTGGGAGCAATGACTGATTTTTCATCACTGCTTTCAAACCCCCGCCTGATGATGCTGGGTGCAGCTGCACAGATAGGTATTTTCCTTACTTTCCTCGGTGCACTGATGCTGGGATTTGCTCCTCCAGAAGCTGGTGCCATAGGTATAATTGGGGGTGCCGATGGCCCTACGGCAATATTCCTATCATCGCGACTGGCCAATGGCGTTAATATATTGTCTGACGGAACAACCGTAAAAAACCTGATCGGGCCAATTGCTATTGCTGCCTATTCATATATGGCACTTGTGCCTGTTATTCAGCCACCTATAATGAGACTTCTTATTTCAAAAAGAGAAAGGAAAATAAGGATGAAACCTCCCCGGGCAGTGTCAAAAACTGAAAAAATACTGTTCCCGATAATAGGTTTACTGCTTACAGCATTTATCTCACCAAGCTCATTGCCCCTGCTTGGTATGCTTTTCTTTGGTAACCTGTTGAAAGAATCAGGGGTCACAAAGCGTCTTGCTGAAACAGCACGCACATCAATGGTTGATATTGTAACAATACTGCTTGGGCTTACAGTTGGAGCCTCAACCCAGGCAGACGTGTTTCTTACGCCCGATTCCTTATTGATTTTTATACTGGGAGCCATCTCGTTTATGATTGCCACAGCCGGTGGATTAATATTTGCCAAAATTATGAATCTATTCCTCAGGGGAGATAACAGGATAAATCCACTCGTCGGGGCTGCGGGCGTATCGGCTGTTCCTGACAGTGCAAGGGTAGTTCAGAATGAAGGCCTCAGAGCTGACCCGACAAACCACCTTTTAATGCATGCCATGACTCCGAATGTGTCAGGTGTTATTGGATCAGCTGTTGCAGCAGGAATATTATTGAGTTTCCTTGGATAAATTTTTCTGTATCTTTAGGTTTGTATTAATTAGTGTTCAAAATATGCCTGATGAAGAAAGTTGCTGTTACGGGTAACACAGGCCCACGGATAAGATCTGACTGTGAATTAAAACTTGAAATAAAATCAAGTGGAGGGATAAAAATAAACCTTGAATCAAGGGTCAAAGCAATGTATGGTAATTCTATTACCAGGCTGATGAAAGATGGCCTGGGCTTTTTTGATATAAAACATGCTTTTCTTGATGTAAATGATTCCGGTGCCCTGCCATTTGTTCATATGGCCAGGCTCGAGGCTGCAGTTAAAACTCTTGTTAAAACAAATAAAGAACTGCTCCCGGCGATGTCAGACAGCAATACGTACCCATCTGAAAGGGAAAGGTTCAGGTTCAGCAGGCTATATCTGCCGGGTAATACTCCGAGCATGATGTTAAATGCCGGTCTTCATTCACCTGATGGGATTATACTTGACCTTGAGGATTCTGTGGCGCCTGCTAAAAAACATGAGGCCAGATTCCTTGTCAGGAATGCACTCAGGCAGGTAAATTTCTATGGTGCTGAGCGCATGGTCAGGATCAACCAGGGAGAGAGGGGCTTTGAAGACCTGAAATGTGTATTGCCTCATAATGTGCATCTTATCCTTGTTCCGAAATGTGAAAGCAGTGAATACCTTAAAGAACTGGCAAAAAGCGCAGATAGTATCCTGGCTGACAATAATATTAAACAGGATATTTTCTTCATGCCTATTATAGAAAGTGCCCTGGGAGTGGAAAAGGCTTATGAAATAGCCTCAGCAGTTAATAATGTGGTTGCAATAGCCATAGGTCTTGAAGATTATACTGCAGATCTTGGTGTGCAGAGAACAAATGAAGGCAACGAATCCCTATATGCCCGGCTGAGGCTTGTAAATGCTGCTAAAGCAGCAAGGGTGCAGCCAATAGATTCTGTATTTTCTGATGTATCTGATACCGATGCACTAAAAGCTACCGCAAAATTATCCAAATCCTTCGGGTTCGAAGGAATGGGGTGTATACATCCCAGGCAGATACAGGTAATAAAGTCTTCTTTCGCTCCCGAGCCGGAGGAGATAAAAAAAGCTTCTGAGATAGTACAGGCATTTCGGGAAGCTGAGGAGAAAGGACTGGGAGTTGTATCTTTAGGATCAAAAATGATAGACCTTCCCGTGGTTGCACGGGCCAGGCGTACAATAGACCTGGCAGAAAAACTGAATCTTATTCCGGATGAACCGGACAACCAGGAAAATGAGTAAGAACATTTATTAGGATGGAATTATGGCAAACAAAATGGTGAGGAATGCCGCAGGCCGCGAGGTTGTTACTGAAATAAACGGACAACCGGCCGTGCCTTTCAAAGGTGTGGGTAAATATAAACCTGAAGGCAGAAAATATGCTCCCCGTATATCAAGCTGCGCTTATTACCCGGATGATGGGGATAAAAGAGTAAAAACCATTAAGGAAGCCCTGGTAAAGGCAGGTATAAAGAATGGTATGACAATCTCAACCCATCACCATTTCAGGAATGGTGATCTCTTGGCCAACATGCTGTTTGATGCTGTCAATGAGTTGGGAATTAAGGATATAAGATGGTTCCCTTCAGCCTCATTCCCATGCCATGAACACCTTATGCAATATCTTGATAATGGCACCATACACCATATAGAGGGAAGTATGAACGGACCACTGGGTAAATATGTATCCGAAGGTAAGATGAAAGGAATGGCTGTGCTTAGATCGCACGGTGGCAGATACCAGGCAGTGCAGGATGGTGAGGTTGAGATAGATATAGCTGTAATTGGAGCGCCCATGGCAGATCCTTTTGGAAATGCTAACGGTCTGGAAGGCGATTCAGCATGCGGTTTGCTCGGCTTTGCCCTGGCTGATTCTCAGTATGCTGATAAAGTTATGGTCGTAACGGATAATATGGTTCCTTTTCCATGTATACCATGGCAAATACAGGGTAATTATGTTGATTTTACCGTTGAAGTGGATAAGCTGGGTATACCTGAACGAATAGTATCAGGTACCACGAAAATAACGAAGAGCCCTGATCGGCTGATGCTTGCCGAACTGACTGCTAAATTCTGTGATGCAGCAGGCATTATCAGGGATGGTTTCTCATTCCAGAGCGGCGCAGGCGGAACATCACTGGCTGTAGGGGAGTTCTTTAAAGCTATTATGAAAGAGAAGGGGATAAGGGCAAGGTTTGCCCGTGGTGGCAGTAATAAATATCTCGTATCGATGCTGGAAGAGGGACTTGTTGATTATATACTTGACGGTCAGACTTTTGACCTTGATGGAGTGAGATCAATGCGTGAAAACCCCAGGCATGTGTGGACAAGCCCTTTTACAAGTTATAATTACCATGGTAAGGGTAACTTTGCCCCACTTGTCGATGTTGCAATACTGGGTGCTACAGAGGTGGATGTGAATTTCAATGCCAATGTGGTCACTCATTCAGATGGTTATCTTCTGCATGGTATAGGAGGCTGGCAAAACTGCCTGTTTTCAAAAACAGTTATATTACCTCTGCCACTGGTACGCGACAGGGTGCCGGTGATAATTGATGAGGTGACAACGCTCTGTGGACCGGGTGAACTTATTGATGTTATTGTAACTGAAAGAGGTATAGCAGTAAATCCATTGAGAAAAGACCTGCTTGAAAAGGTCAGAGATTCTGGTTTACCTCTTAAGTCTGTTTATGAGCTCAAAGAGGAGGCTGAACGCATCTGCGGAATACCGGAGAAAGTACAGCTGGATGATAAAGTTATTGCAGCAATAAAATGGGTTGACGGAACAGTAATAGATATTGTAAGAAAAGTAAAGATTGAAAAGTAGCAAGGCTATAAAAAATGTATATTATGAGTATTTATAAATGTAGTGTATGTGGTCATGAGTATAATCCGGAAGAAGGGGATAAGGAAAGAGGAATTCCTGAAGGCACAGCTTTTGATGATCTGCCTGGCGACTGGGTATGTCCTGTGTGCGGGGCGGGTAAAAATGAATTTGAGAAAATTAATTAGTTCGCCGGGATATTAATAAGCACATCAACAAGGAGGTCCCAGAATTTCTTTGTTGTTTCAATATCAAGTCTCTCCTGTGGTGTATGTGCCCCTTTTATTGTAGGACCAAATGAGATCATGTCGAGCCCTGGATATTTCTCCAGTATAAGCCCGCATTCCAGTCCGGCATGTATGGCTCTGACCACAGGTTTGGTCTTAAACAGCTTCTGGTATGATAATGATGTAATTCTAAGTATCTCCGAGTTGGTGTCAGGTTTCCACCCGGGATAACCTCCTGAGTGATTCACGGTAGCATTATTTTCTGTGAAGATCCTGCTTACTCTGCCGGCAATCTCTTTCTTGGATGAGTCTACTGAACTGCGCTGGCTTGTGACTATCCTGATGCTATCATCTGTAAATTTTACGGATGCCAGGTTGGTAGATGTTTCAACAAGCCCTTCTATATCTGCAGACCAGGCTATAACACCATGAGGGCATTTCTCAAGGGCATTCAGAAGCGATTTATGGCTTTTCTGATCCATAACAAAAGAAGGTAAACCTGATTTGCTTACTGAAATATCTATACCAGGGTCAGTGGATGAATATTCTTCCTTCAGTTGGTAGATATATTCAGCCGTATACCTCTTAATGTCATTAACATATTCCTTATCGCACATTATATGAGCAAATGCCTCTCTCGGGATAGCATTCCTGAGATTGCCACCGTTGAATTCAGATAGTCTGATCCTGAATTTTGCAGTTAATATTTGCAGTAACCCGGTCATTATTTTAACTGAATTAGCATGTCCCTTATGTATCTCATCGCCGGAATGTCCGCCATGCAGTCCTGTAACTGATATTTTCAGGGCTGTATGATTGCTATCTGCTTCTTCCTTCATGTATGTCATCTCAGCTATGGTGTCCATTCCCCCTGCACATCCAATGAAAAGTTCTCCCTCATCTTCAGAATCAAGGTTAATGAGTATCCTGCTGTCAAAGAAATCTTTTTCAAGCTCAATGGCTCCGGTCATGCCACTTTCCTCATCTACGGTAAAGAGACATTCTATCGGGCCTGTCTTTATCCCGTTGTCGGCTAAAAGGGCCAGCTGTACTGCCATTCCTATCCCATCATCTGCACCAAGTGTTGTATCTTTTGCTTTCACCCATTTATCATCAATAACCGGCACTATCGGATCCTTTGACCAGTTATGTTCAGTTGTTGAATCTTTTTCACCAACCATGTCCATATGACTCTGTAAAATGACGCTTTTCCTGTTATTGTACTCAGGGTCGGCAGATTTGATAATCAGTACGTTGCCAGCTTTGTCAGTTTTGCTTTCAAGCTTATATTTTTCAGCAAAATCCAGCAGATACTGTCTTATTTGCTCTTCGTTTTTTGACAGTCTTGGTATTTTACATATCTCTTCGAAGTAAATCCAGACTTTTGCAGGCACAAGATTATCAAAAATCATAACAGGTGTTTATATGACCGGTAATAAATATTGGCCACAAAGGTATCAAAAATTGCCTTAGATTTACATTTTATTCTATATAACAGGTTTTACTTAACAAAAAAAAATTCTTATTTTAACTGGCCTTATTTCAACTTGAAAATTTAAAGCAAATCACAGTATGACAAGAAGAAAAATAGCAGCACTACCCGGAGATGGTATCGGGGGTATTGTGCTTGAGCAGGCAATACGAGTATTAACTGCCGCAGGCTTTGATGCAGATTATGTTTACGGGGATATAGGATGGGAATTCTGGTGCACAGAGGGTAATCCTCTTCCCGAAAGAACCATCGATCTTATTAAGCATCATAAGATTGCTCTTTTTGGAGCTATTACATCAAAGCCCAAGGATGAAGCCGCCAGTGAATTGCACCCCTCTTTACAAAACAAGGGACTGGTTTATTCAAGTCCTATTGTAGGTTTAAGACAACATTTTAATCTTGACATATGCTTACGCCCCTGCCGTACTTATAAGGGTAATCCTCTGAACTTCATACGAAGGAATAAGGAAGGTTCATTTGATGAGCCATATATTGATGTGGCTATATTCAGGCAGAACACAGAAGGACTATATGGGGGAGTTGAATGGTCTAATCCCCCTTCTCTTGTATATCAAGCCTTGATGACGCATCCGAAATTCATAAAGAATTTCGGAAGTGTACCTGTTGAGGAATTATCAGTGTCAACACGTATCTTTTCAAAAAAAGCAACTGAGAGAATAGTAAGAGCAGCATTTGATTATGCTCGTGAATATGGTTATAAATCAGTTACCGTGTGTGAAAAGCCAAACGTGATAAGGGAAACCTCCGGCATGATGCTCAAGCTCGCCAAAGATATACAAAAGAGTGAGTATCAGGAAATTCAATTATGGAATACAAATATTGATGCCCAGATGATGTGGCTTACCAAGAACCCGGAAGATTATGGTGTTATAGTTGCAGGGAATATGTTCGGTGATATAGTATCTGATGCTTTTGCAGGCTTGATCGGAGGCCTTGGTTTTGCCTGTTCAGCCCAGTTCTCTGCCGATGGTATTGGTGTTTTTGAACCAACACACGGCTCAGCCCCTAAATATGCTGAGTATGATACCCCTATTGTTAATCCTGTTGCCATGATTGAATCAGCCTGTATGATGCTTGATTATATAGACGAGGAAGATATATCTGCAAAAATACGCAAGGCTGTGGCAAAAGTTATTGAAGAAGGTAAAGTACGCACTTATGACATGATGAAAATGCCAGGGAGTCCAGATGTTATTCAGAAAGGAGCAGTAAGCACAATTCAGATAACTGATGAAATTATATCAAATCTTTAATGTAGCATAGTATGAACAAGGAAATATTTAAACTGTGGCCTGAATTAAACTGGATAGAAAACGATGAATTAAGAGAAAAAACGGCCAGGGTGTGGGAGATAGCTCTTGAAAGAAGCGCTCTTACCGCTGATGACCTTAACAGAATTCCTTTTACATTGCTTTGCGGTCCCGATTTAAAAGTAAGCTTTATGGCACACAAAAGGTGTGTCGTTCATATAGCAATGGAAAGCGGCAAGAAAATGAATGATTTTTTCAGGGGTGAACTACCGGTAAACCTGGATGTACTCATTTCAGGTGCTATACTCGCTGATGTCGGTAAGCTGCTTGAATATGTAAAGGATGAGAAAGGTAATGCCATACAGGGCACATATGGGAAATACCTCCGGCACCCTTTCTCTGGTGTATCACTTGCTGAAGAGTGTGACCTGCCCCCTGAAATCTGTCATATTATTGCTGCTCATGCAGGGGAGGGAGATCATGTCAAAAGGACAACTGAGGCTTATATTGTGCACCATGCCGACTTCATGACCTTCCTGCCATTTAAGAGCAGGTTGGTAGTTTAAATTAAGGAACTTATTGGCGGACGCGATTTTATTTTTTTTCGATTGCCGTGGATTTAGCTTGGTTCGAAGGTGTGGATTTGCAATCCACGCCTCTCAACTTCGCTGAGCTAACCCCGGTTCCCGGGGTTCGGTTGAAATTTACGACATCGAAAGAGGAGCCTACCATTTCTGCCCTGTATTTATTTCGTACAAATTTTCAGCTCCCATCTTGTCGACCTTACGATCATAGGTAAGAAGTCCATTGGTCTCAGTTTCAACATCAGTTATCTGGGTATATATTGATGCACTGAGGCCTTTTTCCTCTACCATGCTGTACACAGTTTTATAGAAGTCTTCATACTTCTGAAGCAGGGAATTGCTGTCATTCATGTTTTCATATCCCCAGTTTTCCTTTTGTTCCCATGTATGTTCAGCGACGGGTAAGCCAAGGCCACCGAATTCACCCAGAACGATAGCCCTGTTTTCTTCGGCTTCAGGACATCTTGGTTCAGGGTAATGGTGAATATCATGAATATCTCCTGTACCCCTGTCAGTCCACCCCGATGTACTGTTCACCAGCCTGGTCGGATCAAGTTCTTTAATCAGTCCTGTAATTCTTGCAGTCTCATACTGTCCCCATCCCTCATTGAAGGGGACCCATATTATTATTGAGGGGTGATTATATTTGGTTTCGATAAGACGGCTGAGCTCCTGTTCAAACTGTCTGGCAGACTCTTCTGATCTTTCAATATCTTCATCATTACCGCCAATATGTTTATCTCCGCTTGGCATATCCTGCCACACAAGCAGTCCCATTTTATCACACCAGTAGTAGAAACGCCTGTTTTCAACCTTGACATGTTTACGGAGCATATTGAATCCCATCTTCTTAATCATCTCAAGGTCATAACACATTGCTTCATCGGTTGGCGGGGTATATAGTCCATCAGGCCAGAATCCCTGGTCGAGGGGGCCGTTCTGGTATATAAAACTGTCATTAAGGAGGATCCGTGTAAAGTCATCTTCTTCTTTACCTATAGATATCTTTCTGAAACCCGTATAGGTTTTTATTTTATCTGTTGTCTTTCCGTTGTTTACCAGCTCTATTTCTATATCATATAATTCCGGGTTTCCTGGTAACCAGAGTAAGTAATCTTCAAGCTTAATTATTATTTCATTATCCAGGGGTGTTTCTTTCTCTCCAAGTATTTTGTTGTTTTTAAGTATTTTAACTTTTGTAGATACTCCTTCCCGGAGATTTATTATTTCCGGCTGTATCTTTATTGTACCATTACTTATATCAGTTACAGTACGGAATGACCTGAGATGAATATCATCAACCGGTTCCATCCACACTGTCTGCCATATTCCTGATGAAGGAGTATACCATATTCCATGAGGGTCTGTGACCTGCTTGCCGTGTGCTTGTGTGCCTTTACTTGATGGATCCCAGACACTAACCTTTAGTTCATGTTTTTTACCAGCTCTGACATAATCAGTAATATCTATACTGAAAGGGTCGTATCCCCCTCTATGTTCACCTGCCTTGTTACCGTTAATCCATATTTTGGTTTCCCAGTCGCTGGCCTCAAAATTCAGCAGTATTCTTTTATTCTTCCATGAAGAGGGTACTTTAAACACTGTTCTGTACCACAGGCATTCATTTTCACTAATCCTTTTTTTTACACCTGAAAGGGCTGACTCAAGAGGGTAGGGTACAAGAATTTGCCCTTCCCATTGAGATGGTTGTTCATAGTTTGGTGCAATGGCATAATCCCATAGGCCATTCAGGCTTGCCCAGTTATCTCTTACCATTATTGGTCGAGGGTATTCCGGCCATGGATTTTCCGGATCAACATCATCAGCCCACTGAGTAAGGAGCGGGTTATCCTCAATTTTCCATTTTGATTGTTCATTCTGCCCGCAGGAAGACATGGCAAAAATTATAATACAAACAAATAAAATTCTTTCTTTTATCATAATTCATTTGTATTTATCCAAGATTCATTTTTTCTACTGCCTCGATATTCCTTTCATTTGATATGGCTTTGGCAGCAGGTGAATAAAGAAAATCAATAAGGTCTTTGTATTTTTCAATTACTTTACCCCTTACTACTTTAGCAGTGGCATTAACAAGGCCGTTTTCTTCAGTAAATCCAACATCCAGAACACCCAGGGCTACAGGCAGCCATCGTTGTGGAAACATTTTCCCGTACTTACCATTCGTACGATACTCATTTAGTTCCTTTTCAATAAGCATTAATACAGCACGTTTTCCTTCTTCTGATTCTACACTGATCTTTTTTTCATCCAGGTATGACTTCAGGTTATGCTGGTTTGGAACCACAAGTCCTACCGTGTAAGGCTGCTGGTTATTGTGAAGGATACACTGATCAATATATTTTGATTGTTCCATAATAGCCTCCTCTATGCTTTCAGGGCTGTATTTTTCACCGTCATCAGAAATAAGAAGGCTTTTGAAACGACCAAGAACATAAAGGAATCCATCTTCCTCAAGGTAACCAAGGTCTCCGGTATGGAGCCAGCCGTCCCTTATGGTTTGCTTTGTTGCAATTTCATTCTTCCAGTAGCCATGCATCACATTGCCACCTTTAATGACAATTTCTCCTTTTTCACCAATTGGTAATGAATTACCCTCTTCATCACATATTTTTAATTCCATATTATTGACAAGCTTACCTGAAGAACCAAGCTTATGATTGGTTCTTGAGTTTGATGATATTATAGGAGAAGCCTCTGAAAGTCCATATCCCTGGAAAACAGGTACGCCAATAGCGTAAAAGAACTTCTGCAGCTCCATATCCAGCAGTGCGGCTCCACCAATGAAATATTCCAGTTCACCCCCGAAGAAATCCCGTATCTTTGAAAACACCAGTTTATCAAAAAACTTTACCAGTGGGCTGAGTATTTTAGCGGCTCCTGTTCCTTTGTTCCATCCTTCTTTATTATATGCATAGGCTATTTTAAGACCTGTGTCGAACATGAGAGAAGTAAATTTACCTTTCTCCTTAACACCTTTTTCAATATTCTTTTTAAAGTTTTTGGATACAGCCGGGGCACTCAGCAAAATGTTAGGTTTTATTTCACGCATATTAACCGGGAAATTCCTTAATGTCTCCATTGGTGTTTTTCCCTGTTTTACAGAAGCAAGACTGGCTCCCTTACCCATAAAGGCAAATATCGAAGCAGTGTGTGCAAAAGAATGGTCCCAGGGAATAAACAGCAGTGTTTTCCAGAAGGGGGGAATATCTATCAGGCTGTATGCCTGGTAACAATTTGTAATATAGTTACCGTGAGTGAGGACTATCCCTTTAGGATCGGCAGTAGTACCTGATGTATAGCAAATATTCGCAAAATGATCAGGGGTGATACTCCTGTAAATCTTTTCAAATTTCTCAGCATTGCCAGGTTCAGCAAGCCATTCCTTACCCATCTTCCTGATCTGGTTGAACTGGATTTCATTCTCGCCATATTCTTCCTTTTTCTCAAAACATATAATCTTTTCAATTGTACTGCATTCGTCAATCACTTCCATAAGTTTTGGTGTTTGCATCGCCGATACCATTATGAACCGTGATTCCGAATGATTTAACCTGAATTTCACTTCCTCAGAATTGAGTTTGGTTGAAAGGGGAACGTTAATAGCACCTGTGTATAGGATGCCCAGTTCGCCTATTACCCAGTTGTTACAACCCTCCGACAACAGGCTTACCCTGTCGCCTTCTTTTAATCCGAGTTGCAGAAGACCGGCAGCAAGCTCGTGAACCTGTTTATGGACTTCGGAATAAGTTGAGCCTTCGTAACGGTCCTCAGGTTTTTCCCACAGGTAAACATTATTTCCGAATTTGTTTACATTTTCATCAAAGAATTGAACTATTGATTTCATTATTATTAGGATTAAGGTAATTCAACCGAAGATACGAATTTTTCATTCATATGATATTTTACTAATAATTCAGACTTTTATTGTGATTCTAATTATTTGTATATTTGTTTGCAAGAAAATTAATGAATATGAACTCAAGTTTGAAAACTATATTAACGGTATTCCTTGCTCTGATTATGCTAAGCAGTTCATGTAAGTTCATCAAGGAAAAAGGATGGTTCGGAAAGTCAAAAGCTGAGGCCGAGTCTGTCTCAATGGCCATGCAGGATAGTATCAGGGTAGCTGATTCAATACGGGCCGAAATAGAAAAAATGAAAGCCCTTGAACAGGTCCGCCTCGATTCTGTCCGGGCTACCGGACAGGCACAGCGTGAGAGGGAGGTAAGGTTTAAATATCATATTATAGTAGGAAGTTTTCTCACCCCTGAATATGCTGACGATTATCTGAAGTACTATAAATCAATGGGTTATGATGCTCAAATTATTGATGACTCCAGGAATCGTTTCCACCTTGTTTCTGCTGAGGTATATGATAATCTTAACCGCGCAATCAGGAGGTTGTACCAGTACCAGGATACAGTTGAATTTGAATCCTGGCTTTATATTGATGAGTAATGGATATGTGGGATAGTATGATGATGGAATGATGGAATGATGGAATGATGGAACCACTCATTACTCATCTCTAATTATTGCTTCGGATCTGTCAGGTCCAACAGAAACAATATTCACCGGTATACCTGTTTCTTTTTCAATGAAATCAATATACTCCCTTAGGGCTGCCGGGAGCTTATTATATTTACGTATTCCAGTGATATCTTCCTTCCATCCATTCATTTCGAGATATACAGGTTCTACTTCAGCACCAATATCATAAGGCAGTTCTTCGACAAATGAGTTATTTATTTTATAGCTGGTACATACCTTAATCTTATCAAAGCCTGTTAATACATCAGCTTTGGTCATAAAAAGGGAAGTTACGCCATTAATCATGCATGAATATTTTAAGGCTGGCAGGTCGAGCCAGCCACAACGGCGGGGTCTGCCTGTAGTGGAGCCGTATTCATGACCACTGTCACGAAGTTTTATCCCTGTATTATTGCTTAATTCCGTGGGGAAAGGACCTTCTCCAACACGGGTACAATATGCTTTGAATATACCGAAAACATTACCTATTTTCCTTGGAGAAATACCCATACCGGAGCATGCACCTGCACTGATGGTATTCGATGATGTAACAAAAGGGTAGGATCCGAAATCAATATCCAGCATAGTCCCCTGTGCACCTTCAGCAAGTATTCTTTTGCCTTCATCAAGGCTCCTGTTTATGAAATATTCAGTATTGATGATCCGGAATTTTTTCATCAGTTCTATCCCTTCAAACCACTCCTTTTCGGATTCTTCAAGGTCTGTTTCTATTTTATGGTTCTGAAGTATGTTCAGGTGTCTCTGCCTGTGTATATAATACGTCTCTCGAAAATTATCGCTTAACAATGCTCCAACCCGGAGGCCCTGTCTTGATGTTTTATCTGTATAAGCCGGGCCGATGCCTTTGAGGGTGGATCCTATTTTCATGTCTCCCTTGGATTCTTCGTAGGCAGCATCCAGGAGGCGGTGTGTGGGAAGGATAAGGTGTGCTTTACTTGATATTATGATTCTATTGACCAGTTCAGTGACAGGTTTTTGCAGCGAACGTATCTCGCCGAGAAAGACCGATGGGTCAATTACAAGCCCATTGCCTATGATGTTGAGCTTGTCCTCCCTGAAAATCCCTGATGGTATCGTATGTAAAATATACTTTTCATTCTCAAATTCAAGAGTATGACCTGCGTTCGGTCCACCCTGAAATCGTGTTATAATATCATATTCAGGAGTCAGGGCATCAACTATTTTGCCTTTTCCTTCATCTCCCCATTGCAGTCCTAAAAGAATATCAATTTCTCCCATACCCGGATCATAATAATTATATAAAACACCGAAAAATACTAATTATTTTCCTTTTTGGCGATTAGCATAAAATCTTGTTAATAAAATAGTACTATTTCTCAGCCACCAGGTTGTATTTATTCTCAGAGCAATACTCATGGGCCTGGTGCATAAATGCCTGCAGGTGTGTTTCAATGCTTGCATCTTCCTGCCCGTCATAAGCCAAGTTGAGCCATGGGATATTATTATGATCTTTCTTGAAATCGCCCGACACGGATGATACAATTGTACCTGGCATGCAGGTAAATGGCAATATATACACCACTCCTGAAATATTGAGGCCTGTTAATGCTGAGGCTGAACCAAGGGCAACAACAGGCTCCCCGTCATAGTCTTTATGTACATAAGGAGCTGAACCCCTTATAAGATCATCAACATTGAAGTAATCCTTTAGCTTTACATAATTGTGTGCTGCTTTTTTCATCCTGTTGCCGGTATAATGTTGGTAGGCTTCCTGTATTTTTGATTTCACTATACCCATGTAATCACCTTTCCATTTACTGTCGCGGGTATACCTGTAGGTGGAATAATGCAGCCATTCACAGAAACGAGGGACCATGGTTTCTGCGCCAAGGGCTTCCAGCCTGTCAACCAGGAAGCCACTGCAGTAAGGGTTGTCCCTCATAAAGATCTCCCCGACAATAGCTATTACTGGCTTTCTCTCACTGATATTAACAGGTATCATGCTGAATGCTTTACCTGCCTCTTCAAGGAAACGGGGTATACCCCGGGCTCCTTTTTCAACAATACTTATTAATTTGTTCAGGCATTCATTATATACCTTATCGGTATCACCCCCGTTAATCTCATATGGCTTTGTTTCCTGTTTGTATTTCCTGAGCACATCAAACCCGTTTGATCCCAGCCATGCATTCATCCTGAATTTCTGTGCATGCTCTTCCGTCAGCTCAGCATATGCATTATCATTGCTCGGGGTAACAATGGATGCATCATGGAAGTCCAGTTTATCAAAGATCTGCCTCTGCAGTTTATTATAATCACCAAAACGGCAGGGTCCGTTATGATCAGGCATAAAGAATGATACTTTTGAAGCGTCGCAGCCCGGCTCCATCAGTTTTTTCAGAAAGCTGCCCGTAGTGCATATCATCGGGAAACATTCCTGTCCGGTGGTATGCTTCTGCGCTATCTCCAGGTCTTTTTCATCCTGCATGGGCAGTACTTCAGAGTCAATGCCGCAGCTTCTTGTTGCAGCTGAAAGAATATGAACCGCATCATTAGCATAAGGATAGTAAAGTGTGCGACCTTTAAGCAGGTTGTTCGGGGCCGACTTTTTCACCGTACCGCTGACAGCATATTCCTTATTTTTATCGTAACCCTTAAGGCTGTCAAGGAAAGCTTCACATCTTGTTATCATCCCTGCATCTGCACTATGCTCATCTACTTCCAGGTGTAAGTATGGTTTGCCTTTCATCTCATGTCTGACGTAATGGGTGATAAATGAGTCAGGGCCACACCTGAAATTTCCCAGGTATGTCGCGTAAAGATCATCAGATTTTCTTATCAGGCGTGAAGCTGCTATAATCTTCTGACCATTTGGCCAGTACATCATGGGATAGTCATCGAAAACATTTTCCTGCTGCAGTGGAAGAAAATCAACAGGAACAGGCAGTGTATTGAGATTAATCAGTTTCTCAATAAGGCTCAGATTCAGATATGGATCACCTGTATTATATGGTCGCCCCAGTATCACCACTTTCCTGATGCCCTCTCCAAAGTCCTTATCGAGAATTTCTTTCCCCCTTTCGCGGAGAGAGTGTTCAAATTCATCCTGCGCACTGTCAGCTTCCAGAATAGCCTTCCATGTGAGCGAGGGCTTAATGCCAAAATTATCTTTCATAAATTTACCCAGCTCCTTTTTAAGTGCTGTACTGAAATACCTGAAATGTAAAGAGGGCATAAGCAGTTTCTCCCTTATTGCTTTATCCTTGAAAGCACTCTTTATCATGAATGGTGCTGCCTGGACCCATGGGCAATTGCAATTGTTTGTAGGATTATTCTCACTGGCTTTCGTATTGACAACAAAGGGGATGAAAATATTGTCAACCCCCTTATCAAGAAGGTTTTTAACATGACCGTGCATCAGTTCCATAGGCAGGCATGTTTCAGACACCATCAGTTCAATTGATTCCTTTACCAGCTGACTGTTGGAAGGATCTGATACTATAACATTAAAACCAAGCTGTTCGAAAAACTTTCTCCAGAAAGGAAACTGCTGGTAAAATATCATAAGTGCACGGGGAATCCCAATACTGGGCTTATTGATATCAATATTTTCTTTATAATCTCCGATCAGCCTCTCATTTCTTTCTTTGAACAGGTCGGGTATATTATTTTCTTTCTTTTTCCTTTCTTCTTTTTCATATTTCTCACATCGTCCACCGTAAAAAAGAGCTTTCTTTTCCCCGTCGATCTTTATTGATTGAATCTCACAATTATTTGAACAGGCATGGCAGGTAAACCGGCTAACCTTATAGGATTTGTTACTTATCTCAAAACCCTTGAAACTGCTGTCTTCACCGACTTCCATCTTTTCTCTTGCCAGGATAGCGGCTCCTATGGCACCGGTGACATCAAAATGGGGTGGTATGGTTATTTTTTTGCCTGTTACCTTTTCAAAGGCTGCAACTACTGATTTATTATTTGTTACCCCACCCTGGAAGAAAATATTATCACCTATCAGTTTCTCTCCAACCACTTTCTGAAGATAATTCTGTACTATGGAATAGGCCAGGCCACCCAGCAGGTCATTCATACAAGCACCTTTTTGCTGGTGTGAATTCAGGTCTGATTCCATAAAAACAGTACAGCGGTCACCCAGTTTCACCGGTTGTTCTGATTCAAGCGCCCGTTTGCCAAATTCATCTTTAATTTTTATATCGAGTTTTTCAGCCTGTTCTTCAAGGAAAGAACCGGTGCCTGCTGCACATACTTTATTCATTTCAAAATCAACAACCACTCCGTTCTTTATGCTGATATACTTGGAATCCTGTCCACCTATTTCAAATATTGTATCAACGGTTTTATCATATGCAATAGCAGCCCTTGCCTGGGCCGTTATTTCATTTTGTATGGTATCCGCCCCTATAAAATCACCTGTAAGGTATCGTCCAGATCCTGTTGTTCCGGCAGCTTTCACCCTCACTCTGTTGCCCACCTCGTCAAATATTTCACTTAGGCCGAGTCTGATGGCATCAAGGGGCTTACTTGCCGTTGGAAGGTATCTTCTTGCTATCACATTATTGTCCCTGTCGATAAGAACTACATTGGTGCTCAGTGAACCAACATCCAATCCCAGGTAAACATCCAGCAGGCCGTTTGCGGGCGGCAGCTTGAAGACTTCCTTATTGTATACGGCCTCTGATTCTGTTAAAGGAGGAAGGCGGTAAGTTTTTTCACTTCCTGATTCCAGATATCTCTCCAGTTCGCGGGTTCCGCTATAAGGATTGCCGTTCTGATTATGTCTTATATTATAATAAACTGCTCCTATAGCGCCCATCGAGGCATGGTGCTCAGGAATTATAAGCTCATCGGGTTGTAGATTAAACACCTCAGCTATAGCCCTGCGCATGCCGGCGTTTGCAGCCACTCCACCCTGGAAAATAAAAGGTTTTTCCAGTTTTTTCCCCCGGCCAAGTGTTGATTTATAGTTTCTGGCTACCGCAAAGCACAAACCTGCAACTATATCATGCAGGGGAGTAGCTATTTGCTGAAGGTGTATCATATCACTTTTAGCAAAAACACTGCACCTGCCCGCTATTCTCGGGGGATGCACAGATTTTTCAGCCAGTGCCCCGAATTCGTTCTCTATGCTAATGCCAATACGCTTTGCCTGCTGGTCAAGGAAAGAACCAGTTCCTGCTGCACAGAGGCTGTTGAGTGCAAAATCTGATAAACTGGAAGAATCAGTCTCACCATCATGATCAAGTAGCAGGAGCTTTGAATCTTCTCCTCCTATTTCAATGACAGTGCGGACATCTTTGTATAAGCCGGAAACTGCTTCTGATTGTGCAATAACTTCATTTACAAATACACCCCCAAGCAGTTCTGCTGCCTGGTTCCCGCCACTGCCCGTGAATGAGACAGTTGAGAAATTTGTAAGACCAGATTTCTTCTCAATATCCCTTAAAACATTGAGGACTATACTGTAAGGCTTACCATGGCAATAAGAATAATCTTCGTATACAATTTCTCCATTGTTATTTATCAGGACCGTGTTTATTGATATTGATCCTATATCAATACCCAGGTGAATCTCATCTGCCAATAATTTATTCATATAAATGGATCAATTTTAATTAATAAACCAAATCAAAGTAGATATTCCCCATGGAATAATTGCATCATTATGATCAATATCATAAATTTCATTGAAACTGAGATCATTTTCAAGAGTACCCGCAGCAATCAAGTTATCATACAGGTCTAAAGATTGTTGTATTGGCACACTATGATCGCCATTGCTATGTGTTATCATTAATGGAGTACTTAATTTCCAGGGCGTAACACTACTGGCAAGCAGCTCGTTCCTCACTGGTATAAAATCATCACTTGTATCAAAATCTGAAAGAAAATGATCTGTCAGCAAGTCAGATATATCAGTAGTTAAATATGAGTTCAGCTCACTGTTACATAATGATCCGTCAAACAGTCCGGGTACCATACTTGCGTATGGTTCTTTGAAGAAGAGACTAAGAGGATCATCAATAATCCCATTTTGGCGTCTTGATTCAATAAAATACGGTAGGTAAAATGGGTTTGGGTATGTTTCAAGGGTAAAAATGTAATGAGCAAAGTCAATAAGGTCATAAGCTCCTGCCCCACAGGAAGCCAATACCAGCGTGTAATCTTCAAGGGGGTACTGTTCAATATCCTTCAGGACAGAGAGCGTTGCCCATCCACCTTGTGAATATCCCATCAGGTATAATTCCTTATTTACCTTTAATCCTTCAAAATAATCTGTAAATTCTTCAATTGCCAGGATCATATCCCTGACAGCCTGGTTGCTTGATTCGGTATGGAAGTATGGGTGGAGGTATTCCTCTGACTCACCGAAACCTATATAATCAGGGAGAGCAATGATAAATCCATTACCAGAGTTTATTGTAAGAAGTGAATAAAGTACATTATTATGATTAACGCTGGGAGCATTTGAATGGCATGTGTTGGTCCCGTTTTGAAAGCTGATAATGGGGAATGATCCTTCAGTATCAGGTATGCTTACAAGACCTGATGCAATAATGTCCTCACCCAGGAATGTGGTTTTATAACTTATTGAGTATATACTTACATCATATGATATATTATCTGCCAGAGAGACTATACCAGGATAAGCTGTTTGTAACAATTGTAAGTTGGTGAGAATGTTAGAACTGGTGTATGCACGCAGTAGATTGTGATTTTGAAGGTAAACATGATTAAAATCCTCAGTACGTTCACAGCCATATATCAACGATAGAAGGTACAAAACCGATATGGGTAAGAATTTTTTCTGCATCTCTTGTTGAAGGTTAATCATATAATATCAGTCTTTTTTTTCCTTGCTAATACCGTAAATATATAAAGAATGATAAAGTGGACTGAAATTATTCAGTTCACAGGCTGTACTGACAATTTCATGTATTCTGGGATCACAGAACTCAATAACTTTTCCTGTTTCAGTATCAATGAGATGATCATGCTGAGCACAATTATATGATTTTTCAAACTGCGCTATATTTTTACCAAACTGATGCTTTATAACAAGGCTGCAGTCCAGCAGCAGGTCAATAGTGTTATAAAGTGTTGCTCTGCTTACCCTGTAATTCTTATTCTTCATGAAAATATACAGGGATTCAATATCAAAATGGCCCGACCTTGAGTAAATCTCATCAAGTATGGCAAACCGCTCAGGTGTTTTGCGGTGTCCTTTCTTCTCAAGGTATTCTGTGAATATCTTCTTCACGGTTTTTTTGGTTTCTTCACTAACCATATTTAAACCAGATTAAAATAACTAGTAAACTAAATTAAACGATTTTTTTCTTACTGCAAAAAGTATATTAACTATAGCCTGGCGGGAGAGTTTAATTAAAATCTTCAACCCTGCCTACCCTGTCTACACCATCAATATTTACAAGTTTCATTATCAGGTTATTGAGGTCTTTCGTATGATGAATATACACATCTATAGTACCTTCAAAGATACCCTCATGTACATTAATAGTGATATTTCTCATATTAACACTGAGTTCTCCTGAAATAATATTTGTGATATCATTCAATACTCCAAGCCTGTCAATACCTTCAAGGTGTATTTGTGCAAGGAATGAAACCATTTTATGGATGGTCCACTTCACCGCAATCAGCTTGTTTCCTTCACTTGACATTAACCTGACTGCAACAGGGCATTTAGGTTTATGTATAATTACTTTATCATTTGGTGCAAGGTAGCCAATAACTTCATCTCCCGGGATAGGTTTGCAGCATTTGGCAATTTCATAATCAGGTTGTTGATTATCAACACTTTCTCTTATAAGATAAGGAACTTTTGTGTCTATAATATTTGACTTATTTTGTTTATCAGCGCTTTTTGTCTCTTTATGCAATCCCGACAGTCGCAGTTCCCAGTATTTAATAATCCGGCTGCTGGGATTTTTTTTCAGTATCTTCTTTATATTCTCAAGGGTTATGGTGCCATTTCCTATTTTTGAATAAAGATCTTCTCTGCTAATGCATTCATATCCTGAAAGGAGTTTTTTATACACTTCTGAATTATGTGTTATTTTCAGTTCTTTGAGCTTGGCTTCAAGCATTTTCAGCCCTTTGTCGTTGAGTTCTTTTATTTCAGTTCTCAAAGCGTGTTTTATTGCCGATTTTGCTTTGGCCACAGTTACATAATCCAGCCATTCCTTAACAGGTTTTGCTTTATCACTGGTGATTATCTCAACCTGGTCGCCACTCTGGAGGGTGGTATTTAATGTTTGCAGTTTATAATTAATTTTGGCACCGATAGCATTATTACCGATCTCTGTATGAATCTCATAGGCAAAATCAAGGGCTGAAGCACCCTTAGGAAGTGTAATGATATTTCCTTTAGGCGTAAATACCATGATCTCCGAAGAGAAAAGGTTCATTTTAAATTCATCAAGGAACTCAATTGGGTCGTTATTGGGATTTTCAAGCATTTCACGGATCTTTTTGATCCATTTATCCAGTTCACTTTCCTGTGAATTATCTCCCTTGTATTTCCAGTGGGCGGCATATCCTCGTTCGGCATATTCATCCATTCGGTTACTCCTGATCTGAACCTCCACCCACCTTCCATGGGGTCCCATTACGGTAAGATGAAGTGCTTCGTACCCGTTTGCTTTTGGCCTGCTTACCCAGTCACGAAGCCTGTCGGGTTTAGGCATATAAATATCAGTAATTATGGAGTAAATATTCCAACATGTTGTTTTTTCAGATACACCATTAAGCGGATCAAAAATTATCCTTACAGCCAGGATATCATATATTTCCTCAAAGGGTACATTCTTGGTCTGCATTTTTTTCCATATTGAATATATGGATTTTGGCCGTCCGGTGATATCAAATGTAAGGTTTTCAGCCTCCAGCCTGGCTATTACAGGAAGTGAGAACCTGTTGATCATAGCCTGGTTCTTTTTCTCACTATGCTTTAGTTTCCTGCTTATCTCATCAAATATCTTTGGATGACGGTATTTAAGGCTGAGGTCTTCAAGTTCGGTTTTTATGGCAAAAAGTCCCAGTCGATGGGCCAGGGGGGCGTATAAGTAAATTGTTTCCCCTGCAACCTTCATCTTTTTTCTTTCAGGGAGCGAATCCAGGGTACGCATATTATGAAGGCGGTCAGCCGTTTTAATGAGTATTACCCTGATATCATCGGAAAGGGTTAACAACATTTTCCTGAAATTCTCCGCCTGTTGCGAAGTATTCCTGTTATCATAGTTACCTGAAATTTTTGTTAACCCGTCAATTATAGAGGCAATCTTTGGGCCGAAATGTTTTTTAATATCATCAAGGGTGTAATCGGTATCCTCAACCACGTCGTGAAGAAGAGCTGCAGCAATAGATTTTGCACCCAGACCGAGTTCGGAATTAACAATTTTTGCTACCTCAATCGGGTGAATAATATATGGTTCGCCTGATCTCCTGCGCATGTTCAAATGTGCCTTGTTCGCAAGGTTAAATGCTTTGGTAATAAGTTCAACGCATTCCGGGGTGTTGCACCGGATAAGATTGCTCTTCAAGGCATCAAACTCTTGATTGATCAGCGCGAAATCTTCCTCCGTGAATATATTCTTGTTCCCCATATGTTCATTTCAATCGCCCACTGCAAATATAGCGATTATTAAGGTCATTATGAACCTATAATGAGGTATCTTGGTTAAAAATTATTGTTACAGTGCCGTTTTTTGTAATTGTTTTTCCTTCAGGTGTTTCTACCTCAATGAACCATATATAAACATCTTCCGGCAATTTCCTGCTTCCATGCCGGCCATTCCATCCCTCAAGATGATCATTGGTCTGAAACAGGGTAACACCTGAGCGGCTCTTAATTATCATTTTATATTTAACCGGTGTGAAGGACAGAACAGGTTTGAAAATCTCATTTACCAGGTTATTATCTGGAGTGAAAGCATTCGGGACGAATATTTTTACCGGCTGTTCAATACATTTTATATCTGATGTACTGCTTGCATCAGCAAAATACAAATTGTAACCCTCTTCCGCAACAACCCTGTAACATATCTTTTCCTGGCTGGTTTCATACAGGAAAGCCCTCAGCTCATCAGTATATGTTGTATCATTACCGTTTACTGTGGCTATCTCCTCAAAGAAACCACTGTTATTCCTGAATATCCTGTATAATAAAACTCCTCCTTGCCATTGGTAATAGCCGTTCCACTGCATCTCTATCAGGTCGTTGTCCATGGTAAGGCTTATATTAATTGTTGATGCAAAATTTGAATAAACAACTGGTTCGTCACAGCTGTTCAGCGCTGCAAGCCTGTAATAGTTTATACCATCCGGGGGGCTAATGTCAGTGTATTCAATTATGCCATCCGTATTGTAAGTCTCATGTATACTTTCAAAGCCTGATGATATGTCAGTACTTCTTTCAATCCTGTATCTGTTGTATTCTGTGGCAGGGTCGATTGTGAAGGAGAGCTGAACAGACCCATCATTATAGTAACTTGCATAGTCAGCATTTATCCAGGCTGGTGGAATCGGCAGCTCAGTATTTACGCAGAAAATATTTGAAAATGATGATGATCCGTCAGACAGGCTGGCTTCAACATAAAAGCAATACTCCGAATATGATTCAAAGGATTCGATTGCAAAAGTTGTATCATTGGTCATACCTGCCGTAGCATAGCCGGAACCATCCCGGGAAGAATATATTATATATTCACTTACTGTTGGATTAAGGGTGAGATAAGTGTTCCATGAAAGCTTTATTTTATGTCCACAGGTATCGAGTTGTCCCTGGATGAATATCGTATTCAGGAAATTTGACAGAGGACTGACATTATCAGATGAATCAATAGCCGCAATAACATAGCTTTCAGTATAATATGATGCATTCGAAGAAATATTGGTATATGAGATTGCATATGGCTGATAAATTGTATCTATAGCATAACCTTCTTCGTTAAGATACAGGTAAATTACGTATCCGGCAACATCAGGAGAGCCACCGGCTGTCCATTCTAAGAAGGTGTGGCCTGTAAATGGATTAACTGTCACAAGATCAAGTACGGGTGGTAAAGGCCTTTCTGTGTCCTGGGCTGACAAATAACCGGTACCTGACAATAAAAAAACTAGTGCTATTGCTTTTAAATAATTCGTCATTATACAGCCTTATATGCAAACTTAATTAAAAAACAGGCATTTCAGGTTGTTATTGTTTTTATATTTGCATATATGACAAAAAGGCGTTTAATCGACAGGTTCCTTAGCTGGCGAAAAAGGAATATCGGCGACAGAACCTTTGTTATAATACTGAGCGTAGTTATTGGCGTATCAGCTGGTATGGGGGCGGTCATCATAAAAAGCCTTGTACGCTATATTCAAAAACTTCTTATACTGGGTTTTAACCTTGAACATTATAATATTTTTTACCTCCTTTTACCGGTATTGGGAATACTGGCAACCCTGATATTCACTAGGTACCTGTTAAGACAGGAAGTAGGTCATGGTATACCTGGCGTCCTGTTTGCCATATCGCGGACTAATGGTAACATAAAAGGGCATAATATGTATTCTTCAATTATTTCCAGTGCCCTGACTGTAGGTTTTGGTGGATCGGTAGGATTGGAGGGCCCTGCTGTGGCAACAGGGGCAGCCATAGGCTCAAACGTGGGAAGGGCGCTGAGGTTAAGTTATAAACAGATAATGACATTGCTTGGCTGTGCTTCAGCAGCTGCAATGGCTGCTATATTTAAAGCACCTGTTGCTGCTATTGCATTCGCACTTGAAGTTATTATGCTCAATTTGTCTATGGCTTCAATAGTGCCATTATTAATCTCCAGTGTTTCAGCTGTGCTAACTTCATATATTTTTCTTGGCCAGAACTTCCTGTATGATTTTACCCTTAAACAAGGCTTCATAGTAAGTGATGTTCCGTATTTCATACTCCTGGGTATATTTACAGGCCTGGTATCAGTTTATTTCACCCGTATATATGTTTTTATTGCCGATAAATTCCAGCTGATAAAAAGATGGGGAAACAGACTGCTGGTCGGAGGTGTAATGCTTGGCGTTATGATCTTTATCCTTCCTGCATTGTATGGTGAAGGATATGAAGGTATCAACAGTGCCCTGGCAGGAGAATATAATTATCTTTTTGAAGAATCAATATATTTTAAATATAATGGTAGCCTGATAGCACTTGTGCTGGTTTTATTGCTGCTGATATTATCCAAGGTTGTTGCTACCTCGGTTACCTTCGGCAGCGGTGGTGTTGGAGGCATTTTCGCCCCTTCTCTGTTTACCGGTGCCCATGCAGGATTGCTTTTTGGTATCCTGCTGAATAATTTCGGCTTTGAGGTCGAGGTAAGTAATTTTGTGCTTGTAGCCATGGCCGGGATGATAGCAGGTGTTATACATGCACCCTTCACCGCCATTTTCCTTATCGCTGAAATAACAGGGGGCTATGAGTTGTTCATACCCCTGATGATAACATCCACTATATCTTATGCTACTTTAAAAATATTTGTAAAGAATTCTGTATATACTTACCAGCTTGCGCAGAGAGGTGAACTGATAACTCATGACAAGGATAAAGCTGCCCTTTCACTGATGGATGTCCCGAGTCTTATAGAGACTAATTTCAGTACTGTATCACCAAATGCCACTCTTGGTGACCTGGTAAAGATAATATCCCGCTCATCAAGGAACGTCTTTCCTGTTGTCGACAGTGAAAATACATTCCTGGGTGTCGTATGGGTTAATGATATAAGACATATTGTGTTTAAGCGCGAGTTATATGACAATATCTACGTACGGGAATTAATGTTTATGCCTTCGCCTACAGTGTCAATGCATGAGTCAATGGAAGATGTAGCTTACAAGTTCCAGACTTCATCCCATTATAATCTTCCTGTGCTCGACAATGGCAGGTATGTTGGATTTATCTCAAGAGCAAACGTGTTTTCAAAATACCGGTCGATGATACGTAATTTCATGGAGGAATAGAACCAGGCCATGAAATTAATGAAATTCTCAATATTGCTTAGTCGGTTCTTAAAGTGGAGGGTTAAAAATATTGACCAGGCCAGGTTCCTGTATATCCTGAGTTTTATTACCGGGATGTTCAGTGCCCTGGCTGCAGTATTATTAAAGAATGCAATCTACTATACCGAACATTTCCTGACAACATGGCTTAAGGCTGGCACTGCAGGTTACCTTTACCTGGCATATCCTCTTATAGGGATGTTTCTGACAGTAATATTTGTACGTTATATTGTAAGGGATGGTATTGGCCATGGAGTAAGCCGCATATTATATGCTATATCAAAAAATAATAGCAGGATAAAACCACATAACAACTGGTCATCGATTATTGCCGCAACATTTACCATTGGCTTCGGGGGATCAGTGGGGGCTGAGGCTCCCATAGTGCTGACAGGCGCCTCTATCGGTTCGAATATTGGCCGTCTCATGAAGATGAATTACAGGAATATCACACTCCTGGTGGGCTGCGGTGCGGCCGGTGCTGTAGCGGGAATATTTAAAGCACCAATTGCAGGAATCGTTTTCACCCTGGAAGTACTAATGGTTGACCTTACTATATCATCAATAGTACCATTACTGATATCATCAGTAACTGCAGCTACAGTAACATATTTCCTGATGGGCAGTGATGTGCTTTTTTCCTTTGCCCTGAGAGAATCATTTTCACTGGCTAATATACCATGGTATATTGTCCTGGGAATAGGAACAGCTTTTTTGTCTGTTTATTTTACCCGTTCGACAATGTACCTTGAAGGATTGTATGACAAAGTTAAAAATACATATGTGAGGCTTTTGACAGGTGGAATTGTCCTGGGTATATTTATCCTTCTCCTTCCTCCTCTGTATGGAGAAGGTTATAATACCATCAGTCATCTGCTCAACGGTGATACTTCTTCCCTTTTTGAAAACAGCTTCTTCAGCGGGATAAGCAATAAGGTATGGTTCTTTCTTGCTTTTCTGCTGGCACTCACATTGTTTAAGGTTATAGCCAGCAGCTCAACAAATGGTGCCGGTGGAGTGGGAGGTATTTTTGCTCCCTCACTGTTCATTGGAGGCGTTGGCGGTTTCTTTATGGCAAGACTGATAAATACAGTTGGCAACACAGCATTACCTGAAAGCAGCTTTACTCTTGCGGGTATGGCCGGGGCTATGGCCGGCATCATGCATGCACCTCTGACTGCTATATTTCTTATAGCTGAAATAACAGGAGGATATGGTCTGCTGGTGCCACTCATCATAACTTCAACCATATCATATATAACCGTGATGAGATTTGAAAAACATTCAATCTATCATAAACGGTTAGCGCGCAGGGGTGAACTTATCACCCATCATAAAGATAAAGCTGTTCTTACCAGGATGGACTGGACAAAAGAAATTGAAACTGATCTTATAACCGTTAGCTCGGGAGACACTCTCGGAGAACTGGTTAAGGTAATATCTTCCTCGAAAAGGAATATATTTCCGGTAGTTGATGAGATAGGAGTACTCGAAGGAGTGGTACTGCTTGATAATGTCAGGGATATCATGTTCGATCAGGAGCTTTATGATGATACCTTTGTCAGTGATCTGATGGTTATGCCTCCATCGTATATTGATAAGAGTGAGAAGGTTGACAGCGTGATGGAAACCTTCCAACAGACAGGAGCATGGAACCTTCCTGTGCTCGACGGAGGAAAATACGTTGGTTTTCTGTCCAAATCAAGGATCTTCTCAACCTACCGCGACCTGCTGATGGAAGTCTCGGAAGATTGAGAAAAACAGGCGTTGATAAGAGACCAGCAGCCTCATATTAGTGCCAAACTAAAAGCTCCTGGATAAGATTATTCTATTTCATAAGAAATCATGTTGAAATCATCAAAAAGACCGTAATCCATCATCTGATATTCATTACCCGGAATATCACTATCAATATTCCTCCAATTCCAGGGACTGGCTAGTCCGGGTGCCGGATTTTTAAAATGAGGCCCGAGCAAATTTTTTAAACTCCCGGTAACCCTTACTTCGATATCATTTGTACCTGTTTTTATAAAATCCGAAATATCAAGTTCATACGGTTCAAACGCAATAATACCTGCAGACTGTTCATTTACCAGAACTTCAGCAACAGTACCATACCAGTCAGGGATTGAAATTTTATATGATTTATTTATATCATTTATATGATATGTTTTCCTGTAACCAACTTCCCAGCTGTAAAAAGGAAGACCCTGATATTTCCATGAACCCAGTTCCAATCCTGGGTTTTTCATATTAATAACCCATCCTGTGTCCGCTGGTAAAACGGAAAAATCACCAATAACATAGATGGGTTCGATTTCAGCAAGAACACTCATGGGTTCTACCTGCAATTCAACTGTATTTTTACCTTCCTTAACCAGTGAATTTATATCATATACCGGGAATGACTTATCCAGAAACCATTCACCAGTGAGTGGATGAACAATTGAACCGTTAACTTGCACCATGAAAATTTCCGGGCGTTCCACGCAAATCATCATGCCGGTTCCTGAAACATCTCCTTCAACTTTAAAATTATACCTCACCCTGAAGCCACCTGTTTGAAATGTGTCACGATCAACAATCTGGCTTTTGTACTGAACAGAATGGTTCCATGGGTTTCCCTCAAAACCATACTCATTAAAGACAATATCAGCAGCTTCTGAAAAATACAGGTCCTCATATTCTTTTTCCCCGATAAATAGATCACAAAAATCAACCTTCACGGCATTTTTCCTTATCGGTACTATTTCCAGGTCACTGGCACCTTCAACAATTTGTTCATTTTTAGATTTGATATCATGTTTTTCTGTTTTGATTTTC